>Ga0255049_10002103_pt1 | contig 10623 bp, 8 predicted proteins | sample JV7_2_3_MG_FD_183615 | JGI IMG/M metagenome (GOLD analysis project Ga0255049, IMG submission 183615) | Seawater microbial communities from Jervis Inlet, British Columbia, Canada - JV7_2_3 | ecosystem: Environmental > Aquatic > Marine > Inlet | place: Canada: British Columbia | collected 2016-10-06
ACTCTCGGCGCAGTGCGGGAGGAAGAGCGTCTCGCCGGGGAACAGGGCCGCGCCCCGGAAATGGTCATGTCGACGGAGCTTGAGAAGCTCTACGACGCCCTCGGGCTCGACGAAACACTGGCCGCCGACCCCGCGAAGACACCGCAGCCCATCGAGTGGATGCGCGTGCACAAGCTGCCCGACTTCGTCGCCTTCGACCACCGGCCCCACGTCGCCGCAAACGTCGCCTGCCAGAACTGCCACGGCCCCGTCGAACGTATGGACCGTTTGCGCCAGTTCTCCAGCCTCGGCATGGGTTGGTGTGTGAAATGCCATCGCGAATCTCTCGGGGACACGCCGCCCGACGTGCCGGTTGCCGCCCGCCTCGATTGCTCAACGTGTCACTACTGATGGATCGGGAAGGATCATGAGCCGAGACGACAAGAAACGGTACTGGCGTTCGCCCGAAGAGTTGGCCCGTCCACGATCGGCGGCCCCGGCCGGCGACGAGACTCCGGCACCGATGTTCGAGATCGAAACCTCGGTCGATCGGCGGCGGTTCATGCAGCTGGCCGGGTTCGCGGTCGGCGGCGCGGCATTGGCCGGCTGCAGTCGCGGAATCGAACACGGAGTGATGCCGTATCTCGTCCGCCCCGAGGAAATCACTCCCGGGAAGCCCTACTGGTACGCCTCCGTTTGCGGTGCTTGTCCCGCCGGCTGCGGCATCCTCGCAAAGGCTCGTGACGGGCGGCCGATCAAACTGGAAGGCAACCCGGAGCATCCCGTGTCCCGCGGCGGCCTGTGCGCCATCGGGCAGGCCAGCGTGCTGGGTCTGTACGATTCGCGGAGCCTACGCACACCCCTGCGCGGGGGCCAACCAAGCGACTGGGAGACGGTTGACGGAGAGATCGGACATGCCCTCGACGCGATCCGCGCCCGCAGTGGCCGGGTGCGTTTCCTGACCGATTCCGTCACCGGTCCCGTCGAGCTGGAGCGAATCGGAGCGTTTCTCTCCCGGTTCGACGACGGCAAACACGTCACGTATGACCCGATTTCTGTCTCGGCGATCGTCGACGCGCACCGCGACACCCATGGTCTCGACACGATCCCGGGCTACCGTTTCGATCGGGCCGAGGTGATCGTGAGCCTGGGTGCCGACTTCCTCGGCAACTGGATCTCCCCCGTCGAGCACACGGCCGCGTACCGTTCCGGGCGGCGGCTCGATGGGAAAGAGGAAACTTTTTCGCATCATGTTCAGTTGGAATCCCGGCTATCGTTGACGGGAAGCAACGCGGACCGGCGAATCGCGATTCCCGCGGGAGCCGAGGCCCTGATTCTCGGCCATCTAGCCCACGAAATCGCCCGGCTGGCGGGTTCGTCCAGCCCCTGGGGAACGCTACCGCCGTGCCCGTTGCCCGACGAGACGATCGTCGGATTGGCCCGGCGCCTGTGGGACGCGCCGCGTGGCCGCACGCTGGTCGTTTGCGGCGCGAACAACCGGCGGGCACAAGAGCTGGTCAACCACGTCAACGACCTGCTGGGCAACTACGGATCCACCTCCGCAGAAACGACGCTCGACCTGGACTCCGTTTCGCTGCAGCGCCGCGGGACCGATGCCGGGCTCCACGCACTGCTCGAAGAACTCGAAAGCGGAACGATCGACGCACTCTTCGTTCGAGGCGTCAACCCGCTTTACGACTTGCCTGGCGGCAAGCAGCTGGCCGACACACTCGGGCGCGTCAAGCTTGTCGTGTCGTTTTCGGACCATGCCGACGAGACCTCCCAACAATCGGGATTTGTGTGCCCTGAGCCCCATTTCTTATCCCGTTGGGGCGATGCGGAGCCGATCGCCGGCGTGGCCTCCCTGCGGCAGCCGACGAATCGCCCCATCGGTTCGACACGACCCCTGCTGGAGTCGTTGGCAAACTGGTCCGGTGAACCGTTGTCGGCGTACGAGATCGTTCGCAGGTCCTGGCGGCGCAACATCTTCCCGCGCCGAACGGACTCTTCGTCATTTGATGAGTTTTGGAACCGCACGCTTCACGACGGATTTGCCCGTGTTCGCCGCGTCGCGCCGGGCGGATCCGCTGCGACGGCTAGCCTCGCCGGGGCCGCGATTCGTGTGCCGGAACGTTGGAGCGCGCCGCCGAACGATCTGTTCGCACTCGAACTCTATCCGGCACCGGGGCTCCTCGACGGCCGGCACGCGCATAACGCGTGGCTGTACGAGCTCCCGGACCCGATCGCCAAGACGGTTTGGGACAACTTCGCCTCGATCTCCTCTTCGGCCGCCCGGATGGCCGGGCTCGTTACAGGCGACGTAGTGCGAATCGCATCGCCCGACGCTGCCGGCGAGTCCATCGAGTTGCCCGTACTCGTCCAGCCGGGGCAGGACGACGGCACGATCTCGATCTCGCTGGGCTACGGAAGATACGGCACCGATCGTTTCTCGAGAGTCGGACCGCAGTGGTGGGAGGGACGCCCCACGATCGAGGTAGGTGGGACGATCGGCGTCTCCGCGGCTCCCCTGCTCGAGTGGTCCGGCCGCAACCTGTCGTATAGCGGCCGCCGCGTTCGGATGGAAAGGACCGGCCGACGCCATGTGCTGGCGATGACTCAGCAACACCATACATTGGAAATCCCCAAACGCCTGGCGATGAGCGGAGAAACACATCGGCCGATCATTCAAGAAACGAGCCTCGCGGCGTGGCGCAATGATCCCCATTCCGGCGGACACGGCCACCACGATCTGGTGTCTCTCTGGGCCGATCATCCGAAACAACCGCACCACTGGGGCCTGGCCATCGACCTGAGCGCCTGTACCGGATGTTCCGCTTGCGTGATCGCATGTCAAGCCGAAAACAATATCCCGGTCGTCGGAAAGGACGAGGTGCAGCGGGTACGCGAGATGCACTGGATGCGCATCGACCGTTACTACAGTGGAGAGGACTCGGACATCGATGTGGTCCACATGCCGATGTTGTGCCAGCACTGCGACAATGCACCGTGCGAGACGGTCTGCCCGGTTCAAGCAACCATGCAAAGCTCGGAGGGACTCAACCAGCAGATTTACAACCGCTGCATCGGTACGCGCTACTGCGCCAACAACTGCCCTTACAAGGTTCGTCGCTTCAACTGGTTCGACTATTCGCGAGAAGACCGGCTACAGAACCTGGTACTCAACCCGGACGTGACCGTTCGCTCGCGCGGCGTGATGGAAAAGTGCAGCCTTTGCGTGCAGCGAATCCAGGACGCCAAGGCGGAGTCCAAACGAACCGGACGTCCACTACAGGACGGTGACATCCGGCCCGCGTGCGTCCAGTCCTGCCCCGCAGGAGCGATCGTCTTCGGTGACATGAACGACGAGGAGAGTCGCCTCAGCCGTTTGAAACACGACCCCCGGCACTTCACCGTGCTGGCCGAGCTGGGCGTCAAACCGGTGGTCGGTTATCTCACTTTGGTCCGTAACCGCGAGGAAACCTAGGGAGCCGGCGATCGATGAGTGATTCCACTACCGCACTGCGTCCCGCGCTGGTCGATGGCAACCGGCGACCTGGTGACGTCACGCAAGACATCAGCTCGCCCCTTGAAGGCCGACCCACCTGGTTGTGGTGGGTCGGACTGGCCGTGTCCTCGTCGTTGCTGGCTCTGGGGGTCGCCGCGACCGGCTACATGCTCACCACGGGTATCGGGGTCTGGGGGCTCAACCGAACGGTGGGTTGGGGCTTCGATATCACCAACTTCGTATTCTGGATCGGCATCGGGCACGCCGGCACGCTGATCTCGGCGGTGCTGTTCTTGTTCCGGCAACACTGGAGAACGGCGGTCAACCGCTCGGCCGAGGCGATGACGATTTTCGCGGTGATGTGCGCGGGGTTGTTCCCTTTGATCCACATGGGCCGCCCGTGGCTGGCGTTTTTCGTTTTTCCCTACCCCAACACTCGTGGCTCGCTGTGGATCAACTTCCGCTCGGCGTTGTGCTGGGACGTATTCGCCGTATCCACGTATTTTCTGGTGTCCCTCACGTTCTGGTACATCGGCATGGTTCCGGATCTCGCGACGCTTCGTGACCGCACACGCTCGAGACTCAAGCGTACGATCTTCGGCTGGCTCAGCCTCGGTTGGAACGGCTCCGCTCGAGTCTGGCTACGCTATGAGACCGTCTACCTGCTGCTCGCCGGGCTGGCGACCCCGCTTGTTTTTTCGGTCCACTCGATCGTCAGCATGGACTTTGCGACATCGATTCTCCCGGGTTGGCATACCACGATCTTCCCGCCCTATTTCGTCGCCGGCGCGATCTTCTCGGGGCTGGCCATGGTCCTGACATTGATGCTGGTTGCCCGCAAGGTAATGCGCTTGGAAAACTACATCACGGCGAGGCATGTCGGATCGATGTGCAAGTTGATTATCGCGATGGGCGGCATCGTGGCGACGGCCTACTCCACGGAGTTCTTCATCGCATGGTACTCGGGGAATCCATACGAGCAGTTCGTTTTCATGAATCGCGCGATGGGACCATTCTCCTGGGCCTACTGGACGATGGTGGGTTGCAACGTCCTCACACCTCAACTGTTCTGGTTCAAGAAGATACGCTCGAACCTTCTACTCGTTTTTATCTTGTCGATCTTCATCAACATCGGGATGTGGTTCGAACGCTTTGTCATCATCGTAACATCGCTGCATCGAGATTTTCTGCCGTCGAGTTGGAACACATACATCCCGACAAAGATCGAAGTGGCCACGCTGCTCGGTAGTTTCGGGCTCTTCTTCACGCTGTTCCTGCTGTTCTGCCGGTTCCTGCCGGTGATCTCGATGTCCGAGATCAAGGGCGTCCTACGGCATGGGAGAGACCACTGATGAACCGCAAGCTGACCGGGGTCTTCACCAGCGAACGGGACATCCTGGCCGCGACCTTCGACTGTCGCGCACGGGGTTACGAGATCATCGACGTCTACTCGCCCTACCCGGTCCACGGGATCGAACGGGCCATGGGACTCGCTCGATCGCGCATGACCTTCGTGTGCTTTGCGCTGGCGATGGCCGGAGCCGCCTTGATGCTGTGGTTCCAAATTTGGACATCGGCGGTGAGTTGGCCCGTGAACATCGGCGGCAAACCGCTCAATTCGCTCCCGGCGTTCATTCCGGTGACCTTCGAAGCGGCGATCCTGTTCGGCGCCCTCGGGACGGTCTTCGTCATGCTGATCCGATCCCGACTTTTCCCCTGGTCGAAACTTCGGCTCCCCGCTCCGGGGGTCACCGACGATCGATTTGTCCTGGCGCTTCGCCAGACCGACCCCGATCTGCCCCCCGGGCTCGCGGAACGACTGATGCAGGACCACGGGGCAATCGAGATCCGCGAAGATCGCGAGGAGGAGTTGTGAGCAGCGGCCGGATTATCTTTGTCGTGCTGGCGCTGATCCTCGTGTCGCTGATCGGCGTGCAGTGGTTGGTCCTGCCGGATCCCAATCGACGAAGCTACGAGTTCTTTCCGAATATGGTCGAGTCCGTGGCGCGTGACGCCCAAGATTCGCCACTCGTGCTCGACGATGGAACGGTCGTCGATCGACGCGTTCCGCCCGGAAGCGTGGCCCGCGGTTATCTGCCGCTGCCGTTTCCGGCGACCCCGGAAGGTGCATTGCTCGCCGGGCAGGCGTTGACCAACCCGATTGCGACCGACGACCTGGAGGCCGTTGCCCGTGGTGCGTTTGTTTTCGACACGTTCTGCGCCGTCTGTCACGGCGCCACGGGTCTCGGCGATGGCCCCGTCACCAGGCGCGGCGTCCCGCCACCACCGTCATTCATGCTCGACAATGCCGTCAACATGGCGGACGGCCAGATGTACCACGTGATCACACTGGGTCAGAACAACATGGCCTCGTATGCCTCGCAGGTATCGCGGGAAGATCGCTGGAAAGTCATCCGATATGTCCGCACGCTCCAGGAACGACCGGTGGTCGCGGCGACGGACACTCGGGCCGAGGCGCAACCATGAGTACGCGGACGGGATTCGGTCTCCTACCGGCGCTATCGGTCATCGGATTATCCGTCGTCCTGATGGGTCTCGTCCTGGCGCCGGAGCGAACCTGGTCCAACGTTCTGCTCGCGGCGATTTACGCCGTTGGAGCAGCTCTGGCCGGAATGCTGTTCCTGGCCTTTAACTACGTCGCAAGCGCCGGATGGAATGTCGTTCTCAAGCGCGTCGCCGAGTCGCTTGCATCGACCCTACCCCTCGGCGCGGCGTTGGTCCTGCTCTCGCTGGCGGGTGTCGGAGTGCTGTACGAGTGGTCGCACGCGGATGTAGTCGCCGCGGATCCGTTGCTCCAGGGCAAGGTCGGTTGGCTCAACGTGCCGTTCTTTGTCGTGAGGACAGTCTTCTACCTCACGGTCTGGCTGTTGTTCATGCGAACGATGCTTCGGGTCTCGCGAGGCCAGGATTCCGCAGGTGGACTGACGGCTACTCGTCGCAACACGGTTCTCTCGGCCTGCTTCATCGTCGTTTTTATCGTGACGTTCTCGCTGGCGATCTTCGATTGGCTGATGTCATTACAGCCGCACTGGTTCAGCACGATGTTTGCCGTTTACAACTTTGCGGGCGCGTTCGTGAATGGCCTCGTCTTGATCACGTTGCTGGCGATTCTCCTGCGACGACCCGGCAGACCCTTGGCAGGATTGGTCACACCGAATCACCTTCACGATCTCGGCAAGCTGCTGCTCGGCTTCTCGACGTTCTGGATGTACATCTGGTTCTCCCAGTACATGCTCATCTGGTACGGCAACCTCCCTGAGGAGGTAACTTTTTATGCGGAGCGGCATACGGGGGCGTGGGGTGTACTGACCATCGCCAATCTGCTCGCCAACTGGGCCATCCCGTTCTTTGTCCTGCTACCGCGCGGGTCGAAGCGCAGCGACCGTACGTTGCTTCGAGTCTGCGCACTCCTTCTGGTGGGTCGATGGCTCGACCTCTACGTGATGATCCAGCCCGTGTTCGAGCCCGAGGCTCCGCGGTTCGGCATCTGGGAAATCGCGCCGATTGTAGTCGCGGGCGCGCTGTTCGTCATCGTGCTGCGACGCAACCTCGGGGCCACGGACCTGGTGCCCCGGGGCGACCCGTATCTCGAGGAGAGTCTCCGACATCATCAGTAGGGTGGGCCATGAAGAAGCAAGTTACCGGCACATCGCACAAGATCCTGGCCCTGAACACACTGGCGTTCACGGTCTGCTTCGCGGCCTGGATGCTCAATGGCGTTCTGGTGACTTTCCTGGCCAGCAACCAGGTCTTCGATTGGGGCCCGGTGGAAATCGGCTGGCTCATGGGCATCCCGGTCTTGACCGGCTCGATCTTCCGCCTGTTCGCCGGCATGCTCACGGATCGATTCGGCGGCAAACCGGTCTTCTCGGCCTTGCTCCTGCTGGCCGCCATCCCAATGTTTCTGCTGTCCTACGCCGATTCATTCCTCACCTTCGCCCTGTGCAGCTTCGGATTCGGGCTGACCGGCGTGTCGTTCGCGATCGGCATCGCGTTCACCTCCGTCTGGTATCCCAAGAAAAATCAGGGCACGGCCTTGGGGATCTTCGGCGCCGGAAACGCCGGTGCGGCTGCAACGACCCTACTCGCTCCCTCCGCCTTGAACTCGTTGACCGATGGGGGCGCGAACCTCGATGGCTGGAGGACTCTCCCCATCTGGTACGCAGCGATGATGGTCGTGATGGGACTGATTTTCGTCACCTTCTCGAAGAACCGGAAGCCCGACACCAGCGACAAGACCACGCGTGAACTCCTCGCGCCACTCAAGCAAGCGCGCGTGTGGCGTTTCGGGCTGTACTACTTCCTCGTATTCGGTTGCTTCGTCGCCTTCTCGCAGTGGCTTGTCCCGTACTTCGTGAACGTTTACCACGTGTCGCTGGTCACCGCCGGCGTGCTGGCCGCGCTCTTCAGCTTCCCGTCGGGCGTGATCCGAGCATTGGGTGGGTGGCTATCGGACAAGTTGGGTGCCCGTGTCGTCATGTACTGGGTCCTGGGAGCCTCTGTCGCGGTGAGCCTGATGGTGACCGTGCCCAAGATGGAGATCATCTCGCCGGGCAAGGGGATCGCAGCCCAGGCGGGCGGCGTGGTCCAGGAAGTCACCGCGACCTCGATCAAGATCGGCGACCGCAACTACAAGCTCGTCGAGAAACCCGATACGATGTTGAAGGGCGACGATCAGGCCATGATCCTTCCCTCCAAGAACACATGGCAAGAGCCTGTCGTCGAACTGGGTCAGACCGTCGAGCGGAGGGAACTCCTCGCCAAGGGCGTGACGCGGATCTACTTCCAGGCCAACCTGTGGATCTTCGCGGTGCTGGTCATCGCATTGGGCAGTGTCTGGGGGGTCGGAAAGGCGGCGGTCTACAAGCACATCCCCGAGTATTTCCCCGAAGAAGTCGGAGTGGTGGGAGGAATGGTCGGTGTCCTCGGCGGGCTCGGCGGGTTCTTCTGTCCGATTATCTTCGGCTACCTGTTGGAATGGACGGGGCTCTGGACCAGCTGTTGGATGTTCATGCTCCTCGTCTCGTTGGTTGCCCTGGCGTGGATGCACAGGGTTGTCGCCAAATTGACCAAGTACCCCGCGGGCTTCGATTCGAAATAGGCCACGCCATCTCGAGTGTAGTCGCTAGAATTGAATCCCTTGGCGCACGTTCAGTCCTTGTCGAGTTCGTCGAGGACCCACGAGAACACCGCAACCGTCGACGGGAGTCCGAGGGTGCTAGCGGAAAGAGCGATCACTTGCTCGATCTCTTCGCGGGACACCCCCGCGGCAAGAGCTTTGCGCACGCCCGAGTGCACAGAACCCTCGCGCATGCCACCGAATGCGACGCCGAGTTTGATCAGCCGGATCTCCCGCTCGGCGAACGGGCCGCCGCTCTCCGCCTTGCGCATCGACTCCCAGGCTTCGCCCAGGTCGGGAAAACGCTCGATGAATTTCTTGTAGGTCTTTGGAATCTTCGCACTCACGATTAGTATCCTCCTTGGCTCGTAACGGAATCTTCGAGAGTGTGGGACACTATTCTATCCTTGTTTTGGAGGAGCCAAGGGGATGAACCTGCCGGGAACCGGGGGAGCGGCGATGGGGAACGAGACACTTCCGCTGATCGTTCAAGGCGGAATGGGCGTCGGTGTGTCCTCGTGGGGCCTCGCCCGAGCCGTCGCCGCCGCAGGCCAACTCGGTGTCGTTTCCGGTACCGGGGTCGATACGACCCTGGTCCGTCATCTCCAGCTCGGCGATCGGAGCGCCGACTACCGGCGGGCCATGGCGGCTTTCCCCTTCCGGGACATGGTCGGGCGCATCCTCGAGCGATTTTTTATCGAGGGCGGCAAGCCGGCCGACGCACCTTTCAAACTCAAACCGATACCGTCGATCAAACCCGGCCGTTTTCTTCAAGAACTGACCGTCGTCGCAAATTTCGTCGAGGTCTTCCTGGCCAGAGAGGGTCACGACGGTCATATCGGCATCAACTATCTCGAAAAAATCCAAACTCCGACCCTGCTCTCGCTGTACGGAGCCATGCTCGCCGGCGTCGGCTGGATCTTCATGGGGGCCGGCATTCCTCGGACGATTCCGGAGGTCCTCGATCGCTTGGCCGTCAACCAACCGGTCGAGTTGAAGATCGACGTCCGGGGCGCACGGCGTGGCGAGACTTTTCTCACCCGTTTCGAGCCCCGGCTCTTCGCCGGTCGGGCGCTCGAGCCACTTGCACGGCCGCGCTTCGTACCCATCGTCTCGGCGGCACCGATGGCCACGATGCTGGTTCGGCGCGCGAAGGGCGCGATCGACGGATTCGTGATCGAGGATTGGCGGGCCGGCGGCCACAATGCTCCGCCTCGCGGAAAGATCTCGTACTCACCCGAGGGCGAGCCGATCTACACGGATCGCGACGTCCCGGACCTCGAAAAGCTGCGCGCGATCGGCCTACCGTTCTGGCTCGCCGGCTCGCAAGCCGATCGGACGTGCGTCGATGCGGCCCTCGCCGCCGGAGCCAGCGGTGTCCAGATCGGCACCGCCTTTGCCTTCTGCGAGGAATCAGGTCTCGATCCGAAGCTCAAACGGCTGGTCCTCGAGCAGAGCAGGGACCGAAGGGTGAAGGCGTACACCGATCCGAGAGCCTCACCCACCGGCTTCCCGTTCAAGATCATCCCCCTGTCGGGAACGCTCGCGGCTTCCAGGCGCGAGCGCAGCCGTAGCTGTGACCTCGGCTACTTGCGCCACGCCTACCGAAAAGAAAACGGCAGTGTCGGCTGGCGCTGCCCTGCGGAACCGATCGAGGACTACGTGGCCAAAGGCGGCAGGGAGGACGAAACAACCGGGCGCCGGTGCGTTTGTAACGCTCTTCTGGCGAACATCGGTCTCGGTCAGATTCGGCAGGATGGCAGTCAGGAGCTTCCGCTGCTGACCTCCGGCATCGACGTCGAAACCGTCGCTCGCTTTCTTCCGGCCGGGGCTTCGAGCTACGGCGCCGTCGACGTCATCAACCAGGTTCTGAGGGGCTGACGAGGACCGCCGCCCAGTTGCCCAGAATCCACAGCAGCGAAAGTGCCAGACCGACCCCGGAAACCAGAACCATGCGGGGAAAGACCTGCAGCACCGCGGAGAAATCCGGCGCGGACGG
>Ga0255049_10002106_pt1 | contig 10612 bp, 11 predicted proteins | sample JV7_2_3_MG_FD_183615 | JGI IMG/M metagenome (GOLD analysis project Ga0255049, IMG submission 183615) | Seawater microbial communities from Jervis Inlet, British Columbia, Canada - JV7_2_3 | ecosystem: Environmental > Aquatic > Marine > Inlet | place: Canada: British Columbia | collected 2016-10-06
GCTCCCACGCGCTCCCGGCACGGGGGAGCCTGAATTGTCATCCCTGACAATTCACCCCAATCTGGACACGATTTTTCCGCGGGCTTGAAGGGGGAATAAAATCCTGATTTTAACTATCGGGTTTTTTAACCGAAGGGCACTTACTTTGGTCTCGAAACTAAAAAAAATCGTCATTCCCCGCGAAAGCGGGATTCTTAATATAGGACTTCGACCCCTTATAATCCTGGTTTATGGATTGCTCAGGATCGCATTTTTCAAAAGCTGCAAACATCCCAGGTAAGTCGAATCCCGGCTCAGTACATAGCGTCTGGTGGAGTCGCGCCACTTTTCCTGAGCTGCCCATAACCGGAGGAACTGCGCACTATCCAATACGGTACAGCCGCCGAGCTGGGTAATTCCCCGATCGAACAGTGGGTCCGGCAGGCAGCCCACGGTAGGGCCGACGATAAATATCTGTTTGGCGTTGCCAAAGTGGGGCAACAAATCGTCAATTGTCTGGTTAACAAGCACGGTGCCGGTGCAAATAATTTTGCTGCAATCTTTTAGTTTTTCCGGCTCCAGGGTGACTTCGAATTGGTCATCGTTCTGTAACCACTGCTCATCCAGTTCGATGACCGTTAAAGGCAGGCCCATCGCGCGCACCTGTTCAACCAGGGGTGGGAAATATCCCACCATTCCGACGTGATCTCCTTTATCGAGCGCCAGATGTGTCACTGTTTTTCCGCCTGTTGGCATCGAGTAACCACCCCTTTTGAACAGGTACTGGCTTATTGCATTAATCGCGGCCATACCGAGAACCTTGTGCCAGCCCTCTTCCATGGTATACAGGCTCGCAATCTGAACAGGCGATTCATTGACCAGGGATTCGTATTTACTTCGGTCTTGCAAAACCAACAAGTCATCATCAAGCCCGGTATAGGTGAGACCAACCGTGCCATCCGCTAACACCAGGGCGCCAAACTTGCTGTTTTTTATGGGTTCTGGATTAAATGGTGCGAAGTGGATTTCTCGTACTGGCGGAATCGGCAGTTTCGCACCGATGGTTTGCATTAGTTGTAGATAATCGCTGGCGATTGTCATGGTGTGTTTTCGTTTAGTGATCGGATGAAATTATTGTAATTGAAAAGAAACAGAAATAGGACACGGTTTTTTAGCACGTAAAGTGGCCAGTTTTCGTAAATTATTTAAAACTTTGTTCAATAAATTATATGTAACCAGAGAAATTAAACTCTCAAGGATTCGATCTAAAAACTTAAACTCCCCCCATAAGCCATGTAAACTCAAACCTTTCCGCTTAACCATAAACAACAATGCCAGACAACAAAAACCACACCGATGTCCGCGATGCAGTCGCGCGCCTATGTGCCGACTTCCCCGGAGAATACTGGCGCGACAAAGATAGGCAAAAACAATACCCGACTGAATTCGTCGAGGCGTTGACCGAGGGTGGGTATTTATCGGTATTGATTCCCGAAGAATATGGCGGTGCCGGAATGGATATTGGTGCGGCTTGTGCAATTCTTGAAGAAATCCAGTTGAGTGGCGCCAATGGGGGCGCATGCCATGCGCAAATGTATACCATGGGTACGTTGCTGCGCCACGGTAGTGGCGCGCAAAAGCAGAAGTATTTGCCTGACATAGCCGAGGGCAAGTTACGCCTGCAGGCCTTCGGTGTGACCGAACCTTCGAGCGGTACCGATACTACTCGTATCAGAACCAAGGCCGTGCGTGATGGAGACGACTATATCGTCTCGGGTCAAAAGGTATTCATTTCTCGCGTCGAACATTCTGACCTGATGTTGTTGCTGGTGCGCACCACGCCACGCGAGCAGGTTGAAAAGAAAACTCAGGGCATGTCAGTGTTACTAGTCGATTTGTGTGATGCGATCGGCAATGGTCTGACCGTGCGCCCGCTCGAAACCATGCTCAATCATGCTACCACCGAACTATTTTTCGACAAGCTACGGGTACCGGCGAAAAACCTGATTGGGGAAGAAGGTAAGGGCTTTGGTTACATTCTTGACGGTATGAACGCCGAGCGCATCCTGATTGCCGCGGAATGCATCGGCGATGCGCGATGGTTTATCGATAAGGCAAGCGCCTATGCGAAACAGCGTGAGGTGTTTGGTAGTCCAATTGGTAAAAATCAGGGTGTGCAATTTCCAATCGCTCGTGCCTACGTGCAAACCGAGGCTGCCGCACATATGGTGGCAGCGGCAAGCGATTTGTTCGACGCAGGCAAATCCTGTGGTTCGCAGGCGAATATGGCTAAAATGCTGGCTTCGGAGGCATCGTGGGCTGCCGCCGATATGTGCTTACAAACCCACGGTGGGTACGGCTTCGCAACCGAGTATGACGTCGAACGCAAGTTTCGTGAGACCAGGTTGTATCAGGTTGCACCGATTTCAACCAACTTGATCCTGTCTAACATCGCAACGCATATATTGGGTTTACCCAAGTCCTTTTAATGCTGAATCTTTCCGACATCCTGGTTGTCACTCTGGAGCAGGCCGTAGCCGCGCCCTATTGTTCCTGCCGTCTTGCCGATGCCGGTGCGCGGGTAATTAAAATCGAACGCGAAGAGGGTGATTTTGCTCGCGGTTACGATAGTGTAGTCAACGGCGAGTCGGCCTATTTTGTCTGGCTTAATCGCGGTAAGGAGTCGCTGGTGTTAAACATTAAGAATGAACAGGATGCGGCCTTAATGCATCGAATGCTGGCGCAGGCAGATGTGTTTATTCAAAACCTGGCACCAGGTGCCGCGGAACGCGCGGGATTAGGTAGCGCTGTGCTGCGTGATCTATATCCACGTTTAATCTGTTGCAATATTTCGGGTTATGGTGAGCAGGGTGAATATCGCGATATGAAGGCTTACGACTTGCTGGTGCAATGTGAATCTGGGCTAGCCTCAATTACCGGGACGCCGGACGCGCCGGGGCGGGTTGGCTTTTCGATCTGTGATATTAATTGTGGATCGCAGGCGTACACCTCGATTCTGGAAGCATTAATCGAACGCCAGCATTGCGGTGAAGGTTGCGTCATCCAGGTTTCGTTATTTGACAGTATGGCTGAATGGATGGCGGTACCACTGCTGAATTATGATTATGCCGGTACCATACAACCGCGGGTCGGAATAAATCATGCAACAATATCTCCCTATGGGGTTTATTCGACACGGGATGATACGAGTATCGTTATCGCAATTCAAAATGAGCGTGAATGGCAGAATCTTTGCCGGGATGTGCTTGGACAACCTGAATTACTCGACGATGAACGCCTGCAGTCGAATCAGCAACGTGTGGCGCACCGAGATCTGGTCGATCGGTTGATCAATGATATTTTTTCGCTTATGGATCAGGCCGCAATTATTGAACGATTGAAGCAGGCAGGTATCGCATTTGGACGTTTGAACGACGTTGCCGGGCTTTCAAAGCATCCCCAGTTAAGACGCATGGTGGTAAAGACCGCATCTGGTGAAGCCAGGGTCGCCGCAGGGGCGGCAATCCGTTCGAATGCTCCTGCGGTAACGAAAACCGTCCCAACTTTAGGCGCGCATAGTGATTCCATTCGGAAGGAATTTGCCTGAGCTCGTATTCAAAAAAAAATCGACAGTAATCATTTATTCAGGGCATCTCTAGATTAAATCCTAGTAGAATAATGTTATCGCACATTTGACCTATGAATATAAAACTATACACCCATGATGCTTTATGGATTGCCAGTGAGATTTGTTATTACCTGGGTCTGGTATGTGCAGTGCTGTTTTTACCAACGCTTACCGTCGTGTTGTGGTTAATGAGCCTGGTAGATAAGGCCGACCCTAATTATTGGTACCTTCTGATCGCCTGGGGAATATCATTATTGATGTTTGTCGCCGGTGTTGGATTAAAAAACTGGTTTAATTCGACCAGTATTAACTAATACTTCATCTACAATTTCACCTTGTTTACTGACTAACTCATCAACATAATAGTCGCTTTGCATGAGCCAGTAATAATGCGCGGAAATATCATCCCAGTTTTGTTCTTGTTGCTGATTGCAATGGGCCTCACCGCCTGTGGCAATAAGGGGCCGCTGACACTGCCCGATGAAGACGAAAAAACTAAACAGGCGGGCTAGCCCACATATTGCACGAAGGCGGTAACGACTTATGATATTTTTGATTAATTTCAAATAATTAGGTACGAAAACAGTGAAATATGGAAAATACAGTTTGTGCCTGAACGAAGTCAGGAAAAATCTGGCGGCCAATCTTGATCGATCCCCCTTGATCCATAGCTATTGCTATGCATCGGCGGGCGATCAACCAACCTTGTTTGCCAGAATTTCCCTGAGCTTCGTTCCCTTCGTGCAATATGTGGACTAGCCCACCTCACTAGAGATATCTGTGGACCATTTCAATTACAAAGGCAATACGCTGTATTGCGAGGATGTCGCAATCAGTACGCTGGCCGAAACCTACGGGACGCCGTTGTACGTCTATTCACGCGCGACACTGGAACGCCATTGGCACGCGTTTGATGCGGCGCTCAGCGGTCGGGACCACCTGGTCTGTTACGCGGTAAAGGCAAATTCGAATCTCGCTGTGCTGAATGTTCTGGCACGTCTGGGTTCGGGATTTGACATTGTTTCGGGTGGTGAACTTCAACGCGTCCTGCGAGCCGGTGGCGATCCAGGCAAGATCATATTTTCTGGAGTGGGTAAGCTTGCAGAGGAAATGGAGCTGGCGCTTGATTCAGGGATTCATTGTTTTAACGTTGAATCGGAGCAGGAACTCGACCAGCTGAACGCGATAGCCGGCCATAAGCAATGTATTGCCCGCATATCGTTTCGAGTCAACCCCGACGTTGATGCAAAAACCCATCCGTACATTTCGACCGGATTGAAAGAAAATAAATTTGGTATCAACTTTGAGGACGCCGAAGCTGTCTATCTGAAAGCCAGGGATCTACCGCATATTGATGTCATCGGTATCGATTGCCATATCGGCTCGCAATTGACCGAGTTATCACCCTTTGTCGATGCCCTCGAGCGCCTGCTTTTTCTGGTGCAGCGATTGAAAACAAAAGGAATGCAGATCAGGCATCTCGATCTCGGCGGTGGACTCGGTATTCGCTATAAAGATGAAACGCCGCCTCTGCCGGAGGAATGGTCGAGTGCATTGCGCGATCAACTCAATGATTTTGACGGTACCGTGGTCATAGAGCCTGGCCGCGCAATTTCCGGAAATGCCGGGGTTCTGGTGAGCCAGGTCAATTATATCAAGCATTCCGAAGACAAGAACTTCGCCGTAATCGATGCGGCGATGAATGATTTGATCCGCCCATCGCTTTATGGTGCCTGGCTGGATATCATCCGCGCCGATTTACACAGTGATGAACCATCGCGTGTTTATGATATCGTTGGCGCGATTTGTGAAACAGGTGATTTTCTTGGCAAGGATCGGTCGATGCAGTTAGCGCAAAATGATCTAATTGTTATTCGTTCGTCCGGTGCTTATGGGTTTTCTATGTCGTCAAACTATAATTCACGTAACCGCGCAGCCGAAGTGATGGTCGATGGTGATGCGCACTATTGTGTGCGTGAGCGCGAAGTGTTTGAACAGTTGATCGAGGGCGAGTCAATATTGCCATGAGAGCACCTCTAAAAATGCACTTTTTCTGCAATGGCTGTGTCGGTTCCGTGCCGAAGCGTCGGCCCGGTCAAGACCCAAAGCAGCTACGCAGGGGCCAGCTTTCCTCACGTATTTTATATACGCTGCGGTTTTCCGCTCGGTACCTCCTTGCCCTTATTGCCAGGGATGGCATGTATGCAGGTTTTGCAGGAGCAAAAACCTGCCAAGAAAAATTACTATTTTTAGAGGCACTCCCAAGCAGGTGGATTCGATGCCATTAAAATTCAGCAAGATGCACGGTCTCGGCAATGACTTTATCGTCATCGACGCGATTAATCAGAATTTTGATCCTGAGCCGGAGAAAATACGCGAATGGGCGAAGCGCAATACCGGCGTTGGCTTTGATCAACTGCTAGTCGTCGAAAAAGCCGAATCCGAGCACGCGGCATTCAAATATCGAATTTTCAATGCCGACGGTGGCGAAATCGAGCAGTGTGGAAACGGCGCGCGTTGTTTTGCCCGTTTTGTACGCGAGCAGAATTTGACCGATCTTAAGGTAATTCCAGTCGAAACCAGTGGCGGCCTGATTCAACTCGAAGTTCTCGATGATAATCGGATCCGTGTGAATATTGGGGTTCCACAATTCGAGCCGCGCCTGATCCCGCTGGATACCGACCAGCAGTCAGGTCAATATTCCCTGGAAATAAATGGACAGGCTATCCAGTTCAGTGCATTGGCTATCGGAAACCCGCATATAGTGATCCGGGTTGACGATGCCGAAAGCGCCGATGTCGAGGTAACTGGTGCTGCACTGGAATCACATCCTTTTTTCCCACAGCGTGTAAATGTTGGTTTTATGCAGGTAATCGATGCGCGCAGTTTCAAGCTCAGGGTATTCGAGCGCGGTGTGGGCGAAACCAGAGCTTGTGGCACTGGCGCGTGCGCCGCACTGGTGGCTGGGCAACGCCTTGGTTTGCTCGGCCGGCAGGCAAGCGCATATTTACGCGGTGGCGAACTTAAACTCGAATGGCAAGGCGGGGCAAACCCCGTTATGATGACAGGTGAAACCGCGATGGTGTTTGAGGGTGAAATCGACAATGACTAAAACAACCGCCAGACCTCAGGGTGACACAACATCTGAAGAGGCGAAAGTCATAGGCTATTTGCAAAAAAATCCTGAGATGCTGTTGTCTTACCCGGAGGTATTTACAGCCTTATCGATCCCCCACCATGGTGGTGACGTTGCCTCGCTGGTGGAACGACAGTTGAAAATCCTGCGCACCGAAAATCGCAAGATAAAAAAGAAGCTGGATGAACTGGTTAATATCGCGCGTGATAATGAAGAACTGAACCAACGTTTCCACCGCCTCGCGCTTGAGCTGTTGAATACCGATTCACTCAACGACGTATTGGCCATGGTGCAGGACCAGGTACAGACATTTTTTTATACCGACTACGTCGCTTTCAAATTTCTGCCTGAAATTTCGGATAAAAAGAACAGGCTGAAAAACCATTATCTGGACGCTGAAGGTGGCATTGTAGACACGGTAAAACCCTGGTTGGAAAAACGTAAACCGGTTTGTGGTCGACTCGATGATGAGGTTAATCGCGAGTTGTTCGGTGACGATATTAAGGTTGAATCGAGTGCGCTGATACCGTTGTACCATACCGCTGAAATTGGATTGCTCGCTCTCGGCAGTGTCAGTAAAGACCGTTTTAACAAGAATATGGGGACTATATTCCTCGAACAATTGGGCGAATTAGTCAGCAGTCGAATACATGGGTTGTTGGGCGATTAAGGAGACTTTGATCAAGTTATGAAACCGGAAAAATATCTGGAGGGTTTCATCCAGGTATTGCGTAGCGAAAAATACTACTCACCACATACCTGCAAAAATTATGCGCGTGATCTGGAAAACTTTGCCAGGTATTTAGCTGACCGGGAAATCAAAAACTGGACCGAGGTGAATTACAACCTGGTCAGCGGTTATGCAGCGCATCGGTTTCGAAACGGGTTGAAAAGCCGATCGATACAACGCGAGCTGTCTTCAATTCGTGGTTTTTATCAGCACCTGATTCGCCAGGGTAAGATGAAAAACAATCCGGCGATAGAGGTCAGGGCGCCAAAAAGCGAACAGCTTTTACCAAAAACCTGCGATGCGGAACAAATTGGTCGCTTGCTCCAGGAGCAAAATAACGATGGAGATCTTGTAATTCGTGACCTCGCCATGTTTGAGTTGATGTATTCTTCGGGCTTGCGGTTGGCTGAGTTGGTTGGCATCGATCTAAACCATATCGATCTCGGCCAACAACAACTGATAGTCACCGGTAAAGGCAACAAAACCCGTTATCTGCCGATTGGTTCCAAAGCGGTTAAGGCGGTTCGGCGATGGTTGGGGGTACGCGCTGATTTTAGTCGCGACGGCAGTGAACAGGCCCTGTTCATCAGTAAACAGGAAAAGCGCATTTCGCCGCGTAATGTGCAGAGCCGATTGAATCAACTGGTTAAAAAACAATCGATTGATCAGCACCTGTCACCCCACGCACTACGCCATTCTTTTGCCACCCATATGCTCGAATCCAGTGGTGATCTGCGAGCTGTGCAGGAATTACTGGGTCACGCTAATATTAAAACCACGCAGATATATACCCATCTCGACTTCCAGCACCTGGCGAAAGTCTACGACGCGGCGCATCCCCGGGCGAAAAGAAAGTCTTGATTTTTTGTTTTCTGACCCCTATATCAAAGGTCTGGAACTTGATTACCTGAGGAATAAACTTGGATCAATTTAGAGGTACTACAATTTTGTCGGTTCGACGTGGCGACAGCGTCGTGATCGGCGGCGATGGTCAGGTCAGCCTGGGTAACACGATTATGAAAGGTAATGCCAGGAAGGTACGTCGCCTGTACAAAGATCAGGTTATCGCCGGATTTGCCGGTGGGACCGCGGATGCGTTTTTGTTGTTCGAATTATTTGAAGCCAAACTCGAAAAGCACAACGGCCAAATGGTGCGTGCCGCAGTGGAACTGGCCAAAGACTGGCGCTCCAGCAAGACGCTACACAGGCTCGAAGCCCTGTTATGTGTCGCCAATCCGGAAGCCTCGCTGATAATTTCTGGCAATGGTGATGTTATCGAGCCCGAAGACAGTCTGATGGCAATCGGCTCTGGCGGCGCTTTTGCACAGGCAGCGGCACGCGCTATGCTCGATACCACCGAATTGACTGCGCGCGAGATAGTTCAAAAAGGCCTCGAAATAGCGGGACAAATCTGCGTTTACACCAATCTCAATCATAGCTTCGAAGAAATTAACTACGGCGATTAATCTTGGATACCAATTACATTACCCAGTCCCCGATGACACCGCGGGAAATCACCCAGGAACTTGATAATCATATCATTGGCCAGGACAATGCCAAACGCGCGGTCGCGATTGCGTTGCGAAATCGCTGGCGACGTCAACAGGTGAGCGAAGATCTGCGCAACGAAATTACACCCAAGAATATTCTGATGATGGGACCAACCGGCGTCGGTAAAACGGAAATAGCACGACGCCTGGCCAGGCTTGCTGGCGCACCATTCATCAAAGTCGAGGCGACTAAATTTACCGAAGTCGGTTATGTCGGTCGAGATGTGGAGTCAATCATTCGCGATCTGGTGGATGTCTCGGTGAATGGCATGCGCGAAGCCGAAGTCAGTCGTGTTCGCCATCGTGCTGAAGATGCCGCAGAAGAAAAAGTGCTCGACGCCCTGTTACCCCGCCCTAGTGAGTTTACGGAAGAGGCCGATAGCAGTGCCGCCAACACGCGACAGAAGTTTCGCAAAATGCTACGCGAAGGCAAAATAAATGACAGGGAAATCGAGATCGAACTGCAATTACCGACGGTAGGTGTTGAAATCATGGCGCCACCCGGCATGGAAGACATGACTAATCAGCTTCAGGGACTTTTTCAAAACCTGGGTAGTCAGAAAAAGAAGACGCGCAAGTTGCACGTGGAAGAGGCGTTAAAGTTATTGACCGATGAAGAAGCGGCAAAAATGATCAACGAAGACGAGCTAAAACTCGCAGCACTGGAAAACGCCGAGCAAAACGGTATTGTGTTCATCGATGAGATTGACAAGGTCGCAAAACGCCAGGAGACCAGTGGCGCCGATGTATCGCGTGAAGGTGTACAGCGAGATTTGTTACCACTGGTCGAAGGTTGCACGGTTTCCACCAAGGCCGGCATGATCAAGACCGATCACATATTGTTTATCGCCTCGGGCGCATTTCATCTGTCCAAACCCAGTGACCTAATTCCCGAATTGCAGGGACGCCTGCCGATTCGGGTCGAGCTGTCAGCACTAACGGTGAAGGATTTTATCCGTATCCTGCGTGAGCCGAATGCATCGCTGACAGAACAGTATACGGCGTTGATGGAAACCGAAGGTGTGCAACTGGAATTTAGTGATGACGGGCTGGCCCGTATCGCCGAGGTCGCCTGGCAGGTTAACGAAAAACAGGAAAATATCGGTGCCCGGCGTTTGCACACGGTGATGGAGCGATTACTAGAATCGGTCAGCTTCGATGCATCCGATATGCCTGATCAGTCGATTAAAATCGATGCCGATTATGTCAATGAGCATCTTGGCGAGTTGTCACTCGAAGAAGACCTGAGTCAGTACATTCTTTAAACCCGGGAGGCTGGCGCACAATGGCAAGCATACGACCCACAGAAGTTAATTTTCACAAGGTTTCACGAATTCTCGAACTAAGCTTTGAGGACGGCTCGAATTTCAAGTTGCCGACCGAATACCTGCGCGTATATTCGCCTTCCGCGGAGGTCCAGGGGCATGGTCCCGGGCAGGAAGTACTGCAACTCGGAAAGCAGGATGTGAATATTTCGCGCATCGAGCCGGTGGGACACTATGCACTTAACCTGGTGTTCGATGATAACCACGATACCGGCATTTACAGCTGGGAATACCTCCACTATCTTGGTGTCGATTATGAACAAA
>Ga0255049_10002108_pt1 | contig 10611 bp, 9 predicted proteins | sample JV7_2_3_MG_FD_183615 | JGI IMG/M metagenome (GOLD analysis project Ga0255049, IMG submission 183615) | Seawater microbial communities from Jervis Inlet, British Columbia, Canada - JV7_2_3 | ecosystem: Environmental > Aquatic > Marine > Inlet | place: Canada: British Columbia | collected 2016-10-06
GTCGCGCTGTCCGAGTTGCCGCCCGGGCCGATCGGGATCGTGCCGATACCGCTGCACTGGCGCCGGCGCTGGCACCGGGGTCATAACCAAAGCGTTGCGCTTGCACGCGCGGTGGCGGCGTCGCGCCCGGGCTTCGGGCTGCTGGCCGCGCTGCGCAAGTCACGCGCGACGCCGCCACAAGTGGGCCTTGACGGCAGTCAACGCCGTCGCAATGTCCGGGGCACGTTCGCCGTTCCTCGACGCTACGCCGCCAGCGTCCGCGGCGCCCGGCTAGTGGTCGTCGACGATGTGGCCACCACGGCTGCCACCTTGCTTTCGGCACGCGACTGTCTCGCCGCCGCCGGGGCAGCCGAGGTCACGCTCGCCGCGGCCGCGGTGGCGACAGACAAGCAGCGGACCGTGGTGATCCTGTGATCGATCTCGCGGCAACGTCTTCCGAGGTCAGGACTTGCCGGAGGTCAACCTGGTGACGAGGTCGAGGCGCAGTTCGGTTGTCTGTTCGCTGAACCACGACTCGACGAAACGCGTGTCGAGCGCTTCGCGAGTTTGTTGCAGGCGTTCCGTGATCGGGGCCACCAGGCTGCCTTTCATGGCCGCGAACTCGGTCGGAGACTTGCCGAGGTCCCTGGCCACCTCGAGGGCCCGTCGGATGGCTGCGTCGGAGTCAGTCGCGATCTCGTCGAGCAGCCCGACATCCACCGCGTCAGCAGGCGAGAAAAGCGTGCCACCCAGGATCACGGTGCGGGCGTCGTCGGCCGCCAGCTTGCCGCGCAGGATCTCCGTCACCACGGCTGGCAGCGTGAGGCCGATCGCCATCTCGTTCATACCGATCGTGAACGGTCCATCGATCCCGATCCGGTGGTCACAGGCCATTGACAGGACACAGCCGCCCGCCACGGCGTGGCCGTTCACGGCTGCCACCAGCGGGTAGCGGGTCGTTAGCACCAACGTCATGAGGACGGAGAAGCGCTCGACGAACGCCGCTATTTCTTGGCGACCCAGCGGTCCGAGTTCGACGAGGTTCAATCCGGCGGAGAAGACAGAGCCCTCGCCGGTTATCACGGTGGGGATTTGCTCACGCCGGAGCTCAGCCAGCAACGCTTCGACCACTTGTGGGCCGAGAGCATTGGCGGCGCCGAACTCCATGCGCAGAATGCGGGCGCCATCGGCGGTCTCGGAATGGATCATCGGTGCCTCGCGTGGCTCTCCAGTCGAGCCTCGCTAGCCCGGCGGCCAGGTCAGGCTGCGACCACCGAGCAGGTGCAGGTGAATGTGGAAGACGGTCTGCCCGCCATCGGCGTTGCAGTTGAAGACGGTGCGGTAGCCGCTCCTGTCGAAGCCTCGATCGCAGGCGATGTCCCGGGCCATTCCTACCAGGTGCCCCACGAGCGCCTCGTCGTTGTCGGTCAGCTCGTTCAGCGTGCCGATGTGCCGGCGTGGGACAACGAGGACGTGCAGCGGTGCCTGCGGATTGATGTCCTCGAACGCGAGCGCGGTTGCATCCTCACGAACGATGTTGGCGGGAATCTCGCCAGCAACGACTCTGCAGAATAGACAGTCGTCCGACATTGGCCCTCCGAAATCCTGCGACTACTCGCGGAAGCGCTCGACGCTGGCACCGACAGCGGCAAGCTTCTGTTGGAGATTCTCATAGCCTCGGTCGAGATGGTACAGGCGGTCGATCACGGTCTCGCCCTCGGCCACGAGCCCTGCCAGCACCAGCGATGCGGAAGCCCGGAGATCAGTGGCCATGACGCGCGCCGCGCTCAGAGGCGTCGGCCCGCGCACCAGGGCGTTGTGGCCATCGATGGTGATGTCCGCGCCCATCCGATGCAGTTCCGGCACGTGCATGAAGCGGTTCTCGAAGATCGTTTCGCGAATCACGGCGCTGCCGGTGGCCTGCGTCATCAGCACCATGAACTGGGCCTGCATGTCCGTCGGAAACCCGGGGTAGGGTTGCGTCCGGACATCCACCGGGAGGACGTCGCCGCGCGACACCACGATGCGGTCAGCCTCCGCCACGATTTCGGCGCCGCTGGCGCGTACCCGGTCCACGGCTGTCTGCAGATGCTCCGTGGAGCAATTCGTGAGTTCGAGGCGATCCCCGAGTAGCGCCCCCGCGACCAGGTATGTGCCCGCTTCGATTCGATCAGGGATCACGTGATGGGTACCGCCGCCGAGTTCGTCGACGCCGTGAATGGTGATCGTGTCAGAACCTGCGCCCTCGATGCGGGCGCCGAGGGTTGTCAGGAGGTTGGCGAGATCGCTAATCTCTGGCTCGCGCGCGGCGTTACGTAGCGTCGTGCTTCCCTGAGCCAGCGTAGCGGCCATCATGCAGTTCTCGGTGCCGCCGACAGTGGGAATATCGAACGCGATTTCGGCACCCTGGAGGCGGTCGCAGCGCGCCTCCACGTAGCCTTCTTCCAGGTGCAACTCGGCGCCGAGCGCCTCGAGTGCGGCAAGGTGCCGGTCGACCGGGCGGGCCCCGATCGCACATCCCCCCGGAAGGGAAACACGGGCGCGCCCAGTGCGGGCGAGGAGGGGGCCCAGCACCAGGAAGCTGGCGCGCATTGTCTTCACGAGATCGTAGGCAGCCTCGGAGCCCGTGGCGCGGCGTGGACGGGTAACGACGACGCCCGGTTCGGGTCGGGAGACTTCCACGCCGAGTTGATCGAGCAAACGGCACGTAGTGTCGACGTCGCGCACCCCCGGCACATTGTGCAGGCGCACCTCGGCGTCGGTCAGCAGCGTCGCGGCCAACGCCGGGAGAGCAGCGTTCTTGGCGCCGCCAATGGGCACGATGCCCTGCAGGCGGTGGCCGCCTTCGATTCGGAGTTTGTCCATGTCAGCGATCCTGGCGGCGTCGGGCGGTCAGAACCCGCGGGATGCCTCGAAAGTCCTCGGCGATCGTGACCGGATCCCAGCGACCATCCCTGGCGAACAGGTCCCGCACCGCGCCCGCCTGTCCGTACCCGAGTTCGAGAAGTAGAGGTCGCCCGGGTCGCAGCACCTCGGCCGCCTGCGGGACAACGCGAGCGTAGACCTCGGTTCCCGTGGGCCCCGCCTCCCACGCGAGCGCAGGCTCATGGTCGAGAACCTCGGGTTGTACTACCTCGCCGCTGGCAGCATACGGCGGATTGCATACGATCGCTCCCAGGTCCGCGCGCGCGCGGCCTGCCGGGCCAACCCCCGTCAGCAAGTCGCCTCCGCACACCGTGACGCGGTCGTCTACCTCATGGTCACGCGCGTTCTGCAGAGTCACGTCTCGGGGGGTCACGGCGCGGTCGATCGCCAGGATACGAGCGCGCGACCGGCCCCGCGCCAGGGCCACGGCGACGGCTCCGCTGCCGCAACACAGATCGATCGCCCAGCCATGATCCTGGTCCCAGGCGTGGAGCGCAGTGGCGACGAGTTGCTCGGTTTCTGGCCGTGGAATGAACACGCCTGGCTGCACCCGCACGCTGAAGTCGAGAAAATCAGCGCGGCCGAGGATGTACTGGAGTGGTTCGCGCGCAAGACGACGTGCGACGAGACTCTCGAAACTGTGTGCGTCGCGGTCCGCGAGAGGGTCGCTTAGCCGCGCTAGTACGCCAGCGTGGTTGGTGCCGAGCGCATGGGCCAACAGTGCCATGGCCTGCACGTGCGGCGAGTCGATCGTGCTGTCTTCGAAGAGCGCCTCTGCCGCGCGTAGTGCGGAGGCCGGGGTGGTGCCCAACACGTCGGCCACCTCGTTCAGCTGGCTTGGGCCGGCCGGAACTCCTCTTCGAGACGTTGGGCCTCGAACGCGGCGACGGTCTGATCGAGTAACTCGTCGAGGTCGCCGTCGAGAATCTCCGGTAGCTTGTGCACGGTGAGATGAATGCGGTGGTCCGTGACGCGGTTTTGCGGGAAGTTGTAGGTGCGGATCTTCTCGCTGCGGTCGCCGCCGCCGACCATCCCCTTGCGTTCGGCAGCGCGCTCGGATGCGAGTTCCTGCTGCCTGCGGTCGTACAACCTGGCGCGCAACACCCGCATCGCTTTGGCGAGGTTCTTGTGCTGCGACTTTTCGTCCTGGCAGGACACGACGAGGCCCGTCGGTTCGTGGGTCAGGCGAATTGCCGACTGCGTGGTGTTCACGCTCTGTCCACCGGGCCCGGACGAACAGAACCGATCGATACGAACGTCGTTCTCGTCGATCTCTACCTCGACAGCCTCGGCTTCTGGCATCACAGCCACCGTAATCGCCGAAGTGTGGATCCGGCCGGACGACTCCGTCTCCGGCACGCGCTGCACCCTGTGAACGCCGCTCTCGTGCTTTAGCCGGCTGTACGCACCGCCACCCTCGATGACCGCGATCACTTCCTTGAGCCCGCCGGTACCGGTGCCGCTGTCGCTCATGATCTCGACATTCCAGCGCCGGCGTTCCGCGTATCGCTGGTACATCCGGAAGACCTCGGCAGCAAACAGGGCAGCCTCCTCGCCGCCGGTGCCGGCCCGCACCTCGATCACGACGTTCTTGGTGTCGTTCGGGTCTTTCGGCAGCAGCATGCGAAGGAGGTCCTGCTCCAGGTCTTCCTGCTCGCGTTCGAGGCTGCGGATTTCCTCGGTGGCCAGTTCCCGTAACTCGGGATCGGCCTCCTCGAGGAGCCCCTTGCTGTCCTGGATGCCGGCGTCGACGGCGAGCATGCGGCGATAGGTGACGACAATCCCGTCGAGTTCGGCGTGCTGCTTGATGAGCGTCGTGTAGCGAGCAGCGTCCTGGATGACCTCGGGGCGCACGATCTCCTCGTTGAGCGCCTCGAACTTGGCTTCCAGCTCTTGGAGCCGGGTCAGAACCTGCTGCTGCACGATCGATCAACGACCTCGCGGTCGCCGCTCCTCATCAGACGTCGGCGGCCGACTGGCGTCAGCTCTCGTCCGACGACTCGGCTTCGGGCTCGGGCTGCGCCTCTGCCTCCGACGCTTCGGAGTCGTCTGGCTTGTAGAACTTCTCGTACTTGCGCTGGAACTTCTCGACCCGCCCGGCGGTATCGATGAAGCGCTGCTGGCCCGTAAAAAACGGGTGCGACGCCGAGGAAATTTCGACACGCAGCACGAAGTGCTCGACACCATCGATGTCACGAGTCTCGTCACTCGTCTTGGTGGAGCGGGTCACCAACTCAAAATCGGCTGACGCGTCCACGAAGACGACCGGATGGTAATCCGGGTGGATTCCTTCCTTCATGGGTAGGTCCTTCCTCGCGGGTGCAGAGTTCGGCTAAGCGAACTAGCAGGAAAAGGGGGGCGTGCCAGAACGGGCAACCAGCAAAGGTTAGCACGCAGGAGGAGTTTTGGACGGTCGCTGGCCGGCAGCCCCTGCCACGGGCTGCTACTCCTCGAAGATCTTCATCGACGCGAGAAAATCAGCGTTCGTGGCGGTTTGTTCGATCCGCTGCGTGAGCAACTGCATTCCTTCCTCGAGGCCCAGCGGCATGAGGACCTTTCGCAGCAGCCAGATGTGCGCCATCGCCTCGGCGTCGAGCAGGAGTTCCTCCTTGCGGGTCCCGGAGCGCTGGAGGTCGATAGCCGGCCAGATACGCCGGTCGGCCAGGCGGCGATCGAGAACGATTTCCGCGTTGCCGGTGCCCTTGAACTCCTCGAAGATGACCTCGTCCATGCGGCTCCCGGTTTCGATCAGCGCCGTCGCTACGAGCGTGAGGGAGCCACCTCTCTCGAGTTTGCGGGCGGAGCCGAAGAATCGCTTGGGCTCGTGCAGGGCCCTGGCATCGACACCACCCGACATGATCCGCCCGGACTGCGGGCAAACGGTGTTGTGGGCTCGCGCCAGGCGGGTGATCGAGTCGAGCAGGATGGCCACGTCGTTGCCCTGCTCAGCGAGCCGGCGCGCTTTGTTGATCACGATGTCAGCTACCTGCACGTGCCGCTTGGCGGGCTCGTCGAAGGTCGAGGCGATCACCTCGCCCTGCACCGATTTGGTCATCTCGGTGACCTCTTCGGGCCGTTCGTCGACCAGCAGGACGAGCAGTATGGTCTCCGGGTGATTGGCGGTGATAGCGTGCGCGATGCTTTGTAACAGTACGGTCTTGCCAGCACGTGGGGGAGAAACGATCAGCGCCCGCTGCCCCTTGCCCAGAGGGCAGAGCATGTCGAGAATGCGCGTGGAGACGTCACCTGCGGCGTGCTCGAGCAGGAAGCGCTGTTCGGGATGCAGCGGAGTTTGTTCGTAGAACGGTGCGCATCGAACGGTCCCGGCGGCGACATGGTTCACGCGCAGGATTTCTTCCATCGCGAAGTAGCGCTCGCCGTTGTCGCGCGGGGGGCGGATAGAGCCATGCACCGTATCGCCGCTCTTCAGGTCATGCGCACGCACCAGCGGCGGCGCAACGTAGACATCGTCGTCGCTAGGCAGGTAGCTGGTCTCGGGGCCGCGCAGGAAGCCGTAGCCGTCGCGCACGACCTCGACAACGCCCTGGGCAGGGATCTCCTGCTGGAGCGCGGCAAGCAGGTGGCGGATCAAGCCCTCGCGGCTGTGATCGGCGCCATTCTCGAGTTCCAGCTCGCGGGCTACGCCCAGCAACTCGGGCATGCTTGCCGAGCTGAGCGTGGCGGCATCGTGGGAGGCTGTCGCAGCCTCGGTTTCAGCGACCGCTGCGGCCAGCGTGTCGTCCATCGACTTCCTCTCTTCTCGAGCGGACGGGAGAGATGCGGGCGATCTTGCTGATCATGCTGCCGACGTCTCGGTTGCACGTCGCAGCAAGTCATCGATCGCATGCCAGAGCTCGGTCCGACCTTCGCCTGTTACCGCGGAGTACGGGATGGGCTTGTCGCCTTCCGGTAGTTCCAGGGCGCGCTCGAAGACCTGCACGGCGCGGGCGCGTTGGTTACGCCCGAGCTTGTCCGACTTGGTGAGAACGTAGAGCAACGGCACCTCGCTGGCCCGCGACCACTCGATCATCTGGCAGTCGAGCTTGGTGGGGCCGTCACGGCGGATGTCGAGCAATTGGATGCCGACGAGTAGGTTGGGCGACTTCTGTAGATAGGTCTCGATCAGCTTTCCCCAGCTCTCCTCGCGAACCTTGCGTGACACCTTGGCGTAGCCGTAGCCGGGCAAGTCGACGAAGAAACAGGTCGCGACGTCGCCGGCGATGCGAAAGCAGCGGATGGCCTGTGTGCGGCCTGGCGCCTTGCTCGTCCGGGCCAGCTTGCGACGCTGCGTGAGCGAGTTGATCAAACTCGACTTACCGACATTGGAGCGACCCAGAAACGCGATCTCGGGAATCGCCTCCTCGGGAAAATCTCCCGGGCGCGTAGCCGTGTGCCCGACGCTGATGTCCTGAATCTTCACGGTATCGGCAGGCGGGCCGGAGGCCCCTCCTATAGCGCGCTCTTCCGCCGTGGCGGAAAGGCGCAAGTAGACGCGAAACGGGAACCCGCCGTTGGCCGAATCAGTGGGGCAGCGGCGGCTCCAGACCGTCGTCCGACGCCGTGGGCGGCAGAATCTTCTCTGCTGGCAGCGGACTGAGTGGTGATACGAGCGCCAGCGCGAGCACCTCGTCCATCGTCGTCACGAGGTGAATCTCGAGCTTCTCGCGGATCTCTTCGGGGAGGTCGCGGAGGTCTTTTTCATTGTCCTTCGGCACGAGAATCGTGTCGAGCTGGAGGCGGTGGGCCGCGAGCAATTTTTCCTTCAGGCCGCCGATCGCCAGCACCTGGCCCCGCAGCGTGATCTCGCCGGTCATGGCGAGGTCGTTACGTACGGCAATTCCGGTGAGAGCTGATGTCATTGCCGTGGCGAGGGTAATACCGGCGGACGGACCATCCTTCGGAATCGCTCCTTCAGGCACGTGGACGTGCACGTCTACGCGCTCATGAAAGTCCTTCGGGATGCCGAGGCTGGCGGCGCGCGAGCGGATGTACGACATCGCCGCCTGGCCCGACTCCTGCATCACGTCGCCGAGCCGGCCGGTGAGCGCTAGCTTGCCCTTGCCCGGCATGAGAGTGGCTTCGATGTCGAGCTTCTCACCGCCGCGTTCGGTCCAGGCAAGGCCGGCGGCCAAACCGACCGCGGCCTTCTCTTCCTTGCCCCGGCGACGATACCGAGGCACACCCAGGTACTCCTCCAGGAGCTTCACGTCGACCACGACCTTGGCATCGTCGGGGATGGCTTCGGCGGCTGCGCTGCGCCGCGGCAGCGTGCTTGCCAGCGGATCGCGGGCCTCGACGAAGATCTCCGGCAATTCCGGGGTGTCATCGGCGTCGGGCGCTGTCTCCGACTCGGCCTGCCCTTCGGCCTCGACGGGCTGGGCGGCGTCATCGGAGTCGGCGAGCACAGTATCGCTGTCGAGACTGGCGAGCGCTTCAGCGGCCTCTTCGGTTTCGCGCACCGTGGCCGCCGCGGCCGCCGCGGCGATTACGGCATGGTGTTGTTTGACGAGGTCATGGGCACCCTTGCGGCAAACCTTCGCGAGTTCACGTTCGAGCTTCCTCACGCCCGCCTCGCGCGTGTACTGCTCGATCAGCGCGTCCAGTGCTTCGTCCTGCATCTCCAGCTGGCCGAGTTGCAGGCCGTGCATGACGATCTGCTTGGGCAGCAGGTGGCGGCGGCCGATCTGGATCTTCTCCTGCTGGGTGTAACCGGACAGATGAATGGTCTCCATGCGGTCCTGCAGCGGGGCCGGAATCGTGTGCAGCACGTTGGCGGTGCAGATGAACATGACCTTGGACAGGTCGTACTCGACGTCCAGGTAGTGGTCAGTGAACGTGTGGTTCTGCTCGGGGTCCAGGACCTCCATCAGAGCGGACGCCGGATCGCCCCGGAAGTCCATGCTCATCTTGTCGATCTCGTCGAACAGGTACACCGGGTTGATCACTCCGGCCACCTTCATGCGCTGCATGACCTGGCCAGGAAACGCCCCGATATATGTGCGCCGGTGGCCGCGAATCTCGGCCTCGTCGCGGATACCGCCGAGCGATAGCCGAACGAACTCGCGCTGGGTCGCGCGCGCGATCGACTTTGCCAGCGATGACTTGCCGGTACCCGGCGGTCCGACGAAACAGAGGATTGAACCGCGCGGGTTTTCAACCAGCTGCCGCACCGCGAGAAACTCGAGAATGCGCTCCTTGATGTCGTCGAGGCCATAGTGGTCCTCGTGGAGCACCTGCGAGGCCAGGGCAAGATCACGGTTTTCGAGATTACGGCGGAACCATGGCACCGAGACGATCCAGTCGACGTAGCTGCGCGAAACCGTGGCCTCGGCCGACATTGGCGGCATGGCTTCGAGGCGCTCGAGTTCCTGCTCGGCCTTGGCACGAACCTCTGTGGGCAGGCCGGCTTCGTCGACGCGCCGCCGCAACCCATCCATTTCTGATTCACGGTCGCCGCGCCCGAGTTCCTTCTGGATCGCCTTGATCTTCTCGTTGAGGTAGTACTCGCGCTGCGCCTGCTCCATCTGCTTCTTGACGCGGCCCTGAATCTCGCGGTCCATCTTGACCTTGTCCATCTCGTTGCTGAGATATTCGGTCAGACTATCGAGCCTCTCTTCGACCTCAGTGATCTCGAGGATCTCCTGCTTGGTCGGCACGTCGAGCGGCAGATGAGCAGCGATGGTGTCGGCCAGGCGCCCGGCGTTGTCCTTCTTGACCGCTGCGAGCACGGCCTCGTTGGGCAGATTCGAGGAGAGCTTCACGTACTTCTCGAACAGGCGCGTGAGCTGCCGCGTCTTGGAGCCCAGGGCATCGTCGTCGTCGTCCTCGATCGGTGCGACGATGACCTCGAGAAAGTCCGACTGATCGGTGACTTCGATCAACGTCGCGCGGCGGACGCCTTCGACCAAAACCTTCACCGTGCCGTCAGGTCGCTTCAGACTCTGAACGATGGTGGAAATCGTGCCCAGTTCGTAGACCTCACCCGCGTCCGGATCCTCGACCTCGGCGTCGCGCTGGGCGGACAGGAAGAGACGCTTCCCGGTCTCCATGGCTCGTTCGAGCGCCGCCACGGATCGCCCACGACCCACGACGAACGGCATCATCATGCCGGGGAAAATCACCACGTCGCGTAGCGGCAGCAGCGGCAGGGTCTGGTAATCGCCTGAGTTGGTAGGTGCCATCGGCGGTACCTTCGCGCGGATCAGTCGCGCTCGGTCGGGGTGAGAAGAGCGAGAGGTGGAGCGGGCCCGCGCGGGGTCGCTGAGAACGGCGGGCACAGCCCCTTGCTCCGTATATCGAAAGGGTACACGGAAGCTGCGCAGAGCCGCAAATCACCATTGTCGCAGCGACCCGTGGCCGGGTTTGCCTCTAGACGGCCTTCTTGATCAGGGCGAGTGGGTCCTCGCGTTGCTCGACGACCTTGCGCGTAACCACACACTCTTCGATGGTCGTCTCGCTCGGGAGCCGATACTGGATCTCGAGCATGAAGTCTTCCATGATCGCACGCAGACCGCGGGCGCCGATGCCGCGATCGATCGCCGCATCGGCGATCGCCGCCAGGGAGTCGTCGGTGAAAGTCAGGTTCACGCCCTCGAGGTCGAACATCTTCTGGTACTGCTTGACCAGAGCATTCTTGGGCTCAGTGAGAATCGTCACGAGATCCTCGGTCGACAACGAACGAAGATGGCCGACAACCGGCAGGCGCCC
>Ga0255049_10002110_pt1 | contig 10603 bp, 10 predicted proteins | sample JV7_2_3_MG_FD_183615 | JGI IMG/M metagenome (GOLD analysis project Ga0255049, IMG submission 183615) | Seawater microbial communities from Jervis Inlet, British Columbia, Canada - JV7_2_3 | ecosystem: Environmental > Aquatic > Marine > Inlet | place: Canada: British Columbia | collected 2016-10-06
AATGGGGTTGGATACTCACAATAAACCATCGAAATGTAGCGGGATTCACTTATGTACTCAGCACGCCTGACACTGGCCGGGATTGGCCTTGTTCTAACCCTCACTGGCTGCCAACAGGCGCCCGATTCAGCGAACGAAAAAACGGCTAGCGTATTGCCCGCGTCGCTGACGCTCGTCGAAACCGTCAGCAAGGCGTCGAGTGACGACCTGACGATCCCTTACAAGAAATTTGCGATGGACAATGGGCTCACCGTTATCCTGCACGAAGACAATTCGGACCCAATGGTTCACGTCGACATCACCTTTCATGTTGGCTCCGCTCGCGAGGAAATTGGCAAATCGGGCTTCGCGCATTTCTTTGAACACATGTTGTTCAATGGATCTGAAAATGCGGCCGATGGGGAGCACTCCAAAATTATCTCGGCGGCAGGTGGCACGCTGAACGGCTCGACCACCGGGGACCGGACCAACTACTACGAAACGGTGCCGTCCAATCAACTCGAGAAAGTGCTGTGGCTCGAGGCGGATCGCATGGGTTACTTCCTCGATGCCGTAACGCAGGAAAAATTTGAAGTACAACGCGAAACGGTCAAGAACGAACGTGGGCAGAGAGTCGACAACCAGCCTTACGGCCAATTGTCGGAACGGGTCGGTGAAGCGCTGTACCCGGCGGGGCACGGTTATTCGTGGTCGACGATCGGCTATATCGAAGACTTGAATCGCGTTGACCTGAATGATTTGAAGCGCTTTTTCCTGCGCTGGTACGGGCCAAACAATGCGACATTGACGATCGGCGGGAAGTTCGATGAAACGCAGTTGCTCACCTGGGTCGATAAGTATTTCGCCCCCATACCGAGGGGACCCGAGGTTGCCACGCCCGACAGACCTGCTGTCATGTTGGATGCGGATCGCTACATCTCGATGGAAGATAACGTCGCGCTATCGCTGCTCTACATGTCCTACCCAACCGTCTCTCTGCATCACGAGGATGAGGCACCGCTTGATGTGCTGATGAGCATTTTAGGAGAAGGCGACACGTCGCTTTTGTACAAAAACATGGTGAAGAGTGGGCTCGCGGTTCAGGCCGGCACCGGGCATGCCTGTGATGAACTGTCCTGCACATTTACGGTGGTGGCACTGCCGAATCCCGGCTCCGGCAAAACGCTGGCTGACCTGGAGAAGATCGCTCGTGATTCCCTGGATGAATTTGAAGAGCGGGGCGTGCTCGCAGACGACCTTGAACGCGTCAAGATGATGATTGTCTCCGGGAAAATCTTCGGACTGGAAAGTGTGCGGGGAAAAGTTTCGCAGTTGGCCGCGTATCAAACTTACACGGGCAACCCGAACTTCACGGTTGAAGATATCGCACGCTACGAGAACGTTAGCGCAGAAGACGTCATGCGCGTATACAGACGCTACATCAAGGATCAGCACGCTGTCATCATGAGCATCGTGCCGCACGGCCAGCTAGCGAACGTCGCGGCTCCCGATACCTGGATCCGTCCGGAGAGAGATTTACCGGATTACGGTGCCGTGAGCGCCGAAGAACTCGTGTATCGTCCCGGCAGCGACGATTTTGATCGCAGTATTGTTCCATCGGCTGGAGAAAATCCGGTCATCGTCCTTCCCGAAATCTGGCGTTCGAAACTCAAAAACGGTGTCGAAGTTCTCGGCGCGTTAAATTCAGAGACACCGACTGTCGCTATTCAATTGCGCATCGAGGCGGGGCAGCGACACGAATCGCTCGACAAGCTTGGATTGGCATCGCTGACTGCTGCAATGATGAACGAGGCAACGCTGGATTCGACCAACGAGGAGCTCTCGAACGAACTGCAGAAACTCGGCTCTTCGGTGAATTTCGCAGCCGGAAACGAAAATACGACGCTCACGATCAGGAGCCTGAGCAAAAACCTGGACGCGACCCTCGATATTGCTGCCGAGCGATTGCTTCGACCGAAATTCGACGAAGACGATTTTGAGCGGGTAAAGGGGCAAACACTGCAGACGATCCGCCACAGCAAGGTACAAGCGGCCACGATAGCAGCGGTGGTGTACCAGTTAATATTGTTTGGCGAGGAAAATACGTTTTCTTACCTGAACATTGGTACGGAGGAAACGGTTGCTGGATTGACGCTTGACGATGTCGTGCTTTTCTACACGACGCACTATGCGCCGCAGATTGGCAACATCATCGCGGTCAGTGACCTGTCGCAGGATGCGCTGGTCAAGAAATTGTCGGTATTCGATGATTGGCAAGGTGTGGTTGCACCCACGCCTGAATTGTCAGAGTTTCCCGACGTCGGCGAGACCAAGATTTACCTGGTCGACAAACCCGGAGCCGCGCAATCGGAAGTTCGAATCGGCAAGCGCGGGCTCAAATACGATGCGACGGGTGAGTATTACCGGTCCTATTTGATGAATTTTTCGTTGGGTGGTTCTTCCACGAGTCGCATGTACCTGAATTTGCGCGAAGACAAAGGTTATACCTACGGTGCTTATTCTGGATTCAATGGCAACGAGGAATACGGCACTTATACGGCGCAGGCGGCCGTTCGCACGGATGCGACCGCCGCCAGTATTGTTGAATTCGAGAATGAAATCCGCGAATTCGCCGAATCGGGAATCACCGAGTCCGAACTTTTATTTACGCGCAATTCCATCGGCCAGAGGGATGCCCGAAGTTTTGAAACGCCGAGCCAAAAACTCAGTTTTCTTGCACGGATTCTTGTTTACGATCTCGACGTAAGCTTTGTCGATACGCAAAACGAAATCCTGGCGGCGATCGGCCAGGAAGAGCTGAACGCATTAGCGAATAAGCATCTCAATATGGACGAGATGATTATTGTCGTTGTTGGCGACAAGGCAACAGTTCTTCCCCAACTTGAAGGCCTGGGCTACGAAATCGTTGAGTTGGACGTTGACGGCAACCGGGTGGAGTCCTGATTAATCTTGCTTGTTTGTCAGGCGGTCCAGCTCCGATTGAAAAAATGGTTTCCAGCCATCGGGCGCCATTGCCAAGCCTTTGGAGAAGCTGTCAATCGCGTCTGAAACGAGATCCGCGTTCGCCTGGACACCGCCGAGCGTGTAATAAACGGACGGTGATTCACCGTTCATTTCGATTTCCAGATTTATAATTCGAATAGCGGACTCGAAGTCACCGTTATCACCGAGCTTTTCGCCCAGGCCGGTCAATGCGCCGGCGCTGAAATCGAATGAAAATCCGCCGTAATACTGTTCCCGCAGTTCGCGGTATTTCGACTCTGCCGCATCGATACCGTCGGAGCTGATCGTGTCGACCAAGATGTCCTGTAGCATGACGGGCCGTTTATTCCGCCGGTGACAGGTCATGCAAGTCACCTCCAGGACAGGGGACTTTTGATCGTCCACGGCCGATAATTTGGGCAAATAATCCGTGTTCAGCGCCATTACCATTTCCAGCATGATGCGGGCCTTGCGCTTGGTCGCCTTGTCGTCGGACGGGAAATCGAACTGGGTGAGATCCGACCCCTCGCCAACGTGGCAATGCTCGCATCGAACCCCCAGGGAACCGGCAAACCCGCGCATGATTCGCCCGAGTTCGGTGCCCTTCGTTCCTTCAGGCAATACCTGCAGATTTTCGGGCTCTTCGGGCCAGCGGAAGCCCTGCGATTGCGCGGTCTGCGTGGCAACAAAAATCAACAAAACTGAGTAAATAACGCGATTGAAAATGTTCATTGAATGTACCCCCGTATAGTATGAGAGGTCTACAAAGAATAGGTTCCGAAAAATAATGACCGACGATCAAGACGCTGACGATATCCAGAAGCTTTTCGAGCACAATCGTGCGTGGGCGACACAGATCGAACAGGACGACCCAGGCTTCTTCACACGCTTGGCCAAGCAACAAGCGCCTGAGTATTTATGGATTGGTTGCTCCGATAGCCGGGTTCCTGCCAATCAGATCACCGGGCTCATGCCGGGCGAAGTATTCGTTCACCGCAATGTCGCCAATATCGTTTTGCAGACGGACATCAATTGTATGTCCGTGCTTGACTTCGCCATTCGAAAACTCCAGGTACGGCACGTCATTGTCTGTGGCCACTATGGCTGTGCCGGCGTGCATGCGGCGATGAACGACAACGCCGCGGGTGCAGTCGATCATTGGCTGAGTGGAATTCGCGATCTTTGGGAACAAAACCAGGGTGATCTGGCTGATCTGGACAGCGCAGCGGCCGAGGCACGTTTGTGCGAGTTGAATGTTGGGCAGCAAGTGAGATCGCTGTGTCGAACAACGGTGATTCAGGAGGCCTGGGGGCGCGGACAGGCCATCGATGTCCACGGCTGGATTTACGGGATCGAAGACGGACTGCTGCGCGTTCTGGGCGATCCGATTACGGCGGCCGCTGATCTCGAGCGTGCCGTGTAGCAGCCACAAGTGGACATCTCGTCCTTTTCTACTATCTTTATAGAGAGAACATTGATCCCATCACCACGGGGCGCCTAATATCAGCCTAGCTTTGTTCCGTCCTTCGTCTCATAACTACCGTCGCCGGAATAGCGGGCGGGTTGAAAGCGCATATCAATGTCCGGGTATTCACCGTGATCGCGATCATCACGCGTGCCGATAACGAGCAACAGGGTGTCAGTTTCACTCTCGTTGATCAGGTGGTGGCCATCCCGTATGCCTGCCTTAAACCCGGCGCATTCGCCTGGAAGTAGAGTCTCGCGCCCCGCATCGGTCACCAGAACAACTTCACCTTCCAGCACCCAGACAAACTCATCTTCACGTTCATGCCAGTGCCGTTGCGATGACCAGACACCCGGTCTCAAGCGGACAAGATTGACGCCAAATTGCGTTAAACCTGCAGCTTCACCGAGGACTTGCAATTGTCTGTCACGGCACGGCTCATCGTACGGTGCTGGGTAGCTGCTACCACTGATTGTTCGGGATGTAGCGATGTTGATTTTTGGCACAAAAGTCCCCTTCAAGTACAATTAATTCGATTCTACAATCCCGGTCTATACTGACAGAAGTACTGAGTAAGAATCCAAACAAAGAGGATTGAATGATGAAACGATGGCACTTAAAGGCTCCGGTGCCGCTTGTCGTTGGGACAGCATTGCTTGTGATCGGCTGCAGCCCGGCGGGTGAATCGGGCGGGCGCGTTTTAGGACAGAACTGGGAGTTGGGAAATGGAACTGTGACTTCCTTTGCGGAGTTCGGTGACAACCATGTTCCTTCAGCCATGGGCATCGTGTACTCGGCAGGCGCTTTGGATAATCTGCCTGCCAGTAACTCGGATCAACATCACTGTTTTGATCGGGACTCGAACGGGAGCGTCGATCCGGCGATGGAATGTTTTGCAACGCATGAGGCTGTAATTCCGTTACCTGATGCATTGGCCACGCGTGCCGATTTTCCGTTTACATGGGTGCTGTTTAACTGGAATCCCGTCGGGCACATACCACCGGGTGTGTACGACGTCCCTCACTTTGACATCCACTTTTATATCGAATCGATTGCTAACGTGTTTGCGCTGCAAGACGGCCCGTGTGGTCCTGAATTCATCCGCTGCGATCAGTTCGAGCTGGGCAAAAAGCCCGTTCCTGCCAACTATATCCATCCCGATTTTAAAGATGTCGGCGCGGTAGCACCTGCAATGGGCAATCATCTGATCGACCTGACGGGTCCTGAATTCAACGGCGAACAATGGGAGCGCAACTTCATCTTCGGCATTTATGACGGGAAGATAACGTTCTATGAGGAGATGGTGACGCGGGCACATCTGCTGAGCCAACAGAGCGCGTGTCAACCCATCAAATCACCTCCGGCAGTTGGCGTTAGTGGCTACTATCCGACCCAATCTTGTGTCCGCTTTGACAGCGTAACTGGCGAGTACACGGTTTCGATGGAGGAGTTCACTTTTCGGGAGGCGAGCGACCCGGAGACCGTGGCCGACGCGGGCAACTAATTAGGATTGAGATCACACTATGACCAGATACAAGCTTACTTACTTTGACTTTGACGGCGGGCGTGGCGAGCCGATCCGTATTGCTTTCCATGCAGCAGGGATCGAATTTGAAGATGACCGTCTGTCGTTTCCCGAATTTAGCGAAATGCGTTGCGACACTCGTTTCAACGCCGTGCCTGTCCTGGAGATCGAAGGCGCTGTGGTTACGCAATCTAACGGCCTGACGCGCTACATCGGCAAGTTGGCCGGCTTGTATCCCAAAGATGATTTGCAGGCTTTGTACTGCGATGAGGCGCTTGGCGCCGTCGAGGATACGTATCATCAAATAATACGAACCTTCGGTTTGCAGGGTGACGAGCTCAAAGCTGCGCGCGAGAGCCTCGTCGACGGCTGGCTATCCAGATATTTGCGGGGGTTGGACGAAATATTAGTCCGCGGAGGAGGGGAATATTTTGCGGATAATCGCCTGACCGTGGCTGACCTCAAGGTTTTCGTACAAACCCGCTCATTACTCGCGGGCACACTCGATCATGTTCCGACCGACCTTGTTGAGCGACTGGCTCCTAGCTTGGTAGAACACAAGGACCGAATTGAAGCGGACCCGGTAGTGGTTGCATACTACAACTCACGCGCGTAGTTGATACAGGGCTTTTGCGAATGCCAGTTGAAGGAAATGTGAAAGGAATATTGTATGCAATCGCTGCGACAGCGGCGCTTGTACTATTACTCGCATTACTGCGCCTGTTCTTTAAACGACTGGACTCGCGCGTTGAAGCGTCATTGGCTCATTCAGACTGGGCGCTCAAAATTCAGCAACTAAAACTGCTGTCAGCCGAAGGATTCAAGCGCGGTCTTGTGTGGAGCATCCGGAGTATCCACACAGTATCGGTTCTGTTCGTCATTTACCTATACATCCCCGTGGTACTCGTGCTGTTTCCGTGGACGGAGCCATTGGCACAGCCTTTTGCGGATTATTTTTTGGATCCCCTGTCGCAAATTTGGACATCCATTGTCAACTACGCACCGTCGCTTCTCCATATTCTGATAATTATTTTCTGTACTTGGTTGATCATCAAAATTTTTCGCGGATTGTTTGCTGCTTTCCGAATGCGTTATATCACGCTGCCAGGTTTTCATTCGGAATGGGCGGAACCTACCTACAAGATCATCCGATTTCTTGTGCTGGCTCTGTCTCTTGTAATGATATTCCCTTTGCTGCCGGGTGCTGACTCGCCAGCATTCACGGGCATTTCATTATTCGTTGGCGCGATGATCACGCTGGGATCGACCAGTGCCATGGGTAACATCACATCCGGTATTGTGTTGATTTATACACGGTCATTCAAACAGGGGGACTTTGTTCGGATAGGCGACGCTTTCGGACAAGTCGTCGAAAGGACGTTGCTTGCCACTCGGCTGCAAACAACCAAAAACGAGAACATAACCATTCCAAATACAGTTGTGCTGAGCAGCCAAGCCGTCAATTACTCCGACACATCGGATAGCGCTGATCTAATTGTCCACACGTCCATTGGCATTGGCTACGATGTTGACTGGCGGAAAGTACACGCGCTTCTTTTGAATGCGGCAAACCAAACAGCGCATATTGAACCGGCCCCAGAGCCGTTCGTATTGCAAAAGAGCTTGGATAATTTTAGTGTTTCCTATGAGATCAATGCTCATACCCGGCGACCAGACCTGTTGCCGGGCATCTACTCCGAACTCAATCGCAACATACTCGATGAGTTTGGACAGGCAGAAATAGAAATCTTGTCGCCTACCTATACATCGGTTCGGGACGGAAATCCGTTAGTCGTACCGAAAACCGGCGCGTAACGATGTCTGACCCAAAAGTCGTGAAATACCCGGGCAAGAAGGCAGAAGTTTCCTGGCACGGAGGTTTATGCATACACATCGGTGAATGCGGTCGAGCCAAGGGGGAGTTATTCGTTGGGGGTCGCAAGCCATGGTGTCAACCCGATGTCGCCAGCGACGATGAGGTCAGGGACGTTGTGATTCGCTGCCCAACCGGCGCGCTCACGGCCAACTTCGCCGACGGATCGGTTCCGGAAACGGCGGATCCCGAAAACACGATCCATGTTGCCTATAACGGACCACTTTTTGTCCGTGGCGAACTCAACATTGACGGTGCAGCCGACAGCGCCCCCGGGCTCAGTTTCCGGGCAGCGTTGTGCCGCTGCGGGAAGTCAAAAAACAAACCGTTTTGCGATAACAGCCATGAGACCGCAGGATTTAAGGACTACGGTGCCGTTGGCGAAACCGGCGAGCTTAGCGCCGAGACGGGCGGCCCGTTGACGATTAAGGCTGTGAAGGACGGTCCTTTGCTTCTCAAAGGCCACGTTCAAATCTCAGGTGGTAGCGGCCGTAGCTCCTGGAGCGGTAAGCAAGTCGCCCTGTGTCGCTGTGGTGCCTCCGAAAACAAACCGTTTTGCGACGGCAGCCACAAGAAAATTGGGTTTACCAGCGACTCGAAATCAGCGCGTTAATGCGCTGATCCAAATTGCACATCGTAAGTTTCGGATGCAGATATTCGGTTGGGACATATGCTTCTAAACGTGTCGTAGACTAACCCTATTTTACGTATATGCCCTCATTTACTTCTCTCACCTGTAGGCGGATAACTTCCCGAAGGACTCGCGAGATCATCAGGCTGCCGCAAATCGACCGGTGGGAAAAGATTGTGAAGATCGCAGTAGTAGAAAAAAGACTTGATTCAGTGTTGGTGTTAGTCTTTTTGGCAGCTGCTATTTTGGTTGCCGGGTGCGCAAGCTATTCACATTCCGATGTGCAGCCGAGTAACGCAGCAAGCGTCTTGCGTGTCGGGGACGAGGTGGAGATCACACGCAAGGATCGCACCACTGCATACCTTAAGGTTGAGGAGATTAGTGAGACTGAAGTATCTGGGTCACTATTAACGAATATGTTCGGCCGAAATGTATCGATTCCCCTCAGTGACATCGACTCAATCACGCGCTACACGAAAGACGGCTACGACTCTGATGCTACGACCGAAGGTATTGGATGGATTGTGGGAATAGCACTTTTTGTGTCAATTCTTTAGCGAAAGCCTCGGTCTCCCTCAATATTCGCTTTGCACCAGACGAGTCAGTAAGATTGCGTACGCTCAAATAAATACAACAATTAACTGTTGCAACCTTGGAGATCAAAAATGAAGCGATCATCAGTCGCGATCTGGGCACGGATCGCAGTGACGACGTTGTTAGTGTTGTCGTTTGCTAGCAAGACATACGCACAGGCACCACCCGTCCAGGTTCCCTCGAGCGAAGCAGAGATTGGCGAGGTACTCACAGGTGGTGTCCCGATGGGGCGATGGAAGGAGGGCCTGCTTTTCGAGGGCGTAAGGCCGATGCCTTGGCTGAAAAGTGCAGCCAACTGGTTCCCGGGTACCGAGGAAGTTCAGCCTGATGAAATGCGCGTTACATTTATGGGTACGGCTCCCAATATTCGGCCTGGCCAGATGAACACGTCCATTTATGTTGAACTGGGAAATGGCGATAACTTTGTTTTTGATATGGGGGAGGGCGCGGTTGCAAATTACGTTGCCGCACGAGTATCGCTCAATCAGCTAAAGACTGTTTTTATCACCCACCTGCATGTCGATCACTTTGGCTCATTACCGTATCTGTACATGTTTGGTACCTGGGCCGGCGGCTGGCATGAAAACCTGACTATTTACGGACCGTCCGGGCGCACGCCCGAATACGGGACAAAGGAAATGGTTGAAGGCATGAAGAAGATGCTGGGGTGGCATACGGATGCCTTCAGTGTGTTTCCCGTGGGCAAAGGTTGGGACATTGTTGTTAATGAGTTCGACTTTCGTGACAACGGTGGGACCATCTACGACAAGAACGGCGTTAAGGTTATTCACTGGCAGCGCTCACACGCCAAAGACGGTGCATCTGGATATCGTCTCGATTGGAATGGCATGTGTTTCGTCTGGACAGGTGATGGGCGGCCCAGCAAACTTGACATCAAATACGCAAAGGGCTGCGACCTTTATGTGACCGAACTGCAACCGGAGCTGATGGAAATTAATTCGGGTGTACAAGGGGTTCCTCCATTTTTGGCTCGCTACACCGTCGATACGCACCATACTCCTGCCTATGCGTCGGGCTACCTGGCCAATCAGATCCAGCCGAGAATGTTCATGACCACACATATGAACTTCGATCCATTTCTTAATGAAGAAACCGTCGCGGAGGTTCGTGAACACTGGAAGGGCCCTTATCATTTCGGCGCGCCTGACGGGATTGTAGTGAATATGACCAAAGATTTGGTTTGGGTCAGAGAAGGTATCCTTCCCGACTACCCCAACAGCCGCGCTCCGCAGTTTGATTTCAGCAATGGCCAACTGGTTGTGCCACATCCACCAAAGAGTCGCGAAGAGATTCAGGAACCGTTTGTTCGTGAACAGCAAATCGATCCTGAGAAATACTATCCCGCGGGATACATGCCTCATCTGCTTGAGGAATGGCCGGTGGAAGGCGATATTGTCGTTCCGATAGAAGCCATGCCAGAAAAATTGAAAGACAGTATGGGTGCTGCCTGGAGGCAAAAATTAAAGAATCAAAAAGTTCTTGAAGAGCAAAGCGAGCAATGATGCGTACATC
>Ga0255049_10002111_pt1 | contig 10602 bp, 10 predicted proteins | sample JV7_2_3_MG_FD_183615 | JGI IMG/M metagenome (GOLD analysis project Ga0255049, IMG submission 183615) | Seawater microbial communities from Jervis Inlet, British Columbia, Canada - JV7_2_3 | ecosystem: Environmental > Aquatic > Marine > Inlet | place: Canada: British Columbia | collected 2016-10-06
GCCCACGTGATCGGCGCCGTCCCAATGGAGCACCACAGTCACGGCAGCCGCATCGGAATTGGTTGATTCATCAACGCGATCGATCGCCGATCGGGCCATATCGGTTCGGAGCGTGGTTACAGACGCGGTCATGGAGTTCTCATCGGCAGTCGGTCAGATTGATTGAGGGATCAATCTGTGGGAATCCACACGACCACCAGGGACTCGACGCTGACATCCATCTTTTCGAGTCCAATTTCGACGTTTTCGATATCCGCCGCCTTGTCGGCCCAAGTAGCTGCGATTTCAGTGACATCACCGGCGAGGTCGGCCTCCAGTTCTGCGAGATCCTCCGCCTCGGCTCCGACTTTGCGTTTGGCTGAGTCGAGGCGGCGCTCAGCTTTGCGAGTCAGCGAGCGCTTCGATGTTGCGGTTGACAGTGATCGGGTGTTCTTGCGCCCCAACAACACCCCGAGGACTGTGCCGGCGCCGGACATCATCTCTTCCTGCTTTCGGGTATCGACATCGAGGCGGGCGTCCTCGACCTTCTCCATGGCGCGGTCTATCTGATCGCGGGCTGAGGCCAGTCTCTTGTCGTACTTCTTGCGCAGGGCTGCGACCGCATCGTCTGCCGCATCATCGGCCAGGCGCTCACATCTCGTCTGGAAATCCTCGAGCGGCTCACCGACTCGGCTGTAGATCTTGAGAGGCCGGTTGCGGAACACGTCGATGGTCCGGTTGCGGTACAGATGGTTCTTGATGTCGGTCTCGGCTGCCGAGAACCATTGTTTGGTGTGGATCGGTGCTTCCGGCAGTGAAAACGAGGGATCGCCGGGGGCGATCTCCAGGAAGTCGCGGTCGTCGTGATCCACCGATTGGGCGGTGGATGGATCGAACTCCTTTCCCAGCGGGAAGTAGATCGCTTCCCATTCTTCATCGTGATCGATGTCGGCATATCGGTCATCGAATGTGAGGTGGACGCGAGCCGCCAGGCCTGGTCGGTAGTGGTGCGAGGATCGGCTCGCCCCGATGCCTTCAGCCCACGGTGCCGCTGGGTCTAGGAACCGAACCGGAACTCCTGATGCAACCTCCGGCAGAAGCGTGCTCTCGTCGTCCGCAACCGGGCGCTGGGCTGGTTCGGGTGCCGAGCCGGATCGGCGGGCGTCGTTTTCGGTGAGGGTCGACAGTTCCTCGCGGGTGATGGGGCCTCGCAGGTATGACATCGCCCAGCGCGTCGTAAAGAGCGAAGGATCCCGATCGCGCGTGTTGTGCAGGAGGAAGGTCCGTTTCCCGAGCCCGGAAATGAGGTCGTCGACCTCGTCTAGATCCGTCGCTCCGGTGGCTGATTGGAGCGCCTCGAGGATTCGGGCCTTGTCCCTCTCCGTTTGGAGTCGTCCGATGCACCAGGTGCCCGCATTGGACATTGCCTTGTAGTCGAGGTCCACCGGATTCTGGGTGGACAGGATCATTCCGATGCCGAACGCCCTCGCCTGTTTCAGAATCGTGAGGATCGGCTTCTTCGCCGGAGGAGTCGCGGTCGGAGGAACGAACCCGAATACTTCGTCCATGTAGATCAACGCCCGCAGATCACTCGAGCCAGATTGCGATCGCATCCAAGTGATCATCCTGCCCAGGATCATCGTGACCACGAATTGACGCTCCTCCTCGGAGAGGTGAGCGAGATAGACGATCGACGCCTGTGGCTTGCCTGCTTCATCCCACAGGAGTCGCCCTATGTCGAGCGGCGGACCGCTTCGCCAATCAGCGAACGAGGGAGATGCAATCAATGCGTTGAGACGCATGGCCAGCGCCATTCGGTCCTTCTCGGGGAAGAACGAATCGACTTCGAAGACTCCGAGCTTGCGCATTGGAGGCCGTTGGATCATTCCGATGAGGGATTCGAGCGAGAGGTCGGCGCCATCTCGCCAGGCCCGTTCGACCAGATTGGAGAGCAGGATGTGCTCGCGGCTCGACAAAGGGTCGGAGTCGATGCCAACCAGCGCCAGCAACCCCGAGACGAATCCCTCGATCTCATCGCGTGCTGCCTCGGCGTCGTTGTCCCAGTCGACCTCCGGTGCCGCCAGGGAACCGAGGATGTTGAGGGGGACTCCCGCCTGTGAACCTGGTGTGTAGATCGAAAACCCGGCGGACTCGCGCAATTGCGCGATGTCGTCACCATCGAGGCTCCAGGATTCGAGGCCGTTCTTCCACTTCGTTGCGGTCTTGACGGCGAGGTCACCCACAGAGATGCCTTCGCGGCGTGCCTCACCCTTGTCGACCCATGGCTCGAAGTCGCCCGGCGCCAGGTCAGGAAAGGTAAGCAGCAAATTCGTCATATCCCCTTTGGGGTCGAGGATCAGGGTTGGGATACCCGACCGAATCGCCTCTTCAATGAAGATGATTCCGAGACCGGTCTTTCCCGAGCCGGTCATACCGACGATGACTCCGTGGGTGGTCAGATCGCCGGCGTCGTAGCTGATCATGTCCCCGGTGCGGTCACTAGACCCGTGATCGATGATGCCGCCAAGGCCAAACGTGGTTTTCGCCATTGCCGCGATTGTACGAGCCGCTCGCCGTCGACCGTCTATCGCGAAGGTCGGCGCTCCGGTGGCAGGGGCTATCCTCGATTTCGATGTTGCGCCGTTCCGTCTTGTCGCTGGTTGTCCTCGGAATGCTTGTGTCTGCGTGCGCCGGGGATACCGATTCAACCGGCCCCGACCTCGATGTCGAACGCCGCGCCGGGTATGCGGTCATCGTTGAGGATCGACCCGACGGAGTGTCGATCGGGTTCGCAACCGATCGTGATGCGCCGTCTGGCGTTGAATTCGATGTGACCGAGTCGGTGTGGCGGATAGAGGATGGTCCGTGGATCGAGCCTCCGGTCGCATGCCTTGGGAAGGGTCAACGAATCGAGCTCGGCATCTCGCAGGTCGAGAACGAGCAACGACCTGGGCTGCTGAAGGAACGGGTCGTCTGGATCGCTTGCCTGGCTCCGGAGGAGTCTTAACCGACCGGCACCGACCGCTCTATCTCTGCCGCGGCGTCCGCAACCGTTTCTGCACACACAATCAGACCGGTATCTGTGTCAAGGCGAGACCCGAGGTGTTCGACGATTTCTCGCCAGGTCGACCCAACGGTGACCACAGGCTTTGGCTTGCCGTCTGAGTACCGACTGACAAACGCCAGATTCCAAGCTACTCCGAGCTCGGTCATCGTTCCGAGGCTCCCGGGTAGAACGATCGATCCGGAGCTGAGATCGGTCATCTGGTGGATTCTCTCCGTGAGATGCTCGGTTTTGACCTCTTCGGCGACGAAGCCATTGGCGCCGTCGCGATCGGAGAACACGGTTGGCGTCGTTACCCCGAGTACGTGACCGCCTGCACCGTGCGCTCCTTTGGATACGGCTTCCATCAGGCCGCCGTATCCGCCTGTGACTACTGCGTAACCCGCCACCGCCAGGAGGCGTCCGCACTCGACTCCGTCCTCATACCTGCCATCTCCAGGCCTTGATTGTGATGCGCCAAATACGGCGATGGTTGTGGGGGTCACGAACGAGGAGAGTACTGAGTACTCGGTACTCAGTGCTCAGCCCGGATTCGGGCTACTGGCTACTGGCTACTGACAACTCCTATCTCCGATAGCGTTGCTCTCACGCCTCACCATGGAGTCCAGTTATGCCGTACCGCACGATTATCGAACCGTTCAAGATTCACTCGGTACAGCACATCGACATGCCGGGGCCCGAAGAGCGCGAGGCAGCCTTGGAACGGGCCGGGTACAACCTCTTCGGACTCCACGCCGATGAGGTGACGATCGACCTTCTCACCGATTCGGGGACGGGATCGATGTCGGCGGCCCAGTGGGGGGCGATGATGGTCGGTGACGAGTCCTACGCCGGGAGCCGCTCGTTCGCTCGGCTTCGCACCGTTGTCGAAGAACTCACCGGCATGCCGGAGGTCATTCCTACCCACCAGGGCAGAGCCTCTGAGCGCATCCTGTTCTCGATTGTGGCCGAGCCAGGCATGGTCGTTCCGAACAACACGCACTTCGACACGACGCGAGCCAATATCGAGTTTCAGGGTGCCGAGGCACGAGATCTCGTGATCGCCGAGGGCCGGGACCCGGCGCATGATCACCCATTCAAGGGGAATATGGACATAGCGGCCCTCCGAGAGACCATCGCCGAGGTTGGTCGGGAGCGGATCCCGCTCGTCATGGTGACTGTGACCAACAACAGCGGCGGTGGCCAGCCGGTATCGCTCGCAAACCTGCGCGAAGTGCGCGCCGTTTGCAACGAATACGAGATCCCCTTCTTCTTGGATGCCTGCCGGTTTGCGGAGAACTCGTGGTTCATCAAGTCACGCGAGCCCGGATACGGCGATCTGACTCCGCGCCAGATCGCCCAGGAGATGTTTGCGCTCGCCGACGGCATCACCTTCTCGGCAAAAAAGGATGGGCTCGCCAACATCGGCGGCCTGCTGGTGATGCGGGATGCGGTGATTGCAGCGCAGTGTCGCAATCTGCTCATCCTCACCGAGGGATTCCCCACCTACGGAGGGCTGGCAGGCCGGGATCTCGAGGCGATCGCGGTTGGCCTCGATGAGGTACTACAAGAGGGCTATTTGCAGTACCGAATCAGGAGCACCGAGTATCTGGCCGAGAAGTGCCACAACGCCGGGATTCCGATCGTGTGGCCCCCCGGCGGCCATGCCGTCTATCTCGACGCCAAGGCTCTGCTTCCACAGATCCCGCAGTCGCAATACCCGGCGCAATCGCTGGCGATCGAGCTGTATCGCGATGGCGGAGTCCGCGGGGTCGAGATCGGGTCGGTCATGTTCGGAACGGTGCAGGAAGATGGGTCGGAGGATCCGGCACAGATGGAACTCGTCAGGCTTGCAATTCCGCGCCGCACCTACACCCAGAGCCACATCGACTACGTCGCAGAAGTGGTCCTGTCGGTGGGCGCCCGGGCTTCTTCGCTCCAGGGATACCGCATCGTCGAGCAGGCACCGTGGCTTCGTCACTTCACGGCCCAATTCGAACCCGTGTGAGTCGGGGGTCGGGAGTCAGGAGTCGACGTAGCTAGGCGGCCGTCGGCGGGGTTGTGGCCCCGCCTGACGGAGGAGGCCGGACCGGTGCCTGTTCGCCGCCGCAGGCGGCGAAGTCCGGCCGGGTGGATTAGGGCGCTCCGAATCGGCGTAGACCCTCGGTCACGTCCGCCGGGGTATCGACGCTGAACCAGGATCGGCCGTCTTCTCCCCACTTTGCCCACTCGCTTTCAATGCCGTCGATCTCCATCTCGTCGAGCAATGCTCGGAGACCCTGTCCCCCGGCCGCTCCTTCTGCCGCGGCGTCGATAAAACTCCACGGATATACCGCGCATGTCACCTGGCGCACGCCGTCGTCGATCGGCACGACGGCAAGCCCGGCGTACCGATTCAGAAGCGCGCGGAGTGTTTCCGGGCGGACCCAAGGTTGGTCGACGGCCAGCAGGAGCACCGCATCCGGTATCGGACCGAGATTCTCTGGAAGGTCGGCAAGGGCGGCCAGTCCGCTGAGAGGTCCCTCGCCCGGCCGGTCCTCCAGGTTCGGAATCTCACCCAGAGGGGTGCGTCCCAAGACGATCAGGCGATTCGTATCCGGCATTGTGGAATCCAGTGCCGTCGTGACCCAGGAACTCATCGGGCGCCCGGCGACTTCGACCGTCGTCTTGTCTTCGCCCATCCGGGTCGACCTGCCACCGGTGAGGACTGCGCCTAAGAAGTTGGGCATGCCAAAGAGGGTAGGGAGGAGAGGTGGCGGCGGGTGGGTGTTCCGAGCACTCACAGGAGGGGGCGCTGTGCACGCCGGATAGCGCCACCCGCCCGCCAACCTCACTCCGGAAGGGTGGCGGGCAATTGGGTAGGCCCGCCAGGGGCTAAAGGCCCTTAACCCGTTTTGGTGGAGCTACTACACCGGTCCCAATCATCGGATATCGTGGTCCCTTCGACGGACCCAGGTGGTAGACATGGACAAGGCCGAATTCCTCAAGAGGACCACTCTGTTCTCAGGATTTAGCGATAAAGAGATCGAGAGCATCCTCGGAACGGCCAAGGAGCGTGATTTCGCGGCCGGCGACTCGATCATCACTGAGGGTCAGGAGGGTGGACGTGGCTTCTATCTGCTGCTTTCTGGTAGCGCGGAAGCCCGTAAGGGCGAGCTGGTGCTGGCGGAATTCGGGCCGGGCGACTACTTCGGCGAGATGGCTCTCATGCTCGACGACACGCCTCGTACTGCGGATGTAGTCGCCACCACCGATACCAATTGTCTCGTTATCACCCAGTGGGATCTCAGGGCTCTCGTCAAGGGACATCCCGAGATCGGCGTCAAGATCATGGCCGAACTGGCTCGGCGTCTGCGCGATACGGATGCTGCACTGTCTGACTAGGGGCCGGGAGCAGAACAGCGTGTTGACGTCGACCGGAAACACTCGTGAGTGATTCGTTGAATGTACGCGGGTGTCGCGGGTCCATGGCGGTTTCCGGCGAGGCCTATCGAAGGTATGGGGGAAACACCACCTGCTTCGAGGTGGAGGCGGAGCCAGGTCATTGGCTCGTCGTCGACTGCGGAACCGGTCTGCGCAGTCTCGAGGACGAGATGCGTGCCGGGGTCCCACAACGCTATTCGATCTTGCTCACGCACTATCACTGGGACCACATCCAGGGCCTGCCCGTCTTCTCCCCGCTATTTGAAGCGGGCAATGAGGTGACTTTCTATGGTCCGGTATTCGGCGGTCGCGGTGTTCGAGACACTCTGGGTAGCGTGCTGAGACCGCCATGGTGGCCGGTTTCACTCGATGAGGTCGCCGCCGACGTGTCGTTCCGCGAACTGGGACAACCGTTTTCAGTCGGTTCCGTTTCGATCCGCCACACCATGGGGAGTCATCCGCAGGGGGTCGCGGTGCTTCGTTTAGAGGGTCGCGAGAGGTCGATCGTCATCGCCACCGACCATGAGGCCGGGAACGCCGAGACCGATGCCAGGCTCGTGGAGTTGGCGTCTGGGGCCGACGTGCTTGTGCACGATGCTCAGTACACCCCCGAGGAACTCAGGACGACCCGCAAGGGATGGGGTCACAGCTCGTTCGAGTCTGCGGTGCGTGCCGCCCAGGATGCTGGAGTCACGCAGCTGGTGCTCACCAGCCACGACCCGGCTCGAAGCGATACGGAAGTGGATGGACTGAGGTCGATGGCTCGTGCGCTGTTCCCGCACACAGATGCCGCATACGAAGGCATGACGATCCCGCTCTAGGGACATTCCATGGTGGACTTTGCCGTCTAACTGGCCGGAATAGCGTCCTGATTGAACTCGCTCTGTGAGTTCCACAACAGCCACCCCATGCCGAAGTCGTCTGCGACCGCGATCGCCTCGCGAATCTGGTCGTCGGACCAGCTGAACGCCTGCAGCCACGGTCGCATGTGTGCTCCACCGACCAGGCGACCCGCGCTGTAGTCGAGCGCTTCACGGATAACTTCGTCCGGGTAGTTGTTGGGGATGTCCAGATTGAGCCACCCGTTGGCGTAGTGACTCGGGTAGATCATCGGGCTGATGGCGTCCACGCTCGCCGACAACTCTTCGACTTTTTGGCCGATCCCCTGATCGTTGTCCACCGAGAGGACGATCGAGAAGATATCGGCCGACACGGCGCAACCCGCGGCATTGATTCGCTCGCGTGCCTCGGCGAGGAATGCCGTGATCGTCGTCACCCGGCCCTCCTGGGTTGCCGCCGCTTCCGGATCGTCGTACACGGCTAGTGAAGTGTTGCCGTCGGTGGGGAAGCGGACATAGTCGAACTGGACCTCGTCGAAACCGAATTCGCAAGCCTCGATTCCCATGCGGATCGGGTATTCCCACGCCTCCGGATCGGTTGGATCCATCCACCCGATGCCTTGCCAATTGCGCCAGGGCTCGCCGGTTTCGCGGTTGAGGATGGCGCGATCGGGGTAGTTCCTGGCGGCGAACTCGTCCTGGAAGGTGACGATCCTGGTGATTGTGTAAAGGCCGTGTTCCTTGGCCAGCGCAAGTCGCTCGTGTACGTCGTACTTGTTGATGATGGCCTCCATCGGAAAGGCCTCGTAGTCGGCCGACAGGTACATCACCTCGCCAAACTCGTTCTTGGTGTCGAAAGCGAACGCGTTGATCACCGTCGCGTCGGCGAGGCGCAATAGTTCGAGGTATTCCGGCGGGGTTGTGTCGTATCCAAAAATCCGCACACCCTTGACCAAGAATGGACCCATCTGCTGATCTTCACGCTCCGTGCCGCCGTCCCACTCGAACGAGGTGGTTTCCCAGGTCGGCTTGCTGATTTCGACAAGGCCTGGTGCGGCTGCCACGATTTCGAACGAGCCGAATTCACCCGTGACGACCTCGTGGTCACCGAGTGTCACCGTCGCTCCGATCACGCCGTTGCCTCCGGGGCCGATCATCCTGCCCTGAAGTCTGAGTGGCTCCATCTGTAGTTGGAGGGCGCCCTCAGGTGGAAGCGCTTCGACCGTGTAGGTGGCGGTGTTGTATCCCGGAGCCTCGACCCGTAGTGATTCCGGCGTGTCGAACGCAAGGAAGGCGCTTCCTCCCTCGACACTGGTGGTTTCGCGGCCATCGCTGGCTGTGATGATGGCGCCGGTGAGCGGAGAGCCGTCGTAGCCGAGGATGGCGAGGTGGTTCGAGTCGGGTTGGGTGAAGCTGGCGATCATCCGGAATCCGGCGATGAGACCGACCAGGACGATTGGAACGAGTAGCACCTTGAAGAAATTCTTGATCCAACGTAGGCGCCTCAGCCTGTAGCCGGCGGAGTGTCGCCCCCGGCCGCTGAAGATCTCAAGACCTGGTCTCGGTGGTCTGCTGCCCATGGCTCCGTGGTGCGTGGTGGTAGTCGGTTCGTGGCGAGATTAGGCCCGGTTCGGTGATTGTGTTCAGCACCAAATGCGCGCAACTAGCGTGTTGCCGATGACCGACACAGAAGGCCCGATCGAATCCCTCGAGGAGTTTGCCCAGTCTCTCTCGTACGGGAAACGTTCCGACCTCTCTTTCAAGTTCCTGTCCCGCTTCGATGCGGCAGGGGTGGGGGATGCGGTTGCGGCGATGTTGTCGGAGATTGGCTCTTTGTTCGACACCGGAGACCCGGGGGCCCTTATCGACCTCGCCATTGAACTGCAGCGTGCTGGCTACCACTCCCGGCCCGTGAACGAGCGGTATCGCTATGACGATTCAGCGTTTACTCGATTGGAGCGGCCCGTGGCTGAGTCCAAGGTCGCCCTGCTCACCTCAAGCGGCCATTTTGTGGCCGGCGACGACCCGCAACCCTTGGGGATCGATTCGATGACCCAGGTGGAGGCCGAGGCGCGGATAAGCGAATTCCTCAAGGAGAGTCCGACCCTTTCTGAGATACCGGTCGACAGTGCGTCCGAGATGGTGGAGGTGCGACACGGTGGCTATGACACCCGGGGTTCGGTGGCTGATCACAATGTCTCCCTTCCCATCCACCGGTTGCGCGAACTCGAAAGGGACGGCGTCATCGGGTCGCTGCACTCAACGGCCTATTCGTTTGTCGGAGCCTGCGCTCAGACGCCGTTGAAGAAGCAAAAAGGGCCGGAGTGGGCCGACCGACTCAAGGCAACCGGTTCCGATGTCGTACTTCTGGTGCCCGTCTGACCGGTGTGTCACGTGTCGGTCGGACACGTTGCGCGCTCCCTTGAGGCTGCCGGATTGGCGACGGTCGGGGTTTACGTCGAGGCCTTCTCTCACTACGCCGAGGCAATGCACCTTCCCCGTACCTTGGTGACACCCCATCCGATGGGGCGTCCACTGGGACCCCCCGGTGACACTGCCAAACAGCGCGAAGTTCTGGAAGCAGCCCTGCGTCTCGTCGATACAGCAGACCAACCCGGGGCCGTTGACAGGATCGGAGGCGCATATCGCCCCGGTGGCGCGTCCTCATAGACTGAGCCGATGCTCAGCGAAGCCCTTGCCATTCGTGATGCCTGGGTCGCCGCCGGGAAGTCGGTGGCTGCGGCGACGGTCACCCGAACCTGGGGTTCATCCCCGTGGCCGTCCGGATCGCGATTCGTCGTGTCGAGTGATGGCGAGACCTACGGATCTGTGAGCGGCGGGTGCGTGGAAGAGGACCTCAGGCTCAGAGCTCTGCGGGTGCTCGAGACGGGTACGCCGGAGGTGGTTTCGTACGGCGTTTCGAACGAGGACGCCTTTGAGGTCGGCCTGGCATGCGGCGGCACGATCGAAGTCTTCGTCCAACCGTGGTAGCTGAAGTCCTCGCCGCCGTCCGTGTCCTGGTCGCCGCCGGGGAAAGGGGTTCCCTGGTCACTGCCGTCAGCGGGTCCCACCAGGGGAGGAGCGCATTGCTGGACGCCGACGGTGGGGTCGTGGTGGGTATGGATTTACCCGCCGTGGTACTGGCAGCGGCTGTGACGGTGCTCGACCAAGGAACCCCGCAGCTCGTCGAAAAGAACGGTGAGTCATGGTTCGTGGAGCCTGTGCTCCCCCCGCCAAAGCTGGTGGTTCTAGGAGCCATTGCCGTTGCCGAGGCGCTTGCTGCGATGGCGTCCGCGGCGGGTTATTCGGTGCATGTCA
>Ga0255049_10002113_pt1 | contig 10595 bp, 17 predicted proteins | sample JV7_2_3_MG_FD_183615 | JGI IMG/M metagenome (GOLD analysis project Ga0255049, IMG submission 183615) | Seawater microbial communities from Jervis Inlet, British Columbia, Canada - JV7_2_3 | ecosystem: Environmental > Aquatic > Marine > Inlet | place: Canada: British Columbia | collected 2016-10-06
CACTACGTCGCACCCTTACACCGGTCCTGAGGGGCACTACCTCACGGTTGAATTCGAAAATAATCTCGCCATCATTTTCGAAACCGATGGTGAGGCGGTAACAAGCTATCGAGCAGGTCGTGATCCGGCCATCCGGTGGATAGAGGGATGCTCATGAAAGCTGGAATCGCGTTCGTCTCATTGGCTTTCGGTGGTTTCTTGATATTCTTGCCCGAGTTGGCCGAGGACATTGCGCTGCTTCGGCCTTATTGTTACGTCGCATCGATCGTTCCGTTTGGAAGTTTTTTGGGCTTCTTTGTACTAGGCTTAAGCGACAGGCGATTGATCGTCGACGTACTTCGTTCCGAATAGGAGGGCTGCATGGATTCTGATCGGTTGGCTCGCTGGCTTACCCTGGTTGCCAATGTCGGTGTACTGATCGGCATAATTCTTCTGATTGTCGAGCTCAATCAGAATCGAGACATGATGCGTTCGCAAACGCGCAATGACATATCCCAGGGTATTGCCGAATTCCTTCTTGTCGGGGGCTCCGACGCACGGATCGCAAGCCTAAGGCGTCGCGCAGAGGCCGGCGAGAAACTGACTCCGGATGAGGATCAACAATATTACTTGATGCTCGCCGCAAATCTTCGTATTTGGGAAAACATTCATTATCAGTATCGGCACGGAACGTTTGATGATAGCGAGTTCGACGGCGAACGAGTAACGTGGCGAATCATAATTAATGCAAATAAATTTTTTCCGAAGGCCTGGTGTCGTACGAGAATTTTTTACTCAACTGAGTTCTCGTCGGAAATCGATCAACTGCTGGAGAACAATCCTTGCGCAAGTTCGTCAGCTGAATAGTTTCACTTTTTTCCTGGGGGGGAATCAAATGAGCAATCAAGCTAGTAACAAGAAAATCGCATGGCCCGAGAAGTCTGGCGAGCTCTACCACAATCATTTCGACTCTACTGTCTGGAACAACTTTCCGTTCCGTGACGACGACATCATCATCTCGACCTATGCGAAGTCAGGTACTACCTGGGTCCAACAGATACTTTCGCAGCTCATTTTTGGTGGCGCGACTGACGTCAACGTTGCCGAAATATCTCCGTGGGTCGACTTTCGCTTGCCACCGAAGGAGGTAAAGCTCGAAGCGATTGAGGCACAGACGCATCGCCGTTTCTTAAAGACTCACCTTCCGGTCGACGGGCTTGTTTACTCACCAAAGGCCAAGTATCTCTATGTTGCCCGGGACGGTCGCGATGTGCTGTGGAGCTACTACAACCATCACAGCAATCACAACGATTTTTTCTACCGCGAACTCAATGCCGTTGGTGTTGCCGGTATTGAGCCCGCCAAGCCACCTCAACATGACATCCACGAGTATTTTCAGCACTGGCTTGAGAATGATGGCTATCCGCTCTGGCAATTCTGGCGCAACATACGAAGCTGGTGGGAGATCCGGCATCTGCCGAATCTCATGCTGGTGCACTTCTCCGCGCTAAAGGCCGACATGCCGGGCGAAATCCGCAGGATCGCTTCATTCCTCGACATACCTATTGATGAAGATATGTGGGAGGTGATTCTCGAGCACTGCAGCTTCGATTACATGCGCGCCAATGCCGAGGCATCAGTGCCCCTGGGCGGTGCAGCGTGGGAAGGTGGCGCGAAAACCTTTATTCACAAGGGTACCAACGGGCGCTGGCTAGACGTGTTGACTGACGAAGACAATGCCAACTACGAATCTCGTGCGCTTGAAGAGCTTGGACCGGATTGTGCGCACTGGTTGGCATCCGGTGAGACGCCGGGCTGACGATGATATTGGAGGTTGCCATTCTCGATGTAATCGCGGGCAAAGGTTCCGACTTTCGAAGTGACTTTGAGGAAGCCCAGAACATAATCGCCGGAATGCCCGGTTACATCGATCACGAACTGCAGCGTTGCATCGAAAATTCGGACCGGTACATCTTGCTCATTCGCTGGGAAACGCTGGAACACCACACCGTCGGGTTCAGGCAATCACCGCAATTTCTGGAGTGGAAGAAATTGCTGCACCACTACTACGATCCCTTTCCCGAAGTGCAGCATTATGAGGTCGTAAAAAACGATGCTTGAAAGAATGCGAAAGAACTTCCATGAGGCCAAGTACGCCACCCTTGGGCTTGAGATACTCGTTGTAATTGTCGGCATCCTGATCGCTTTTCAGATTGATCGTTGGGCAGAGACAAGTCGTGATCGAGAGCGGGAGCACCAATATCTCATTCGGCTCAAGGCAGACCTCATTCTCGAAACTGGCCAGATGGACGACTCGCTGGCATACGCAGAATCTCGTCTTGCGTCCGTGATGTTGCTTACGAGAATCGTAATCGATCCCGCCGCCGCCGCGGAACAACCGGATGAAGTGCTCAACGCGATTGAAACCGTGACCTGGGAAACCTTTCCACAAATCAGCGCCTTTGTTTACGGCGAACTACAGAGCTCTGGTCAGCTTGGGCTCATTCGCTCACCGTCACTGCGTCGCGCCCTTGCTTCTCATTATGTATTCATCGATCACGAATCGCGCATAGGGTTTGACAACGACATTGAAGATTTGTTTGTTCGTCGTGTCACAGGCATTCTGACGCTGGCGGAACTGCTCCACATCGAAGCAACCGACGGCGACGTCAAATCGGATAGCACTTCAGCGGCGCGTGCAGTCGAAGTCGCCAGAGTGTTCGCGGCAAGGGCAGATGCAGTCGCGTTGCTGCCCAGCCTCGCGCAACACCACACCTACAACAGCAAGGTCATCGCGGCGGGCCGCGAGCGGGCGACCCTGATTATCGAGGAAATTGACTCGCTCCTGGAGGGACAATGAGACTGGAGGCAGTAACTCCGACGATCGGCGCCGAAGTTCTCGGCGTCGATCTTTCTGCTGCTCTCGATCCGGCCATCCTGGATAAGATTTACGCCGGGCTGACCGAGCACCTTGTGCTGTTTTTTCGGGACCAGAATTTGTCCCCGGAAGCCCAGTTTGAATTCGCCAGGACATTCGGTGAGCCGGCCGAACCGCATCCCGTTTATCCACACCTACCCGGTTTTGATCGGGTCGTGTTACTTGAGAATGACGGCGATCGCCCGCCTGACACCGATGACTGGCACACCGACCTGTCATTCCAGCCATCTCCACCGTTTCTGTCGGTCTTATATGCCGCGGAAATACCGGCAACCGGCGGCGACACGCTCTGGGCAAATATGTATGCCGCTTTTGATGCCTTGCCCGAGGAAATCCAGGCATTAGTGTCAAGATTGTCCGCCGTGCATGACATGGGCGCGTTTCGCAATAATTATCTCGGCGAGAAACATGATGTCGAGGCGCTGAACGCTGCGATGGCCAGTTTTGGCTCGGCCGTGCATCCGATCGCTCCACAACACCCGGTAACCGGCAAGCAATTATTGTTCATCAGTCGCTCGTTCACACAACACATCGTTGGCCTGCTCAAGTCAGAGAGTGACCGCCTCCTTGAGTACCTGTTCAGCCATATTGAGTCAGCGAATTTCCAGGTGCGGCTGCGCTGGCGCAAAGGGACGGTCGCAATGTGGGATAACCGTTGTACGCAGCACTATGCCGTTGCCGACTACCTGCCCGCGTATCGGCGCATGCATCGCGTTATCATCGATACCGACCGCCGGGTCTAGTCGCACGTAACGCCTGGTGTCGTCGATCGAAAAATGTTCGCTGCCCGACAATGCGCTGCTGCAAAAGTACGCGCAGTCCGGCGCTTACATTGACTGTTATTCAGTCTTGCTTACGAATGCAGTTTCGCACGCAGATTTCGTCGCGAGCTTTTACACTACGTGGCTGTTCAAGCTGGAGCGGTTCATCCTTCGCTGGGTTGTGTCCAAACCATCAACTGATGAACAGGCGAGATTACTAGCTGATGGGCAACTTGATGCTTTCGCCGCCTGGTACGTGGAGGCTCGAGCCGATAATCAGCTTCTGATGTGCGACTTTCGCGACCGCACTCGCTCCTGGCTGATGGTCTTCGAGAGCCGCTTGTATTTCGGTTCTGCCGTTGTTCCGGCGCGTCATCCGGGCTCGGACAAGCCTTCGCTCGGACCAATGTCTCAAATCTTGCTCGGTTTCCATCGGCGCTACTCAAAGGCCCTACTGTATGCTGCGAGGTCTCGGCTACAATAATGATGGTCCATTCTGATGAGGATAAAGAATGAAGCGGCTTGCAAATATTCTGGTTGGACTCGTAGCCTTCGAGCACCTTGGATTTCTCGTCCTCGAGATATTTTTCTGGACCAAGCCGTACGGTCTTGAAACCTTTGGGCTCACACAGGCGTTTGCCGAGCAGTCCGCGTCGCTGGCAGCCAACCAGGGCCTCTACAACGGCTTTCTTGCCGCCGGTCTGATTTGGAGCTTGTTTAAGAAGGTCGACGCTTTCCCCATCAAGGTGTTTTTCCTGAGCTGCGTTATCATCGCAGGTGTATTTGGCGCAGTAACGGCCAAAGCATCTATTCTGTACGTACAGGGTGCTCCGGCGGTTTTAGCACTGGTGTTGGTCGTGCTTGCGAATCGAAAATGAAGCACAGGAGCTGGCGGAAAACCGCATATCAACCGACGTCGCTCATCGCGGCCGTTTTGCTGCTACTGCTGATCTTCGTCTTTGCCGGATATTTTTTTACGCTTTATGAGCCGGGCCTGTCGCCTGATCAGGAATCGCAGCTTGCCAAGCTGCGCGAGAATCAAATCGCCTGGGAGGAAAAGCGCCCACCGGAATTTCGCTATGTCGTGGAGAGAGAATGCGAATGCCCGCTGGACTACACGGAACCGTTCACTGTCGTCGAATACCTGGACGAACCTGACAATCAGGCCTGGATCGATGGCTTTTTCGCTCTCCTGGAAGAATCTATTCTTGATGGGGTCGCGGTCACTGTCTCCTACGACCCACGCTTCAACTACCCCAATGACTTTGCTATTGCCGCGGAGCAGACCTTTGTTCGAGACTTTGAAGTCCTCCGTTACACCGATGATGGCCGGTGATACCGATCAATAATCGCGACATGGCCCTCGCACTCATTGCAATAGCCTGTGGCGGCTTCGCGCTGCTCGCCGCGACCGGTGTGATGCCAATGGAGACCGCCAACAACACGCCCGCGTGGATCGTGGGGCTGGCGGGACTGGTGTTTGTGATTGGCGGCGCGATGCTTTTTCTTCGAAATCATTCCCGCGCACTGGACCTTCTCGCATCGATCATCCTCGCTTCGTTTGCTCTTATCGCCGCATGGATCGCCATCTACGGTTCCGCGGACGGTTTTTCCGGTGGCATTTCAATACTGTCGGGCGACGCGAAGGTCTCATTGGCCCGGATAATGTTCGGCATCGGGGCAATCATGTGTTTTGCTGGTTTTCTGTACGCCATGCGGCGCTACTTTCAGTCAATTAAGTAGGAGCTCCAATGCCCAGTTACGTTTTTGCTTACCACAGCAACGGAAAAATGCCTGCGACGCCAGAGGAAGGCGCTGCACTGGAAATGGCACAAGCTTCGCCGTTTCTTGATATGGGCACGATAGAGGTCGCCCAGGTAATGACAATGTAACGACAAAACTCGACTGCAAGTGAACTTAGCAAGGAGTACTACGGTGGCAAAGAGGCAATAGTATGGATTCTGACAAGCTTAATCAGTGGATGTCACTAGGTGCTAGCATCGGTGTTTTCATCGGCCTGGTTTTCCTTGTACTTGAGTTAAAACAAGCAAATGACCTGGCCGAGGCTAGTGCCTACCGAAGCAGGGGCGAAGAGATCCAAGCGTCACTGCAATCAACTGCCCTGTCATCTGATTTTGCGGAAATATTAGTGACGGTCGATACGGAAGGAATAAGTGCGCTGTCAGCCGTCGAGTCCAAGCGCTATCAGAGTTGGCTCCAGGCCGGCATTTTTAGAATGCAGAATCAGTTTAACGACTACAGACTTGGTTATTTGGATGACAACTCCTATCGAGCAATGCTTGCAGTGGCCGCCCGCCGATATGATTTATGGAAAGAGTTTGATCTACCAGTAGACGATCCCGATTTCAGAAAGGCGATTGAGGCAACGCTGCTAGAAACGCAAGCTGATCAGCCCTAAGTTCCGCTTATGGCCGTTAGCTGCCCTTCAAGTCTTCAATAATATCGGCTATCCAACGTCCGCTCTTCGTGAGACCGAACGTGCAGGGATTAGCTCACGAAGTCAGCGTTTCCAGGGGCGGCTAAACCACCGAGCGACTGCTAGTGACCCGAAACAGTTGCTGGAATCATCACTTACGTCACCTATCCGGAATCCTAGCCACAAACAAAAACAGTTATGGCGACCGAACGCTTCTCGACTGGTATACCTGCTAATGGGATTCCAATGAAGCAAGAGCCGACGTTAAACCCTAATCCTAAAACGTGAGAATGCCGCTTGAATCGGATATCAGAAAGTAATGGCTCTTTATCCATCACTAATATGTCGTTAGTCGGTTGGAACATTACTGAGTGAGTTCGCCGCCACATTAACGCTCGGGATTCTTCTTGCCTGGAGTATTCATCAATGCTGGCCTGGGCCGCCTCACCTGCAATCGCTCGCCAGTCTTTCACCGGCTGAGAATCGGCTGGCGGCGCAGGAGAATCGACTGGCGCAACCCTTTGTTGAAGTTCTGCACTTTCAGCCGAAACAACTTGTGCTTGAGTCGACGAGAGAACAGCTTCATTGCCCGCCGTGAGATTGGGATGTTTTTGACCCTCACCCTTTCTGATGTGTACGATTAGGTGATCCCCGCCCTCTGAACCTAATTTCGATACTTTTTCCACAAAGTTGAACAGTGCTCCGAGCGATGCAAGTACGAGCGCAATGGAGCATGCTGAGATACCCATTGAGATCAGGAGCCGGTTCCGAGTCGGCCTGATTGATGTGCTGTAATCGATCAACCTGCCACTTTCCACTTTTTGTGTTACACATGACACATTCAAATAGTAGCAGAAAACGCTTTTTCGGCTTACTACACCTCTAACAGGCCGCTTGCCTGAAGGAATGCTATGAATAGAAACGTAGTTGTCGCTGTATGCACATCGTTGTTTATCTGCATATCTCCAATCAGTCTTGCCGAGCAGGAGACGATTGCCATAATCGGTACAGGAGACCTGGGAGACTCGTTGGGTCGGAGTTTGGCGGACCTCGGTTACGTGGTCATCTATGGTTCGCGAAACCCCGACAGCGAAAAGGCTAAAGCGGTTATCGCCAGGACCGGACATGGTTCGATCGTTGTATCTCAAGAGGAGGCTGCACGACGCGGCGATATCGTGTTCTTGCCGATAGGCTGGCCAGCAATGGAGACTGCTGCTCAGAGTCTGGGAAATCTTGATGGCAAGATTGTCGTCGACCCCTCTCTTCCCTGGACACAGGGCGAAGATGGCTACCCAAAGGTCAGCGTTGCCCCCTCCGGCGCAGAACTGATCCAGGAATGGAACCCTGGTGCTAAGGTTGTTAAAGCGTTTGGCACAATGGGATCAATGATTATTGATAGTCCGAACGCGGCCGGTGGTCCCGTGACAATTCCGGTTGCCTCCGATCATCGTGATGCCAAAGAACGAGTTGCCCGACTCATCGATGAAATGGGTCTCGACCCAGTGGATTTCGGCCCCCTGCGAATGGCCAGATCAATTGAAGAAATGGGTATCATTTACATGATTCCTCTCATTCGACACCAGAGCGCCGAGTGGGAGTTTTACTTCAGACGAAATACAGATTGGGTTTGTAAATTTCAAGAAGAATGGGCGGAACCCGTGTATGACGCGGATAATCGTGCGGAAATGCCCAGTAGCAAGAAACCTCCGGTTCCCTGCCCGTAAATTTTTAAAAAACATGAAACCGGCGACCGGCGAATTCCGAAATTGGCCGAAACCAGACACTCGTGAGGTTGGCGCTGAGTGGCCGCTATGCACCAGAAAGCAGCCGCTCGATGGTGGTATCGTGACTGTCTGCTTTTGACGGCGATTTCAGACGGTGGACGCAACACATTCGTTAAACTTCTGTGCCGGTGTGCGAAAACCTAATGTCTTTCGTGGTCGTTCATTTAGCTCACGCGCCACCTTATCCAGGTGTGCCTGTGAGTGTACCGACAAGTCCGTTCGTTTGGGGAAGTACTGTCTCAGTAAACCGTTGGTGTTTTCATTCGAGCCACGCTGCCAGGGACTTTGTGGATCACAGAAGTACACCTTGATGTCGGTCGCAAGACTAAATTCCTTGTGGTCGGCAAGCTCCTTGCCGCGATCCCAAGTCAACGATTTGTAGAGCTCCTTCGGTAACTTCTTCGACTGCTTGATCAGCGCCTTAATGACCGTCTTCGTGTCTCGACTGTTGACTTTGGCCAGCATCACATAGCGGGTCTTGCGTTCTACCAGGGTAGCGATATGCGTGTTCTTCGAACCTGCGATCAAGTCCCCCTCCCAGTGACCCGGCACCGCGCGATCTTCAATGCTTGCCGGCCGCTCCCGGATCGAGACAATATCCTTGATCTCACCCTGTCCGACACCCTTGCTTTTGGCATGCTTCGACCGCCGTATGGTTCGCTGTGAGCGCAGGTGCGCCGTCAGCTCTTTCTTAAGCGCACCGCGGGCTTGAATGAACAGACTTTGATAGATGGTCTCGTGGGACACGTGGTAATGCTCATCTCTCGGGTACTCGGCCTTTAGCCAGCCAGCGATCTGCTCTGGTGACCAGTTCTTCTTGAGCTTGGCGGCAACCAATTGTGCCAACCGCCAGTTTAAAGCCAGCTTACACCGCTTCGGCCGTCTGCCGCGATCCCAAGCACTCTTGTCCGCTTCAACGGCACGGTAACGAGTATTACCGCCATTGCGGCGTATCTCTCTACTCACGGTTGACGGTGCACGGCCCAGTGCCCTAGCAATCGTACGGATCGATTGTCGTGCGACCAGTCCGCGCGAGATCTCCTCCCGTTCAACCAACGTCAATGCTAACCGTGATCGTTTCCTCGGCACCGGGCGGATACCACCGGTTGGCCTCAAATGGTTATAAATCGACGATGACCTCTTACCTAATGCCCTTGCAATCGCGTTTAGCGACTCCCCTCGCTGATAGCGATCCCACAGTTCTTGTCGTTGTCCGTTTGTGAATCCGTAACCAATTTTCCTGCTCATAAAAACACCTCATCTTTTGCTTCTAAGATAAAGTGTTGCGATGATCATCTGAAATCGCCACCCAAAGCGGACGCTCGCTTCGACCTCGCGAAACCAATGGCAGAGGGCACAGGATATGTGGATTAGAATACTTTCCGTATTGGCACTCATCATATTGGCATCTTGCGATTCGGCATCAACAGGTCGCTCAACAGACTTTGCCCCGATCGAGGTCATCGATCTCGGCGCGCTAGTCACTGAGGATATTAATCAACAGATCGCCGGGCGCGCATTTTTGGCGATCAACGGCACCGACCGCTTGAACCAATTCGAACGGATTACTTGGACAGTTGAAATAGGAGGCGGAAGTGTTTCGGGTTCGAACGCGTTTTATACGCTCGCGAACCACGGCGGTCCTCATGTGGACGCACCCAATCACGTTGGATTGGATGGCGGGATAAATTCGTACTCAATTGATGCTTATTCAGGTTCTCTAAAGGTCTTTGATGTCAGCGCCCATCCGACAGGTTTCTCCGTTCCGAGGACAGTCTTTGAGGACCAAGGGACTGAGCCTGGCGACGTTGTCATGATCTACACGAGCTATCAACCGCCCCAAGACGACACCAGCTTTCCGGAGGTAGTGACGCTTACACGTGACGCAGCTGAGTATTTGGCGAGTATTCCAATTCGGGCGTTCGCTACTGACGCATTTAGTGTTGAGAATATGCAAGAACTGGCGCAGGTTGAATCAAATAGCTTAACCGCTCAAGTCGTCCCAATTCACCACTCATTTCTGTCACGCGGGATTCCCGTCTATGAACAGTTGTTCAATGTCGAATCGTTGATAGGCAAGGAGCGCATGTTTTTTGTCGGCGTACCTGCAAATATTCGTGATGGTGATGGAATGATCGTCCGCCCAGTAGTATTCGTGTACTGAGCGGCCGCTTTTGGCCGAAACCAGCCGCCCAGTTGATAGACTCTTGAGAGGCTGCTATTGACCCGAAGCGGACACTCGCAATCTCGCCAGAAAACTCAGGAATCCGATAAGACATGATCCTCAAACGAGCTGTCATTTTCGCATCGCTTCTTGCCGTGTCGGTTATTGCTTTTCCGCTTTCGGCATTTGGCCTTGCCATGATTGGTATTGGGTATTTCGGAAACTTTCTTTTCTTCTGGCCGCAGTACATGTTGTTGCCCTATGGTTTCTACGATCGAGAGATCGGCCATTCTGAGGCGTATCTGATGGACTCAGCCATTCTAGGTGCGATTGTGTTTTGGCTTATCTTTGCATTGGCTTTCGGTTACGTCCTGAGAAACTTCAGATTGAAATACGCCGTTCTTGCGACCTATCCAGTTGCATTTGCAGTGATGTTTCTTTTCGCTTGGGCTCTAGCCCAATTCGGCTATGGAGTCTATCTGGATGGCCCTTGATCTGTGTTCTCAGCGGCTGCTATTGGCCGAGGCTGTGT
>Ga0255049_10002115_pt1 | contig 10589 bp, 8 predicted proteins | sample JV7_2_3_MG_FD_183615 | JGI IMG/M metagenome (GOLD analysis project Ga0255049, IMG submission 183615) | Seawater microbial communities from Jervis Inlet, British Columbia, Canada - JV7_2_3 | ecosystem: Environmental > Aquatic > Marine > Inlet | place: Canada: British Columbia | collected 2016-10-06
TTCTTTCGCTGGTACGCTGAGGAAGCGCCTCGCATCATGGGGCAATTCGGTCGCGGGCCCGCTGGCAATAACAATATTATCGTGGACCATGTACCCGTCGGTGTATCGCTTCTCATTACGCCCTGGAATTTCCCGGCCGCAATGGCGACGAGAAAAATTGCCCCGGCGTTGGCGGCCGGTTGTACGACCATACTAAAGCCCGCCTCAGCCACGCCGCTGACAGCGCTGCGTGTTGCGGAACTGCTGCACGAAGCGGGTGTCCCGAATGGCGTTGTCAATGTACTGCCTTCCAAGCGCTCATCTGAGATATCCACCCGTATCCTCGAGGACGAACGCGTCAAGCTCGTGTCGTTGACCGGTTCAACCGAGGTGGGTCGTATTCTGATGGCGAAGGCCGCGGAACGCGTCATGATCAGTTCCATGGAGCTTGGCGGTAACGCGCCTTTTGTTGTTCTCGAAGATGCCGACATGGACGTTGCGGTAGAGGCGGCGATGGTGGCCAAACTCCGCAATGCTGGTGAATCGTGCATCGGTGCCAATCGATTTGTCGTGCATAACTCATTGAAAACGGAGTTCGAAGAACGCTTCGCGGCTGAGATGAGAAAGTGGAAAGTGGGGCCCGGCCTGGAGGAAGGTGTTGATATCGGGCCGCTTGTCGACGCGAATACGCGTGACAAGGTCGAACGGCTCGTCGACGACGCGGTCGCCAATGGCGCGCGAGTACTGGCTGGAGGGAAGCGCCCCGACGGTCCGGGCTACTTCTATGAGCCGACGGTCGTCACCGATATCAATCCTGACGCTGAGATTCTGCATACCGAGATTTTCGGTCCTGTTGCGCCAATCGTAGGTTTCGACGATGAGGCTGAAGCAATCGAAATGGCGAATGACACTATCTTTGGACTATGTGCGTATGTTGTTGGCAGTACGGGTCATGCGCTTTCGGTCGCCCAGAAAATCGATGCCGGCATCATTGGAATTAACCGCGGATTCGTATCGGACCCGGCGGCACCATTTGGTGGCTTTAAACAAAGCGGGCTCGGCCGGGAAGGTTCGCAGGACGGTGTCCACGAATTCCTGGAGAAAAAATACATCGCGGTTGAGTGGTAATTAAGATGCCCGAAATCAATACACTCGATCTTTCAGCAACCTGGCAACAGGTTGCTGCGACACGTGATGACTGGGACAACGCGGGAGAGAAAAACCTCCTCAAGATGCTAAATCACATGCATCTGATCCGTGCGTTCGAAGAAGAGATTCTCAAGCTCGATAAGGAAGGTCTGACGCACGGCCCGATGCACGTGAGCGTAGGCCAGGAAGGTGCCGTCGTTGCGGCAATGTCGCTCCTGAAAACCAACGACGCTATTAACGGACCGCACCGTGGACACCACCTGTTCCTTGCGAAGACGCTGAACTACGTTGATGCAGACGGCTATGATCCGCGAACAACGGCTACACCCGACAAGGTCAAAGACCTCTTGTTCCGCACGATGGCAGAAATCATGGGGCTCAGTCCCGGGTTTTGTAAAGGCCGCGGCGGCTCAATGCACCTGCGCTGGGACGAAGCCGGCGTCATCGGCACCAATGCAATCGTAGGTGGTGGTGTGCCGCTCGCCAATGGTGCTGCCTGGTCGAAACAACGCCAGAACCAGGGCGATGTCGTGTTTACATTCCTCGGTGATGGCGCCTGCCACATCGGCAATTTCCTCGAGTCGCTCAATCTCGCCGCGCTCTACAACCTCCCGATTTGTTTCTTTATCGAGAACAATCAGTACGCTGTTTCTACAACCTTGGCCGAAGAGGCGCGCGAGACACGTATGTCGTCGCGTGGTGTCGGGTTCGGCATTCCTTCATTCCGTGTTGACGGAATGAACCCGGTCGCGGTACGCGCTGCGACCGCACAGGTGCTCGATTTACTCAGGGCCGGCAACGGTCCGGCCGTGCTCGAGGCGGATGTCTACCGTTACTACCATCATGGTGGCGGATTGCCTGGCAGCGCGTTCGGATATCGCAGTAAGGAAGAGGAAGCTGCCGCGCGAAAACGCGATGCACTGGCGTGCATGGCGAAAGAGATGATCGCGCGCGGCTGGCTGGATGACGCCGGTGCGAAAGCGATCGAAGACGCCGCAGTTGCAGTTGGTGCCGAATCGGCAAGCAGATTGACGGAACCCGCCAGCGGAAAACGTATCGTCGTGCCGTCCTTATGGCCGGACACGAGTTTTCGCGACGAAGGATTGCGAGGCGATCTTTCCGAGTTTGACGGAATCGAGTTCGTCGAGCAGGAAAGCTATGAGGGCACTGTAAAAGACGTCAAATTCATCAACTCCATTGCATCCGTTATGGAACGGCGGATGGAGGCCGATGACCGCTACTTTGTCATGGGTGAAGACGTGCACAAACTGCGTGGTGGCACAAACGGTGCGACTAAGGGCATACCGGATCGGTGGCCGGATCGCTGCATCCCGACGCCAATCGCGGAACACGGATTCACCGGCCTGTGTGGCGGGGTTGCGATGGACGGACACTACCGTCCCGTCGTCGAACTCATGTACCCGGATTTTGCGCTCGTCGCAGCCGATCAGCTGTTCAACCAGATCGCGAAAGCGCGTCACATGTTCGGCGGCGAAAACGGTGTCCCGCTCGTGTTGAGAACAAAAATAGCACTCGGCTCAGGTTATGGGTCGCAACATTCGATGGACCCGGCCGGTTTGTTTGCCATGTGGCCGGGCTGGCGGATTGTCGCACCGTCCACGCCATTTGATTACGTCGGCTTAATGAACAGTGCATTGCAGTGTGAGGATCCTGTAATGGTACTCGAGCATGTTGATCTTTACACAAAACAGGGCCCGGGTACGGACGACGATTTCGACTATTTCATTGAGTTCGGCAAAGCCAGGGTCGCACGACCTGGCGATGCGTTTACGGTGCTGACCTACCTGACGATGGTCGATGCAGCTGTGAGAGTCGCCGACGAAATGAGCGTGGATGCAGAAATTATCGACCTGCGTTCACTGGACCGTGCCGGCATCGATTGGCAGACCATCTCTGAAAGCGTGGGTAAGACACACAATGTAGTTGTGCTGGAGCAGGGGCCACTAACGACGTCATATGGCGCGATGCTGACCGACGAACTCCAGCGGCGTTTGTTCGATGAACTCGATCAGCCAGTCCGGCGCATCTGCGGTGGCGAAGCATCACCCAGCGTTTCGAAAGTACTGGAGAGAGCTGCTTTTGTAGGCGAAGAGGAGATTCGGAAAGGATTCGAAGAACTCATTGCCGACATGGGGCAGTCGTTCAAGGGAACAAGCGCATGAGCGGCCTTCCCGGAATTCGCGGCACAGATCACGTCGGCTTTACAGTGCCGAACCTCGAGGAGGCGATTGAGTTCTTCGTCAACGTCATCGGTTGCGAATACCTGTACAGCCTCGGGCCCGTGAAGCCGGATGGGAGCTGGATGCGCGATCAGTTGGACGTGCATCCTCAAGCAGGATTCACCAATTGCCTGCTGCGGTGCAAGCACGGCTCAAATTTTGAAATCTTTGAGTACACGGTGACCGATCAGAAGAAGGAACCGCCCGCGAACTCCGATATCGGCGGGCACCACCTGGCATTTTATGTCGACGACTTCGATGCAGCGCTCACTTACATAAAGGAGCAGGGACTCAAGGTTCTCGGAGAACCGGTCGTGCGCACAGCAGGCCCGGTAGCAGGGCAGACCTGGATCTACTTCAAATCTCCCTGGGGCATGCAACTCGAACTCGTTAGTTTCCCCGACGGTAAGGGCTACGAGAAGACCACTGAGAAGCGCCAGTGGCACACAGCGAATCCGGAACGATAATGCCTAAAGAAATACGCTTACCGGTTGTAGCCACCGACTTTGAGAGCGGCTCCATCGAGGAATGGCTAAAGGGCGTTGGCGACAAAATCGAGAAGGGCGAATCGCTGCTTGAAGTTTCGACGGACAAGGCTGTCGTCGAGGTCGAGGCAGAATTCTCAGGCACGCTCGGCAAGATACTCGTCGACGCGGGCGCAGCGGACGTCGAGGTCAATACTCCGATCGCAGTTATGCTGCTCGACGGCGAGGATGCGTCCGCTCTCGACACCTGGAGCGCGGCAGCAGACATAGCGACAGTGGCGGCGAGCGAGACTATCGCGGAATCGCCTGCTGCGGCGCCTGCGCCAGATCCTGTTGCGGCGGCGGCAGCATCAGGCCGACGCCTGTATGCCAGCCCTATTGCTCGTCGCATCGCTTCCAGAACGGGTATCGACCTGGAAGCTATTAAGGGAAGCGGACCGAAAGGCCGGGTGGTGCTCGGTGACGTTGAAGCTTTAGCAGCCAAACAAAGTATCGACCTTCGCAGGTCGGCTGCCGTGCCGCCGATAACCCGGTCCGATGGTGGCTTCAGGGTTGAGCCTGCAGGCAAGGTCCGCAAAATCATTGCCGAGCGCCTGACAGAGGCCAAGCGCGATATCCCGCATTTCTACCTGAGTGTTGATTTCCGGATCGACCGCTTACTCGATGTGCGCGAGCAACTTAATGAACTGGCAGAACCGAACCAGAAAGTATCGGTAAACGACTTTTTCGTGAGGGCCTGTGCGCTGGCGATGCGCGAAGTGCCGGGCGTCAATGCGTCGTGGATGGGCGACGGCATTGGCTACTTCGACGACGTCAATATCGCCATTGCGGTTGCGTCACCCAAGGGCCTGATGACACCAGTACTCTGCAACGCCGACCAGAAAAATCTTGCCACGGTTTCTAACGAGATGAAGGACCTCGCAGAGCGCGCGCGACTGGGCAAACTCAAGCCCGAGGAGTTCAAGGGTGGCGGGTTCACAATATCCAATCTCGGTATGTACGGCATTCGTGAATTTTCGGCGATCATCAATCCGCCGCAGGCTTGTATTCTGGCGATCGGTGCTGGCGAACAGCGGCCTATTGTGCGCGACGACAAGATCGTCATTGGCACGGTAGCCAGCTGCACTCTGTCCGTCGACCACCGCGCAGTGGACGGCTCACTTGGTGCGGAATTTCTTCAGGCCGTGAAGAAATACATTGAGCGCCCGGCGCGGCTGGTAGCCTGACAAAATGAAAATCGATCTGAACGGAAAGAATGCACTGGTTACCGGCGCAGCAGCCGGGATCGGCAAGGCCTGTGCATTGTCGCTGGCTGAGGCAGGTTCCAATGTGGTTGCCGTTGATATCAATGAGGACGGAGCGCTCGGCACAATCGGAGAAATCGGCAGCGGCCTTGCTGTTGCTTGCGATCTGCGCGACCCGGACGCGATTGCCTCGATGCGTGACACAGTGCTTGGCGCACTGGGCGGGATCGATATCCTCGTTAACAGCGCGGGGCTAATCTATTATCGCAAGGGTATCGACGCCGTGACCGTAGATGAATGGGACCAGGTCATGGAGATTAATGTCCGCGGGACATTTCTCGTCTGCCAGGCATTCATGGACAGTCTCAAGAAACGCCGCGACGGACGCATCATCAATTTCTCCTCGATGGCCGCGAGAGTTGGCGGAGTCGAGGTAGGCCTGCACTATACGACGTCAAAGGCGGGACTGATCGGCATGACCCGGTCGTTAGCGAAAGAAGGCGGGCCATTTGGCATTACGGCCAATGCGTTGGCGCCTGGCATTATCCTTACCGGGCCGGTTAAGGAGCAGGTCGGCGATCACGAGGACGAGTACAAGAAGCAGATTCCATTGCAACGTCTCGGCGAGGCCGAAGACATTGCGAACGTTGTGACGTTTCTTGCGTCGCCGATGGCCGCCTACGTGTCCGGTGTTGTGCTGGACGTCAATGGCGGCATGTACATGGCTTAAAGGAGTTCCAGTGGCCCAAGAGTTAATTCGTATACCACACGATGAGTTGAATTCGTTCACTGTCGAGGTACTTCACGCCAGTGGTGTACCGAAAGACGCTGCAGCGTCTGTCGCCGATTGTTTGCTGCTTGCGAATCTGTCCGGTGTTGATACGCACGGAATCGTCCGACTTCCTCACTACGTTCGTCGTCTGGAAAATGGCACGGTAAAAGCTCAGCCAGATTTGGCCTACGAGCAACGCGCGCCAGGACTCGGGTATCTTGATGGCGACGATGGTCTCGGACACGTCGTTAGCGATCACGCTGTTTCTAAAGTTGTCGAGCTCGCGTCAGACACGGGTATAGGTGCCGTTTCGGTGGGTAACTCAAGCCATTTCGGAATGTGTGCGTACTACGCGCTGCGCATGGCTGAAGAAGGGCTGATCAGCATCTGTTTGACGCCAACCTGCCGATTTCTCATTCCTTTTGGAGGAAAAAAACCCTTCTTTGGAACGAACCCGATTTGCTTCGGTTTTCCGACCGATGGGATCCCCGTTGTACTGGATATGGCGACGACGTCTGTACCCTATGGAAAGGTTGAGGTGGCCAAAGTTGAGGGTAAACCGATTCCCGACAACTGGGCCAGAGACGAGGATGGGAATAAGACGACGGACCCGAATCAGGTTGTCGGCCTGTATCCCATAGCGGGTCCGAAAGGCAGCGGTCTGGCGATGATTATTGACATACTTGGCGGCGTCCTCGCCGGAATGCCCTGGGGCCCGAATGTCACCCAGATGTACAAGGAAATGGACAAACCAAGAAAACTCGGACACTTGTTTATTGGCATTGACGTCAAGCGGTTCATGCCCGTAGAGACATTCAGGGTGAACCTCAAAGGCATGCTTGATGAGTTGAGCTCACAAGAACCCGCGGAGGGTTTTGATCGAGTGCTGTATCCCGGACAGCTGGAAGGCGAGCGCCGTGAGCGCCGCAAGATAAAGGGCGTGCCGATCGATACTGGTTTATACGAAGAGCTCAGGCAACTTGGCGATTCTCTGGGCGTAGAATTCCCGCACCATGATTAACAAAACGACTGTGTCGGGAGGCCAGAAACCCTATTCGGCCCCAGCGCTCGAAAAAGGCCTCGACATCCTGGAGCTACTGGCGAAAGAGCAGGCAGCGATGAGCGCTCCGCAGATCTCGAGTGCCCTCAACCGCTCCAAGAGTGAAATCTATCGCATGCTCACGGTTCTCGAGAGCCGCGGATACCTGGCCAGGGATGACGGCTCCGACGACTTTCGGATTACGAACCGATTATTTGATCTCGGCATGAGCGTTTCCCCAATCGGCACTTTGGTCGAAAGTGCCTACCCGGTCATGCATGAGTTGTCGGAGCGTATTCGGCAGTCCTGTCACCTGGTTGTTGCCAGCGGTGAGCACATGGTAATTGTTGCGAGAGTAGAGAGCAGCGCCGTTTTTGGGTTTTCCGTGAAAGTCGGGCGTCATGCGAGTCTCTTTGAAACGACATCGGGTATTGTACTTCTGGCCTTCATGCCGAGTGCAGAGCGCGAGGAGCTCTTTTTGGCGCACGGACGGCAATCGAGAGGTTTTGACAGGAGCGCATTCATGGCCAAGCTTGAGGCGATGCAGAAGCGTGGCTGGCTACAGCAAGAGAGCATCGACGTACCCGGCATTACAGATATTTGTGTGCCAGTCTTTCAAGGGGGCACAGACCAGGCGATTGCTTGCCTCATGGTCCCGTACCTGAAAACGAGCCGGACAAAAATGCCACTGGTCGAATCGCGCAAATTAATAGGCGAGGCCGCAAACGAGATATCGTCGCTGGCGGCCACGCATCAGGGGTTCTGATCTTTTAGGTTTCAGAGAACTCCTCTACATCATCCAACACTATTCTTTTCCTGACGTCCGGATTGCGAAGTTCCATGCTGACATTTCGAAATTCTATGTTGCGGGCGTGGCGAATATAGGCACCCCAGGCTGGCAGCGTGCCGAAGAAAAACTGCTCGGGATAACGCGCGATGTCCTCTGGCACCTCCCGCGCGGCATCTTCTGCGGTTCCGAATCCTGGATAAGATATCTGGATATTCTCCAACACGACGTCCTCGACGTAATGACCGGGAATTCCGGTAATCATCATGGGGCTGATGATGATGCCTTTTCTTGCAGTGTCCTCCCCGGTAACCTCCGCGACAACGTCATGAATTCGCACGTTCTTGATCGAGCCAATGGGCGCACCTTCGGGTTCAACATCCGCCCTCTGAGTTTGCTTTTTTGGTTTGTCGTACCGTCGACCCCGATTTCCCAGCCGGATAAAGATCGGCCCACCGGAATTTTCGATCGTGAGCCGCGACAGCTCAATATTCTCAAGAATGCCGCCATCGACCACTAATAATTTGATTGCCCCCATGGGACAGTCGTAGAAACGACAATTAGTGACGCGAATATCCTTGAACCCACCCTGTGACGAGGTTCCAGTCTTGAACGCGGCGGTGGCACTTGATACATGACAATTGCGTACCGTGATATTTGAATTGATACGCAATGATGCACTTTTAAGGCAAATGGCATCATCGCCTGAATTGATATCGCAGTTCTCAATCAAGACGTTCTGGCATCCGTCGAGATCGATTCCATCATTGTTAAAATTATTATCCCGGAAGCGAATTTTGACGGAGTCAAAATGAACGTTGTCACAGTCAATCAAGTGTATTCCCCAAAAAGCGGGGTTCCGGTAGGTAAGCCCTGAAAAGACGAGATTGTTGCAATTGGGCATTCGGATAAGTCGGGGTCTCGGTCCCTTATCTCTATCAAAATGCTCGCGCGATCCACGGCCGTCAATTTCACCCAGACCTCTTATGGTCACGTTCGAAGCGCTCCTCGCGTAGAACAGACAAAGCTGGTCGCCCTCTTCAGGAACGTCGAGGTCCGTGTCATAGTCATCCAGGGAGATGCTTCCGAGAAGTGTCGCGCCATAATCCAGAGACAGCGTAACGTTGCTCTTCAGGTGAATCGTGCCGATGTGAAAGCGGCCGGTACGCACCCTGACGGTACCGCCGGAATTCTCGTGGCACGCATTAATCGCCGCCTGAATCGCCTTCGTGTCCTTCGTGACGCCATCTCCAGTAGCGCCAAAGTCATTCACATCGAAAATATCTCGATGCGATGTCGCGGACAGACTCGACACCCTTGTGTCTGCGCCGCCCAGAGCTGTGCTCGTCTGACCGGCCAATCCCGCTGCTAGCTTAAGTAACGTTCTTCGATCCATGATTGCTCGGTCTCGGCTGCCGAAAGGGGCAAAAAAGCGTGCTGTGAATTGCATGAAATCAGTGTCTGTGGGATAGTAGCATGACATCTGCAAATATAAAGTATAACTCCATATATGCAAATTCGATTGTTGATATTGCTGCTTTTGGCAAGCGTTGCGCTGGCTGCGGCCGCCGCTGCCGAGGAACCTGATCGGCCACCATTCAGTTGGGATACCGTGCCGTTGTACGCGCACTTCGGTGATGTCAATGGCATGACGGACGAGGACGTTGAGTTCGTCGCCAGCCACTATGATTTCATTACGCTCGAAAAGGCGCATGGCCGGGCGAAATACGGTGATACAGAGACGGGGACGATCGCCGACGTCGCGAGGATCAAGGCGATCAATCCCGATGCGAAGATTCTTTTCTACTGGAATCTGTTGCTCGACTATCCATTGTATTCGGTGTCTGACAAGCGCGAAGACAATGCCTCGTGGTTTATCCACAGCAAGAACGGCGAAATGGATCGGAAGGGCAGTAGTGCGAACGCCTTGCGTCGCTACGATCTTTCAAACACCGACTTTCAAGCTTGGTGGGCCGCTACGGCAAAGTTGATGCTCGAGGCAGGTTCAATGGACGGCGTATTCATCGACGCGGTCCCGCAGGTTTCGAGCAGACCGGCTGCCAATATCGAAAAATGGGGCGAGGAGAAATACGTCGCAATCGAACGCGGTATCGGCGAGACACTGACGAAACTTAAACGTGAGATCGGTCCGGATTCGATCGTGATCTACAACGGTATCCGATCAGTGCCCGGCGCCTGGGATCACGGTGGAATGAAGTACCTGCAGTTTTCGGATGGCGTCATCGTAGAGCATTTCGATGCATTCGGTAGCCGCGAGCCGGAGCAGATCGCGGAAGATCTGGAGCGCATGGCTGAGGCGGGCAGGCAGGGCAAGGTCGTGATCCTGAAAGCGTTTCCAGGGTTTTCCTGGATCGACCGGGAAATGATGAAGACGACTGAAGCGGAGTTGCTGAAGCTGTCGCAAGAAGCGATTACGTTTCCGTTAGCCGCGTTTTTGATCGTCGCAGAAGAGCACTTCTACTTTAATTACACTTGGGGATATCGATCTCGTCATGGCGCCTACGCCTGGTATCCGGAATACGACCGGAAACTCGGGCCGCCGAAGGGCCCGGCACACCAAGACGGTTATGAGTACCGACGCGAATTCGCGCATGCGTCCGTCTTCGTCAACATAGAGACCAAAAATGCCTCAATCATCCAGCACTAAGCAACCACCCCTAATGGTCAGCAAAGAAAGACGCCGTATTCTCCAAGCGGCCGGAGGCGGCGCTCTTGCGGCGATAAGCGGTGTTTCCGGCGCCGGAATTTCACTGGCTGCCGGCGGGAACGATGCGCTGCGTTGGGGCATTGTCGGAACAGGCTCCATTGCTAACCGTATGGCCAGCAGAATTCAGCAGGCTGAATCAGCTGAGTTGGTTGCGGTATCCAGCCGC
>Ga0255049_10002117_pt1 | contig 10584 bp, 5 predicted proteins | sample JV7_2_3_MG_FD_183615 | JGI IMG/M metagenome (GOLD analysis project Ga0255049, IMG submission 183615) | Seawater microbial communities from Jervis Inlet, British Columbia, Canada - JV7_2_3 | ecosystem: Environmental > Aquatic > Marine > Inlet | place: Canada: British Columbia | collected 2016-10-06
CGACTCGACGATCACCATTATCGGGGGATTTATTCATCTGTAGAGTAACAAAAATCAGCTACGGAAATAACACGCGCCTATAGAGGCTAGGTGGGCGAATTATAACCAAATATTTGGAAATTTCACCCCTGATTAGCGTATCAGGTACGATAAATAATCTCCACTATCAAGGATAGCTCATCTACTGAGCTTTTAATCCCTTATAATGGATTCCGTCTCTATCAATCAATCATCACAATAAGAATTTTCATAGCTAATGCCTTTATCTATTTTTAGCTCTAATCGCGTTGAGTCGCTACTACAAAATCTATGTCTTCGATTGAGCGAAACGGCACTGGCGAACCCGCTGACGAGTGAGGTCATAGTCGTTCCAACCTACGCAATGTCGCGTTGGCTTAACCTGGAAATAGCCCGGCAAAAGGGTATAGCGGCGAATATTGACTACCCCTTGCCGGCCGACTGGGTCTGGCAGCTCGCGACATCGGTTCTCGACCGGGTTCCGGCGCGAGACCCGTTACAGGCCCGGTATTCGAGCTGGAAAATATTCGGCCTGCTGCCCGGGATGCTGCAACATCCCGCTTTTGAGCCACTCAGACACTATCTTCTAGACGATGATGCGGGCATCAAGCGCTGGCAACTGGCAACCCGTATTGCCGATGTATTTGAACGCTACCAGCAATATCGGCCCGGGTTGATTCTCGACTGGTGCAGCGGGGCAGGTGATGACTGGCAAGCGCAATTATGGCGCGCTTTGATCGTTAATCATACTCAAACTCACCGCGTCGCGGTGATCGAACAATTGATCGAACGCTTAAACCAGGGTGTCGATACCAGCCTGCTGGATGGCCGCATCAGCCTGTTTGCACATTCGAGCCTGCCGCCATTGTTTATTCAGGTGGTTCATGCGCTTGCGCAACATACCGACATCACGCTTTACCAACACAGCCCAACCGACCAGTACTGGGCTGACCTGAAAGATAAAAAATCATTGTCAAAACTGCGACTGGATAGCCCGCAACAGGCAGAATACTTCGAAACCGGTAACGACCTGCTCGCTTCCTGGGGTCGTCAGGGTCAGGCTTTGCAGGATCTGCTGCTCAATCACGACGGCCTGCCAATTTGCGAATCCGAGTCTTACCAGGCACCGGAACGCTCCACCTTGCTGCAAAGTATTCAGCAAAACATTTTTTACCTCGACGATACGGTCACGGTCCAGAATGCCGACGCCTCACTTTCGATTCACGTTTGTCACAGCCCAATGCGTGAGTGCCAGGTATTGCAGGATGCGCTTCTTGCCATGCTCGAGCGAGACCCGAGTCTGAATGCCGAGGATATACTGGTGATGATTCCCGAAATCAGCCGTTACGCACCCTATATAGAGGCGGTATTCCGAAACAGCGAAAATTCCGGCCACCCGGGTTTACGCTGGAATTTATCCGACATCACGCTCGCCGATGAACATCCGCTGGTGATGACATTTCTGCAACTACTCAAGTTGCCTGCTAGCCGGTTTAGCCGTTCGGAGGTGTTGTCTTATCTGGACATTGATGAGATTCGCCGTCGCTTCGATATAGACGAGGCGGCGCTGGCCGACATTCATACGCTTCTAGAAGAATCGCGGGTACGCTGGGGTATCGACGAGCCACACAAAACTTCGCTAGGGCTTCCGGCTACCCGGGAAAACACCTGGCAACAGGCAAAACAACGAATTTTTGCAGGGTACGCACTCGGCGAAATTGAATACTGGGAGGGCATTGCGCCGATAGCTGAAGTGGATGCCAGCCGTGCGCAACACCTGGCCAAATTCTGGCTGCTGTTTGAACGGCTGCAATACTGGCGTGATCTACTCAAAACACCCTGTAAGGCCAACGAGTGGCAAAGCCGCCTGAATCGGATGCTCGAAGAGTTCTTTGTCGAAAGCAACCAGCAGGAAAACCGACTGCAATCGATTCGCGATGCGATCAACGATCTAATCCTGGCAGAAAACCTACTTGTATCACCCGCTTTACTACAGCACTGGATGGAACAACAACTCACCAGCCGGCAATTGCAGGGACGATTATTTTCGGGTGGTATCACATTTTGCGGCATGCGCCCGATGCGCAGTTTACCGTTTCGCGTAATCTGCCTGTTAGGCATGAATGATAGTGTTTTTCCACGCCGCGAAAATCGCATTGAATTTGATATTATGACCAAGGCCTGGCAACCAGGAGATCCATCGAAGGGTGATGAAGATCGATATCTGATGCTTGAAACCCTGCTCTGCGCGCGCCAGGTTTTATACATCAGTTATTGTGGGCGCAGCTTGAAAGATAATAGCGAGTGCCAGCCGTCAGTATTAATACGCGAACTACTCGATTTCATCGATGGTCACTACGCAGATGATTCAGATTCTAGGGATCGCTTCTCTAACAGCCTGACAACATTGCATCCGATGCAGGCTTTTGCGGCCAAAAATTTTACCCCTGATGCCACCAGCTATGACCGTTACTGGTGTCAAATTGCACGGCAAATCCAGGCGCCCGGCGTAACTGCTCCTGCAACGGCGTGGGCTACTAGGACTATCGCCGTCGACACGGATAAAGAGCGCAATATCAATCTCAATGATCTGCACCGTTTCCTCCAGAATCCGATAAAGTTCTTTTTTAATCGTCGACTCAGGCTCTGGTTAAGATCAAATAAAGAGGACGAAGACGAAGAGGCCTTTGCTCTCGATTCGCTCGAAAAGTGGAGCATAAAGCAGCGCATTGCGGACAATTTATTGCGTGGCGGAGAAACTACGGCGCTGGAATTACAGGCGCAGGGTCGGCTGCCCCATGGGCATGCGGCCTACGCAAGTTTCGAGGCCATCAAATCCGAGATCGAGCCCTTGTTAATACCGCTTCATAATTACCGTGGAATCACTGTCATGGCTCGCACATTCGACTGCCAGCTGGATGACAATTTGCGCTTAAACGGGCAGGTTGTTAACTACTACACGGGCAAGGGTTTGATGCATTTCAACAGTAGCTCAATAAAAGGAAAACATTTACTCGCGCTCTGGCTCGATCATCTGGCGCTTTGCGCCAGTGAGCAATATCAGCACCAGGATTCAAACTGGCTGATAACGCGCGACTCTAAGCTGGGCTTTGAACGGCTCAGTCCCACGGATGCAATCGATGCGCTGCGCGACTACGGTGAGTTATATTATCAGGGTCTTGCTTACCCGCTGCCAGTATTTCCACTAAGCAGCTACGCCTGGTGTTGCGCAGACAATCCGGAAAAATCACTGAAAGCAGCCCATACAGCCTGGTACGGCAATGACTATAACAATATCCCGGGCGACAAAGATGATGCCTATATCAAGCTGGCACTACGCGGTAGCATGCAGGAGCCTTTTACCAGTGCTGAATTTGACACTTTTGCACAAGCGCTCTATGCCAACGCCCTGATGTGTGTGATAGAAACATGAGTGGCCTGGAAACTCCGGTAATACTCGATGCAAGGGCGACCCTGGAAGTCGAGCTTTATGGTGCCAAACTCATCGAAGCCAGTGCCGGTACCGGAAAGACCTATACGATTGCCAACCTCTATCTGAGGCATATTTTAGACGGTCGAAGTCCCGGCGAAATTCTGGTGGTTACATTTACCAATGCGGCTACCGAGGAACTGCGCGGCCGGATTCGGGTGCGCATATACGACGCCCTGCAGCTTTTAAACCAGGCTAAGCCTGGCGATGACGAGTTTCTGGCGTTGCTGCTCGCGCAGTGGCAAAGTCTCGATAGCGAAGCGCAACAAAAACAATACAAACGGCTACAACTCGCCTTGCGCTGCATGGACGAGGCTGCAATTTTTACCATTCACGGATTTTGTCAACGTGGGTTAACCGATCACGCGTTATCCAGCGGACAGCCCTTCGACGCCACACTGCTTAATGACGATCTGGCGCTCTGGGATGAAGCTCTAAAAGACTGGTGGCGTAAACAAAGTTATACGCTTGCTAGCGAAGACTGGTATTTATTTCAGTCTTGCCTCATCGACCTGCCCACTTTGCTAGTCGCACAAAAAAATCTGCAAACAGGTCACCAGCCAGCCATATTGCCGGTAATCGACGAAGATCTTCCGGCTTTGTATCAATCCTGGCGGCTACTCGAGGATACACTGCTAGATCTCGCGAACGCGTGGCAAGTACAGAAAAATGAAGCTTTCGAGATACTGCGGGATTCACCAGCATTGAGTCGCTCGAAAAATTTACCTTATCATAAAGACAATTTAGTTGAATTTTTTGAGCAGTGTGATGCTTATTTCGCCTGCGAGCATAGACTCGTAATACCCGATTCGATTCACTATCTGTGTAGCGATACGCTGTTAGCTAAATCGACGGAAAAAAAGCGCGGTACCGATCCGAAACTGGAAACCGGCCTGTTTTTGTTGGCACAGCAGGTATTCGACCGCATCGATCAAATAAAGGCCCGCTTCAGGGTACGGGCACTAGTCGAAGCTAACAGTTTTGCGCAACAACGGGTGCGTACCATCAAGCAGCAAAACCGCAGCATCGCCTACCAGGATCAGCTCAGCTTACTAGTCGAAGCCCTGCATACGCCGGGCGGATCAGCATTGGCGCAAAAGCTGCGCGAGCGCTTTCCGGTGGCAATGATCGACGAGTTTCAGGACACCGATGCGATTCAGTACGACATCTTCAAAACACTTTATTTCGACAATCCGGATATCTCGCTGACCATGATTGGCGATCCCAAGCAGGCAATTTACAGTTTTCGCGGCGGAGATATATTTACCTATATCAAAGCCAAGCAACAACCCGGCGTGCAGCATTATTCGTTGTTAACCAACTGGCGCTCTGAACCCAGGCTGGTGAGCGCGGTGAATAGTATCTTCAAGCATCGAACGGCAGCATTCATTTACGCGCATGCGATCGACTATATCGAAGTGCAAGCCGCGCCAAAAAAGGCATCGGCACCGTTGCTGGTGGACGATGCTGCAGTGACACCGTTAACACTCTGGCAGATTCCGCAGGGGCATGAAGATAAGAATCTGGGCGCCACCCAGGCCTATGAACTGTTAAACCAGGCTATCGCAGATGAAATCGTGCGCCTGATTGATGGCGGCGTGAAAAACAGCATCATGCTGGGGGAAAAGCCGCTGCGCAGCGGCGATATCGCGATACTGGTACGCACTGCCAGGGAGGGCAATAGTTTGCGTACGGTTCTGGCGGAAAACGGTATCCGCGCTGTCACCATCGGTAAGGACAAGGTGTTTGACAGCGACGAGGCCAGCGGCCTGTATGATTTATTGTTAGCCATAAACCACTATAGTGACCGCGAATTATTGCGCGCTGCGCTGGCTAGCAAACTATTGAATCTCGATTACCTGCAAATTGCAGAGATTAGCGACAACGAGGCTTGTTGGCAGGATTGGAGCGAAAAAATCCGCAAACTGCACCTGCTCTGGTTACACCGGGGTTTCATCGCCATGTTCCAGCAAATGTTGCAGCTACTCGAGATTGCCGAGCGAATCGCCGAATCTGGCTTTTCTGAAAGGCGGCTGACGAACCTGCTTCATCTGGCGGAACTGGCGCAACAGCAGTCGCGTATAAGCCCGGGATTTGACGCATTGCTGGCCTGGTACCGTTCTCAATTTAGCGAAAATACCATGGATGAAACCGAGTTACGCCTGGAGAACGATGAAGATCTGGTAAAAATAGTGACGATTCATAAGAGCAAGGGCCTCGAATATCCGGTCGTATTCGCGCCCTTCCTCTGGACTTGCAGGCCACGAGCTGTAAAAAACGATTCGATCTTGCAATTTCATGATCAAAATCACAACCCGGTAATCGACCTCGGCTCTCAACAACACCAACAACATACTTTCATCGCCGAAAAAGAGCGCCTGGCCGAGGATATCCGCGTGGCTTATGTCGCGATAACGCGCGCATGCGCGAAGGTTTATCTGGCCTGGGGGGATGTAGGCGATGGCAAAATGTCGGGACGTCCCGCAAAAACTGGACTTGGCTATTTACTTCATCCAGGGCAATCGGCAAGCGAGCTGGATAACAATCTTCCCTGGGCATTTAATAGTGCTACTGATATCAGTGAGGATCTCGATACCCTGGTGAAGGCTAGCAAAGGCACGATCGAAATTGTTCCTTTACCGCAACAGGCCGATGGGTCAAAACTCGATCACCCGGTAAACAACGAACCACTCGAAACCACCACCTTCAAGGCCAGGCAGGGCAGCGATTGGCAAATCGCCAGCTTCACCGGGTTGACGCGTGATATCCACCAGGTCGCGCACCGCGGTAGCACGGGTATCAGCGGCGATCCCATTCTCGATTTTCCCGCGGGCAGCCATGTCGGCCTGTTATTGCACTCGGTACTGGAACATCTCGATTTTGCCGGTGATATTAAATTTCAATGCGACGAACTATTGCCTCGTTATGCGCCTCGATTCGGTCTGGATTCGATCGACTATCGGAAAACCCTGTCAAAATGGCTGGAAACACTGGTGATCAGCCCATTAAACGATAACGGGCTGACACTGTCGGCACTATCGAACCGGCAAAGACTAAACGAATTGAGGTTTGATTTCGCACTCGACAACCTGTCTATCGACAAACTTAACGAGTTACTGGCGCAAATTTCCGGCCCCGGATTGATGCCGGTCGATGTGGAAGATTTTCGAGGCCTGATTACTGGCGTGATAGATCTCGTATTCGAGTATCAGGGCAAATACTACCTGGCGGATTATAAAAGTAACTTTCTCGGCGCCAGTCTCGATGACTATTCACAGGAAAATCTCAAACGCGCATTACTCGATCGGCGCTACGACCTGCAATACTTACTGTACTCGATAGCCCTGCACCGATATCTATCGCAACGTATCCCCGATTACGTGTATGAGCGCCATTTTGGCGGCGTTTATTATCTGTTTATACGCGCCATGCGCCCTGACCAGGCATCACATAATGGCGTTTATTTCGATTTACCGGCGTATGCCGACCTCAAGGCGCTCGACACATTGTTGACGGTGAAGCCCGATAGCGGTGGCAACCAATGAGTTCGATACTCAAAACGCTCGCAGACAATGGCGATATTGATCCGTTAAGCTATTTCTTCGGCTGCTTTATCGCTGAACAATCAGCGGCTGAAGTCGATAGTCTTCTGGCTTATAGTGCTGCCCTGGTAAGTCAAAAAAATACAAATGGTGATGTTTGTGTCGAGTTGGATCAATACACTAATCGACCATTTTTCAGCTCGGAGCGAATCGCGCCGCAGCACATGCCCTGCGGTATCGAACTTGAGCAGTGGCGACAATTTCTGCTTGAAAGCGCCTGTGTCGGAAACGCCGGTGAGGAGACACCTTTAATACTGGATGACAATCGTCTGTACTTAAACCGTTACTGGCGATACGAATCGAACGTGGCCGAATTAATCACTTCGCGTTTACAGCCTTTGCCGGATATCGACCCAAACAAACTGTCGCAGCAGTTGGCGCGGCTATTTCCAGCGCGTGAGCGGCAACAGGCTTTAAATGAACAGGCGTTAGCCGTCGCGCTCGCAGCCATTCGCCGATTCGTGGTGGTTTCCGGAGGGCCGGGAACCGGAAAAACCACAACCGTGATTAAAATCCTGGCGCTACTTCTATCGCAACAACCGACGATGCGCATCAAACTAGCGGCGCCAACCGGTAAAGCCGCTGCTCGAATGATGGAGTCGATTGAAACACGCAAAAACGACTCTCTTATCGACCCGGCAATCAGCGATTTGATTCCACAACAGGCAAGCACCATCCATCGGCTGCTGGGTTACAGCAACCATCGGTTTCAACATTCCGCTAACAATCCGCTCGCGCTCGACTGCCTGGTTATCGATGAAGCTTCAATGCTGGATCTGACCCTAATTTACCGCTTACTCGATGCCCTGCCTGCACGGGCACGGATTATTCTGCTTGGTGACCGTGACCAGCTCGCCTCGGTCGCCGCCGGCAATGTACTTGGCGATATCACCGGTCATGGCCGAGAAATTGGTTATTCGCAATGCGTTCGAGAGACGCTTGCATCGATACTCGATCACCCGCTAGAGGACATACCGCACGTTGAATCGTCAGGTGCTATTTCCGATTCGGTTGCACTACTCACGCAAAGTTACCGGTTTAGTCAAGATAGCGATATAGGTTCACTCGCAAAACTGATTAATGCCGGCAACGGCGAGGCGGCTGTCGAGTTACTAAAACAATCTAACTCGGGCTTGAGCTTACAGACCCCGTCAGAAAATTCACTTAATCCATCGACACTCGACTGGATACTCGAATCTTTCCGCGCGGTTATTAAAAGCAAAACAGTTTCACAGGCTTTGGATAGATTTGACCGCGCACGGGTTTTGTGTGCGATTCACTCGGGACCATTCGGCGTCGACGCGGTCAATCGTACAATCACTGATCGCGTGCTATCAAATCGAGCATTCGACCCAGCGCATGATTATCATGGTAAACCGATACTGATTACTGCCAATGACTACGAGCTCAATTTATTTAATGGTGACACCGGCCTGTTATGGCGCGGCGAGGATGGATTGTTACGTGCATGTTTTCGTAGCGAAGACCAGACCATTCGGCAACTACCAATTTACGGCTTACCCGAACATGTAACAGCCTGGGCGATGACAGTACACAAATCGCAAGGTTCGGAATTTGAATCGGTATTGCTGATTATGCCAGACGACGAGGAAAGTATCGCTGTATCACGCGAATTGCTATACACCGGTGTTACTCGTGCCCGCCGGAATTTGATTATTCATAGCCCCGAAAATGTCCTCATCAGGGCCTGTGAAAAGCTCACCCGGAGAAGTTCCGGCCTGGCGAAAAAACTTGGCTGGGACCTTTTCTAATCATGGTCCCTAGCCCGCATATTGCACGAAGGCGGTAACGACTTATGATATTTATCGTTAGATTCAGACCATTAGACACGAAAATCACAAATAACGAAAAATATAGTTTGTACCTGAACGAAGTCAGGAAAAATCTGGCTGCTCCCGGCAAGCTGCTCCTGCCGTCGCCTAAAAGCGCCTACTTTTGGTGCTCTACCACCGGGACGCCGGACCGCTACATCCCTGTAGGCGATCTTGATCGATCCCCCTTGATCCATAGCTACGGCTATGAATCGGCGGGCGATAGACCAGTCTTGTTTGCCATATTTCCCCTGACAAATTCGTCTGGAGCGAATTTGAACAGCTCTGCTGGCCCGAAGGGCGAAGGGCAGGATGCTCGTAGTAACTTCGTTCCCTTCATGTAATATGCGGGCTAGCCCCTTAATTCATCAGCAACCAAAAAGTCGATTATCTTTAACATCCGATCGAAATTGCCCGCCATTGAACCGGAGGTAAGGTATTTTCCATTCACTACCACTGCAGGTACCCCCTGGTGACCGTAGCGTTGTTCGATCTTTTTATTTTTACGAACCTGCGAGTCCACCGGGAAGGATTTATAGTGCTTGCGAAATTGTTTTTCGTCAAAGCCCTGTTCGGCCACAAATTTAGCTATGCTGTCGAGATTGTTAATCCGTTGGCGCTTGATGTGGATGGTATTAAAAAGTTTACCATGCAACTGTTCCTGCGCACCCATGAATTTCAACGCATAAAATGTACGTGCATGCACGACCCAGCTCTGGTTGAGCGCCGATGGCAACTGTTCAAAAACGACACCTTCGGGTAATGATTTGGCCCACTTTTCGACAAATGGTTCGAAACGGAAACAATGTGGGCAGCCATACCAAAATATTTCGGTCACTACCACTTTGTCGGGATCGGTGGTTTTTACTACCGGGTCTATGCGTTTATAATCGACACCCTCGGTAAAAGCCTGTTGAGCTATCACCGGCGTGGCTAGCAAAACGCCCGAAATTAACACGAATATCCATTTTTTTAGCATTAGTATTACCTCTTGGAACCTGAATAGAATTGAGCCTTGATTAATAACAGGCTTTTCAACCGATAGTTTAATTCGTCAAATAGATTAAACCAACCGGGAGCGCAAATAATAATACTCCCGGACTTAACTGTGCCTGAATCCGTGGCTTCAATGCGTACAACAGGGTCACGGACCAGCTATGAATTAGCCGGTTTATTGAATAGCTGAGATATAGGCGGCCACTGCCATAATTTCACCATCCGACATGCGTTTCGCTACGCCACGCATCATGCTACCCGAATCATTAGTGCGACTGCCATCCCTGAATTTTTTCAATTGCGCGACCAGGTATTCCGTGTGCTGGCCTTTGAGTGACGGATACTTTGCCGGTTCGTTTCCAGTGGCGTCCGGACTGTGGCAAGCCATGCAGGCGGCTACCGAGGTTTCGGTTATACCGCCGCGATAAATATTTTCTCCCTGCGCAACCAGAGCAGCGTCAAACGCGACAGGTTTGGCTTTTTGGCTGGCGAAGTAGGCTGCTATATCCTGCATATCTTGGTCACTAAGCGCAACTACCATACCCTGCATGATCGGGTCAGTACGTTCCGCCGATTTAAAGTTTTTCATTTGTTTCATCAAGTATGAAGCATGCTGACCAGCCAAAATCGGCCAGACACCATTAAC
>Ga0255049_10002118_pt1 | contig 10583 bp, 8 predicted proteins | sample JV7_2_3_MG_FD_183615 | JGI IMG/M metagenome (GOLD analysis project Ga0255049, IMG submission 183615) | Seawater microbial communities from Jervis Inlet, British Columbia, Canada - JV7_2_3 | ecosystem: Environmental > Aquatic > Marine > Inlet | place: Canada: British Columbia | collected 2016-10-06
GCCGGCGCGGATGCGAACCCGTATCTGGCCATCGCCGCGTCCCTCGCCTGCGGCTACCTCGGGATGATCCAGAAGCTCGAACCCACCGCGCCGGTGGAGGCGAGCGCTTACGAGATGCCCTATTCATTGCCGCGGGCGCTGGACGAATCACTGCGACAGCTCAACGACAGCGAGCCGCTGGTGGAGATCTTCGGCAAACGCTTCGTCACCGCTTACAACGCCGTGAAGGAGGCCGAGTTTACGAGCTTCCTTCGGGTGATCAGCTCCTGGGAGCGCGAGTATTTGTTGCTTAATGTTTAACAACCCATGTAGGAGCGGCCTTGGCCGCGAACATTCCAGATCGCCTGGCGAAGATTCGCGGCCAAGGCCGCTCCTACATTTTCTATTTTGGAAGCCTGCCCGTGATCGACAAAACCCATAACCGCCCCACCGCCGAGTGGCAGCGCCTCGACACGGCGCACCACCTGCATCCCTTCACCGACTACAAGGCCCTTGGCAAAAAGGGCAGCCGCATCATCACCCGCGCCGAAGGCGTTTACCTGTGGGATTCGGACGGCAACAAGATCCTCGACGGCATGGCGGGGCTTTGGTGCGTGAACATCGGCTACGGCAGAAAAGAGCTCGTCGAGGCGGGCTGCCGCCAGCTGGAAACCCTGCCTTTCTACAACAATTTCTTTCAGACCACGCATCCGCCGGCGGTGGAGCTAGCCGCACTGCTCGCGGAGGTGACGCCCGCCGGCCTCAACCACGTGTTCTTCACCAACTCGGGTTCCGAGGCCAACGACACGATGGTGCGTATGGCGCGCCGCTACTGGGATCTGATGGGCAAGCCGTGGCGACACATCATCATCAGCCGCGAAAACGCCTATCACGGCAGCACCATGGCCGGCGCGAGCCTCGGCGGCATGGCGCCCATGCACGCCCAGGGCGGCTTGCCGATCCCCGGCATCGAGCATATCGGCGAGCCCTACTGGTACAAGCTGGGCGGCGAGCTGACCCCGGACGAGTTCGGGCTAAAAGCCGCCCGCCGGCTGGAGAAACGAATAAACGAGGTCGGGCCCGACAACGTCGCCGCGTTCATCGCCGAGCCGGTGCAGGGCGCGGGCGGCGTCATCGTGCCGCCGGACACCTACTGGCCGGAGATCACCCGTATCTGCGAAAAGCACGGCATTCTGCTGGTGGTGGACGAGGTCATCTGCGGCTTCGGACGCACCGGTGAATGGTTCGGCAGTGACTATTACGGCCTCAAGCCCGATCTCATGCCCATGGCCAAGGGACTGTCTTCCGGCTATCTGCCCATCGGCGGCGTGATGGTGAGTGACCGCGTCAGCGAGGTGTTTATCGACAAGGGCGGCGAGTTCTTCCACGGCTACACCTATTCGGGTCACCCGGTAGCGGCGGCGGTGGCCGTCGAGAACATCCGCCTGCTCCGCGACGAGGGAATCATCGAGCGGGTCCGCGACGAGACCGCGCCGTACTTTCAGAAGCGCCTCCGCGAGCTTGCCGATCATCCGCTGGTGGGCGAGGTTCGCGGCATCGGGATGTTGGGCGCCATCGAGTTAGTGCGCGACAAACAAGGCCGCAAGGCCTTTGAGAACGAGGGCGACGTGGGCGGCCGCTGCCGGGATCACTGTTTCGAAAACGGCCTGGTGATGCGCGCGGTGCTGGACTCCATGATTCTTTCGCCGCCGCTGGTCATCACCCCGGTGCAAATGGACGAGCTGTTCGACAAGGCCAGGCGCTGCCTGGATCTGACAGCCCGGGATCTGGGTATGTAGGGGGCGGCCTTTCCCGTCGCACATTTAATGATTGCTCACGAAGCATACGTCGAATGGTTTCGTAATTCGGCACCGTACATCAACGCACACCGCAACCGTACGTTCGTCGTCCAGTTCGCCGGCGAGGTCGTGCGTTCGAACGGATTCGCCGGGGTTATTCACGACATCGCGCTGCTCGCAAGCCTCGGCGTGCGGCTGGTCATCGTCCACGGCGCGCGGCCGCAAATCGACGATGCGCTGGCGGCACGGGGTATCACGGCGGAGTACGCCGGCGATTTGCGCGTCACCGATAACGCTGCGCTATCCGTAGTCAAGGAAACGGTCGGCGCGCTACGGGTCGACATCGAGTCTCAGCTTTCCATGGGACTGCCCAACTCGCCGATGGCGGGCGCGCGGCTCCGCGTGGCCTCGGGGAATTTCGTCACCGCCCGGCCGTTGGGGGTGCGCGGCGGCACGGATTTTCGATATACGGGCGAAGTACGTCGCATCGATGGTGACGCCATCCGGGCCGCTTTGGACGCCGGCGCCGTAGTGCTTTTATCGCCGCTGGGCTACTCCCCGACGGGCGAGGTTTTCAACGTTTTCGCCGAGGACGTTGCCACTTCCGCCGCCATCGAGCTTCACGCGGCCAAGCTTTTGTTCCTTGGAAAATCCTTGACCCTCGAGGACGCCTCGGGACACGCGGCAGGAGAGTTCAGCCTGGCGCAGGCCAACGAAGCGCTGGTGCGCACCCGACGCCTGGCGTCCGCGGATACGGCTTCACTCCACCAGCTTACCAACGCCGTCAGGGCCTGCAGGCACGGCGTGAGCCGCGTGCACCTGCTGGATCAGAATCTCGACGGCGCGCTGTTGGTGGAACTCTTCACCCGCGACGGCGTCGGCACGATGATCAATGCCGACGCCTACGACGCGATCCGGCGCGCCAGCGTTGAAGACGTGGGCGGCATACTCGAGCTCATCGGGCCGCTGGAAGAAAGCGGCGCGCTGGTGCGACGTTCCCGGGAAAGGCTCGAAACGGAAATCCCCCACTTCCATGTGGTGGAGCGCGACAACGCCGTGGTCGCCTGCGCCGCCGTTTATCCCTACTGTGAAGGCAGCCTGATGGAGCTGGCGTGTCTCGCGGTGCACGACGATTACCGCAACGGCGGTCGTGGCGATTCGCTGCTCAACGCCGTCGAGAATGAAGCCCGGGGCACCGGTGCCGAACGCCTGTTCGTGCTCACCACGCAGGCGTCGCACTGGTTCAAAGAACGCGGCTTCGAAGACGCGGCGCTAGAGGATCTGCCCGTAGAACGTCAGACGTTTTATAACTACCAGCGCGGTTCCAAGGCGCTGGTAAAGAAATTGTAGCCACGGGTTAGGGTCGTCAAGCTTCGCTTCACGCTCTGGAATGTTCGCGGCCAAGGCCGCTCTCGCACGTCCTGTGCTTCGCGGCACCTGCACATCCCTGTGCAATGGCCGCTCCTACAATCCGCGGCTTCGATAAAAATATCTTTGTAGGAGCGAGCTTGCTCGCGAACGCGGCGGACTAAGCGGGGGATGCAATTTCGTCGGCAATCGCCGCCAGGGCGGCGGCGGGATCGGATGCCGCGGTAATCGGGCGGCCGACGACCAGATAATGTGCGCCGCGGGAAACCGCCTCCGCGGGCGTCATCACGCGCTTCTGATCGCCGCGCGAGGAATCGGCGGGGCGGATCCCCGGGGTGACCCGAAGAAATTCATCACCGACGACGTGGCGTAAGGGTTCGAGTTCCAGAGGCGAGCAGACGACACCGTCGAGACCGGCATCCTCCGCCAGGCGCGCAAGGCGTAACACGCTGTCCTGCAGCGTACCGGAAAACCCCGCTTCTGCCAGATCCTCGTCATCGAGGCTCGTCAGCACCGTAACCGCGGTGAGCAGCGGTCGCGGCGACGATGCCTCCAGCGCCACTCGGGCCGCCTCCATCATCCGCCGGCCTCCCGACGCATGGACGTTGACCATCCATACGTCGAGGTCCGCCGCCGCGCGGCACGCGCTGGCAACCGTGTTGGGTATATCGTGGAACTTGAGATCCAGGAACACCTCGAGGCCGCGCCGGCGAAGCCCGCCGACAACGCCAGGACCGCCGCGCGTAAACAGCTCCTTGCCGACTTTCACCCGGCAGAGCGAGGGGTCGAGGCGAGCCGCGAGCTCCAGTGCGATGTCGGGGTCGGGCAGGTCCAGCGCAACGATGATACGGGGATGATCGCCCCGGCCAGGCTCACTCACCTTCGACACCCTGGATGGGCAGCACGGTGTTCCAGTGCTTGCAGCTTGGGCATTGCCAGTGCAGCGATTTGGCGGGAAAGCCGCAATGCACGCATTTGTATACCGGCCGGTCTTCCAACAGCTCGCTGGTGACGTCCTTGAGAATGTGTAGATGCTGCGCCGATCCCTCGTCGGCCTCTTCGATCTCCAGCCGCAAAAGCCTGTCCAGGCCGCGCACCGAGGTGCGCCGCTTGAGCTGGTTCGCCATGAAAGTAATGGCCGCGTTGGCGCCTTGTTGTTTTTCCTTGATTTCGGCAAGCGCGAGTGTCGCGGTAATCCACCCGTAACGATCCATGAGACGGGAGAGATAGGAGTCCATGTCGTCGGGCCGGCCCAGCGCGTTGAAGCAGGCATGGATCCGTTCCACGGTCTCGGGTAGGTAGTCGGGGTTCTGATCCTCGACTCTTTGATAGGCGCGAATAGCGCGCTCGTAGTCCTGCTTCTGCCTGAGGACATCGCCTTCCAGCAGGCTGGCGCGTACGCAGCCCCGGTGCGCGTCCAGCGCCTTTTGCACGGCTTTTAGCGCGGCGCCGAGATCGCCCGCCTGCCACTCCTTGTCGGCAAGCTCGCAATGATAGTGCGCGACCACCCCGCCAAGCTGATTGCCCGTCACCTTTTCGAGCTTCCTGGCGGAGAGCACGGCTTTCTCCCAGTCCTTTTCCTGCTCGTAGATGTCGATGAGTTGGCGAAGCGCCTGCACGCGGTACCGGTCTGTGTCGGCGAGTTCCTGAAAAAGGTCCTCAGCACGATCCAGCAGGCCGGCGCTGAGATAGTCTTGCCCGAGTTCGAGCAACGCCTCGTTGCGCTGCTCCCCGCTCAACGACTCCCTGGCCATGAGGTTTTGGTGGATGCGAATCGCCCGGTCCACCTCGCCGCGGCGCCGGTATAGGTTGCCCAGCGCGAGATGGGTTTCAACAGTTTCGCTGTCGACTTCGAGAACCTTGATGAAGACCTCGATGGCCTTGTCGGGCTGCTCGTTGAGCAGGTAGTTGATACCTTTGAAATAATCGGAACGAAGGCCGTTGGACGGCCCGTTTGTGTCATTTCGCGTTGCCGTGCGGCGGGCCACGAACCAGCCGGATGCGGCGGCGACGGGAAGCAGCAGCCAGAGATAGTGCAGCGTGTTCACTTGGCCGGTTCGTAAATTTCCATCATCGGCGGGAAACGAATCCAACGATAAAGCATAGCCCAATGGCGAACGACAAGGGCGGTTTGGCACCGGACTGGAGAGCAATCCATAGCCTTAATCTTAAGGCTTGGGTGAAGCGCACGTCCCGGGGTGTATCGACCAGCCGGGGCCGCGATACGCGGGGTGCGGCTGCCGGATCAGACTGACGCTACTCTGCAGGCTCGTCGGCGCCCATTGTCTCCGTCTTGTGGTGTCCTCGGATCGCGCCGTCGACACGTTCACGGAGCTCTTTTCCGGGCTTGAAATGGGGCACGTATTTGGCAGGCAGTGAGACCGGTGAGCCCGTCTTGGGATTGCGGCCCACCCGACCCGGGCGAAAGTGCAGCGAAAAGCTGCCGAAACCGCGAATCTCGATGCGGTCCCCGCTGGCCAGGCGCTCGGCCATGTGCTCCAGAAGCGTCTTGACGGCGAGCTCCACGTCCCGGTACGCGAGCTGCGATTGCTTCTGCGAAATTTGTTCGATTAGTTCCGACTTGGTCATGGTCCCGCTCCCCTGACGGCCGATCGGACGAGAACGCACTCGTTGCTTGGTCGCCGTGCGCCCGAGGGGGCGCTATCCGGTGGTTTTATAACTGCCGCGATGCGCCCATAAAAAGGCGCTTCTCTTTGTTCTAACGCGTTCCCGTCAGGTGTTGTTGTTATCCTCGTCCTTGCCGTCCATCTGCGCCTTCATGATATCCCCCAGGGTCGTACCGCTTCCCGACGGGATCGTCGTGTACTCGTGTACCGCGGCGGCTTCTTCGTCACTTTCCTTGGCCTTAACGGAAAGGGATACCGCGCGTTTCTTACGGTCAACGCCCACGAACTTGGCGTCGATGGTTTCTCCCACCTTGAGCACCGAGCGTGCGTCCTCGACACGATCGCGGGCCAGCTCGGACGCGCGCAGCACGCCCTCGACACCGCCCGCCAGCCGCACCAAGGCGCCCTTGGCATCGACCTCGATGATCTCGCCTTTCACCACGCTGCCTTTCGTATGTTCGGCGAGGAATGCCGACATGGGGTCTTTATCGAGCTGTTTGATACCGAGCGAAATTCGCTCACGCTCGCCATCGACCGACAGCACCACGCTCTCGATTTCCTCGCCCTTCTTGAAGCCCCGGATAGCATCGTCCCCTGAATCATCCCAGGTGATATCCGAAAGATGCACGAGCCCGTCGATACCACCGTCAAGTCCGACGAATACGCCAAAATCGGTAATCGACTTGATCGTTCCGGTGACATGGTCGCCTTTGTTGAAGTTGACGGCGAACTCCTCCCAGGGATTCGGCACGCACTGCTTGATACCAAGCGAGATCCGGCGGCGCTCTTCGTCAATGTCGAGCACCATTACCTCAATTTCGTCGCCGAGTTGCACCACCTTGGTTGGATGGACATTCTTGTTGGTCCAATCCATCTCGGATACGTGCACGAGGCCTTCCACACCCTCCTCAATCTCAACGAAGCAGCCGTAGTCGGCAATGTTGGTGACTTTGCCGAAAAGTCTGGTGTTTTCCGGATAGCGCCGGGCGATTTCCACCCACGGATCCGCACCGAGCTGCTTGAGTCCCAAGGATACGCGGTTGCGCTCGCGGTCGAATTTGAGGATTTTGACGTCGATCTCGTCACCAACGTTGACCACCTCGGTGGGATGCTTGACGCGCTTCCACGCCATATCGGTGATGTGCAGCAGGCCGTCGATACCCCCGAGGTCGACGAACGCGCCGTAATCGGTGAGGTTCTTGACCACGCCCTTCACCATGGCGCCTTCCTGGAGGCTCTCGAGCAGAGCATCGCGCTCGGCCGAATTTTCCTCTTCAACCACCGCGCGCCTGGAAACGACGACGTTGTTGCGCCGGCGGTCCAGCTTGATGACCTTGAACTCCAAGGGTTTGCCTTCCAGGTACGACGTGTCGCGCACCGGGCGGACATCCACCAGCGAACCCGGCAGAAAGGCGCGGATGTCATCGATGTCCACGGTGAAGCCACCCTTCACCTTGCCGTTGATGATACCGGTTATGGTATCCGCCTCTTCAAAGGCCTCTTCGAGTCGTTTCCACGCCTTGGCCCGTTTGGCCTTCTCCCGGGACAGCTTGGTGGCGCCGAACCCGTCCTCGACGGTATCCAACGCAACTTCGACGATGTCCCCTACGTGGACTTCCATGCCACCCGTGTCGTCTTTGAACTCTTCCACGGGGATGGTCGACTCGGATTTGAGCCCCGCGTGCACTGTGACGAATTCGGGGCCGATTTCAATGACGGTGCCGGTGAGAATTGCACCGGGTCTCATCTTCTTTTCTACTTCACTCTGCGCGAGCAGTTCTGCAAAACTTTCCATAAACCTAGAGGCCGAGGGTCGCCCGTACAAACCACGTTGATTGATGATCGCGGATGATTACGCGCCCTACGGGCCAGGGCCGTCTCCGCACCTATTTTCCAGGCTGAACGCCGATACCGTTCTCAGCGATGGCGATCGTCAAGACCACGCGCCGCGACGATCTCCATCAAGCGGACAAAAACCGCATCGATATCGTGGCTCGTGGTATCGACGACGACAGCGTCGTCAGCCGCTATGAGGGGCGCGATGGCGCGACTCCGGTCGCGTGCGTCTCGCGTTTTTATCTCCCCCACGAGGGCGGCGAGGTTAACACCTATTCCCTTTGCTATCAACTGTTTATGGCGCCTTCGCGCACGTTCTTCGGGGCTGGCGGTGAGAAAGATTTTGAGCTCGGCATCGGCAAAAACCACCGTCCCCATGTCCCGGCCATCAGCCACCAAACCGGGAGGTCGGCGGAAGGCGCGCTGCCTCCCGAGCAGCGCCGAGCGCACCGCCGGCAGGCGCGCCACAACCGAGGCGTCGTTTCCACAGCTCTCGGTGTAGAGCGCGTCGTCCACCGCGCGGCCGTCTAGGAACACCTGGTTGGGCTCGTTTTCGGGCCCGGGCGCGAAACGCACATCCAGACCGGCGGCCAGCCCGGCGACGGATTCTTCGTCCGCCATGCCGACGTCGCCATCCCGCGCCGCCAGAGCGGTGAGCCGGTAAAAAGCACCGCTGTCCAGAAAGTGGAAACCCAGCTGTCGCGCCAGCCGGCTGGCGACGGTCCCCTTGCCGGAACCGCTCGGTCCGTCGATCGCGATCACCGGGGCATTGGAAGCCTCGTCCAACTCAGCGTGCTCCCTGTGACGGGGTACTACCGTCGATTCCCAGTCCCGCCGCCGCCGCGAGTGCGGCGAAGCCGGGGAAAGAAGTATCCACGTTGGCGCAGTCTTCGACCGTGACCGTTCCCTCTGCGGCAAGCGCCGCCATCGCGAACGCCATGGCGACACGATGATCGCCTGCGCTGTTTACACGACCGCCGCCGATCCCGCCGCCCTTGATACACATGCCGTCCGGCGTCGGCGTAGCGGCAACGCCGAGCGCCTGAAGGCCCGACGCCATCGCCGCGATGCGGTCGCTTTCCTTGACCCGCAGCTCGGCGGCGCCGGTTACCCGGGTTTCCCCCGCCGCGCACGCCGCGGCGACGAAAATCGCCGGAAATTCGTCGATGGCGAGCGGCACCAACGACTCCGCAACTTCGATGCCCTTGAGCGGCGCGGCGCGCACGCGGATATCGGCGACCGGCTCGCCTCCCGCGGTGCGGGGGTTCTCGAGACTGATGTCCGCGCCCATTGCCGTGAGGATATCGATGACGCCGGTGCGCGTCGGATTCACGCCGACATTTTCCAACAGCACATCGCTGCCACGAGAGATCGCGGCCCCCACCATGAAGAACGCCGCCGAGGAGATGTCCGCCGGCACTTCGATGCGCGCGCCCGTGAGATCCGCGCCGCCGTCGATGCAAATCCTCGCGTTGCTTTTGCTCACCCCATGGCCGAAAGCCGACAGCATCCGCTCGGTATGATCCCGGGTCGGCGCGGGCTCGGTAACGCAGGTGCGTCCTGCCGCATAGAGCCCTGCCAGCAGCAAGCTCGACTTCAGCTGGGCGCTGGCAACCGGCATCACGTAGTCGATGGCGCGGAGCGCGCCTTGAGCCCCATGGATCTGAAGCGGCGGCGTGCCTTCGGGCGAGGTGTCGATTCGAGCGCCCATGGTGCGGAGCGGCTCGGCGATTCTCGCCATGGGCCGACGCAGCAGCGAATCATCGCCGCTGAGCCGGGTGTCGAAAGACTGTCCCGCGAGCGCGCCCGCCATCAGCCGCATGGCGGTTCCGGAGTTGCCCATGTCGAGCGCGTTCGGCGGCGCCACCAGCCCCCGCAAGCCGGCTCCTTTTACGCGAAGACGCCCTGCCTCCGGACCTTCGATGGTGACACCCATGGCGCGAAACGCGTTTGCCGTAGCGATGGTGTCCTCACCTTCGAGAAATCCGCTGGCTTCGGAAAGGCCCTTGGCGAGGGCGGCGAGAATCACGAATCGGTGGGAGATGGACTTGTCCCCGGGCACCCGGACCCGACCCTGCAGGGATCCCCCGGGCGACACGATGAACGACGATGCGGCGGCTTCGGACATTGGGTGAGCGACAATCGACCTTCAGCGCTTAGCGACGACTCGATTGTAGGAGCGAGCTTGCTCGCGATTCCTTAGAACCGCCCTTTGCAGCTCCACCCGCTGCCTTCTGTTTACGGCCGCGACAATGCAAGCGCCGACCCGTCATTCGCCGCTGTTTTCCGTGTAGCGATCGCGCAGCGCTTTGGCGCGGGTGAATAACGCCTTGATCGCTTCACTGTCGCCGCGCTTGATAGCGTCGATGGCGTCGCCGAGGTCGTCGCTGAAGTGCTCCAGCGCATGCACCAGTGCGTCTCGGTTGGAGATACAGATGTCGTGCCACATTTGCGGATCGCTCGAGGCGATACGCGTGAAGTCGCGAAAGCCCCCGGCGGCGTAGCGGAAGATCTCCACCCGCTCCTCCATTCGCCCGAGCACGTCTACCAGCGTGTAGGCCAACATGTGTGGAAGGTGCGAGGTTGCCGCGAGAACCTCGTCGTGGTGGTGGGCGTCCATTTCGATCACCCGCGCGCCGGTGGCTTCCCACATCTCCCGCACCTTGGAGATCGCCTCGGCGCGGGTTGATTCGAGGGGGGTGAGAATGACCCGGCGATCGCGAAACAGACCCTCTAGCGACGCCTCGACGCCGCTGTGCTCGGTACCGGCAATGGGGTGCCCGGGGACCAGGAACTCCGGCACCTGGCCGAAGGCGGACCTAGCGGCGTCGATCACGCTGGCTTTGGCGCTCCCCACGTCGGTGACCACGGCATCTGTCGACAGCGCGCCGCGCATGGCGCTAAACAATATCTGCATGGCCCCGAGGGGCGCCGCCACCACCACCATGTCTGCGCCGGCGACGGCCGCGGCTAC
>Ga0255049_10002121_pt1 | contig 10579 bp, 25 predicted proteins | sample JV7_2_3_MG_FD_183615 | JGI IMG/M metagenome (GOLD analysis project Ga0255049, IMG submission 183615) | Seawater microbial communities from Jervis Inlet, British Columbia, Canada - JV7_2_3 | ecosystem: Environmental > Aquatic > Marine > Inlet | place: Canada: British Columbia | collected 2016-10-06
GGCCCGGCACCAGAGAGACAGGTGGCACCAGGTCGTCTGCGAGCTGGCCGCCGCCGAGAGGAGCTGACATGACCCCCACGCTTGCCTGCTTCACCCTGGCCCTCGCCATCGTCTTTGTGGCGCTGGGCCTTCGCATCATCTGAGAGGAGGCGAACATGAAAGTGACCGACCACGCCTCCTTCTTCACCGGCCCCGCCGCTATGGTCTTGGGCTGCAAACACTGCGGCCACGTTGAGACCATACAGCGCCGACGCGGCAAGCTGCCCGGCGGCAGGGGCGCCGGCTGGTATTGCCGGAACGACCTCACCCGCCGGATGCGCCTGCACCTGGAGCTGAAGCACAACCCCGAGATCATCGCCGCCGCCAAGCGTGGGCGGTGACCCCCAACCAACCGAGGAGATGAACATGGCTGAACACCTGGACGGCATGAGAGACCCGGCACACGACCGGCTCGACTTCGACCACCTGAACTTCGCCGAGGCCATCGACCTGGCCGAGACCTTCAGAACCGCCCTCAAGGCCATAGCCGTCGACGGCACCAATTACCAGCTCGACAAGATTGCGCTGCTGTATGGTCGCGCCCTGTCGCGCCAGCAGGCCGCGTTCCGCGAGTTTGAGCGGGAGCGGGACTCGCTGGGCCGCAAGCTGAAAATCAGAGAGGAGAGCCACGATGACTGAGCGCCTGCAGATACCCGCCTACACCGACGCCTGGATGCGCGGCGACCGCTTCGGCGATCTCGTCCGCACCACCGGCAGCGGTGAGGCCACCGTCGCCCACGTCAAGCTCGACGTCAGCGGCAAGACCGTCCGGGTGGCTCTGGACGATTGCGAGGTGGTGTCATGAGTGATTTCATCCGCATCAACGCCCCGCGCGTCAAGAAGGCCGCGGCCATCCTGGCCCTGGTCCACAAGAGCGCCAAGAGCCAGGGCGTCGACCCCGAGGAGGTCTTCGGCCTCATGGGGGCGATCAGAAACGCCGCCGCCGGGCAGTCTTCCTCTCCCCCAGCCCGGCCTGGGGACGTTGACGAGCCCGCGCCCAAGCCGACCACCAGGGCCGACGCGCCCGAGGTCGTCCTGGGCTGGAGGGGCGTCCAGGCCTACCTCGGGCGCATGACCTACGACCGCGCCATCCAGCTGGCCAACACCGTGCCCGACGACAAGGTCGGCATTGTGATGCAGCACTGCCTCGATCGCCTCCGCAACATGGCCTCGACCGGCGCCAAGGAGGGGGAGCGATGACCTGGCTCAGAAGGCTGCGGCTCGTTCTGTTCCCGGCCTACATCTTCCTGTTGGGCGCCGGGTGCTACTTCCTGATCGAGCTGGCGAAGGTGATGCCATGACCCCCAAGCGGTTCAAGCATATCCGGGCCAGGGCAGGCTACACCCAGGAGCGCCTGGGCCGGCACCTCGGCGTGGCCACCAGATCGGTGCGCCGCTACGAAGCCGGAGATCGGGCCATCAGTGGCCCGGTCATCATCCTGATGGAGGTCTTGCTCTTCCAGACAGACCGTCGTCATCGACGGCCTCAAGCACTTCGAGGCCGCACCTGACCAGCACCTCGCGACCGAGGCCGGTCATCAGCACCCTCGCCGTGTCAGCGCCCAGCTCCATTACCTTGGCGCGCTGGCCGGCGAGGGGCCCCGTCGTCACCAGGACGTCTGACCCCACATTATATTCGAGCCCCGAGGGCATCCTCCGGGCCGGGTCAAACGCGGTGAACTCACCCCCCTCTTCCCTACGACGCAAATCTTCGATCCCAGACCGCCCGCCCTTCGACCCCTCGCGCATCGCCCGGCCGTCCACCAGTGGAATCGAGGCCGGCTCCCCGTTGAACGACACCACCCCGTAGACGAACCTGGCCGCCCTGATGCGATGCCAGGGCGGGTGCCCCGCCACCCCCAGGAACACATAGCCCGGCATGATGCAGTAGCGGTGCAGGGTTTTCTTGTGCTTGGTGTAGCGGTTGCTCGCCCGCCAGGCGCGCAGCATCGGGACATAGACCTCGAACCCCCGGCGGTTGAGCCAGGCGGCTGCGCCCTCTTCCCGGCGCGGCACGACCTCGAGGGCGAACCAGGTCTGCATCAGCCCTCGCTGTCTGGCGGCAATCCGGCGAAGCGAACATAGCGGACTGGCTTGTGACGGAGATCAGGCTCCGACAAAAAGTCGTCCTCCAGAACCGGGTCCGATCCGTCTTCGGCAACTGACCATTGCAACCAAACTTCGCTCGGCGCGTCCGCATGTTCAGGGCGATAAATCATTCGTCGCATGATGCCTCTCCCTGTTGCGTGTCGCGGAAGTCGCCGCAGACGTGATCCCTCGGTGTAAATGGGTGCCCGGCACCGATGAACAGCGAGCAGTCCATTATACCCAACATAGCACTCCTGTCGGCCCCAGCCACGGGCGCGGCTTTGACACACTCGCCCGCCACGCCGTTATGCCAGCGCCAATGATCGCAGCCAGCACAGCAGGGGCCTTGCGCCTGATAGAATGCGTCAATGTCAACTTGTGCCACCACTCGGCTCCCTATTTGGCGACCGGGAAAGCACGGCCTTGGGTCTGCTCATTGAGTTCGGCCCGATATTGCTGGGCCTCCTCGATTGCAAACGCGGCGATCTGTTCATCGGTGAACCCCGAGAAAGCCAGCCCTCCGACGCCCGCGCGAAAGTTCATCACATCTTCGTCTCCCGGCCCGAGGGTATTATCAAGCGTCGTCATTCTATTGCTCCCCACTTGGTGCTATGTTTCGGATACGATCTGCCGCTGTCTTAAGCGCCGAATGGATCGAACTGCCCGGCTCCGCGCCAATCTCAAAAACAACATCTATGCACGCCTGGACAGCCGCATCGATTGTTTCTCGCTCGACCAGCTTACACAGATCAGCTTGGTCTCGCATGGCTTGGTGGTCCGCAAGCTGATCCGATAAAGTATAGTTTTCAGCCATCCTTCAGCCCTCCCTTTCTGGTAGGGTGATGCGGGCGATGTCGGCAAGGCCAGCAGCACAGTCGCCCTCGCTGAAATAGCGGTCGCCACGCCGCTCCCAACTGACCACGATCTCGCGCAGCGCATCCTCTAGCTTTTCGATGTGCATGTCTCGCGCCCTGATCTCTCTGGCTTCGTCCACGATCAAAACTCCTACCGGATTTCAGCCATCGCTGCGCGGCCTAGAAACTCGGAGTAGGCCGGCGGGCGATTCATCTTACACCCAACATCAAGCAGGCGAACAGTCAGCTCAGCCTGGTCGATCTCGGCGACAAGGGCCAGGGTTCTTTTTTTAGCGTCGGCCATCAACTCGCCTTCCCATCTACCTGCGGCGACACGGCGGCCTGGGCGTCGTCCACGATGTGGTAGATGTGGGTGGGCAGCCCCCGAGCGTTGCTGACGGCCACCAAGGCCCCCTGCATCCTACTCCTCGCTATGATCAACTTGTTGATGTAGGCTTGCAGCCACTCGATCTGCTCCTTGGTTTGTGCGATCATGCGGGCGTTCCGGTTTTCCCGGTTCAACAGCTCACGGCGTGCCTCTTCCAGCTCCTGGCGCAGCGTGGCTTTCGTCTTTCTGTCCTGGGCAGCCTTCAGGATTTCCCCTGCTGGTGTTTTCATTTCTTACTCTCCTTCTTGTCTCGCTTCAGTTTAGCCGCCCGATCTCTCTGCTCGTCGGTCAGCCCTTCTCCCCCCTGGGCCTTCTTGCCCGCAGCTCTGAACACTCCGGCGACGAAGCTCACCGGGTCGAGGGCCCCCTCGCGTTGCGCGTTGCCGAGGGCCTGCAACACCTCGAGATCACCACCATATTTTTTTCTGTCCTTCCTCCATTTCCCGAGCATAGAGCGGGCAGACTTCTCGGTCATCCCCTGGCCCACAAGGAACTTCAAACCCTTGTCGAAAATAATATCCTTCAAGGACGGCTCGCCGTCAGAGTCTTTAGACTCTGCACTATCTAATCTAGTCTGTTCGTTTGCTGCGGAAGCAAGTGCTTCCTCTAAGTCTTTGATTTTCTTAGTGAGACGCCTCACTTTCCCGGAGTGTTGGCCGCCGGTTCGTCCGGCGTTCGATCGGCGTTCGCTCAGCGTTCGACTCGTTTCGGTCTCTTCGAGGGCTCTGGGGTTGACCAGCTGGTCGCCCTCTATCGCCAGCTTCCCAGGCATGCCGCAGAGCTGCTTGATGGCGAACCTCACAGCGTCGGGGCCCATGTCCCCGATCCAGCCGGAAATCCATTTCGGGTCGTTCGCGCAGCTCCCACCATTGGCGTAGATCAGGTCCAGGACAATGTCGTAGACGGCGATCTGCCTGGCTGGCAGACCCCTCACCCCGCCCAGGTATGCGTGGGGCTCCCGGTGATACCAGGGCAGTCCCTGCTTGCTCATCTCTCAACGTCCCACACGCTGTTGGTGGCCAGGTCGCACCGCAGCTCGACGGTGCCGGTTTTCCCCATCCTCTGCTTCGCCAGCCCCAGGTCCATCTTGCCCCTGGCGTCGTCCATCAACACCTGCCAGTCGGCGTAGCTCTCGTGCGACAGCTTCGGCTCGGTGCGCTCGAGGTAGTATTCCTCCCGGTAGCAGAAGATCACGGTGTCGGCGTCCTGCTCGATCGAGCCGCTGTCGCGCAGGTCCGAGAGCCTGGGGCGCTTGTCATCTCTGCTCTCCACCTGGCGGTTGAGCTGGGCCAGGACCACGAGGGGCACCTTCAGCTCGCCGGCCAGCTCCTTCAGCCCCCGCATGATGATGGTCAGGCGGGCGTTCTCCCCCAGCTTCTCGAAGCCCCCGATCAAGCCGAGGTAGTCGATGAAGACGGCCCCGATCTCATTGCCCTGGGCGCGGGCGCGCTTGACCAGCCTGCGAACCTCTCCCTGCAGGTGGGACAAGCGCCGGACGTGGCTCTCTATGATGTGGATGGGCAGGTCTGCCATGTCCTGGGCCGTGAGCAGCACCTGGCGGGCCTCGTCCTCCTCGAGGCGGCCCCGCCTGATGTTGGTGTAGTGGACGACGCCGCCGCCCTCGCGCAGCGCCTCGGAGGCCGCCCTGATGGCCAGGTCCTCCGGCTGCATCTCCAGGCTGGAAAAGATGGCCACCCTGCCTCTGGCCGCCACCCGGCGCGCGAGAGAGACCGCCAGCGCAGTCTTCCCCATGCTCGGCCGGCCGGCGATGATATATATGTCGCCGTCGATGAGCCCCCCGATTCGTCGATCGAGAGAGGCCAGGCCGGTGGGCGTCCCGGCCCCGTGTTTCATGGCTCCATGCATCTTCTCCATCGCCACCACCAGGGCCCGGCCCAGGGTGACGCTCGGGGGGCGGCGCTGGGTGGCCGCCCTGATCTCGTCCAGGTGTTCGTCCAGGTAGGTGATCGCAGACGATGCGTCCTGGTCCTCGACAAACCCGCCCGCGATGGCGATGGCCCCCTCGGCCACCTGGATCACCTGGCGGCGGCTGTATAGATCGACGACCAGGGTGGCGTAGTCCCGCGCGCTGACGATGGAGATCGTGGCCCCGGCCAGCCTGGCCAGGTATTCGACCCCGCCCAGCTCCTTGATACCTGGGTCGTCGGCGACGAACGGCTTGAGGGTGACGGGGGACGCCAGGATGCCGGCCTGAATCTTCTCGCGGGCGATCGCGAAGATCATGGCGTGGACCGGCTCATAGAAATGTTCGGGCTGCAGAAACCCGAGCCGATCGATGACCTCGTTGTTGAGGAGCAGCGCACCCAGGACAGCCTGCTCGGCCTCGATATTGCTGGGCTGGGTGTTCATGCCCCCGGCCCCTTCGGGCCAAGCGGCAGCTCCGGGGCTTTATAGCCGGCCTCCTCCTCGAGCAGCTGGATCACGCGGCGGTGGGGCGGGGACATGATCCCGCGCCAGGGCCGGCCGCCCGGCTCGCCGAAGGCCTCCTGGTCTCGCGCATTTTTGCTAAAATAAAAATCGGCGTGAGCCCAGGTTTCAGATTGGTAGACCAGATCGCAGACCGCCGTCATCAGTATGGTGGACACTTGCATGTTCGTTCCTTCTCTCTGAAATCAATCCTCGTCTTCGGTCTGCTCCTCCCATCGCCTGCAGGCCGGCGACCTGACCAGGATGTCGGTGCCTGGGCCGCAGGTCCAGAGGCGCTCCATCAGCCGGCACTTCGGGTAGACCCTGGAGTAGCGAAGCCTCACGATGTGGTTGCAGCTGCCGCAGGTCTCGCCCTCTGGGCCCGTCCCAGGGAGGGCGGCGAAGCCAGCTTTGACTACTGGCTTTCGCCGCCCGCGCCGCCCCATTGGGGACTGCGCCTGGGCCTCCTGCTCGGTGACCTCGTTGCCGAAGAGGTCCTTCACCTGACCCGGTAGACCGGCAGCTCGGGCAGCTCGACCTGGAAGGCATCGACGCAGCGGTCGAAGGCCTGCCGCTCGATGTCCTCCATGTTGTCGCAGCTGAACCACAGAGACAGCTTGCCGTCGTTCATCCGCCAGCGCAGCCGCATCGTGACCCTCTCGGGCTCCATGCCCTGGCAACCACGACGGCACCACCGCCGTCGATCTGCCGCAGCGCCTCAATGAAATGACTATAGCTCATCATGCTCTCCTTCGATTGTCGCCGCCCGTGTTGCGCGGCGGGGGTAGGTAGATGGGGGCCCTGGCGGCCGGCCAGGGATCGGCGTCGGGCCAGTTGCGGTCCCGGTGCGCCTGGATGCGCTTGGTCTCTCTCTCCTGGGCGGGAGAGGGGCCGGCCCTCTTCAGGAATCTGGCCGGGATGCTGAACAGCCGGTTGAGCATGGCTAGGCCGATGATGTCGAGCGGGCCCCTCATGAGCCGGCTCCAAGCAGCTCACCGGCAGAGCAGCCCAGCAGCTCGGCCAGCGCCGCCACATACCTGACCTTGAGAACCTGGTTTGCCTGGCCCCAGCGATAGAGGGTCGCCCTCGAGACGCCGATCTGCCCGGCGATCTCGGCTCTGGTGAGCGGGGCGGCGTCGAGCCGCTCTTCGAGTGTGGGGGTTTTTGTCATGGGCTGACGGTAGAGGCGACGCCTCAAAAATGCAACACAATATTCTTGCGCCCCTTGTTGCATTACTGTAACGTGGCGGGGCAGTCGACGAAACTCATTCGAGGAGACGAACATGCGGACGTTCCCATACGACGACGGCTTCACCGCTGGCTGTGAGACCCGCAAGCTGGCGCGCTATGCGCGCGAGCTTCTGGTCGAGGCCGAGACCAACCTCAAGATCATCCCCATCAACCAGGAAGCGCGAATGGCCCTGCGCGACAGAGCGATCCTCGACCGGCGGCTCGCCATCGGGAAGCTTCGCGAGGCCCGGCAGATCATGCGGACGATGATCGAGCAGCCCGGCTTCAAGGATGGGTGGAGGAGCGCGGCATGAGCGACAACCGGCTTGCCGCCATCCTGGTCTCGAGCGCCACGGCCTCACAGCCCGCCCTGCAGTTTGCGGTGGGCATTGGCGGCGTGACGGAAATCAAGCTGGTCGAGAAGCCCGGCCCCTACTCCAACATCCCATTCGTGAGGGTCTACACCAACAAGACCCTGGTCGCGGAGTTTTGCCAGCTGAACATCGTCGGCGTCTACCACTTCGGCCCGCGCCCACAGGAGGAGGCCGAGGCGCTGATGAACCCATACCCGGAGGGAGGCGGATGATCGAGGTCTGGATACTCGGGGTCCTGATGCGGGGCGACCTGATCACCACCCCGTTCACCACCGAGCAGGAGTGCCGGGCCGCGATCGGCGGCCTGGCGATCGAGCTGGTCATCGAGGCTGATTGCCACCCGATCGAGATGCTGGTGCCGGGAGGTAAGGGGGCCCCGGAGTTGAGCCCAGCGCCCCCGCGCAAGCCGATAAGGGGGCGGGGGGCATGAGCGACAACCGGCTTGCCGCCGTCCTGGTCTCGAGCGCCACAGCCCGCATCCTTATCGGCATCGACCACTACGAGGTTGACTGGATGACCGAGGAGCAGTGGCAGGCGTTCCGAAGCGACCCCTTTCGCTTTTGCATCACCGCCGCGCCCGAGGACTACGACCGCATTTGGGCGGTGGTGGAGGCGCGGCAGCCGAAGAACACCCCGGCTCTGAGCTTGGGGCGGGAGGCCTTGGAGGAGACCAACATGCGGACCCCAACCACCCAGGAGCAGCTCCGCGCCCACCACGCCGCCAGCCTGGCTGGCGAGCGCCCAGGCGTCGACGAGGACACCCCCGAGTGCGGTTGGTATCGCATGCGGATGATCAAGGGCGGGCCCTGGGTGCCGGTCGAGGTCAGGTGTCTCCAGGACATCGAGGACGGCGAGCTGACCGAGCCCGAGGTCATGGTGGCGATCGTAGGCAGCGAGCGTGAGACCAAGCACTGGCGCGCAGCCTGGCCGCGCTGCTCGAACAAGCCCATCACCGAGGATGCCTACCACGAGCTGGTCTACTCCAAAGACGAAACCTTCCGGGCCACCCACGCGCCCGTTGACCTGACAGAGAAGGCGAGCAGACCATGACTGAACATACAGAGGCCGGGCTCGGCCACAACGAGCCGCCACCCTACGACGTAGACCAGATGAACCTGTTCCAGAAGAAGCTGGACGATTTCGCCGACGCCGCCGGAGCCTGGCTCGATCTCAAGGTGATCGAGAACGAGGGCCAGGCCGAGCGCCTGAACGACTTCATCACCGGGGGTCGCAGGCTGTTCAAGCAGATCGAGGGGCAGCGCACCGCAGACAAGAAGCCCCACCTGGACGCCGGCAAGCTGGTCGACAGCACCTGGAAGCGTCTGACCGGGCCGCTGCAGATCGCCGCCGAAAAGGTGAAGCCGATGCTCAGCGCCTGGGGGGCCAAGAAGGCCGCCGAGGCCGAGGCGGCCAAGCGTGTCGCGCAGATCGAGGCAGCCAAGAAGCAGGCCGAGATCGACAAGAAGCTGGCGGCTGCCGCAAAGCGCCACGATGTGGTCGGCGAGGCTGCGGCCCAGGAGGAGGCCAAGGAGGCCGCTGCAGAGGCCAAGGCCGCCGAGCGCATGTCCACCACCGGGCGGGTATCCTCAGCCACCGGAGGGGGGCGCACAGCGGCGATGCGGACCTACTACACTCCGAGCATCACCAGCCGCAGGACGGCGTTCCTCGCGCTCGAGAAGACCCACGGCGCGGAGCTGGACGAGACGATCCTGCGGATCGCCAGCAGCATCAAGCGCGCCGACGCCAAGGCCGAGATTCTCGGCATCGAGTTTTCAGCTGATAAGAGGATCGCGTGATGGCAAGATTCACCGTCAAGGTCCGCTACATGATGGAGCGATCGATCAACGTCTACGCCCGCGACGACCAGGAGGCCGAGGAGAAGGCCGTCGAGATCGTCGAGGACTGGAAAGGCGTGACCGACGCCGAGGCAATCGAAATCGAAAGAGAGGCATCACTATGACCAGCACAGCCGTCGCCAAAAAGCCCCTGCGCCAGGTGGCCAACATCCGCGAGCTGCTCGTGAACGACCAGGCCCGCGGCCAGCTCGAGCTGGTGGCAGCCAAGCACATGAACCCGAACCGGATGATGCGGACGGTGGCAAACGCCATCCGCACCACCCCCAGGCTGCAGGAGTGTGAGCCGATGTCGTTCCTCGGCGCGCTGATGACCTGCGCCGCCCTGGGTCTCGAGCCGAACACGCCGCTCGGCCACGCCTACCTGGTGCCGTTCAAGAACAACAAGAAGAAGGTCACCGAGGTGCAGCTGATCGTCGGCTACAAGGGCTTCATCGACCTGGCTTGGCGCACCGGCAAGCTGACCTACATTCACGCCGACGTGGCATACTCTGACGACCCGCTGTGGGACTACGAACACGGCAGTGATGCCCACCTCCGGCACCGCAGCGGGCCCAGGAAGGGCGAGAAGCTGGCCGCCTACTGCCACATCAAGGTGGACCTGGGTGGCGGCCGTGAGGGCGAGTCCTTCGCCGTGCTGGATTGGGAGGATGTGATTGGCGTCAGGGACAAGTCCCAGGGCTGGAAGACTGCGGTGCAGTATGGCACGACCAAGAAGAGCCCCTGGGCCACCCACGAAGACCGGATGGCGGCCAAGACGGCGGTGCGGGCCCTGGCCAATGCCGGCGGCATGCCCATGTCGGTGGAGTTTGTCGACGCCATGATGGCCGACGACGCGGTGCCTGATTTCAGCGCGTTTGCGACCGACCCGGAGGGCGGCATCGTGGTCGAGGGGGAGGTCACCGAGGAGGATGACAAGCCGGAGCCGGAGCCGGAGCCGAAGAAGAAGGCCCCAAAGAAGGCCCCGAGCAAAAAGCCCGCCAAACCCGCCAGGGCCGTCGAGACCACCTCTCTTGACGAGACCGCCCTCGATGCCCTGAAGTCTCTGGTGGTCCAGGTCGTCGACGAGCTGCGCGGCTGCGACGACGCCGGCAAGATCGAGGAGGTGCGCGAGCTGTTCGCCCCGCAGGTTGATGGGCTCAAGGAGGGGGCCCCCAAGCTGTGGGATGAAATCGAGGAGGCCACCGACCAAGCCCGCGAGCGGGTGGCGGCAAAATGAGCCTTGCCTACTACAACGAAATAGACCCCTACGCCGCCCAGTGGCTCCGCAACTTGATCGACGCCGGGGAGATCGCCCCCGGTGTCGTCGATGAAGGGGCATTTCCCA
>Ga0255049_10002122_pt1 | contig 10572 bp, 10 predicted proteins | sample JV7_2_3_MG_FD_183615 | JGI IMG/M metagenome (GOLD analysis project Ga0255049, IMG submission 183615) | Seawater microbial communities from Jervis Inlet, British Columbia, Canada - JV7_2_3 | ecosystem: Environmental > Aquatic > Marine > Inlet | place: Canada: British Columbia | collected 2016-10-06
GAGCGAACCGCGACGACCTACACGGACCACGTCGCCGAGCGATGATTGACTGGATGGTTCGCCAAGTACGCACCATTGAATCTGTTCACCGCGTTCCTGCAATGCTTCCACAACTTTAAGTGTGCCATCGCGCGCTGTGCCTTCCTCGTCGCTCGTAATCAACATTGCAAGGCTGCCGTTGTAATCGGCATGATTGGCGATGAATTCTTCGATCGCAACGATCATCGCTGCGAGCCCACTTTTCATGTCGGCGGAACCGCGGCCATACAGGTCACCATTGTGAATACGCGGTTCGAAAGGATCGCTGTTCCACTCGTCATCGGCACCCGGAGGAACGACATCGGTGTGACCGGCAAAACACAAAACGGGTTCGCCATCGCCGCGCCGCGCATACAGGTTGGTGACCTCACCAAAGGGCATCGACTCGCACGTGAAGCCTGCCTGTTGCAGGCGTTCGGCAAGTATGTCCTGGCAACCGGCATCGTCCGGTGTGATTGATCGACAGCGAATCAATTTTTCCAGCAATGCGATTGCAGGGTGATTCAATGCGTCAGAGGCTGGTGTTTTCGTCAATTCTCGAATTCCACTGTAACTGTTGGATCGCTTATTATCCCCCTTGAGGGGACCTTGGAGCGCGATTTGGTCGCGGCCCGAGGGCTCCTACAGGTTCTTTATAAATTCTCCGAAGCGCTTTTCTGAAAAGCCCACGGCCATGAAGTGATCGGCCTCGAGAACGGGACGCTTTATCAACGTCGGCCGGTCTATCATCGCAGCCAGTGCTCTATCTCGAGACATTGCGGCACGATCGACTTCCGGAATCTTCCGCCAGGTTAAGCTTTTCTTGTTGAGTAGCATTTCCCAGCCAATGCGATCGACCCATCGTTCAAGCATTTGAATGTCAAGTCCGTCGTCGCGAAGATCATGAAAGTGATGTTCGATATTTTTGCTGGTTAGATATTTGCGGGCAATTCTGCACGTATTGCAACTCTTGATTCCATAGACTGTTAGCACCGACATGGTTCCTAGTCTACGTTGCGCAGCAAGTCATTGAGACTTGTTTTTGCGCGTGTCTTTTCGTCGACGTGCTTGACGATGACTGCGCAATACAATGAATATTTGCCATCGGTGGAGGGCAGATTTCCCGGCACGACCACCGATCCCGCTGGCACGCGGCCGTAGCTTGTCTGGCCCGACTGGCGGTCATAAATCCGTGTGCTTTGCCCGATGTACACGCCCATCGAAATAACCGATCCTTTCTCGACGATGACGCCCTCGACGACTTCGGAGCGTGCGCCGATAAAGCAATTGTCTTCGATGATTGTTGGACCTGCCTGCACGGGCTCGAGGACACCACCGATGCCGACGCCGCCCGACAAGTGGACATTTTTTCCGATTTGAGCGCAGCTTCCGACAGTTGCCCAGGTATCCACCAGGGTTGCCGAGTCTACAAAAGCACCGATGTTTACGAAACTCGGCATCAATACAACATCACTGGCAACGTAAGCACCGCGCCGCACGATGGCATCGGGCACAACCCTGACGCCATCTGTTCGAAAATCGTCGTCTGTGTAGTCGGCATACTTCAAGGGCACCTTGTCATAGAAGTTGCTGTATTGGCCCGGTATTACTTCATTGTCAGACAGACGAAAACTCAACAAGACGGCTTTCTTTAGCCACTGGTTGACCTGCCAACTACCATCCCGGTGCTCTGCAACACGGCTCGTTCCTGCATCCAGCAATGCGATTGCTGCCTGTACAGCTTCATTCAATTCCCGTGTTTCGGCGTCGCTGGCCATTTGGCCGCGAGCGTCGAATCCTTTTTCAACGATGTTGATCAAATCTTGCATTAGTCATCCAGTTTAGCGACCAACTCATCGCGCAGCTGGTCTTTCGCGTTGTCAGCTAACGGTTTGCCAGTCTCATCGCTGATATAAAAGACATCTTCCGCGCGCTCTCCAATCGTCATAATCTTTGCCGCCTCTATGTCGATCCCTTGTTCGATAAATGCTTGTCCAACTTTGCTCAGCAAGCCCGGTCGGTCGGCGGTGATCAAATCCAGGACAGTTCGGCCATTCGGCGTATTCTCGCCAAACTCTACGCTCGTTTTGGTCGTAAACATACGCACTTGTCTGGGCGCTGTACGCGTGACCCTGACGGCGTCATCGTCGCCTGTTGTCAGGACGCGCGTCAATGATCGCCGCATTTTTTCCAGTCGCGACTCATCGATCTCCATGCGTTTGTCGAGTTCCATTACGATATACGTGTCGATGGTATAGCCGTTTTCGATTGGTACGATTCGCGCGTCGACAATGGTCATGCCCAGTTCATCGATCACCGACGTCGCATGTGCAAAAGACCGGCGCGCCCTTGGCGAGTAAAGAACGGCCTCTGCGCCATCGCCGTTCTCCTGTAAACGCACGGCCACCAGCCCAACCACCGATCCGGTGTCAGCGGTCGCCAGCCATGCAGTGTGCCATGCAATTTCGTCGCTACGATGCCGCAGAAAATAGGAATCATTGAATAAGTCCCAGACGGCGCCGGACTGCGTCGAACCAATATCGAGCTCGGCCATCAATTCCCTGGCCTGTGATTTTTTCTCAATTATCAGTTGGTTGCGATCAATTGGATTCTCCAATCCGCGTCGTAAGGCCCGTTGTGTCAATTCGTACAGGTCACGAAACAGTGTTGCCTTCCATGAATTCCACAACTTGGGATTTGTTGCGCGGACGTCGGCTACGGTCAGAACATACAGGTAGTCGAGATGCAAAGGGTCGCGAACCAGTGACGCGAACTCATTGATGACATGTGGATCGCCGATGTCTTTCTTTTGCGCGGTTGTCGACAAGATCAAGTGGTGCCGGACGAGCCACGCAACCATACGCGCCTGGTACTTGCTGAGTCCGTGCTCGAGGCAAAATGCCTCGGCGTCAACGGCGCCAAGCTCGGAATGATCGCCGCCACGTCCTTTCGCAATGTCATGAAACAGTCCACTCAGGTAGGCGATCTCGGGGTTTTCAAATGACTGCATGATTCGACTGCAATACGGATACTCGTGATCGAAGCGCGGCAACGCGAATCGGCGCAGATTATTGACGACAAATAACGAGTGTTCATCAACCGTGTAAGCATGAAAGAGGTCGTATTGCATGCGTCCGACGATGCGGCCAAATGCCGGGATGTACAGACCGAGAACGCCATACAGGTTCATGCGCCGGAGCTCGTGGGTAACACCCTCGGGAGCGCTGAGAATTGACAGGAACAGTCGATGATTACGCGGATTTTGCCGAAACTCTTCATCGATGAGATGCAGGTTTCGTTTGATCTGACCGACCGTATAAGCGCTGACACCCCGAATTTCCGGATTCTGCTGCAGTAGCAGGAATACCTCGAGCAAAGCGGGCGGATCCTTCGCGAACACCTCATCATCGGCGGTCTGCAAAAAACCGTTTTTGACAGAAAAACGCTCGTTGAGCGGCTCGGATCGGGCCGCCGGATCCATCAAGATGGCTTCCTCGAACAACTGCAACAGCATTTCGTTGAGGCGGCTCAGATCCATAACCGTGCGGTAATAACGCTGCATCAGTTGCTCGACAGCGAGCGTGTAGCTGGCGTCCTCGTACCCGAGCATTTCGGCCAGGTTGATCTGGTGATCGAACAACAACCGGTCTTCGCGCCGGTCCGTCAGCAAATGCAGCCCGAATCGGACCCGCCAGAGAAACGCCTGGCCCTCATTGAGGCGCTTTACCTGCCCGGATGTCAGAAACCGCTGGGGAACGAGTTCTGCAAACGTCTCCACATCGAAATATCGTTTGGCGACCCAACCAACCACCTGGATGTCACGCAATCCACCTGGGCTGCCCTTGACGTTGGGCTCAAGCTTATAAGCCGTATCATCGTAGCGGTGATGTCGTTGGATTTGTTCCTTGCGTTTTTCTGCGAAAAATTCCGCTGGCGGCCAGATCTTGTCTGCCGCGATAACGGCTTGCATTTCGTCGTACAGCTCTTCGGGCCCAGCAACTAGGCGTGATTCCATCAATGACGTCGCGACTGTCAGGTCGGCTTTCGCCTCAATTTGGCATTGTTCCACCGTACGCACGCTGTGGCCGATCTCGAGGCCGACATCCCAGAGTGCAGTGACGAATTCGCCCAATTGCGACGTGCGATCTGAAGACAGTTTTTTTGGCAACAGCAGCAGGATGTCAACGTCGGAGTACGGGTGAAGCTCAGCCCGCCCATAACCGCCAACAGCGACTAGTGCCGTGCTGTCGATACAATCCTTGGCGTATTGCAGCCACAGGTGCGTCAGAACAGCATCGACAACCGCGGAACGAGCGTGCACCAATGTAACGACCGACTCGCCGGCCAAAAACCGTTCACGGATATTGTCGCTCGCGGCGCTGAGCGCCGCACGACTGTCGGTGGATGTCGATGTCTCTAACGAGTCGCGAAGTGCGACGAGAGCCGGATCGTCAGATAAGGCCTCAGTCCATTCCCTAGCTGTATATGTCATTGATGTGTAAGGATATTGTAACTATCGATCGCCGGCACCGAGGGTCAGGACCTCGTAGCCGGAATCCGTGATCAATATCGTGTGTTCCCACTGCGCCGACAAACTATGGTCTTTTGTCACGACGGTCCAGCCGTCTGGCAACAATTTTACGCTGGCTTTGCCGGCATTCACCATCGGTTCAACCGTCATCGTCATTCCGGCTTTCAGCTCAAGTCCGGTGCCTTTGGTGCCGTAGTGCAAGACTTGTGGATCCTCGTGAAACCCGCGGCCAATACCGTGACCGCAATACTCCCGAACGACAGAGAATCTATTTTTCTCGACATGTTTCTGGATTGCCGCACCAACGTCGCCCAAGTGCTTGCCGGCTGCAAGCTCCTCGATGCCCAGCCACATGCTTTCGTAGGCGACCTGCGCCAGCCGCTGCGCCTTGACAGTGGGTTTGCCGACGAAAAACATCCGGCTCGTGTCACCGTGGAAGCCGTCTTTGATGACCGTAATGTCAATATTGATGGCATCGTCAGCCTTGAGCCTGCGCTCACCCGGGATGCCGTGACAGACAACGTGATTTATGGACGTGCAGATAGATTTTGGGAAGCCGCGGTAGTTTAGCGGCGCCGGGATCGCATCCTGTACGTCTGCAATGTAATTGTGGCAGAGCGTATTGAGATCGTCAGTCGTTACACCAGCCTGGACATGGTCGCCGATCATGTCGAGAACGTCGGCCGCCAGGCGACCGGCAACTCGCATTTTGTCCTGCTCCTCGGCGGATTTTATGGTCACAGTCATTGAAAATTGTAGAAACCGTATTGTTGGTCGCGACCGGCTATGGTATAAAGCGCGCGCCCTAGAGGCAATTAATCCACACGTACACCGTCACATCACGCTGGGTGCCCCACCTGAAAAGGGGTTGCGAGATGGGGTGTATGGAGGCCTAACCCGGAGAATTAACATGGCAGACGTATCCATGCGCCAGATGCTAGAGGCTGGCGTGCATTTTGGTCACCAGACCCGCTACTGGAACCCGAAGATGGCACCCTACATCTTCGGCGAGCGAAACAAGATCCACATCATCAACCTTGAGAGGAGCCTCCCGCTGGCGCAGGAAGCGTGTGCTTTCATCAAGGGGACCGTCGCTGACGGCGGCAAGGTGCTATTCGTTGGTACGAAGCGCGCGGCACGCCAGTCGGTCCGAGATAACGCAACTCGTGCAGGTATGCCATTCGTCAGTTATCGCTGGCTGGGTGGAATGCTGACCAATTACAAGACTATTCGTCAGTCTGTGAAGCGCCTGATGATGCTTGAAGAGATGGCTGAGGAAGGTGGCTTTGAGGGCCTGACCAAGAAAGAAGTGCTTGGTCTCACCCGCGACAAGGACAAGCTCGAGCGCAGCCTGGGTGGCATCAAAGAAATGAAGTCATTGCCCGATATACTGTTCGTCGTCGATGTCGATCACGAGGACATTGCCGTTCGAGAGGCACGCAAACTTGGAATTCCCGTCGTAGCCGTCGTTGATACGAACTGCTCGCCTGAAGGTGTCGACTATGTCATTCCAGGCAATGACGACGCCATGCGTGCGATTGAACTATATGCAGCGATGGTTGCTGATGCGGTATTGGACGGAAAAGCTTCGTTGCCAGAAGTTGCACTGGGTGACGACGAGTTTGTTGAGCTTGATGAAGAAGGCAACGTCAAGAAATCGTCCGGACGCCGGCGAAAGAAAGCAGGCAAGAAAGCGACGGTGAAGAAAAAGGCAGCGGTGAAGATTGGGAAATCCGCGGCGAAGCCCGAGGCCAAAGCTGAAAAGCCCGAGGCCAAAGCTGAAAAGCCCGAGGCCAAAGCTGAAAAGCCCGAGGCCAAAACAGACGATGCCGCTCCCGAGGAAGTCAAAGGGGCGCAGGCTGTAGACGACGCTAAGGCGGATTCCGCGGAGGCTAAGCCCGCTAAGAAAACTGCCAAGAAAGCGGCCAAAAAGACAGCCAAGAAGACGGCCAAGAAGGCGGCCAAGAAGACAGCCAAAAAGGCGGCTAAGAAAACGGCCAAGAAAACCGCCGAATCGGCGGTTCACAAAGCGGCCGCCGGAGGCGATGACGAGGATTCTAACAATGACGATTAGTGCATCTATGGTCAAAGATCTTCGTGAACGTACCGGCGCGGGCATGATGGAATGCAAGAAGGCCCTGGTCGAGGCGAATGGCGATCCAGACGCCGCTGCTGAAGTGCTGCGAATTTCAGGCCAGGCGAATGCCGACAAAAAAGCCAGTCGCATCGCCGCAGATGGACGTATCGTGGTTGCCCAGGACGGTAGCAAAGCGGTCGTCGTTGAGGTTAACTCGGAAACAGACTTCGTTGCCAAAGATGAAAATTTCGTGGTCTTTGCAGAGGCAGTTGCGGCGGCAGCACTGGCATCCGGAGCAACGGATGCGGCGGCGATCGCCGGTGAAAAACTCGCCGACGGTCGCACGGTCGAAGAGGCTCGCACCGAACTCGTCGGCAAAGTTGGTGAGAACATTGGTGTTCGTCGAATTGGGCAGATCGAATCCGCCGATGTCATCGCGAGCTACACGCACGGCGCCCGGATTGGATCGGTTGTTGCGATTGACGGTGGCGACGAGACACTCGCGCGAGACATTGCGATGCATATTGCCGCGAGCAATCCGACGTGTATTGACGAGACCGGTATTCCGGCCGATACACTCGAGAATGAGCGTCGCATTCTGACCGAACAGGCACAGGGTTCCGGCAAACCTGACGAAATCATCGAAAAGATGGTCGCAGGTCGGCTTAACAAGTACCTCAAGGAAATTACGCTGCTCGGACAACCGTTCGTTAAAGACCCGGATGTCAGCGTCGGCAAATTACTGAGCAATGCGGATGCGACCGTCACTGGCTTCGTGCGTTTCGAAGTTGGTGAAGGAATCGAGAAAAAAGTGGATAACTTCGTTGAGGAAGTGATGGCACAAGTCAAAGGGGCTAGCTGAGACATCTCGCTTAAGCCTTTGATTTAATAGCGACCAGGCGTCGTTAATACGCTAATATTTACGGTCGCCCGGCGGGCCTCCAGGGGCCTGGCCAGCGGCAGTCTCGACAACAACAAGGCATGCTGATGAGTGATTACCCGGTCCAGTACCAACGTGTGCTGCTTAAGCTCAGCGGTGAGGCGCTGATGGGTGATCTCGATTACGGAATCGATCCTGCCGTTATCCAGCGTATGGCCGCTGAAATCGCGACGGCACAAAAGGCCGGCGTCGAAATAGCGATTGTTATCGGCGGCGGTAATATCTTTCGCGGCGCCGGACTGGCGCGTTCGGGAATGGATCGTGTTACGGGTGATTACATGGGAATGCTCGCGACGGTAATGAATTCTCTTGCAATTCAGGATGCATTGGAGTCCCAGGGAGTATTCGCGCGGGTGATGTCTGCGCTGCAGATTCACGAAGTATGCGAAGACTACATTCGACGTCGGGCCGAGCGTCACCTTGAAAAAGGGCGCGTAGTGATACTCGCTGCGGGAACCGGTAATCCGTTTTTTACGACAGATACGGCAGCCAGCCTGCGCGCGATCGAAATTGGCGCCGATATCTTGCTGAAAGCAACGAAGGTCGACGGCGTTTATGATCGAGATCCGGTCGGCAATCCGGATGCGAAACGGTATGAGACAGTGTCCTTCGACAAGGTGCTTGCAGATAAATTGACGGTTATGGACGCAACTTCCGTTGTGATGTGTCGGGATAACGATTTGCCGTTGCGCGTGTTCGACTTGGCCAAGGACAATGCGCTGTCGCGAGCGATATCCGGCGAAAACGTCGGAACGCTGGTCACGGCCTGAGAGGGAATTAACGTGTTGGAAGAAATTAAAAAAGATGCTGGCCAGCGCATGACTAAAAGCGTTGCCTCGCTCAAACAGGAGTTGACGAAGTTGCGCACCGGCCGCGCCCATACGAGCTTGCTCGATCACATCACGGTCGAATATTATGGTTCCCAGGTGCCGTTGAACCAGGTTGCCAACGTTGGTGTCGAGGATTCAAGAACACTGACCGTGACACCCTGGGAAAAAGATATGGTCTCGGTCATCGAAAAAGCCATCATGAATTCCAATCTTGGTCTTAACCCTGCATCGGCGGGCGTAGTAATAAGAGTGCCCTTGCCAGCACTGACCGAAGAGCGTCGCAAAGACATGATCAAGGTTGTCCGCCACGAAGCGGAGGGTGGACGCGTTGCGATTCGAAATATTCGGCGCGATGCACTGGGAGATATTAAGGACTTGCTCAAGGAAAAAATGATCGGCGAGGACGACGAACATCGTGCACACGACGAGATTCAGGCGATTACCGACAAATATGTCGCCGAAATCGACGGGATCCTGGCAGGTAAGGAGGCCGAGTTGCTCGAGATCTAGGAGACTTCTTGAGCTTCACGAATTTATCCATGACAGCCGATCCAACAATACCCACACACGTTGCCGTGATCATGGACGGGAATGGCCGTTGGGCCCGGAAACGAGCAATGCCGCGGCATTTGGGACATCGCTCGGGAGTGGCTGCGGTACGAGCTGCCGTTGAGGTTGCTGCACAGCGTGGGGTGAGCTACCTGACGCTATTCGCGTTCAGTAGCGAAAACTGGAACAGGCCTCGCGACGAAGTTAGCAAGCTAATGGGTCTTTTTGTAGAAGCGCTGCAACGAGAAGTCGAGGACCTGCATCGTAATAATGTAAGGCTTGTGTTCATAGGTGCTCGCGAGCAGCTTGAGCCTCGCTTGCTCGATATGATCGTTGCGGCCGAAAACAAGACGCGCGGCAATTCCGGGCTGCAACTGCAGGTGGCGATGGCCTATGGCGGTCGCTGGGACATTGTGCGGGCGGCGCAAAGGCTTGCCACAGAAGTTGCTGCTGGTGATATGCAAGCCGATGAGATTGACGACAAGGCAATTGCGGGGGAATTGGCTCTGGCCGGCATACCAGATCCGGATTTGTTGATTCGAACGGGTGGCGAACAGCGAATCAGCAATTTCTTGTTGTGGAATCTTGCGTATGCAGAATTATGGTTTTGCGACACGCTGTGGCCGGATTTCGGTGAGCAGCAGTTTGATGAGGCGTTGGCTTTTTTTGCACGCCGGGAGCGACGTTACGGACACACGGGTGACCAGGTCGAGGCAGTTAGCTGATGCGACTGCGTATCGTGACAGCGATTATCGCGCTGGCGGTACTGGGAGTCGTACTGTTTGCCGTTCCGGAAATGGTGGTTCGCGCCGTCATCGGTCTCCTGATGCTGGCAGGTGCGTGGGAGTGGTCCGGATTCCTCGGCAGGTCCGGACTCGTGGGCCGTTTAAGCTATGTTGTGATGATCGCTGCGATGCTGGTCAGCTTGACGCTGTATTTTCCGATGTACACAGAACAGATCCTGCTGATTGGCCTGGTGTGGTGGTTCATCGCACTGATCTGGACTTTTTTCTACCCCACCCGGATACCAACAGCCGTTCGCTGGCTGGGTGGCATCCTGGTTCTCTTGCCGCTCTATGCGGCGCTGATTCTGTTGTACACAACGGATCCGATGATTCTTCTTTTCGCCATGATGATTGTCTGGGTCGCGGACAGTGGCGCGTATTTCGTGGGCAAGGCAATAGGACGCGTGAAGCTGGCACCGAGAATCAGTCCCGGCAAAACCTGGGAGGGCGTCATAGGCGGTCTTATCGCAGTCGTGTTGCTGACGTTGGCACGATCATATTGGGTGGACACAAATCTATCCGTTCTTGTGCCTTTCTGTCTCGCCGTGGCTACTTTATCGATCGTTGGCGACCTGACCGTCAGCATGTTCAAACGCACGGCCGGGGTCAAAGACAGCGGCAAGTTGTTTCCCGGGCACGGCGGCGTACTCGATCGAATCGACAGCATTGCGGCAGCGGCGCCACTATTCGCATTCGGGCTCAGTTGGGTGGGATTGCAATGACAAACGTTCAGTTTCCGTTCACGAGACTGGGTCCATGCTGTCCGACGAGTAATGGGAACTGCCAGAGAGCAGTTCAGTCAAAATATGATGTTATTTAGGGAGTCAGTCACTAATGGGTAA
>Ga0255049_10002123_pt1 | contig 10571 bp, 8 predicted proteins | sample JV7_2_3_MG_FD_183615 | JGI IMG/M metagenome (GOLD analysis project Ga0255049, IMG submission 183615) | Seawater microbial communities from Jervis Inlet, British Columbia, Canada - JV7_2_3 | ecosystem: Environmental > Aquatic > Marine > Inlet | place: Canada: British Columbia | collected 2016-10-06
TTGTTCGTCACTCAGGCTGGAGAGCTCATCTATATTCTTCTGATATTCGTCCGAACATTCATTTTCGAGCTTCACATTCAGCATCCAGCGAAACATGACCCGCGCCTTTTCCAGTTCTACCTGCGTGAAACTGGTCTCCTTCAATACGGACCCGCCCCGATAGCTCTTGACCTCGTCCCACTTGTCCTGGTCCATCAGGTTATTTTCCATACAATAGTCATAGAGAACGGTGCCCGGATACGGCATAAACGTTGATACCCAGACAATATAGGCTCTCAGCTGGGCATTTAACTCGGCCGTCTTCCACATATTGGCGTAGGTCTCGGTCGGCAGGCCTATCATATTAAACGCCTGGGGCTTGAGCCCGTGCTTGCGAGCCAGGGCAAAATCATCGATCAGGACCTTGTCCGGGATGTTCCGGTTCAGAACACGATTACGGATTTCCGGATCACCTGCCTCGACGCCCATCTTGACGACCTTACACCCCATTTCCTTGAGGAGTTTGGCAATCTTTTCATTGAATGCCAGCGGCTGAGAAGTGGCTGCAAACGGCAAGCCAATTTCTTTCTTGTAAACCGGCGCGAGATCGGCGAGCCAGCGTGAGTAGATTGCAAACACATCGTCCACAAAAGTGAAGTATTTGACATCGGGGTATGTATCTTTGACTTCTTTAAGCATGGCTATGGTCGTATCCACGCTTCTGCGCCGGATGAAATCGCGCATACGAACTTTATCGTCCGTATCTTTCAGGTCGGACTTGTACATACCGAAGAACGGCACATTAAAACAGTATGTGCACGCATACGGGCATCCGCGTGAAGCAATCACTTCGGCCCAGCCTGTCCGGGTTTTAACGATGCTGTCATAACTGAAGATATCGCGATCTTCGAATGGCAGCGAATCGAGATCATCGATCCATCGGCCAACGGGGTTATCGGAAATCTGCGCCCCGTCATCGAGGAAGTACTGCTTACAAACACCGGCAGTGCCTGGTGCGGACACCGGCAAGCCGCCATCCGCGGTCATCGCCATTTCCACGCCCGTTTCCTTGCACAGCATATTGGGAATTCTGTCCGTCGCCTCTCCTGCCTCGAGTCTGTTCACCAGTTCCAGCAGCGGGATTTCACCCTCACCCTTACAGGCAAAATTTACCGCCTTTTCCTCGATAATCTCGGCAGCCGCGGCATTTGAGTGATGCCCCCCGACAACAATAGGTATATCACATGCTCTGCGAACGAACTTCGCGATGGTCTTGACGTAAAACCACTGATTCGTAACCGATGAGAAACAAATCAGGCCAGGATCATATTCCTTGACATCTTTGACGATCTGTTCGACATCGAGTGGATAATCCAGCTCATCTGACACATGGAGAAGTTTCGTATCGTGGCCATGTTTCTTCAGATATGCAGAAAGCACACCTATACCACATGAATAACCGACAGATATTCCGATATCTGTGTAGATGAACAAGACTCGCATGTCTGGTATCTCCCCAATCCAATTGCTTCAATTTTTCCGGACATCAGCTTAAACGCAGGAATTCATTCCTGCATATCGACCTGCCATCGAAGCTTTACGCCCGGTGTGTGCTCTTAGTTTTTATTATTCTGTTCGGCGGGATCTATTTGGTAACAGTCCAGTAATCAGTATATTTGCATGCCCAGTGAAGAATATCTAGATTCCCTGATGCAGGGGCTTTTTCCCAATATAATTCAATTGCTTATCAAGCTTATAACCTTTTTATGTAAAATTTCATAAATTGATCAGCCCTGCCAATGCTAGTAAAAATCTTATGCGTTCCTTATTCGTTCTTAGTGAAATAATTATTTCAGTCATATTACAGATTCAAAATTCAAATTTATTGTTAATGAGTCCGAATTTAAGGACGCAAAATGGCAACTGGAATTTACCGGGTCATAATATTCTCAACCGGACTGATCACACTGCAATGCAAAGGCCTGATCCCGGAAACACTCCTGTTATATATGAATAAGATTTAAATCATTATGTTACGGCCCGATAAGCGGGAATTGACCTGGCCCCGATAGAGCCGGAGTTCCCATCTATTTTTGACACTATCAATCACCATTTGATATTATTGCAAAGTCTAGGTTTAAGCTATTAATCACTAAGAACATTACAAAAAATAACCTTCGACAATTAGAAATATAGCTAATCATCGCTTTAAACCTGCGATTTAAACCAGACACGCATTAGAAGTATTGCCGGAATTTACAGGCTGCCATCCGACGCACACAAGGGAAGCCGAAAAATAAATTTCAGCAAAAAAATACCGAATAATTTTAGGGGAAATAAATTCATGTCACCAAAACGAGTTCTCATTACCGGATGCGGCGGAATGTTGGGAAATGCCATCTATCCGTATTTCGTACAACAGTGCGGAACGGTCACTGCAACCGACAGAGATGCTTCAGAACCCTGGTTGAATGAACTGGATGTCCGGGATGAAGCGGGACTGACAAAGGCATACGAAGAACTTCAGCCTGACCTGGTGCTGCACCTGGCTGCGGAAACCGATCTGGAATATTGCGAAAACAACCCGAACATCGCTGAAGATATCAATGCGACAGCCACCCGCACGATAGCCGGACTCACTGAAGAGCACGGATCTACACTCGTATATATCAGTACCGCCGGCGTCTTTGACGGCAAGAAAGATGGGTTCTACACGGAAGAAGACCAACCCAAGCCCATAATGACCTATGGCCAGACAAAGTTTGACGGCGAAAACCATGTCAGGGAAATTTGCTCTAAATACTATGTAATCCGTGCCGGCTGGATGGTCGGCGGCGGTCAGCAGAAAGACCACAAGTTTGTCTCAAAAATCCTGGAACAAATAGTAGATAACAGAAAAACCATACATGCGGTTTCCGACAAACTCGGCACTCCTACCTATACCCATGATTTTGCCAATAATTTGTTTGCGCTGCTGGACAGTGAGCAATACGGTACCTACCACATGGTCTGCGAGGGAAGCGGTAGCCGCTATGATGTTGCCCGGGAAATTCTGAACATATGCAAGCGCAACGACATCGAGTTGAAGGAAGTAGATTCGGACTTCTTCAAGGACGAGTATTTTGCCCCGCGGCCGCGCTCCGAAATGATGATCAATAACAACCTGGCAAAAATCGGGCTCAACCGGATGCGACCGTGGAAAATTGCACTGAGAGACTACATCCACATGGAATTTTCTCATGCTGTCAATGGTTACGATAAAGAAATCAAGCTATCGGTATTCGCAAATGCCGCAAAAGACCGCAGACAGTCAAATTCTGATCGCAGGGCCGCTGAACTGGCCATTCATTTTCCCGATAGACGCGGTGCACAGGATCGCCGTGCCCTCTAACCGGAAGAGGCACAACCCAATGCGTTATTGCCAGTACCTACTGCTTCCTGCGCTTGTCCTGCTGCTTTCAGGCTGTGCGGGAAAACTGACCAATGCCGAGGTGCCGGATGCGCACGAAAGCGGTACGCCCGAACTGCTCGCACCACAAATTCAACCGGAATACACCATCCGTGTTGGGGATCGGCTTGCAATTCGCTCATTTTATGAACCGGAGCTCAACCAGGAGGTAGTGGTCAGGCCCGATGGACGTATCTCGTTACTGCTGATGGGCGATGTTTTTGTTGCCAACATGACGCCCTCTAACCTGGAAGAAACGATTATTACAGCCTACAGGCGAGTCATTGAATCTCCTGATGTCACGGTCATCGTCAAACAATCGGCCGGAATGAGTGTATTTCTAGGCGGCGAAGTCAGGAACCCTTCTCTCCAGCCCATGGATGGCTCTTTGACCGTTGTGCAATCTATAACGACTGCCGGCGGACTTCTACCTACTGCAAATGCCAACCAGGTGCTCATACTCAGAAGGCAGGCGGACGGGCAATTCAAGACTTTCAAGCTGGATATGGAACGTGTTCTGGTGAACGAAATACCGGATGTTTACCTGCAGCCAAAAGATGTCGTGTATGTCCCGAGCACGAGAATAGCTAACGTCAACAAGTTTGTTGACCAGTACATCAACCAGATCATTCCTGATGTCGTGCGTGTCAACTTCACCTGGTTAAATACCAACAGCGTAATTGACTAATACAGCCCCTAAATAAATTAAATCATTCGGGGTTATTGAAATAACGACGAAAAAATTAATGCATCTTTCCCAACTGACAATACCTCAAGAAGCAAGAGAAGATTATTTTGGAAAATAATGGTCAAATAGTTTCACAGATACACCGCCCGGGTGGGGAGTTCCTGACCCCGCTGCTGGCGCAGAGATTATTTATTTTCCTTTTCTGTGCATCAGCAATTCTGACGGCGCTGGCGCTTACCTTTATTTTCTCCGAGAAATACGAGTCTGCGACCACGATTATTTATCGCCCGATCGAGGAAATCGAGACACGGAACGAGAATCTTGAAAGTTTCGGCGGACAAGCCCCCGCACCCTCCTTCAAAATTGCCAATAACTATTTGCAGGAACTGGTAATCAGCGAAGAAATCCTGAAAACAACGGTGCTGGAACTCGGGCTGCATATCCCGGAAGAAGTCAGCTATGAAGGCCCATGGTATGAGCGCCTTTACCGAATAACGAAAGACACTGCAAAAAAATATCTCAAAGACGGCTGGATGTTGCTTAAATACGGGCGACTGATAGAGGAAGACCCGACTCGAGCTGCCATCCAGGGTTTACGCAAAAACGTGAGACTGGTGGATACGAGCTCATACTTTTATTACCTAGTAGTAAGGGACAAGAGACCTCTGCGCGCAGCAAAAATCGTCGACACCATTGCCAAACATATGGTGACCAACCTGCAGGAAGCACAAAGATCGGAAGGTTCGACACGAAAGGTGCAACTTCGCACTCTTCTCAAGGCCAAGGAGAATGAGCTCTTTGCATATCGAAAGGAAATCGAGAACCTTCTTAATGAATCCGAAATTGCCGATGCGCCCCTCGAGACCCAGCACATCAGTGAACGCATCTCCAATCTCGAAAGTGTTTTGTCACAGCTCGAAGCCGATATCCTGGACCGCAGATCACGACTAAGCAGCATCAGTGCATACCGGCAACTAAGGCCCGGCATCCTGAACGACGCGGACCCGGATGTCGCACCAACAGACTTCATACAACCGGAGGACTACAAGCGGTTGACTTCGGAACGGGTAACCGTGGAAATAGAACTGGAAGGCATGCAGGCCAAGCAAGCCTCGCTTGAACAGGAACTGGAGGAACTCAAATCGAGCATCCAGCTACTCCCCACCCTGCAAATCAAACTCGACCATCTGAATGACCTGCTGGCCTCGGCCAAACGTGACTATATCCAGATTGCGGATGCCTATTATGAAGCGGATGTACAGTCCGCAGAATCTCTCAGTGAGATCAAGGTTATACACTCCGCGGTTATTCCCCGCATACCGGTGGCGCCCATCAAAATCTATCATGTGGGTCTGGCGGCGTTCCTGTCACTGGTTGTTTCTGTCGGCCTTGTGTACCTGATGACCTTTAGCAACGTTCAGTTTTTGTTTCCGCCCGGAAGAAGGCAGCCGAGTCGCCCGGCCTCTTCATCCGGCGATCGACGTGCCTCGGGTAATCGACGCAAGTTCACCGACATCTGGACGGCCAGGGAGCGGCGCAGCGGGAATGAGCGCCGCCTATCGAGTATAGGCAAACAGCGATAATACAATGACTGAACAGGCCACAAAAAAGCAGGACACCGAAACCCGCAGCAAAGTCGCGAAGGACGGTCTGCTTAAGGTATTGATACGTTATTCAACCATCCTGGCTATTGGCGCTTTTGTTGGATTTATCGCATTTTATACGCTCAGGAAGATGGGTTACTGACCCGATCTACCGCCGTCGCCCGCCCGTCACCCGGGCCTATATCGATCAACCTGCGATACTCGCCTGTGGATTGAGTTTCTGCCGGGATGCAAATACCGCGTAGATATTCGAACCCTTTAACGCGGGTTCCTGTTCGACGTGCACATAAATAAGCCCGTTTTTAATCAGTAACTGCCTGACCGTCTCGAGGCGCCCCTCCAGATCGTGCAGTTCCATGACCACTTGCTTGATCCTGCTCCAGTGCTCCGGCCCGATCCCTTCCAGCACCTCTAATTCACTTTTCTCCGCATCCACCTTCAGCAGGTCGATCTGCCCGATATCATAGCGCTCGATAATGTCCGATAGCGCCTCCAGTTTGCAGTCGACAATTTGCACTTCCTCGAGGCTTTTCTTCGTAATCCTGTCCAGAAAAGAAGACCGCAACCCAACGGGCAGAAAACGAATCAATTTCAGTGGATAGGGCGTTTCGTCCAGATTTCTGAGTATCGACTGCTTTAACTGCTCCCGAACTTCATCTTCATTCTCATGGCCATGATGGGCGGTCGACAGCACAGAAAAGTTAGGGTAGTAGGCAAATTCGGTATTGCCTGACTCTGCCGCGACACCGCTGTTAATTATTTCGACTTTACCCCTGGCGTACCTGTCTGTATTGGCGCCGAGAATTTCACAGGTGGCCGGTATGGGCTCGAATGCATAAATTTGCACATCGCCCTCGCAAAGCTCATTCACCAACAGACTGAACAAGCCTATATTGGCCCCGACATCGAAGACAATATCGCCCTTGTGTACTTCTATGCCGTATTGAAAATACTGTCGCACCTGATCAAAGACCGACAGCGCTTCCCGCTTGCGATGACAGAATACACGTTGGCCGTCAGGCAACATCACTTCAAGTTGCAGTTTATTCAACTCGTTTGTTCCTTCGGGTATATCAATATTTCCGCAACATGCCGCGGCTATAGTAAATATCTATATCGCAGCATCCAGGGAAGGCTTGTTAAAAGCGCCAGTATTTTCTGCCCGAAAGGCAACCTGGTTCGCCATTCCTCATCCTGTTTCAGACGGACACTGCCCTGAGAGAACCGGGAAGGATTACCCGCCACCATATGATTGCCTTCCAGCCTTACGGTCTCGTCCGGGTTGATGAAGCCGAACGTCGATTCGCTGTCGACTTTTTCAATGATGCTCGTAATCGTCCTGCGCGGAGACTTGACCAGGTCCTCGTAACGTACCCGCTGATAGTGCTCCGCACGCATGGCGCGGGGAAACAGTGACTCCGCGGACATATTCGACCAGACCCAGTCGGCCATGCTGGCAATGGTATTGCGCTGCGGAAAGTGTCTGGGTTTTCCATCCAGCATGTCGTAAAGCTTGTCCTTTTTTCTCCAGGAATACGCAACGGCCCGGGAGTCCCTGACCAGGTGAACCTCATACAGGTCGATCGTATCGATCTGCCGCAGGATGAAGCCGTGTGCAGAACTCTTCGATGTATCCACGATCACCCGCGCGCCCGTGATATCGGCCAGCGACCGGAACGCGCGGCCCAGTTGCTGACCTAATTGCCGCACTTGTTCGGGCTTATGGATCATGCGTTTGCCCGACAAGCGGCGCCACAGGTTGCGGAACTGAATCTCGCCCCCGGCCAGGCCCTGGGGACGCACCTTCAGGCTGTCTCTCGCATCGATGAGCCCCCGCAGATCTGCCGTGGACAAATCGGATAGTTCTCCGGCCACCCGACTCCAAACAGAACAGGAATGCACCGGTTCGTTACAGCCACAGGGGGGATTCTCGATCAGGCGGTCCCATAGAAAAAATAATTCTCCGGCTACGAACCAGTTGTCGACCTCCCCCAGTAACTGGCCCAGCAGAGTGCTGCCGCTGCGCCCGGCTCCGGCGATGAAAACGACTTTCAGCCGTTGCCCATTATTGTTCCGGGTGTCACTACTTATTGCTTCAGAACTCAGAACGCCCCCCTTTGCGTAAGCACCAGCCAGATAGTGCTGAATACTATCTTTATATCAAGCCAGACATTGCGCTTATCCGCATACTCCAGATCCCATTTGATCTGTTCACCGACCGGGAGATCGCCCCGCCCATAAATTTTTGACAAACAGGTCAGCCCGGGCTTGACGGTAAACTTGCGCATCTGCTGTTCGGTATAGAAGCCCTGTATTTTTCCGCCTTCGGGACGCGGTCCCACAAGCGCGGCCTCCCCGGTCAGGATATGCCAGAAATTGGGAAGCTCATCGAGCGATGTCTTGCGCAACCATTGCCCGACACGTGTTAGCCGTGGATCATCCTGAACCTTGTAGTACATGTTCTGCACTTCCTGTTGGCTCAGGTCATAGTTCCACCAATAGTATTCGGGGAACCGTTTGGCGGCATCGACATACATGGTTCTGAACTTGACGAAGGGAAAGGTCGTCGGAACCCAGTAACAGCGGTCCTGCTTGAAGCCCTCCGCGGGCGGGCGCACGGAATTATTATCGAGCAACTCACTGCCGGGCACCCGTCGGCTTTTACCCGTTCGCTCCATCCTGAAGAAAACGGGACCGGGCGAGTCGATGCGGATAAATACGGCAATAATCAGCATCACCGGCAACGAAACCAGCAGCACAATTACTGCGAGTAAAATTTCACCGATTCTGTACAAGACTGTCAGCACAGATTCCAGAGCCGATACGGATTCCCCGTTATTCGCCGGGATGGCAATTGGCCTGGGCCGTTCCTTCAGGCGTTCATGCCCACTCGCCCTGGCCCTGACATTGGACTCGTTGTATTCGTAAGAATCATTTGCAGGCTGTTTAGCTGCATCTGACTCATTAGATTTATAGGTATCCATCGCGTATATATGTCGGGTTTCGTGAGAGTCGCCGTCGACAACTACGATCAGGCCGGATTACCCTGAGAAGCTTTCGAATTTCCGGATGCATCCCTCACGAAGGCATTAATAACCAGCATCATACCGGCCCTGCAAGTCAGCGCCACAAGCGCGAACAGGGCACGCGGATCCAGCATGCCCCACGTATAGTATTTTCGATACAAACGGTAGGCGCCCATGTGAAAATGCCAGATTCGCCAGGTGCTTTTTTTCTTGCCGGCACGGTTGTTTTCATAATGCGTGACCTGTGCAGCGGGAACGCAAAAAATCTTTTCCCCCATGGACTTCAACCTCGCACACCAGTCGCTGTCAATCCAGTAACAGCGATATCCCTCGTCCCAGGGCCCCGCCCGTTCGACGACCGAACGGCGCATGAACATACAGGCAGCTGACACCTGTTCGATCTGGAACGGCTCTTGTTTGTCCAGATTTTCCGGCAGCATGTAGCGCCGGGAGAAGGGATTATTGGGGAACCAGCGTCGCAGTATCGATTGTCGGCCGAAGATTGCGCTGGTAAATGACGGCAGGTTACGGGCGCTCTGTTCGATACTGCCCTCGGGCGTATAGATGCGCGCCGCCGACATGCCGATATCGGTATGCTGCTCCATGAACTCCAGCAAGCGAATGGGTGTCCAGGCCGCCACCTCCGTATCGACATCCAGAAGCAGGATGTACTCACCCCGCGTCAATCGAAGTCCCTGGTTAACCGCGGGCGGCAGGCCGAGATTCGTCTCATTAACATGTAACCGAACTTCCGGGAACCGCTGTTGCACGCATGCGACCGTGTCATCGACCGACCCGTTATCAATGACGACAATTTCCATCTCATCACTACTGAGGTCAACCTGCCGGATGGACTCCAGACAACGATTCAAATCATCCCAGGAATTCCACGTAACGATCAGAATGGAGAGCTTGGGATTCATCGACTGTCCCTGAAAAAATAGTGATATCGGTTTATGATGAGCAATCATCAACTTCGGATTGATGATCACTGAATTTATTTTGCTGTTTTAATTTTACGTCAAAAAGCAGTCTGTATAAACCTGTCGGAGCCGATCCATACCTACAGCCAGATAAATTCACACCTGGCCGAAATCATGCCCGCGCTATGTAAAATCCGCTTGTGCAAATTCGGCGACCAGATGCTAGCATTGATCAGAAGTAACTTTCGGCATCGTGTCCCTATGAAGCTGTTTAATCAGTACTGCCTCGGGGACCACCGGCGGGTTGCCATGGGTTCGTAGCCGGGCTCCCGGATGGCAAGCATCAAGAATCTTAACAAGACCACAGAATAATAGTTATGACGGAGATTACAGCAGCTATTCTTGCAGCGGGGAAAGGCACCCGCATGCATCCGTTCAGCACGCATTATCCCAAACCCGCGTTACCAATTTGCAACAAGCCGCTGTTGCAATACCAGATTGAAATGTTCCGTGATATCGGCATCGACGAAATTCTGATCATGATCGGACATCTCGGCCATGAAATTGCACAGGCATTCGGCGACGGCCGTGCTCTCGGAGTCAGGCTCCACTATGTCGAACAAACCAAGTTGCTCGGCATTGCGTCGGCGCTCGGACAGCTCGAACCGCATGTTTCCAAGCCGCTGTTCCTCGCACTCGGCGATATCTTTTTCAAGTCTGAAAATCTCGATTCCATGGTGAACATGCTGACCGACCAGGATGCCGCCGCAGTGCTTGCGGTCAAGCATGAAAATGACCTGCAAGCCATTCGCCGGAACTTCACCGTAACGAAGAATCCGGATGGTACGGTGCGACGTGTTATCGAGAAGCCGCGTCACGTCAGCACCAACTTAAAAGGCTGTG
>Ga0255049_10002124_pt1 | contig 10568 bp, 9 predicted proteins | sample JV7_2_3_MG_FD_183615 | JGI IMG/M metagenome (GOLD analysis project Ga0255049, IMG submission 183615) | Seawater microbial communities from Jervis Inlet, British Columbia, Canada - JV7_2_3 | ecosystem: Environmental > Aquatic > Marine > Inlet | place: Canada: British Columbia | collected 2016-10-06
CACAATACCAAGCCCGACAGCGGTGAAAAGTCCGTAGCGACGGGGTTCAATCAGAGACCAGTAAAGCAGGACAACAGCGACCCAATCAGGCCGGAATGGAGCGATGGCCTCGGGTAACGGCACAACGGCGAGAATCAGGGCGGCGGCGACACTCGCGGTGGGTGCCAGCCAGTGATGACTTCCAACCGTGATCACTGTACCGCCCGCTCAAGGTTTGCTGCCACTTCCCCGGCGGCGCTTCGAACATCGTTCCAGACCAAAAGCACTTCCCAGTCCCGATCGAGCGCTGATACCGGTGTCGCCGTGACATGTGCAAAGTTCTGATCGGGCCGCGGGACAAACTCATCGATGGTGGCCACGGGACGACCGGACGGAAAAATACCGCCCAGCCCTGAAGTCACGAGCAGGTCCCCGCGACGCACATCAGCGCTGTTGGTCACGTAAGGCAGACGCAACTGCCCACTGTCACCTGTGCCTTCGGCGATCGCTCGAAATCCGCTGCGCTCAATCCGTACCGGAATGGCGTGATCGGCATCGGTGATCCACAGTGCTTCGGATGTTATCGGTGAAACCACTTCGACCTGACCGACAACGCCACGAGCGTCGAGTAGTGGCTGGCCGACATAAACATCGTCAGTCGACCCACGATTAATAACGAAACGCTGGCGATACGGATCCAGATCCACCGATAAGATCTCTGCAATCATTACGCGGTCTTCGCTGAGTTCCTCGTACGAATCGAGCAACTCGCGCAACCGGTCATTTTCCATTGCGAGTGCATTGAGGTTTTGCAGGTCAGCCTGGGCCATCAGGAGCTGCCGCCGAAGCTGGTCGTTCTCGTGCCCCAATTCCTGCCGATCAGCAACGGCACCTGTCATTGACTGCCAGGCCATCGACGGCAGATCGACGATGACGTAGATCGGAGTGACAGCGAGCGAAAGGAGTTCGCGGACATGGGTGAGATGATCCTGGCGACGATCGACGATCATCAGGGTCAGCGTGAATGCTGCGAGCAGCACGAAGCGGGCTCCGAGCGATAGTCCGCCTCTTCCCGGCATTCCGGCCACTTGTCCAGGCCTACCCATTAATATGCCCCCGTTCGATCCGCCTCGCGTGTTCCTAATCTACCGAAAATGCAGAAGGCCCGTACTGGTCCAGCAACTCAAGCACACGGCCGCCACCACGAGCAACACAGGTCAAGGGTTCGTCGGCAACGACGACCGGCAGGCCGGTTTCCTCGGTCAAGAGCTTATCGAGATCGGTCAGCAAAGCGCCACCACCCGTCAAGACGATGCCTCGCTCTGCCACGTCGGCACCAAGCTCGGGCGGTGTCTGCTCGAGCGCGACCTTGACGGCGCCGACAATTCCCTGCAGTGGCTCCTGCAAGGCTTCGAGGATCTCGTTGCTGTTGAGGGTGAAACTGCGCGGCACGCCTTCAGACAGATTGCGCCCCTTGACTGAAATTTCCTTGACGTCCTGGCCCGGATAGGCGGAGCCGACTGTGTGCGTGATCCGCTCGGCTGTCGCCTCACCGATCAGAATCCCGTAATTTCGCCGCACGTAATTGGTAATCGCCTCGTCGAAGCGGTCACCGCCAATGCGTACCGACGCCGCGTAGACGATGCCGTTCAATGAAATGACGGCAACTTCAGACGTGCCTCCGCCAATGTCGAGCACCATCGATCCCCGTGCCTCGTGAACCGGCATGCCGGCACCGATCGCCGCAGCCATTGGCTCCTCGACCAGATAGACCTTGCGTGCACCGGCACCCTCGGCAGATTCCCGGATGGCACGACGCTCCACTTGTGTCGAGCCGTAGGGTACGCAAATGAGCACACGTGGACTCGGCCGAAAATAGCGTGAGCCATGAGCCTTCTTAATGAAGTGCTGCAGCATCTTTTCGGTGACGGAAAAATCGGCAATAACCCCATCCTTGAGTGGCCGGATGGCGGTGATATGGCCTGGTGTTCGTCCCAGCATGTTCTTTGCTTCGACGCCGACGGCCTCGAGCGTCTTGCCGCCCCGCCCGGATTCCTCACGAATGGCGACGACCGACGGTTCGTCGAGCACAATGCCACGTCCCCGAACGTATATCAGGGTGTTGGCCGTACCGAGATCGATGGACAAATCATTGGAGAATTGTCCGAGAAAACTCTTTAACACAGGGGCCCAAGGGTGCTGATTTGACTAAACAAGGACTATAGCGACGGGTAGGCTGATCAGCAAGCGAGGTGTATAGTTCGTGTGATCTTGATCACTTGTCCGAACCCGTGGCACTACAACTGGACGATATCAGAAAGCTCGGCGAGCTTGCGAGGCTCAAAACTGAGCCTGACGAGGTCGATGACCTCGTCGAGAAACTCACGAGCATTCTGGCCTTTGTCGATCAACTCCAGGCGGCCGACACGAATTCAGTGGAACCCATGGCCCACCCGCTCGACAAGGCTCAGCGTCTCCGACCGGACAAAGTCACGGAATCGGACCAGCATGGGCTTTATCAGCAAAATGCGCCCCAGGTTGAACGTGATCTCTACCTCGTACCGAAAGTCATCGAATAAGACGCTCTGCGCATGCACCGCAATACGTTGGCACAGTCGGCCGCAGCGCTGAAGGCGCGGACCGTTTCATCCGTCGAACTCACGGAACATTACCTCGACCGCATCGAGCGACTCGATCCAAAACTCAACAGTTTTATCACCGTAACCCGTGACCAGGCGCTCGCAGGAGCCGAGCTCGCGGATAAGCGCATCGCTGCTGGAGACGATTCCGCTCTGCTCGGCGTCCCGATTGCGCACAAGGATATTTTTTGCACAGCCGGCATCAGGACAACCTGTGGCTCACGTATGCTCGGTGAATTCATCTCGCCATATAACGCAACTGTCGTCGAACGTCTGGCACGCGCCGGGGCGGTGACCCTGGGCAAAACGAACATGGACGAGTTCGCGATGGGTTCCTCGAGCGAGACAAGCTACTTCGGCGTCGTGTGCAACCCATGGGATACGAGCAAAGTGCCCGGTGGTTCGTCAGGCGGCTCAGCTGCGGCTGTTGCGGCCGGCTTGTGTGCCGGTGCAACGGGCACGGATACGGGTGGTTCGATTCGCCAACCGGCAGCGCTGTCCGGATTAACCGGAGTGAAGCCGACATACGGTCGTGTGTCGCGTTACGGGATGATTGCGTTTGCATCAAGTCTCGATCAGGGCGGCACACTCACGCGGAGCGCCGAAGACGCGGCGATGATGCTCGACACGATGGCCGGTTTCGATGAGCGCGATTCGACCTCGCTCGACGTACCGGTGCCGCAGCTACGAGCCGGACTGAACGACACCCTGGAAAAACTCACCATCGGCGTTCCGGAAAGCTTCTTTGATGACGGTCTTGACGAAAAGAATGCAACAGCCGTCAGGGCAGCGCTCGGCGAACTTGAAAAACTCGGTGTCGTGCTGCAATCCATCTCACTCGAGAACATTCATCTGTCGGTGCCGACCTACTATGTCGTGGCGCCAGCAGAGGCATCATCGAATCTGTCCCGCTTCGACGGCGTGCGCTTCGGACATCGGTCCAAGACCACCAGGAGCACCGATCTGACGGAGTTCTACAAGAACAATCGAGGCGAAGGTTTTGGCGCAGAGGTACAGCGGCGCATCCTGACCGGAACTTACGTTCTGTCGGCCGGATATTTTGACGCTTACTACCTGAAAGCACAGAAGGTACGGCAGCTCATCAGCCAGGACTTTGAACGTGCCTTTGCCGGCGTTGACCTGATTGCAGGCCCGACAACGCCAACACCGGCGTTCAGCATCGGGCAGAAAATGAATGATCCGGTCGAAATGTATCTGAACGACATTTACACGATCGGCGCCAATCTCGCCGGACTCCCCGGTGTTTCGATACCCTGCGGTTTTGTCGATGCGCTACCGGTCGGGCTTCAGCTCATCGGTCCACATTTGAGCGAGGCCATGCTGCTCAAGGTTGCGCATCACTATCAGCGCGAGACCGACTGGCACCTGCAAACACCGAAAGGGTTTGTCTGAGGCTGCCTAATGAATTGGGAAGTCGTCATCGGTCTCGAAATTCATGCCCAGCTTGCGACGCAGAGCAAGATCTTCTCTGGTGCCTCAACACGCTATGGCGCCGAACCCAACTCGCAGGCCTGTCTGGTTGATCTCGGTTATCCAGGTGTCCTGCCCGTGCTCAACGAGCAGGTCGTCGACATGGCGATCCGGTTCGGGCTTGCAACCCACTGCACGATTGCACCGCGATCCATATTTGCTCGAAAAAACTATTTCTATCCCGACCTGCCCAAGGGATATCAAATCTCGCAGTTCGAGTTGCCGATAGTGCATTCGGGTTACATCGATATCGCGACGGACACGGGCGAGCAGAAACGAATCGGAATCACGCGGGCGCATCTTGAAGAAGACGCCGGAAAATCACTGCATGAAGACTTTGAGGGGATGTCGGGCATCGACCTGAATCGGGCCGGCACGCCGCTACTGGAAATCGTCTCCGAACCTGATCTGCGCTCCGCCAAAGAGGCTGGTGCCTACATGCGCACCATTCATACGCTGGTCCGGCACCTTGGCATTTGCGACGGCAACATGCAGGAAGGCTCGTTCCGGTGTGACGCCAACGTCTCGGTTCGACCGATGGGAGAAACCGAACTGGGGACTCGCGCTGAGCTCAAGAATCTGAACTCGTTTCGATTCGTCGAAAAGGCGATCGAAATCGAAGTCGAACGCCAGACAGACCTGATCGAAGACGGGGGCACCGTAACCCAGGAAACGCGACTTTATGATGCCGATCGCGATGAGACACGATCGATGCGCAGCAAGGAAGAAGCCAATGACTATCGCTACTTTCCGGATCCGGATCTCTTGCCGGTCGAAATTACAGCGGAGCGCGTAGCCCGTGTAAGAGAGGAACAGCTACCCGAGTTGCCGCAGGCGAAGCGAGAACGGTTCATTGAGGACCATGACCTGTCAGCCTATGACGTCGACATTCTTGTCGCGGATCCGTCGGTCGCCGACTACTTCGAGGCGAGCACCAAGCATACGACTGCGTCGCCTAAGGTAGTGGCCAACTGGATCATCGGCGAATTAACGGCGGCACTCAACCGGGAAAATCTGACCATCGAGCAATCCAGGGTTTCTCCAACTGAGCTCGATTCGCTGCTCGATCGCATCGAGGACGGCACGATTTCGGGCAAGACGGCCAAAGACGTCTTCGAGGCTTTATGGAATGGCGAGGGCACTGTCGAGGGCATCATCAAGGATCGCGGGCTCGAGCAGATCTCGGATTCAGCCAGTATCGAGTCACTCGTCGGCGACATCCTTGCCGCGAACCCCGATCAGGTCGAGCAGTACCGTAGCGGCAAGACCCAGGTACTTGGATTTCTCGTCGGTCAGGTCATGAAGGCATCACAGGGCAAGGCAAACCCGCAACAGGTCAACGAAACACTGCGCAAGCTGCTGAAGTAGTCCCTGCCTATCCGCCACAAACCGGGCAGTCACGGTCCTGCACCAGACCAACCGTCTGCCAGCTGCCACTGATTGCATCCCAGAGCTTGAGCACGCTGGTGAGCGAGCTGTGACCGAAGATCGCGATTTTCATTGCCTCGACGGCCATGAGAGCGCCGATGACGCCCGGTACCGGTGCCAACACGCCGTTACCCGCGCAATCTCCGAGCAACTCGTCTTCTTCGCTGTAAACACACCGATAACAAGGCTCACCGGGACCGTTGCCAAAAACCGCAATCTGGCCCTCGAAACGCAGCGCCGCACCACTAACCAGCGGTTTCTTTGCGCCGGCACAGGCACGATTGATGCTTAGCCTCGTTGCAAAATTGTCGGTGCAATCAAGTATGACGTCGACACGAGCCGCTGCCGCCTCGAGTGCCTCGTCGTCGAGCCGCTCAGGCAGCTCCTCAATCGCAAGCCCGGGATTGAGCCGGCGCAACGCCGCCCCGGCGGCATTGACCTTGAGTGAATCAATATCGGTGTCGCCAAAGAGGATCTGGCGCGGCAGGTTGGATCGATCGACCCGATCGAAATCGTTGAGCAGCAGCGTACCGACCCCGGAGCTCGCAAGATATTGTGCCGCCGGGCAGCCAAGGCCACCGAGGCCCACAATCAGCATACGGGTCGCCCCAAGCCTCGCCTGTCCCTCGGCGCCGACGTCAGTCAGTGCGATGTGGCGGGCATAACGCTTCTCGTAGGTCACGAGATGGCCTCACAAAAACACGCGACACGCGGCAGCCCCGAAAGATCGTCAATTCCGGCGTCAAGCCGGTAACCCGATGCCACGGCCAGGTCTGTCACGGCTTGGCGCTGATCGAAGCCGTGCTCAAGCAGAAGCCACCCACCCGGTACCAGATGATTGCCCGCATCACCAAAAATCGCCCGGTAAGCATCAAGTCCGTCTTCCCCGCCATCGAGGGCAACGCGAGGCTCGTGAGCGAGGCCCTGTTCGAAATGCGGGTCGAGGCTCGGTACATAGGGTGGATTCGATATCACAAGATCGAATCGCTGGCCCGCCACGGCGGCGTACCAATCGGACTGAAGCCATCGGATGTCCAGGTTGTGGTCTGCCGCATTGGCGCAAGCGACTGCGAGTGCGGCCGCGTCGCAATCGACAGCGGTGATGTCAAAATCTGGTCGCTCATTTTTCAGCGCCAGCGCAATGGCGCCCGAGCCTGTCCCGAGTTCGAGAACTTTCGTGCCTGCCTGTAAACGTCGTTGCAACACCGCGTCAACGAGTGTCTCCGTTTCCGGGCGCGGCACCAGAACATCCGGGCAAATTGACAGTCGTAACGAATAGAATTCCTTGCACCCGACGATATAGGCTAAGGGTTCACCACGACTGCGCCTGGCGACAACGGCCTCGAGCCGTGATACCTGTTCGAAACTCAGTCTTCGCTGCGGCTGCGCGATCACGGCGGCACGACCGATGCCGGCAACCTCGGCCAACAGCAGCTCCGCCTCCATTCGAGCGGTATCAGTGACCGACATGAGCTCGTCTTCGGCCCAGGCCATCAGTTCTGCGGCCGACAAAGGCGATGACACTGCCGCCGCGGTCATTCGTTAATCCCAAACTCCGTCAGGAGCTTCGCCTGATGCTCGCTGAGCAGCACAATAATAATTTCATTGAGTCCTCCCTCGAGCACTTCGTTGAGTTTGTTGAGTTTGATGTTGGCCCGATGATCCGTAACCCTTCCTTGTGGAAAGTTATAAGTTCGAATTCGTTCCGACCGGTCACCACTACCGACAAGCCCACGGCGCAATTCCGCCGTTTCAGCTTCTCTTTTTGTCACCTCGGCATTCTTGAGTTTTGCCGCCAGCAACGACATTGCGCGTGCTCTGTTTTTATGTTGAGAACGCTCGTCCTGGCACTCGACGACGATTCCCGTCGGCAGGTGGGTCAGGCGAACGGCGGAGTCTGTCTTGTTGACGTGCTGCCCTCCGGCACCGGAAGCGCGATAGGTATCGATCCTCAGTTCGCTCGGATCGATATCGATATCCTCAACTTCGGCTGCTTCGGGCAGGACGGCCACTGTGCAGGCCGAGGTATGAATACGGCCTTGCGTTTCGGTCTTTGGAACACGCTGAACACGATGTGCCCCGGATTCAAATTTGAGCCTGGAATAAGCACCGTCACCGATAACACGGCTAATAATCTCCCTGTACCCACCGTGCTCACCTTCACTCGTACTCAGCACCTCGACCTGCCAGCCCTGATGCTCTGCATACCGGCTGTACATCCGAAACAGGTCACCGGCAAAGAGTGCTGCTTCGTCGCCACCAGTACCTGCACGTATCTCCAGAAAAAGATTGGCATCGTCGTCCGGGTCATGTGGAATCAGATGTACGAGAAGAGCCTGCTCCAGCGCTTCTATTTCCTGATGCAATCGCGCCGCTTCTTCTTCGCCCAGTGTTCGCATCTCTGTTTCGTCGGAGGAACGCATCTCGTCGGCGGCGGACAGATCTTCCTCTGCCGCTTCAAACGCCGCAAAGTCCCTGACGACTGGCCCGAGTCGCGCAAATTCACGCGACAGATCACGAAACTGATCTTTGTTGGCTATGACCTTGGCGTCGGAGAGAAGATACGACACCTCCTCATGGCGCTCTGTCAGCTCGACGAGACGGTCGCGAATCGAGGTCTTCACCCGGTAGCTGCGACCTGACTGATCATATGGACGTCGTGTTGCGGATAGGGAATCGACAACCCGTTATCCTCGAGAGCTTTCTTGACGCCTTCGAGCATGTCACCACGCACCGCCCAATAGTCAGCCGTCGCAACCCAGGGGCGCACTGCAAAATTCACGCTGCTGTCGGCTAACTCGAGCATCATAATTGTCGGCGCCGGATCCTTTAGAATTCGTTCGTCGGCATCGAGCACGGATTGCATTATTTCCTTGGCCCGGGCGACATTGTCGCCATACCCGATGCCGAAGACGAGATCGATACGACGCGTCGCCTCGGCCGAGAAATTGGTGATACTCCCCGCATAGATCTGGCTGTTCGGTACGGTGATGATGCGATTATCCCCCGTTCTTATGATCGTATTGAAGATGCTGATCTCGACGACTGTACCGGACACGCCACCAGCTTCGACAAAATCACCAGCTTTGAATGGCCGAAAAAAAACGAGCATGGTGCCAGACGAAAAGTTCGCCAGTGAATCCTTGAGTGCCAGACCGATAGCCAAACCAGCAGCACCGAGAATAGCGAAGAAGCTCGTGGCCTCGACACCCAACTGTTGAACGGCTGCCAAGATAACCATTACGAGCAACGCCATGTAGATGACACTTTGCAGAAAATTCGTCAGTGTTGGATCAACATTGGCACGTTCCGTTGCCATTGCAACACCGGACGCTATCCGTCTCGCCACCCAGCGGCCGATAACGAATATCGCCAGCGCCGCTACGATTTGGACTCCCCAACTCCAGAGCAGATCAGTCAGCTGCGCAGGATCCAACCCCAAGGACGTAACAAACTCTTCCATAGCCAAGCCCCCTTATTCTTATTGGTCGAAAGATTGTCCGCCAATAGCCAGCCTGCGACAAGCGGGGCCCGGACCCGGCTCCCGGCATGGTCGGAGTGCGTTATAGTCCTCCTCTATGTTGCGGATTAACGTCGCCTTGCTTACAGCAGTGGTCACTACCTTGGCCGGTTGTGCCGTGACGCCGACATCGATCGAAACGACCACGAGTCGCATTGATGTTGATTCGTACCGATTACTGGCTGACATTGCGCTTGAACATCAGCGCGGCGAGGAGGCGACGGAGCATTATCTGAACGCCGCAATGGCGTCCAGCAACCCGGTTTTTTCAGAGCGCGCAACGCAGATGGCCTATCGCTTCGGTCTCGATCTGCCAGGCCACCGCGCCGTTGCGCGCTGGCGTGAACTTGATGAGACCAATTCACTGGTCAACTATTTCTCCGGTATCTTCGAGATGCGATCCGGTCGCCTGGATGCAGCCGTCGATGATTTTTCTGTGTTGCTCGACACTCTGACCAATGCCGAACTCGGCAGCGGGTTTGTGCTGATACTTGACGCGCTCAGCAGCGAGCCAACCGCCGGTATCGCTGCACAGGTCATGCTTGAGCTGACGTCACGTTATCCGGCAACCAGAGAAGGCCATTTCGGGCTCGCACAACTTGCGCTGCGTGCGGGTGGATTTGGTCTGGCACTGGAACACTCACGGGCCGCGATCGAGCTTGCCCCTGGTTGGCCAGACGCGCAGCTTCTGCATGCGCGGACGCTTCTGCTCGCGGGCCGCTCCGAGGAAGCCCTGGAGATTGTGAGTGAGCTCGTCGACGAGTATGACAATACGGAAATCAGGCTGCAGTTTGCTGAGCTTTTGTTGTCTGCCGGCGAAACTCAGCGGGCAGAGGCACTATTGAACGAGATTCTCGAGCAGAATCCGGGCCTGCCAGAAGCCATCAGAGCGCTGGCCTTTCTGTCACTGGCAACCGACAAACTTGATGTTGCGCGCGAACAGTTCCAGATGCTTCGCAGTAACCCACTCTACCGGGACGAGACCTATTATTACCTCGGGCGCATTGCCGAGATGGATTCCGACTTTCTCCAGTCAACGAGAGCTTATTCTCGGGTGACCAACGGTATCCGTGCCGTCGAGGCTCAGATCAGAACGGGCGCAATCCTGTACGAGGAGATGAACGACGGCGAAAGCGCACTGAGACATTTGCGTGAGTTCGGTAATGCCAATCCCCGGTTCGCGCCGGATATGCTCCTGGCACAGGCCAGATTACTCCTGGCTATGGAGCGACCCGAAGATGCTGTCGCCCTGATCGACGAAGCGATAGGCGATGATGGCCCCATTGCAGATCAGAACCTTCAGAACGCACACGTTGGTTTTTACACGACACTGATGGAGGACTCGATCGACCGCAGGGATTTCGAGTCCGCCGAGGCCTGGATCACAGAAGGTCTGGATAGCTACCCGGGAAATCAGAATCTGCGTTATTCCCAGGCTCGTTTATTGCAGGAGCAGGGACGGCTGCGGCGCGCCGTCAAAACGCTCGAGCAATTGGTCGAAGAGTCACCAG
>Ga0255049_10002125_pt1 | contig 10564 bp, 5 predicted proteins | sample JV7_2_3_MG_FD_183615 | JGI IMG/M metagenome (GOLD analysis project Ga0255049, IMG submission 183615) | Seawater microbial communities from Jervis Inlet, British Columbia, Canada - JV7_2_3 | ecosystem: Environmental > Aquatic > Marine > Inlet | place: Canada: British Columbia | collected 2016-10-06
AACTCTTCTGCGTGAACAATAACGGTGTCGCCGTTATCGATCAGCTGTATGGGATAAGGCGCCCCCATCTCGGTCCACACGTCTTTGCTGACGCAATTACCTACACCTCGCGGCTCCGCGTAATCGATTCGAAATTCCCCACGCGGGTAGCTTAGAGCCCGATGACTGCCTTCGGCGCCATAAATAGTGCTCCAAACCGCAAATATGGATGTGGGGCGTTCAGAAAAATCTTCTTCGGCGATCCTTCCCTGAAGCCTATCTGAAGACCCAATAATTTCCTCTCCCTTCCACCGAGGTTGTCCCTCACGCAAAAAAATCACCTCCGTATTATCGGGTAACAACAGATTATTCATGAATATGCTGCCATCCCCTCCTTCGCGAATCGGGTAGCCGCCAACTCTTACTTGGAGGCCTTCGGTAAGAACATCGCGGTTCACGCCCATGCGAGCCAGCATGGCAACGGAGCCGCTCTCGACGTCCCAAACCTTTTCTTCCGGAGTGCCTGGATCAGTCGTCACTTCAAGCCGAATATGCGGGTTTCTCCATTCGATTCTCGATACAACACCGTCGATTTCTGCATCGCCTTCCGTATTAAATATGGCTGCCCAGCTGTGATGCGCCGTTGCATGATTTGCCATCAGTATCAGCAGGCTTGCTGCGATTAGCATTCGTACTATGTTCATATCTCGTCCTCTTTGAATTTCGAGTCCAACAAACCGTTAGTTCAGCCAACGGCCCGCGTTTTCAGTGTCGCAACTGCCAGTGAGCATTTCCATATGCGGAGAAAAATACAAATTTTTTCTGTTAGTGAACGATTCGGCAAGAAATTCCGGGTCTTCCAGCATGAATTCAGCCTGCATCGAGGTGCCATCATCGTTCAATCGATATCTTTCCACGACGTGTTTCTGCGATCCTGAGGGAACGCCGATCTGGTAAGGGGAGCGGTGGTCGTCGAAGTTTCGTGTATCGATTACTAAAGTATCGCCTTCCCAGTGGCCAATCGAGTGACCGGTAACGAGTGTTTCGGAACCATCCGGGTGAGTTCTTCCATCCATCCAGATAGTGCGTTCTTCATTAAACCATTCGCTGCGGATCAATATCTTCTCTTCCGCATCACTCAAATCGAATTCCAACAGATATCCCCTGGCGGAAACCAGAGCAGAAGGTGTCGGGCGCCCTACACAAGTGGCTTCGGGGTTGTCAGCGGAAAGTGGGTCGTATGACTCAGCTGCGGCCTTGCCGGCATCGGTCAATACGAGGTTAGCTTTAAAAAAACAGTCGAAACCGCTCGTGCACGGTGGAGCGCCATCGGCTCCGGGTGCGGGTGCGGGTGCGGGTGCGGGCCCGGCTCCGGGCCCGGCTCCGGGACGTTGAGCAGTCCATTTGCCTGCCAGGCTCGTAGCCGTTGCGGTGACTGCCGGGGTTTGGGTCCACGCAGCCAGGGCGAATCCTTCCTTATCGATCGAGCGCAGAATGCCATACGGTCGCCCGTCCGCCATCGGAATGGCCCGGATCGCGACCTGGTCGCCCGGTGACAAGCTGTCGCGCGTCCAGCCGCGTCTCGTAAGGATATTGATCGGTCCCAGTTGCAGCTCCCACTCGACGGGCTCACCGCTCTTTTCAGTTTCTACGATCACGTAGACATGGGGGTTTCGCCACGAGAATCTGTTGACGGTTCCCTCGAACGCGATCACCGATTCCATGTCCATGCCGGCTTCGCTGTGATGCGCGAAAATGGGCGGGGCGACGACGAGTGCTGCGGCGATCGCTGCCGTATTTCTGATGATATTCATGCTGGTTTCATACTCCCTGTTCGAGATTCATCGCGCAGAGTCTGGCGCAAAGATGAAGCGCGATGGTTGCGCAGCAGTTCGACGAAACACGCATAACGGCGCCCTTCTGCTGAGTGTTCATCGAGTTTCCATAAAGAGTAACTCCAGTTGGCACCGGGATTAGCCCGGTCATAAGCAAATAGTATGCACAGCGTAGCTCTAGTCATGATGCCCGCACCCGCGCGTCAAGGCCTGTTAAGCGATCCTACTCTTCTCATTTCGAGAGCCGTCCGTGGCTTCTCGGAGGAAGCGAGAGCTCGTGGCTTTCCGACGGAGTTGGGTTTGCCGCTTGTCTAAAGTTAGTTGTGTAAGAGAGGAAGGCTATACGGAGATATACCTAAGGTGTGGAAGTCGCTCGAACGTCCGCTCTTTTCCCGATGGTGTTGAAAAAGTCCGAATTTGGAATACGGTAAATTTCTAGCGAACGACCGCTTATGGCGATAGCGGCCCTTCGGACTGACACTCTCGCTATCGCATCCTTTGCCTCCCTGCGCACAGGACACAGATACCGCTGTACAGTTCTTCCTCCAAGGAGGGCGCGCTGCACTCTTCACAGAATAGGATCTTCTCCATCGGCTTGCGGTTGATCTCTTGCCTGCGGTTCTCGTGGGCGCGTGATTTATGGAAGAAGTCCGGCGGTTGCGGTGAGTTAGGATTCATCAATAATCCTCCATCAGTTTCAAAGCTCGCTCCTACGCTCCATTGCGCTCGGCGATATCCAGATGCTTCACTCTTTATACATGTAGACCAGACCCGCAAATCAATACGTAGAGTTACTTACGCCCCTCGAACACAAGCGCATAGGGGCCGTACCTATCGAAGTTTGAAACTATTCCGCATAGAGACGTAATTCTGTACGGATTTTCCACAATGCGGCCTTCGGCGGACCACCTCTAGAATAAAGCGTATCAGAGCGAGGGCGAGGTACGAGCGGATGGTGATTGCCGTAACGACGCTGGCAGCGCTGAGTTTTCTATTCGCCTCCCTGCTGGTGCTGGCCCACAAGCGATTGCATGTCGACGAGGATCCGCGGATCGACGCCGCGCATCAACTGCTGCCCCAGACCAACTGCGGCGCATGCGGTTACCCGGGTTGCCTGGGCCTGGCCGAGGCTATGATTGCGGGCGGTGCTCTTCCCGGTAAGTGCACGGTGATCAACGAAGATGAAAGGGAGTTCATTGCCGAATTCCTGGGGATAGACGCGGGCGCAGAGGAGAAAGTCGTCGCCAGGCTTGCCTGTGCCGGCGGTACCAATGTCGCTCGTAACCGCGCCCGCTATGAAGGTGTCCGTTCATGCCGCGGTGCCGCGCTCGTGGCCGGGGGCGGCAAAGGCTGTTTCTGGGGATGCTTGGGGTTAGGCGACTGCGAGGCCGTATGTGACCTCGATGCGATCTTTATGACTGAGCACGATCTGCCGGTCGTCATCGAGGATGCCTGTACCGCGTGTGGAGACTGTGTCGATGCTTGTCCGAAGGATCTGTTCTCTCTGCACCCGGTTAGTCACCGACTCTGGGTGGCCTGCAAGAACCTGGAGAAGGGAGACGCGGCTCTCGAGGATTGTGAAGTGGCCTGTGACGCCTGTGGAAAATGCGCCGTCGACGCGCCAGACAAAGTGATCACAATGGTTGACAACTTGCCGGTCGTAAATTACGAGATGAATCACAACGCGAATAGTGCCATCGAGCGTTGTCCTACCGGCGCAATCGTATGGTTCGACCCCGAAGAGGGACCTCAAACCGGCCGCGTTGCGCACAAAATAGTACGCCAGAGCGCGCGGCGGATAACCGAAACCTGAATAGGTATCTCGATCCATGAACAGAGAGAAAGAAGTGTTTAGATACCCCGGCGTTCGGGCAGCGATGGACGGGAACACTGCAGCGATCATGTGTGAGCGCGAGTCTACGGACGGTGCCGGTGCGTATCCAATCACACCATCTACGCAGATGGGCGAATACTGGGCCGAAGCGGCGGCGGCGGGGCACATCAATATATCCGGTCGGCCGCTCATTTTTATAGAACCCGAGGGCGAACATTCTGCCGCAGCAGTGACAGCGGGATTATCGATGACTGGATTGCGGGCGGCGAATTTCTCGTCCGGTCAGGGTATCGCGTACATGCACGAGTCTCTGTATGCGGCGGTCGGCAAACGTCTGACCTATGTGCTGAACATGGGCTGCCGGGCAATGACCAAAGCAACTCTCAACGTGCATGCCGGGCACGACGATTACCATTGCGTTGACGATACCGGCTTCTTCCAGGTCTTCGCCAAGAATGCACAACATGTGGCGGACCTCAACATCATTGCACACCGTATTGCCGAGCTGGCACTGACGCCCGGCATTGTCGGCCAGGATGGCTTCCTGACAACACACTTAATTGAATCGCTGGCGCTTCCCGAGCGCGAACTGATCGCGGAATATCTCGGATCACCCGACGACGAGATAGACACGCCGACCCCGGCGCAAAAAATTATTTACGGAGATAAGCGCAGACGCATACCGGAACTCTGGACTGTGGATGACCCGGTCATGTCCGGCGTAGTACAGAACCAAGACTCGTATATGCAGAGCGTTGCCGCGCAGCGACCGTATTTCTTCGACCATATCCGGGAGCTCTCGGATCGCGCATTCGATGAGTTCTATGATCTTACCGGCAGGCGTTACAGCACCGTGATGACCTATCGCAGCGATGACGCCGACTACCTGATCGCGGGTCAGGGTAGTCTGATACCGACGGCCGAAGCGGTCGCCGACTACATGCGCAAGGAGCGCGGCGTCAAGGTCGGCGTCGTCAATCTGCTGATGTTCAGACCATTTCCTGGCGATGGCATTAGCCAGGTGCTCAAGGGTAAGAAAGGAGTGGCCGTGCTCGAGCGCGTCGACCAGCCGCTGGCTTCGGACCTGCCTTTGATCCGGGAGATACGCGCCACCCTGACTAAATGCCTGGAGAACGGCCGCAGCAAGAATGGATCAGTGTACCCGGATATCGCCAACTACACCTCAGTCAAGGACATGCCGGAACTCTACTCGGGCTCGTTCGGTCTCGGCAGCCGCGACCTGCAACCCGAGGGCGTTATCGCGGCAATCGAAAACATGCTGCCCGATGGCCGACAACAAAGAATGTTCTACTTGTCGATCGACTTCGTCCGCAAATCGATGATGACGCCCAAGCAGGAGATTTATCAGCAGTCTGTACTGGACGCGTACCCACAGGTGGCCGAGCTTGCTTTGCGCGGCAGCGAGAATCCGAACCTGATGCCAAAGGACAGCATCACAGTACGCATGCACTCAGTCGGTGGCTGGGGTGCTATTACCACCGGCAAGAACCTCGCCCTGACTTTATTCGATCTTCTTGGCTATCACGTCAAGGCAAATCCGAAATATGGATCGGAAAAGAAAGGTCAACCAACCAGCTATTACCTCTCCGCGGCGCCCGAACCAATACGAATCAACTGCGAGTACTACTACGTCGACGTCGTGTTGTCGCCGGATCCCAACGTGTTTGGCCACACCAATGCCGTTGCCGGCCTCAACAAAGGCGGCGTGCTGGTGATGCAAAGCGATGCCGTCTCACCCGAGGAGTTCTGGGGATCGATCCAGCACCGGTATCGCAAGATCATCATCGATAATGAGATCCGCGTTTTCTATCTCGATGCCTTCAAGATCGCCCGCGACGAAGCCACGGATCCCGAATTACAGCTACGTATGCAGGGCATCGCGTTCCAGGGTGCATTCTTCGCGACGTCCCCACTCCTCGAGAAACACGGGCTCAGTGAAACCAAGTTGCTGGATGCCATCAAGAACCAGTTGCAGGAAAAGTTCGGATCGAAGGGCGCCCGTGTAGTCGAGGACAACATACGTGTCGTCCGGCGTGGTTTCGAGGAAGTAACCGAAGTAACGGACAAAACCCTGAGTGAGAACAAGGGGAACCGTAAAGGCAACGGCCAGTTGCCGATTCCGATCATGGTGAAACGTCAGCCGGAATCGTCTTCGGCCGCATCGGACATCCACCGCTTTTGGTCAGAGACCGGCAGCATGTACGCAGAAGGCGCCGGCGAATCCGTTCCGGCAGATCCGTTCATGAGCATGAGTCTGATGCCGGCGGTCTCCTCGCATTTCAGGGATATGACGTCGATTCGCTTCGAGTTTCCCGAGTTCATCCCGGAGAACTGCACCGGCTGTGGCGATTGCTATACGGTTTGTCCGGATACGGCCATTCCCGGTCTGGTCAACGAAGTGGGCCAGGTGCTCGATACCGTCGTCAGACGATTGAAAAAACGCGGCATTAAAACCGAGCACCTGCCGCGTGCCGTACGGCAGATGGAGATCAAGCTGCACAAGCTATTCGCCGAAGCCGCCGAGACCGATTCGGTGCAAGCGCTGATCGAGGAAGCGATTGAAGCGACGATCGCCGCTGCGGACCTGCCGGATGATGGCAGGAAACAACTCGAAGAGGAGTTCGCCGAATTCCTCGAGGAACTCGGCGATTTCCAGTTTGCGCTCTGCCGGCCGTATTTCACGCTGCCGGAGAAAAAACAATCGGGTAACGGCGGTCTGCTGAGCATCACGATCGATCCCTACACCTGCAAGGGTTGTATGGAATGTGTGGAAGTTTGTAAGGACGATGCCCTCCGGCCGATCACGCAAACCGACGATGCCGTCAGGTCACTCAGAAAAAACTGGGACTTCTGGCTCGATCTGCCGAATACACCGAAGAAATACATCCGCGTCGACAACCTGGAGGAAGGCATCGGGGCACTGGAGACGATTCTCCTGGACAAGGATGCGTACCTGCCACTCGCGAGCGGCGACGGCGCCTGCCTGGGATGTTCGGAAAAGACCGTCATACATTTATTTGTCGCAACCGTCGAGTCGTTACTGCAACCGAGAGTTGCGAAACACGTTGCCGATATCGAAGACCTCATTGCGCGCCTCAAGAAGCACGTACAACTGAAGCTAATCGATGAAATTGACGTCGGTGACGCGGAAAACATGGAGGCGGTGCTAAAGGACGATGGCGACGGCGATCTGACGCTGGCCAAGATCGCCGACCAAGTCGAGAAAACGCACGAGGCCGAACCCATAGACCGGGAGTGGCTGAAGCACGTCACAGACTTGACTAGGAAATTGAATGATCTGAAATGGCGTTACCAGAATGGCACCACGGGCAAAGGACGCGCCAGCATGGGAATGCTGAACGCTACCGGTTGCACGTCCGTCTGGGGTAGCACATTTCCGTTTAACCCCTATCCGTTCCCGTGGTCAAACCACCTCTTTCAGGACAGCGTCTCGATAGCCATGGGTGTCTTCGAAGGGCATATGGCCAAGATGGCAGAGGGCTTCAAGACAATTCGTTTGGCCGAGCTCGTGCTCGAGGATCAGTACGACCCGGAAAGACATGCGGAAGAATACCGTTATTTCGATTGGCAGAATTTTACCGATGAGGAATTCCATCTATGTCCTCCGGTCGTTGCCGTCGGTGGCGACGGTGCAATGTACGATATCGGCTTTCAGAATCTGTCCCGCGCCATGATGTCGGGCAAACCGGTCAAAGTGCTCGTTGTCGACACGCAGGTCTACTCGAATACTGGTGGCCAGGCATGCACTTCCGGATTCTTCGGGCAGATTTCGGACATGGCCCAGTACGGCAAAGCCATCAAGGGCAAGGAGGAAGCACGCAAGGAGATCGGTCTCATCGCTATGGCGCACCGCACGACATACTTCCTGCAAAGCACGATGGCGTATTCCAATCACATGATCGAAGGCTTTATACAGGGATTGATGTCGCGGCGACCGGCGCTGTTCAATCTGTACACGTCCTGCCAGCCGGAACACGGCATCGGTGATGACATGGGCCACCACCAGGCGAAGCTTGCCGTGGAGTCACGCGCCTATCCGCTATTTCGGTATGACCCGGACTGTGGCAGCAACGCAGACGAATGCTTCGATCTCGATGGTAATCCCGCTATCGATCGCGACTGGCCCGTAACGAAGATCAAATATGTCGAAGGCGGACAGCACAAGGAAATGGAACTGTCAACGACGTTCGTCGACTTTGCGGTTACCGAGACACGCTTTCGCAAGCACTTCAGAAAAGTGCCGCGCGACGCCTGGCACGAGGATATGGCCCTCGTCAGCGACTATCTCGAACTCGATGAAGACGACCGCGAAGGCAAAGTGCCTTATGTGTGGGCACTGGATGCCAAGCGGGAACTCAGCCGCCTGCTCGTCGATGAGCCCATGATTAAATCGGCCGAAGAGCGGCGCGACTTCTGGATCATGCTGAGAGGCTTGGCCGGCGCCGATGCGACGCGGGGAACGAGCGACGAGCAACTGGAGTCACGGATTCGTCAAGAAGTCGTGGAGAAAATATCGTCGGGCCTGATGGGGCTCGTAAGCGGCGATCGGTCACTGGATCTTACGGCGGTGCGGCGTACGACTGAGGCGGTGCCGGCAGGACCCGATGAGCCTGCGTCGGGCGATTATATGGCTCCCTGGATCGAGTCCGAAGAATGCACTGCCTGCGACGAATGCATCATTATTAATCCGCAGATTTTTGCTTACGACGACGACGAGAAGGCTTACATCCAGTCCGCCGAAGCCGGCCCGTACCGGGACCTGGTGAAATCTGCTGAGAAATGCACGGCGCAAGTCATCCATCCGGGCCTACCGCGTGACCGAAGCGCAAAAGATATGAACAAGTGGATCGAACGCGGTCAGAAATTCAATTAGCCCGTTGCGGCAAGTACGGCAAAGACGAGAAGCAGTAATGCTGGACATGGTACGTAAAGACTCGTTCAGGCACGGGGTGCATCCACCCGAGCACAAGGACGAGACCAGCCATCTGGCAATACGCCGCTTTCCGTTTGCGCCAGAGTTGGTGGTGCCGTTGAGTCAGCACCTCGGTAAGCCGGCGGTTGCTGTCGTTCGCGAGGGACAGGAGGTGGTGCGCGGTCAGACGATCGCGGAACCCGACGGATTCGTGTCCGTCGCCATGCACGCACCGGCTTCGGGTGTCGTCAAAAGAATCGCGCTCGCGCCGAGCATCAGCGGAACCATGGTACCGAGCGTCTATCTGCAGCCATATCCCGCCTCGTCACAGGAAGCCGCCGATGGCGAATCCTGTGATGCGGAAACTGCGACGCCCGACGAGATCATTTTAGCAATCCAGCGAGCGGGAGTTGTGGGCCTCGGTGGCGCCGCATTTCCGACCCATGTCAAACTCAAAGCGCCAGAGGGAAAGCGACTGGACACCCTCATCATTAATGGCGTCGAGTGCGAGCCCTACCTGACCACGGATCACCGCGTCATGCTGGAGCAGACCGCCGACATATTCTTAGGCGTTAGATACCTGCTGCGTGCGACCGGCACCACGGAGGCAATCATCGCTGTGGAGGCGAACAAGCCGGATGCGGTAAGAAAGCTCGAGGAAAACTGCCCTCAGGATTTGCCGGTGAGCATACGTGTGTGCCCCGTAAAATACCCACAAGGCGCAGAGAAGCTGGTCATCAAGTCGTTGCTCGGCCGTGAGATACCCTCCGGCGGACTACCGGCCGATGTGAACGCGATTTGCATCAATGTGGCAACGACTGCGGAGATTGGGCGCTTACTGCCAAGAGGTCGCGGCATCCAGGAACGCGTGATCACGATCGGCGGTCCCGGCGTTCAGCGAAAAGGCAACTATCGGATTCCAATCGGTACGACCGTCCGCTTCGCGCTCGAAGAAACCGGCGCGGCACAAAATATTTCGCGCGTTTTCCTTGGCGGGCCGATGATGGGGGCCGCGGTCTCCAACCTCGATATTTCGATTACCAAAGGCACGTCGGGAATTACCGCGTTCACAACGGCGGAGACAGGAGAGGCGACGGGGCACAAGACAGTTTACCCCTGTATTCACTGCGCGAGATGCGTCGAAGCCTGTCCACTATTCCTCAATCCGTCCCACCTTGGACTGTTGGCGAAGAACGAAGAGTACGTGCAGATGGCGGAAGAGTATAATCTGATGGATTGTTTCGAATGCGGCGCCTGTTCCTATGTATGCCCGTCGCATATTCCGCTTGTTCAGTATTTCCGCCTCGCCAAGAAGATGGTGCGAAGACTCAGCGCGCCGGAATGAGTAAGCCTAAGAAATACCTCGAAATTGGCTCGTCGCCTCATATTTCGAGCGGCGCTAGCGTCGAGGTCATCATGCGTAACGTCCTCATCGCGCTCTCGCCGGTTTGCGTATTCGCCGTTTATTCGTTTGGCACGGCTGCGGGATTGGTGCTCGCGACGGCAACCATAAGCTGCATCGCCACTGAGCACGTTCTTTGCAAAGTTACCGGCCAGCCGAGCTCGATTGGCGACTGGTCTGCGGCCATCACGGGGCTGCTCTACGGTTTGACACTGCCGCCGGACCTGCCGCTATGGATGGTGGTCGTCGGCGCCGTCTTTGCCATCGCCGTCGGCAAGTTCCTCTTCGGCGGACTGGGCAGCAACGCTTTCAATCCCGCACTGGTCGGGCGGGCATTCATTCAGGCCGCATTTCCGCAGCCGATGACCCATTGGGCCCTGCCACTCGGAGATACCCGTTTTGTCGATTTACCCGGGTCCACACTGGCATGGCCCTTCGCGCAACCGGCCTATGATGCGGTGACCACCGCGACGCCGCTTGCTGAGATGAAGTTCGACAGCATTCAGGCCGCTAATCGTGAGCTGCTGTTCGGCCTCACGTCGGGGTCCGCCGGAGAGACC
>Ga0255049_10002126_pt1 | contig 10562 bp, 10 predicted proteins | sample JV7_2_3_MG_FD_183615 | JGI IMG/M metagenome (GOLD analysis project Ga0255049, IMG submission 183615) | Seawater microbial communities from Jervis Inlet, British Columbia, Canada - JV7_2_3 | ecosystem: Environmental > Aquatic > Marine > Inlet | place: Canada: British Columbia | collected 2016-10-06
TACCGGTGGGTGGGAGGCTCGCCCTGAGGAGGAACTGACCGCGAACATCCGTGAGCAGGCCGAAATCGCCGTCACCGGTGCCGACCTTGTTGTCTTCGTTGCGGACGCAACGACCGAGGTGACTGACGACGACACAGGCATCGCACGCATCCTTCAGCGGTCCAACGTGCCCCACATCCTGGTCGCCAACAAGGTCGACTCACCGGTTCAGGAGTCCGATCTTGCGCACCTCTGGGGCCTCGGGCTTGGTAATCCGATGCCCGTCTCTGCACTTGCAGGCAGGAATACCGGGGAGCTTCTCGATCACATCGTCGATTTGTTCCCCGATGACCTCGAAGGGGACGCGGACCCAGACACGATCGCGAGCCTTGCGATTGTGGGTCGGCCCAACGTGGGTAAGTCCACCCTGCTCAACCGCCTGGCGGGATCTGAGCGTGTGCTCGTATCTGACATCCCCGGCACGACTCGCGATCCCATCAATCTCATCGTGGACATCGAAGGCGAGTACTTCGAGGTGATTGATACAGCAGGCATCAAGCGTGACACCAAGATCAAGGACGAAGCCGATTACTACTCAGTGCTCCGAGCCCACGACGTCGTGAGGCAGGCCGATGTCGTGCTCTTCGTCGTCGATGGCCAGCGCGGAGCAACGCACCAGGAGCAACGCCTCGCCGAGGAGATCACCAACGCAGGTGCAGGGCTGATCATTCTCCTGAATAAGTGGGATGAGCTCACCGAGGACGAACGCCTCGAGACCGAGGACTCCGTTGGGGACCGTCTGGCGTTTGTTGACTGGGCTCCGGTACTGCGAATGTCCGCCCTGACGGGAGCACGAACACACCGCCTCCCGAAGTACATCCGCACCGTCTTGGAGCATCGCAGACAGCGAGTGCCCGCGTCCGAAGTGAACAAGCTGGTCCGAACGCTCCAAGAAGCGCATCCACCTCCCGTCCGCAAGGGCAGACGTCCAAAGATCCTCTACGCGGTGCAGGCCGAGACCGAGCCGCCGACTTTTGTGCTCTTCGTCCGCGGTGGCGACCTCGGAACCGACTACATTCGGTTCATCGAGAATCGGATCAGGGAAGCGTATGACTTCACAGGTACACCAATCAGGATTCGCACGAGGAATCGCCACTGATGGATGATCGCCTCGCCACGGCTACCGAACGTGCACTCGGCGGGGGACCTGAGCGATACCACGACAAGCTGAAGGTGCAAGGCAAGTTGTTTGTCCGTGATCGGATCAACCTTCTCGTCGACGCCGACAGCTTTGTTGAGGACGGCCTCCTCGCACGCAACGATGACGACGTGCTTGCAGCCGATGGCGTTGTGACCGGGAGAGCTCGGATCGACGGTAGGCCTGTCATGGTCATCGCGAACGACCCGACAGTGAAGGCAGGATCGTGGGGCAGGATCACCGTCGAGAAGATGATTCGCTCACTCGAGGCAGCGTACGACGAGCTTCTTCCTGTGTTCTACCTCGTCGACTCGGCCGGTGCTCGCATCACAGATCAGGTTGATCTCTTCCCAGGACGAAGGGGAGCTGGGAAGATCTTCTACAGCCAGATCAGGCTCTCTGGCCGGGTGCCGCAGATCTGCTGTCTCTTCGGCCCATCAGCAGCTGGCGGTGCATACATCCCGGCATTCACCGATGTGGTTGTGATGGTCGAGGGGAATGCGTCGATGTACCTCGGATCTCCGAGGATGGCCCAGATGGTTGTCGGCGAAGACACGACGCTCGAAGCAATGGGTGGAGCGCGGGTCCACTGCGAGACGTCAGGGTGTGGAGATGCGCTCGTGAACTCAGACGAAGAGGCCATCGAGTGGGCCAAGGAGTACTTCTCATACGTCGCAGACAGCTACCGGGTGCTCCCACACGTGTACGAGCCAGAACTTCCGACAGAATCCATCGACATCTCGACCGTGCTGCCGGATGACCCAAAAGGCGGGTACGACATGCACGACTTCATCGACGGATTGGTCGATGAGGGCTCGTTCTTTCCGATCAAGGACCTATTCGCACGAGAACTCATTACCGGTTTCGGGAGACTCGACGGCAGGTCGGTCGGGATCGTTGCAAGCCAGCCAAACCATCTCGGTGGGGTGCTGTTTGTCGACTCCGCTGACAAGGCAGCGCGCTTCATGTGGCTGTGCGATGCGTTCAACATCCCCTTGCTCTTTCTCGCCGACGTCCCCGGATTCATGATCGGGAGCCAGGTGGAGGCTGAGGGCATCATCCGACATGGTGCGAAGATGATCACCGCCATGGCCGAGGCGACTGTGCCGCGAATTTCAGTGATCGTCCGCAAGGCCTACGGAGCGGGCTTGTACGCATTCTCCGGTCCGGGATTCCGACCGGAGGCAACCATTGCGCTGCCAACGGCAGAGATCGCGGTGATGGGGCCTGAGGCTGCAGTGAACGCTGTGTACTTCAACACCATCGAAGGCCTCGAAGAACCTGAACGATCGGCGTTCGTGGAGGAGAAGCGTGCTGAGTACGAAGAGGACGTGGATCTCATGCATCTGGCATCAGAGGACATCATTGATGCCGTCATCGAACCCGGAGCACTCAGATCAGAGCTGATCAACCGCTATGCGATTGCTGGCCGCAAAGACAGACTCTTCTCGGATCGGCGCCACGGTGTACCACCGGTATGAGCACTGATCCCGAGCAAACGCCCGATCCTCTGCCAGCGGAGGACGAAGAGATTGATCCCGGATGGCCATGGAGCTTCCTCTTGCTCGTCGCAGCGGGTGGGTTGTACCTCATTCTGCGATTCGTCCAGATGTTCAACGACTACGTCCTCAACTAGACCACCCCTCCAACGAGTACACCATTCGTAGCTCCTAGTCTTGCGCCGAGCGGGACGTGGCGCAGTTTGGCAGCGCACCAGTCTGGGGGACTGGGGGTCGCCGGTTCAAATCCGGCCGTCCCGACCATGCAGAAACCCTTGCTACGGCGGGGGTTTCGCCGTTTCATGACCAACTCGCAACAACGGATTAGTCACTCGAGGTGCCACTATGGGCGCCCGTTCCATCATGGCATTCGGTCGGGCCGGACGTACGACCCGCCCATTGCACCGAGTGGCATTCGCTTGATGGCGCGACGGACCCTGCACGGTTCTACTGTTTCGGGTCTTTTTGGTCAACTCGCAGGAACGATTTCCGGGAAGACCCATGTTCCGTCAAGAACCTCTGGTTCCGGCTCGTACAGGCGGATGCCGTAGTTCCAGCCTTTGGCGATCGGAATGTAGTTGACATTGTCAGGGTCACCACCAAAGTGAATGCTGATCGAACCGTCCGTGTTTGCCTCTGCAGTGACGTTGTTGAAGCTGTACACGCCCAGATCGTTGTCTGCGATGAAGCCATTGGCGTCGTACACAATCACAGACCAGAACGCTCTGACCGGCACATCCTTGGCGGAGAGGACGTGAGGTGAACCGTCGTTGTTCGGTACCGAACCCAAGATGCCGAATGTGTTCTTCAGCGGCATACCGCCCCAGCCTGCTGCGGTGAAGATCAAGTGCTTGATCGGGTCGACCTGGTCCTTCGTGCCCAGAGCGCCCGCGTTGCTGATACCGAGCTTGGCCAACGTGTTCAGGGCATCCCTGGCTGTCATCATCTGATCGATGTTCCAGTCGGGTAGATCGAGCGGCCCGTCACCGCCTCCCTCCACCTCAACGGCATCCTGTAACGCGTGGGTGACTTCGATGTTGTCCGGATCGAGGAACGTTCGAACGATCAGATATGCAAACCGTGTGCCAACCTTGTCCTGGGTTAGCTCGTACCTACCGGGAGCGGTCTCGGCATAGCTGTAGTGGTCCTGATTGATGACATGCAAACTCTGATACCGGCCGCCGGTCTCGGGCATCGTGACCGTTGCCGGTGTAGACAAGTCCAGAACCACCGATGAATACAAGGTGTCACGGTTCATCCGGATCACTTCTTGGTTGTCGATCGCAGTCGGGACCCGAAGGTGATACCACGTGTTGAACCCGAAGTTGCTGTGCACGTTCTTGAGCGCGGCATCCGACTCAGCTCGAGCGAACGTCGCAACGTTGACATTGACAGTCATAGTCATCCTTTCAATAGACCTGCGTTCACCGCAGCTTCCGCAACAGGGTCGATCCTGCGCTCGTTCTGTACGTTCTCGTGGTCGCGACGGGCTCGTCGGCGGTGAAGCCAGCGGCGGACGTCATTGAGTACGTCTCGCAAGGATCACGAGGAGTCGAAGGATCTCGACGTAGATCCACACCATCGAGGTGATGAGCCCGAATGCGGCGAACCACGTCATTGCCTGTGGTGCACCCGCTGCAATGCCACGGTCAATCATGTCGAAGTCGAGGATCAATCCAAACGAGACGAGAAGGATGACAAACAGGCTGAAAGCGATCGCTCCTGGTCCAGCACCCGTCACGAGAGGCACGTTGATCCCGAACAGCGATACCACCCAGGTGACGAGGTAGAACAACCCGATACCACCGGCGCCGACGATGATCGTTGCGCGGAACCGTTGCGTGACCCTGACGACGCCTGTGACGTAAAGGGTGAGGGCGACCACGAACACAACGACAGTCGCGGTGAGGGCAAGAAACACAATTCCGTCATAGAGGGTCTCGTACTCCTTGGACAACGCACCCAACAGAGCACCAGACAACACCGAATATGTCGCTCCGACTATGGGCGCCAACCTGGGCAGGAACACTGCAGAGAGGGCGAGGGCGAGCAGGCCGATCATGATCGCCCACCACCAGCGCGTGATCGATAATGCGTTCTGCCACCCGAAGATCGCACCCACAACGACAAGGGCGAGTAACCCGAGAGTGGCGAGCGTAACCGACGCCCTTGTCATCACACTCCCCGAAGCGACACCTGGGGTTGCCTCCGACTCTGGAACAACAGGAGCCGCTAGTTCCTCTGCCTCTGATACACCGAACTCACGGGACAGGATTGGATTTGCCATACACCAAACCTAGAGGGCATCGGGTCGGAAGCAGAAAGCCATCCGGCCATCGACTCCACGACCTACCTGACCCAACCGAACACGAACTGGTTTCATCTCTCAATGGCCGTCTGGTACACGGAGGACTCGGACGTCACGCAGCCGATCCGGCTTCCGGTGGCTACTGGATCTCGCCGGAAACGTGCGTGACGGTGGAACCGCCTATCCACACATCGGATCCGTCGCTCGTAACGTGAATGCGACCTGCCCGGCCGAGCGCTGTGCCTTGGGCCGCGATGTACGACATGGGTGCACGACCACTGCCGATCAACCATTGGGCGAGCGAAGCGTTGAGGCTCCCCGTCACAGGATCCTCGACGAGTTCGTCCCGATCATTTGAGAAGAACGCCCTGACCTCAAACGCAACGTCGCCGTCGGATCCATGGGGTGCCACCACTCCGATGTCGAGACCTACCTGTCCTGCGTAGCGGCTGATGTCCGGCTCCAGAGCGAGTACTGAGTCCCGGTCCGCCAGCAGTATCCCGACCCAGCCGGGGCCATTGTCAACCCAGTGCGCATCAACGATGGCAGCCATATCAATACCGAGAACGGAAGCGACTTCCTGGAGGAATACACCATCGACGGGTCCTTCGCGAATCAGTGGGGGAGCAGCGAACGACAGTCGTTGACGTCTCCTGAGCGACACCAATCCGATACCGCATTCCTGCACGACGCCGTCGCCAGTCGGCTTTCCCCCAGCGGTCAACCAGGCGTGACATGAGCCGAGTGTCGGATGACCCGCAAAGGGGAGTTCTCCCCGTAGCGTGAAGATCCTCAACCGATAGTCGGCCTCGGCGTTGGTGGGAGTGAGCAGAAACGTCGTCTCGGAGAGGTTGATCCAACGGGTGATCGCCATCATCTCGTCCGTGCTCATGTCGTCAGCGTCGTGCACCACCGCGACAGGATTCCCCGAAAACGCACCGGAGCCAAAGACATCGACGATCTGAAAGTGACGGGTCATCGGACTCAATCTAGTTCAGGCGATTCAGAAGAGACTGGTCAGCCATCAACGAGATCTGGCAGTGTCGGCTTCGAACGGTGCTCGAAGATGAGTGACGTCTCGATGTGGGCCACCTCAGGAAGCGTCGTGAAGCCTGTCACCGCAACACGCCGAAGATGTTCCGGATCCTTGACAACCACGTGGCAGAGGAAATCGTTCGCTCCGGACAGGTGGTAGATCGCCTTGGTCTCCTCCATGGCTTCTGCGTGCGCCCAAAATCGTTGCACCTCGTCCTCGGCGTGACGGCGCAATCTCACGACCACGAGGGCCTGTAGGCCGATACCCATCACGACAGGATCCACCTCGGCGTGAAAACCGCTGAACACTCCTTCGTCCCTCAATCGCTGTATTCGCTCTGAGCATGTGGATGGAGCGATGCCGGCCGCTGCCGCAATCTCCTTGTTCGACCGCCGAGCATCCTCCGACAGAATCTGTATCAAGCGGCGATCTGTTCGGTCAGGTTCTCGATATGGGGTGTTCATACGAATTCCCTTCGGATGACAGGTGCTACATCCGGCGTGTGCCCGATAATTGTATCAGCATCCGCAGTGTGTTCGATGTGTGACTGAGAACCACCTTCCCCCCGGAGGAGCCATGACAGAGCAGTATCGCACCGAGATCGATGGGCACGAGCTCTCGCCAGAGAGTCTGATGATGGGTTACGCCTACAAACCCGAGTGGTCTGAGGGTGCTCTGAAGAGTCCGATCTTCCAGACCTCAACCTTCGCGTTCACCTCCGCGGCCGAGGGCAAGCGGTACTTTGAGATCGCCTACGGCCTCGACGTCCCCTCCGATGACGAACCGATAGGCCTCATCTATTCACGCCTGAACAACCCCGACCTCGAGATACTGGAGCACAGGCTCACGTTGTGGGACGGTGCTGACAAGAGCCTCGTCTTCGCGTCAGGTATGGCAGCAATCACGACCACGCTGCTGACCTTTGTCGAACCGGGTTCAGTCCTCGTGTATACAGCACCGATCTACGGCGGTACGGACCACTTCATCCATTACGTGCTTCCTCGTTTCAATGTACGGACGGTGGAGTGGCAGCACGGCATGTCCGTCCATGAAGTCGCGTCCGAAGTCGGTGACGACACTCTTGCTGCCGTGCTTGTGGAAACACCTGCGAACCCGACCAACCATCTCTTCTCCATAAAGGCAGCCAAGGAACTTGCAGATCGCTACCGCACTGAGGACAACCCGGCACCCGTGATGGTTGACAACACGTTCCTCGGTCCGGTGTTCCAGCATCCGCTGAAGCACGGTGCGGACATCGTGCTGTACTCCGCGACGAAGTACATCGGAGGTCACTCGGACCTGATCGCTGGCGCCGCTCTCGGATCGGACGAGCTCATGACGCAGGTCGCCGAGACACGGACGATCCTCGGCAGCATGGCAACGCCACTCACCGGATGGCTCATGATGCGGAGCCTCGAAACCCTCTCACTGAGGATGACGCGACAGATGGAGAATGCACAGAAGGTCGCGGCTTTCCTCGCAGGCCATCGGAAGGTTGCCAAGATCTCGTACCTCGGACTGCTCACGCCGGACGACGACGGATATGACATCTATGCGGAGCAGTGCAACGGGCCGGGAGCCATGATCTCGTTGTGGATCGACGGCGGAGAACCGGAGGCATTCCGCTTCCTCGACGCACTCCAGCTTGCGCACCTCGCTGTGAGCCTCGGCTCGACAGAGACCCTTGTCCAACACCCTGCGTCGATGACACACGCAGGTGTTGATCCTGACGACAAGCTCCGTCTTGAAGTCACCGACTCCCTCGTCCGTCTCTCCGTCGGTGTGGAGAACCCCGACGACATCATTGCTGACCTCGACAACGCCCTCAGCGCCATATAGAGCAAAGGAAAGGACCCACCCATGACAAAGAGCTGGGCAGAGCCTTGGAAGATCAAGATGGTCGAACCGTTGACCATGACGACACGCAAGCATCGCGAGCGGGCAATCGAAGAGGCTGGCTACAACACCTTCCTGCTTGCAAGCGAAGATGTGTACATCGACTTGCTCACCGATTCGGGAACTACCGCTATGTCTGACCGGCAGTGGTCAGCAATGCTCCTTGGTGACGAGGCCTATGCGGGCGCTACCTCGTTCTACAAGCTGGTCGACGCCGTACACGATGTCTATGGGTACGAGGAACTGATCCCGACGCATCAAGGGAGGGGAGCGGAGCACATCTTGAGCCAGCTCCTCATCAACGATGGCGATGTTGTCCCTGGCAACATGTACTTCACGACCACGCGTTACCACCAAGAGGCGGCCGGCGGAACGTTCGCGGACGTAATAGTCGACGAGGCCCACAACCCAGCTTCGATGTTCCCTTTCAAGGGCAACATTGACCTCGACAAGCTCACAACAATCGTCGACGACGTTGGAGCGGACCGCGTGCCGTATGTGTCGTTCGAGACGAACGTGAACATGGCAGGTGGGCAGCCGGCATCGATGGCGAACATCAAAGCCGTGTACGCGTACTGCCACGACAACAACATTCCGGTCATGCTTGATGCCACACGAGCTGTCGAGAACGCGTACTTCATCCAACAGCGAGAGGACGGGTACGCCGACTGGTCGATTGCGGCGATCGTTCGGGAGATCGCGGATCACTCAGACGGCGCAACGGTGTCATCGAAGAAGGACAACCTCGTCAACATCGGAGGGTTCCTTGCTGTCCGCGATCCGGAGCTCGCTACCCGAGCGCGGGCGATGCTCGTTGCTTTCGAAGGTCTCCACACGTACGGCGGCATGTCGGGGCGCGACATGGAAGCACTGGCAGAAGGAATCCGTGAGATGGTTGGCACCGACGACCACATCAGGGCACGAATCGGCCAGGTCGAGTATCTGGGAAACAAGCTCCTCGACGCTGGTGTGCCGCTCATCCGGCCGATCGGTGGACACGGCGTCTTTCTCGACGCAGCGGCGATCCTCAATCATCTCGCTCAGGACGAGTTTCCCGCGCAGTCGCTCGCGGCTGCAATCTACGTCGACTCCGGAGTACGCGGCATGGAGCGAGGGAATGTGTCCGCCGGTCGGGATCCCCTGACCGGTGAGAATCGACATCCCAAACTCGAACTCGTTCGACTCACGATACCGAGACGGGTCTACACCCAGTCCCATATGGACGTGGTCGCCGAATCGGTCACCAATGTGTACCAGACGAGGGACCACGTCACAGGCTTGAAGTTCACATACGAACCGGAATCACTGCGGTTCTTCCAGGCTCGATTCACAGCCGTGTAGGGGTCAGTGCAGCGGCTATGGCGCCGCTATCGTCGTTGGCATGGCCTCATTGCGCATTGATCACCTGTATCGGGAGACCGTCCATTGGGTCGAGAGCGTCGCGTGGTGGGAGGATCTCGGCTTCGTATTCCAGACCACCTGGGGCGAAGAGCCCCACCGCGCCGGCATCCTCTTCAATGACGAGACGCGTGTGGTCCTCGCTGAAGTGGCGTCGAGCGATCCCGCATCGAGCGTGTTCCTCGCGACTGACGACCTTGAATCGACATCCCGTCGCCTCGGGTCTCCGGTCGTCGACACACACTGGGGAACCCGTATGGTGAGTGCCACAGACCCTGACGGACGGACGTACAACTTCGAACCGGGAGACGACTCATGAAGATCACCTCAGCCATGCTCGCGGACGCAGCACAGGTCCAATCGGGCAAGCTCTTTGTCCTCGGCGGAGGGTTCGATACGATCTCCGTCAGGAGTCTCCCTGCCACGCACCGCAACCTCACAATCGCAATGGTTGCCGAAGTCGGACCTGAGGACCGCCAACGCGATCTCGAGCTTCACATCACACTCATCGACGAGGACGGTCAGCCCGTCGGAGTTGAAGCGAAGGGAATGCTGCGAGTCGGTGCACCGCCGAACCTGCCACCAGGGTCGCCAAGCGTTGTGCCCATCGTCAGCCCCTTCCACAACATCACCTTCGCTGAGGCAAAGGGCTATACCTTCGTCGTCAGCCTCAACGAACAGGAGCTGGCTCGGGTCCGGTTCCGTGTCGCCCTGGTTCCGTAGTGGGGCAGGTCTTCAACGTTCCGAACTCGATCTCGTTGGTTCGGCTTGCACTGATACCACTCTTCGTGTGGCTCATCTTCGTGCCGGAAGAGTACGGATGGGCAGGCGTCCTCCTCGGAGTCATCGGCGCTACCGATTGGATTGACGGATATCTGGCACGTCGTCTCGATCAGGTGACGGAGCTCGGCAAGTTCCTCGACCCGCTCGCTGACCGGATCGCGGTTGTCGTGGCGGTCATCGCCGGCCTGATCGTGGGCGTCCTGCCGGCGTGGTTCGCCGTCGCCCTCATCGTGAGGGAGCTCTTGATCGCAGTCGGTGCGATGTACGGATGGATGAATGGTGTCACGAAGCTTGACGTTCGTTGGCTGGGAAAGGCCGCAACCCTTGCCCTCTATGTCTCCGTGACGGCGTTCTACATCGGTGTCGGCTTCTCCGCCGATTGGGCACTCTGGCTCGCATACGGATTCGGTATCCCTGGGCTGGTCATGTATTACTGGGTGGGCGTCGAATACCTTGGGGATATGA
>Ga0255049_10002127_pt1 | contig 10560 bp, 10 predicted proteins | sample JV7_2_3_MG_FD_183615 | JGI IMG/M metagenome (GOLD analysis project Ga0255049, IMG submission 183615) | Seawater microbial communities from Jervis Inlet, British Columbia, Canada - JV7_2_3 | ecosystem: Environmental > Aquatic > Marine > Inlet | place: Canada: British Columbia | collected 2016-10-06
CAGCGAAAAAAAGAACGGAGCGGAGGCGCTCAATCGCCTCCGCTCCGTTTCGTCCCTGAGGGCCGAGACCGATTCGCCTAGGCGACCGGCGCGTCCTCCAGCGTCCTGGACATTGACTGGACGCCATGCGCGATGGCGGGCTTACAAAACCGGATTCCGATCTCGTGAAGACTCTTGAGATCCATATCCGTCAAATCGGGGTAACGCTCACCGATGTAGTCGATCGTTTCATCCATCCAGTGGCGCTGATCTTCCTCAGCGGCCTGGAGGACGTCGCAGCGGTGCACGTGACTGAACAGCTCGTCACGGGCTCGGTCAAGGAGTTTTTCTTTCGACAAATGGGCCTCCAATTTTGCGGGCTTCGAGCGAGCGCCTTCGGCGCGTCGGGTCGAAATCTTAAGCTCAGCCCTATAACGTAACTCTGAATCTACGGCAGACAAACCGGGGGTGTGGTGTCGAGAACAGCAGGTCCAGACGCGGTCGAAGTGGAGGTGTTTCGACACCTCTTCACAGCTCTCTCGGAGGAGATGGGAGCGGCACTGAAGCGTGCCTCGTTCTCGCCAAACATCAAGGAGCGACGGGACTACTCGTGCGCGCTCTTCAGCCCGACCGTAGGCGCCGTGGCCTTGGGCGACCACATGCCGGTCCACCTCGGTGCGATGCCCATGAGCGTCGAGGCGGCGCTCGAGGAACTGGGGACGCTCGCCCCCGGAGACATCGTCTGCCTCAATGACCCGTTTCGGGGGGGGACGCATCTGCCGGACATCACCCTGATCGCGGCGGTCCACGGGCCCGCGGACGTGCTACTCGGATACGTGGCGTCTCGAGCCCACCACAGCGATGTCGGTGGCTCGACGCCCGGGTCCATGCCCCTTGCCCGCGAGATCTTCGAGGAGGGGCTCCGTATTCCGCCGGTGCGTCTATACAGAGAGGGATCGCGGAACGAGGATCTGTGGCGGACCGTTCTCGCGAACGTGCGCACGCCGGTCGAGCGGGCGGGAGATCTGGACGCGCAGATCGCGGCGCTGCATACGGGCGCGACCCGACTCATCGAGATCGCCCACCGCAGGGGCATCGCGGCGACGCTGTCGGCCATGGACGCCCTCATTGACTACGCCGACCGCTTGGTCGAGTCAGGCCTCGAACGCATACCTGACGGAAGCTACGCCGGCGAGGATTTTATCGAGGACGACGGATTCGGGTCAGGCCCGCTCCCGATCCGGGCAACGCTCACACTCAAGGGAGCCGAACTCGAGATCGACTTCGCGGGAACCTCGCCTCAGGTGCCGGGCGGTGTGAACGCGGTGGCAGCCATCACGTCATCCGCGACGCGGTACGTGGTCCGGTGCGTGGTCGAGGCCCTACTCGGTGAGCCGCTTCCCGCAGGTGGCGGATCAATGTCTTCCGTATCGATGATTCTGCCGGAGGGCAGCCTGGTGAACGCGAAACCACCCGCGTCGGTCGCGGCCGCCAACGTCGAGACGAGCCAGCGGATCACCGACGTGCTCCTGCGAGCGTTCGGTGAGGCGCTTCCGGAACTCATGCCGGCTCTCTCGCAGGGCACCATGAACAACACCACCGTCGGGGGTGTCGATCCCCGAAACGGAGCGGCCTTCGCCTACTACGAGACCGTGGGAGGAGGTATGGGCGCGGGCCCGACGGGTGATGGACTGAGCGGCGTCCACGTCCATATGTCGAACTCGCTCAACACGCCGATCGAGGCGCTCGAGCACGCGTACCCCTTCCGAATCACCACCTATGGAATCCGGCGAGGCTCAGGCGGTGGCGGGCTCCATCGGGGTGGCGATGGGCTGCGCCGCGATCTCGAGATTCTCGGGCCGGCACGGGTCGCGCTGCTCTGTGAACGCCGGACCATCGGCCCGTCGGGGGCGCAGGGCGGCGAGTCCGGATCGCCGGGGGAGAACGTCCTGATCCGTGGAGGGGTAGAGGAGCGCCTCGCCGGAAAAGCGACGTTCTCCGTGCAAGCCGGGGACATCGTCAGTATCCGCTCTCCGGGAGGCGGGGGATGGGGCTTTCCAACCGTCGACTCATAACAGCATAGGCGCATGCACCTCAGATTCTCTGCCGTCTGTGACCACGCCGATCCGACGCCCGACGGGAAGGTCAACGTCCATGGAGTCTACCACGACCTCTCGGCCCCGGGCTTTCCCGCCCAACAGGACCGCATCGTGCTCGTTCTGGTCATCGAGTGGGGCAGAGACGACCATGGCCGATACGTCTTCAAGGCGGATCTCGAGGACGATGAGGGCGACATCTCACTCACGGTCGAGGGGGAGACGGACGTGCATCGGCCCGCCCCCGATCAGCCTCCCTCTCGCAGCCAGCTCATCATGCCCATGGACGGTGTGGTCTTCCCTCACGCCGGCCAGTACACCTTCCGTGTGAAGGTGAAGGGAAAGACCCTCGAGGGACCCGGCATCTACCTGATGGAAGTTCCGGAGGGACAGGCGACGGTCTGATGACCGGGCCACGCTCGCTCGCGAGGCACAGGCCCCGTGGAATCCCGGAGGGGTACGAGACGAGGGCTTCGGCTTTCGCAAGAGCCGTCGCCTTCCAAGGGGTCGGCGACTGGATCGATGCGGTGCTCGCGTCCGGTGAAACCCTGCACGGCTGGGCAGCCCGTCACGACCAGCGCGCAGAGTTCGCTGGGCGGGGGACGGTCTACTCCGTCGCCGCGCCGGTCTCAGGTCCCGACGGCCGGGAGCGCTGGGCTGTGCGGCATTTTCAACGCGGCGGTGCGATGGCCATGCACATGGAAGACCGCTACCTGAGAGTCGGTCGTCTCCGACCCTGGCGGGAACTCGTCGCCTCGGTGACGGCCCGGGCACGGGGCGTGCGGACGCCCGCGGTCGTGTGCGGCGCCGCCTACCCCGTCGGAGCCTACTACAGAGCTGACCTGATCACCGAGGTCGTTCCGGACGCCCGCACTCTCGCCGAGACCCTGTTCGATTGCGACGGCACACGCGGCTGGCTCGTCGCCATGTCCCGGGCCGGCGAGCTGATTCGGCAACTCGCGGACGCGGGCGTATTCCACGTCGATCTCAACGCCCACAATATTCTGTTGACCGACGGGCCTAGCGCCGAGTCGTTCGTGGTCGATCTCGATCGGGCTCGCGTCCTCAAGGGTCCGTCGCCCGGCGCCCGCGAGCGGATGCAGGCGCGACTCATCCGATCGATCGTGAAAATCGGAACGCCCACCGGGGAGCAACTGAAGGACTCGGAAATCGAGGCGGCTCTGAACCGACGGATGGAGCGCGACTGAATGGGATGGAGCGGACCCCCACCGCGAGAGGTCTGCATCGTCATGCTCTCGGCCATTGGCGATGCGGTCCACGTGCTTCCCGTCGCCAATGCCCTGAAGCGGGCGTGGCCCGAGTGCCGCATCACGTGGGTGCTTCAGCCGGTGCCCTACCTCATGGTGCGTGACCACCCGGCCATCGATGACTTCGTCGTCTTCCGTCGCCGTCGTGGCTTCCGAGGATTGATTGAGTTACGCGATTTCAGGCGGGACATGAAGAACCGCCGCTTCGATCTGCTCATCGGCCTTCAGGTCTACCTCAAGGCCGGACTGATCACGGCACTCACTCCAGCTCGCATCAAACTCGGCTTCGACCGGCGGCGGGCCCGTGACGCCCAGTGGTTGTTCACGAACCGCCGCATTCCCGCACGCGGCCAGCGACACGTGCAAGACCAGTACTTCGAGTTCCTGGAGTACCTCGGCATCGACCCGGAGCCGGTCAGCTGGGACCTCCGGTTCTCCGAGGAGGAGCGCGCCGCCCAAGCTGAGTTTTTCGAGGGTCTGGGTCGGCCGGCCTGTGCCGTGGTGGTGGGCACGAGCAAGCGGGACAAGAACTGGAACGCGGAAGGCTACGCCCACGTACTCGAGGAAGTCGACCGATCGTATGGACTCCGTCCGGTTCTGGTGGGGGGGCCGTCTCCGATCGAGCGCGGTATGGCCGATGACATCGTGACCCATACCGACGCCAGGGTCGTGGACATGCTCGGTGACGATCTACGAAAACTCATGTGGATCATCGACGGAAGCGCGCTTCTCATCTCGCCCGACACCGGGCCCCTTCATATCGCGCGCGCGCTCGAGACACCCGCCGTAGGCCTGTTCGGGTATACGAACCCGAAGCGCTCCGGCCCCTACGGCGCCTACCAGGATCTCATTGTCGACGGCTACGCCGAGCATCCTGGAGAGGATTATCCCATCATGCCACAGTACCGAAACGGCATGGAACGCATCCGGGTGGACGACGTGTTGGCGAAGGTGTCGCTCGCGATGGACAAGTATGTGACCCTTTGACGGGACCCAAGCAACGAGGAAACTCCCATGCCAACGACCGATCCCTGGAAGACCAGTACCTCCCTGGCCCCGGAGAAGCTCATCGAACCCTCGCTGGAGTTGCACTGGGCCGCGCAGTTTCTGGCGTCCGTCGGCCAGACATTTGCGGAGCCTAGTGACGACGACAGCCACCGAGCGATGGAATGGGATCCGCAGCGACGCGCATTCGTGAGCTCGCCGTTCGCAGGGGCCTACCCCTTCCGGGTGGGCCTCCGCCCCGAGGACCTGACGCTGCTCCTGCTCGACCGGACACCCGAGGCTCTGGGCTCACTCCCGCTCGCGGGCAAGACTCGAGACGAGGGGTATGAGTGGCTCAGCTTGGGCTTGGCCACCTATATGGGCGGCGCTCCGCCCATCATCGAGCGACCCGAGTTCGACATTCCCGAGCATCCCGTTGGAGATCGGACTCCCTTCTCGAGCGCTTACACGGACGAGCATCGGGCGCTGGCCGCTCTCTACGGCGGCTCGTCCGAAATCCTCGGCGAACTCGTGGCGGGACGTGACGACGCCGCACCGATCCGATGTTGGCCGCACCACTTCGACTTGGCCACGCTGCTCACGGTCGCGACCGATGCCGACGGGTCCGCCACGAGTACGGTGGGGGTCGGACTGGCGCCGATGGGCGGCGGCTACGAGAGCTGGTACTGGTATGTGACCCCCTGGCCCTATCCGGATCCTTCGGCGCTCCCTGAGCTGACCGGGGCTGGCGCGTGGCACACGGAAGGATGGACCGGCGCGGTTCTCACAGGAGAGGAGATCGTGAAATTGGACGAGGCCGCCAGACGGCAAGCGGTCCAATCGTTCGTAAAGGAAGCAGTGGAAACCGCCACCCGGGCGCTGACCGGCTAGAGCCTCCGCACCAGACAGAGGCTGGACGCTGGCCACATGCGCGGCGTGTGGGCGCGGACGCTCAACGGCCCTGCGCGTCCGCCTCCGTGCGGGCCAAGCGCCCCTCGACCGCCTCGGAGCGTGACTCCGCGTTGAGCGGGAATCCCTCCTGGATCGACCTCAGGTGGAGCGTCAGCGATCCTGGCCCCGGGATGTCCGTCTTCACGTAGACCGGAATCCTGCGCTCGTCATCGGTGAGGTGGATCTCAGCTCCGGCGCCCTCGGCGAAGATCCCTTTGGTCCGGATCTCGGGGGCCACGACGATCGTGTTGTACCAAACGCCCTCTGTTTCCCGCCGATCCTTGCGAAGCACCCGAATGACGACCGGGTTGCCATCGTCCTTGAAGTACCGGTTGAGCGTGTACGTCTTGCCCACCTCGAGCGGCAACGTCCGCAGAAAATAGATGAACGCGATGTCGTCGAGCGGAAGCGCGGAGCCGAGGTCGCCGGCTTCGTCGTTGTCCTGTCGCTCCCACCGCATGCGACCGGGAAAGAACTCCCAGTGCCGATAGCTCTCGTAGCCGGGTTGGTCGATGTCGCGAATGTAGCGCCAGCTTTGGAGTGTCGAGAGGTCGAACCATGTCTGGTACGTGTCCTCTATGCGAAGCGGGCCCAATCCACCCTTGATCCCCATGGCGACCCGGTATACCGGGTTGTCCCGCACGTCCTCGACACCCACGACGCTCATGTAGCCCTCGCCGGCGCCAAAGATGCCGACCTTGAGCTTGTAGACGAGGTGCTCGCCCGGCCCGAAGGGTGCACGGGCCGCGAACGGGTCCACCGGGACCGCCTCCTCGGTGTAGCTGACCGGGACCGCGACGGGCGCCAGTGGATCGTGAGCGGTGTCTTGCTCCACCTCCTGCGCGGAGATCGGAGTCACGGAGACTGCGAGGACCGCAATCGCCCCCAGTACCGGGGCCGCGAGCATCCGCGACGGGCCGCGCGACATCGATGCCAAAGCCGAACGTCGGGCGGGTATCATGCCGCCTCCGCCCCCGGCTCCGACCACATCGAACCCGGCAGCCTCGCGAGTCCCACGAGTGTCTTCCATGGGCTGAAGCGAGACGGGCGCGTTTGGAGGTCGTAGCGGAGCCGCAGGGGGACCTCAGCGATCCGGCGTGCGTGGGGCGCCAGCCGCCCGAGCAACTCGACGTTGGCAGCCCAACCATCCGACCGGATGAGAGGGTCGCTTTCGGCCCGATCGCGCAGTGCCTTCTTCAGCACGATCACCCGGTACGCACGCAGCCCGGCAAGAGGATCGGAAACCGGCGCGCCGGCGATGGCCCGACGCAGGAAGGTCGTGGCCGCCCAACGCGCAAGGATCCTGCCCCTGCCCTGATGCCCACCCTCGCTCGAGACCACGCCCGCCACGATATCGACGCCCCCCTCCAGCGTCTTCACGAGCGTCACGACATCGTCGGGCGACTCGGTGAAATCGCCCTGCATGACAACGGCGCAGTCACGCTTGGGATAAGTCGCCTCGTCCCGCACGTGGCGAAGAAGCAGTTCGACGGACCGCCCGTAACCGATTCGCTCTTCGGAGCGCAGGATGGTCAGGGGCAGCGAGCGCCGGTACCGCTGAAGCACGTTGGCCGTGTCGTCGTCCGACGCATCGTCGTGGACGACCAGCCTGTAGTCTCTAGCGAATTCGCCCAGAACATTCCGCGTCTTCCAGAGAAGGACGCCGATGGTCGAGGCCTCGTTGTGGGTCGGAACGCAGACGTATATCACTGATTCTATGGGCTCAGGGCATGTACGGAGGCCGGCGCGCACTCCCTGCGTCACCGACCTGACCCTATGTAACCTGGGAGCGCGACCCCTGTTCCTCGACAGGCCGTGTTTTCCAGCGTCTGTGCTGCCAAAAGTACTGATCGGGAGCCATCCGGATCGCTTTTTCGAGCGCCTCGTGATAGGCGAGCAGTAAGCTCCGGACGTCCTCGTCCAGGTCGCCCGAGATCTCATACTCCAGGCGTCTCGCTACCAGCACGTAGCGTTGGCGCCAACCAGGCTCGCGGACCGCGAAGCCGACGAACACCGGGCACCCCGTGCGAATGGCGAAGAGCGCCGGCCCACGAGCGGTCGCCGCGAGCTTGCCGAAGAAGGGGACGAACACGCCGTGCCGGTGGGCATTCTGGTCGCCGAGCAACGCAGCGACCCGGCCTTGTCGGAGAGAGCGGAGAACCGCTTTGGGAGCATCGTCCATCGCGATCACTCGCATGCCGAGGCGCTCGCGCGTCGCGAACAGGTCGCGCTCGAAGTGTCGATTCGTCATGCCCTTTCCCACCACGTCGAGTGGCAGGCCGTGCGCCGCGATCCCAGCCCCGGCCATCTCCCAGTTTCCGAGGTGGCCGGTCAGGACGACCACCCCTTCCTCCCGACGGGTCGCGTCGCGGACCATATCGAAGTCGATGAGGCGAATCCGGTCCGCGATGCGTTCCCCCGACCAACCGCTCATCCGAAAGAGGACGGCAGCCTCCCGGCCGAGGTGCATGTAGCTCCTCCGGGCCGTGCGACGTCTCCACGCGCGAGACTCGTCTGGAAAAGCGAGCCGGAGGTGCTCATCGACCTCCCGGCGACGGATGCGCAGCACACTCCCGGCGATCAAACCCGCCAAGGCAGCGAACCGTATCGCCACCCCCTCGGGCAGGATGGACCACTTCCCTCGCAAGATCCGAAAGCCCCAGTACTCGAGGCGGTACCTCACGAGCCGGTGGGTGGAGAAGCTGCCATGAACTGCAGTTCGTGGAGACGCTTGTAACGTCCGCTCTGCGCGAGCAGCACCGAGTGATCGCCCCGCTCGACGACCCGGCCTTCCTCCATCACGAGGATCTGGTCGGCTCTCTGAACAGTCGAAAGCCGGTGAGCGACCACGATGACCGTGCGTCCCTCGAGCAGCGCTTCGATGGCGTCCTGAATGAGCCTCTCCGATTCGGTATCGAGCGCACTCGTCGCCTCGTCGAGAATCAGGATCGGGGGGTCCCGGAGCAAGGCGCGGGCGATCGCGATTCGCTGTCGCTGGCCACCGGAGAGCTCGACCCCGCGCTCTCCCACCACGGTGTCGTAGCCATCGGGCATTTGTTCGATGAAGTCGTGGGCGTGCGCCGCGCGCGCGGCCGCCTCGATCTGCCCGAGAGTCGCGTCCGGTCGTCCGTATGCGACGTTGGCCCGCACGGTGTCGTGGAACAGGACGGTTTCTTGCGAGACGATACCCAGGAGCCGTCGTAGATCCCCGACCTTCACGTCACGGATGTCGTGCCCGTCTATCCGGATCGTTCCCGAGGACACATCGAAGAAGCGACTCAGGAGATCCACGACGGTGCTCTTGCCCGCCCCACTCGGGCCAACGAGCGCGAGCACGCTTCCCTTGGGCACCGTGAAGGAGACGTCTCGAAGAGCGGGCTGCCCTTCACGGTATGCGAAGGTCACGTCGGTGAACACGATCTCGCTTCGGAACCCGGTGAGCGACTCGGCGCCGGGCGAATCGCCGATCTCGATGGGCGCATCCAGGAACTCGAACACCCGCTCCGCCGCGACCAGACCCGGCTGGGCGGTGGCCGGGAACTTCGCCACACTCTTGACCGGTGAGTACAGCTTCAGGGACAGGCCGAGAAAGCCCACGAACTGTGCCGACGTGACGTCTCCCGCCACGACCATCCGCGCACCGAACCAAAGAAGGATCACGGTCCCCCCCGCCGCGAGCATCTCTGTCATGGGAGCGGCGACAGCACGCGCGAGCTCGGCCCGTAGGAACTGGCGGAAGTAGCCACCGGTGAGGCGGTGGAAGCGCTCGCGCTCGCGCGCTTCCGCCGAGGCCGACTTCACGAGGCGGATGCCGGCCAAGGTCTCTAGGATGTGCGCATTCACCTCGCCACCCAGATGCAGGACCCGACGATCACGTCGGCGGAGTACGTTCACCAGCGGACCCCATATTCCCATCGCGGCGGGAATCACGACGCACGCGGCCAGGGTGAGCTCCCAGGAGATCAGGAGCATCGCCAGCAGCGCGACGATGAACTCGAAGACAGCCGAGATCATGCGCGACATCTCCCTCGTGACCAGCACGCGCAACTGTTCGATCTCGGTCGTGAGACGGCTCACGATCTGACCGATCCTCACGCGACCGAAGAAGCCCAAGTGCAGCTCCAGGAGGTGATCGTATACGGCGTTGCGCAGATCCCGATTCACGCCCTGCTCAGCTCGAGCGAGAAGGTAGGCACGAGAGAACGCGAAGACGTTCTTGAAGAGGAAGACCAGGATGATGAGGATGATGACCCGTCCGATCGCCACGAGCGGGTCACCCGAGAGATCGACCCACCGGTAGACGGTCGCGTCGAGCAGATGCTGCATGGCGCTGTCGCTCGCAGCGGGCGCCCCGCCACTGCCCAGAAAGAGGGCCTCCACGAAGGGGATCAGCAGCACATACACGGCGGCGTCCAGCACCGCGTAGCATGCGGCGGCGATGACAGCCAGGAGCACGGCCGGGGAGTGAGGCCGCACGAAGGCGAGAAGGCGTGCGTATAGGACCATGGGCTCCACTAGCCCCCTACGGCCTGGGCGTCAGACTCGCCACAGGCACGATCATCTCCTCCGGGCTGATTCCACCGTGGAGAAACGAGTTCCGATACCGCGCCTGGTACTCGCGCAGCTTGGTCGGGTAGACGAAGAAATAGTCGTCCAGTGCCAGGAGGTACGACATGCCGAGTCGTCCGGAGGGTAGGCGAAGGTCCTTCTCGTCGTTGGTCCGGAAGGCGGTGGACGACACTTCGGCCCGCAGGTCCTGGCCGAACTTGTAGCGCAGGTTGCTCGTGGCGTCGCGGCGCGCGAAAACCGTCGACGGATGCTGGCAGAGGATCGATCCGTGGTCGGTCGTCAGGATGACCCGGTGACCCTGCCGCGCCGCCTCTCTGAGCACATCGAAGGCAGTCGATCGCTCGAACCACGACCGGGTCAGATCGCGCAGGGCGGCCTCGTCACGTGCGACCTCCATGAGGATCGGTGACTCCGAACGGCCGTGGGTCATGAGGTCAACGAAGTTGAAGACCATGGCGATCACCATGCCCGGTGTCTTCAGAGCTGAGTTCACGCGCCCGCGAACCTGCTCCCCCTGCCGGTCCGAGAAGATCTTCTCGTAGTGAACGGGAACGCTGCGACCCGTCAGACGCCTGAGCTGCTCTATGAGGAGCTTGTCCTCGAACGCGTTGAGACTGCCCTCGTCATCCGACGAGTCCCACCACTCGGGCCGGTCCCTGGCGATCTCGTCGGGGTACTGTCCGCTGAAGATCGCGTTTCTGGCATAGGGCGTG
>Ga0255049_10002128_pt1 | contig 10559 bp, 8 predicted proteins | sample JV7_2_3_MG_FD_183615 | JGI IMG/M metagenome (GOLD analysis project Ga0255049, IMG submission 183615) | Seawater microbial communities from Jervis Inlet, British Columbia, Canada - JV7_2_3 | ecosystem: Environmental > Aquatic > Marine > Inlet | place: Canada: British Columbia | collected 2016-10-06
GTCCTCGGTTCACCGCCGTCCGGTCCCCCAGCGTGACCTCACTAGACCAACCGTGCACCGGTGACCAGCCCGCAACTTCGCAGCAGACCTCAACGAATCAGGTCGGTGGCACTCCACTCACGGGGGCGATCGTCGACCCCTTCGAGTACATACCTAGAGATAACGATGAACCCGAGCAACGCCCCCATTGCCACCTCTCGGGGAAGGCCGATGACTGTGACGATCACTCCCCACATCAACGGGCCGAGGATGGTGGCAAACCGCCCGACCGTGGCGTACAGGCCATAGAACTCACCGAGGTACCGCGGTGGCGAGATCCGTTGCATGTAGACCCGATCAGCCGCCCACGTCGCCCCCAACGCCAGTCCGCCCAGTACTCCGAGAACCCAGGCGAGTGAACTCGAATCGGTCGCTCCGGCTGCAATACCGAGCCCTATCGCCAGCATCCATAGCACCAGCACTCGATGCAGTATCCAGCGCGGGCCCTTGCGGTCTACCAGTTGACCGCCACCTATTCCCCCGATGATGGCTCCGACGATGGCGACACCCAGCAGGCCCTGAACCTGTGAGTCACTAAAGCCCAGTTCCTCGATGACGTAGATAGTGAGGAAGCCCCCGATAAGCGTGTTTACCGCGTCGGTGTAGAGAAACCGGCCGACCAGGAACCGGGTGACGCCTTCGTAGCCACGTGCCTTTTTCCACGCATCGACGAGGCTGCGAAGGCTGGCTCGAAGCGAAGGAGGAGGACCCTCCTCCCGTCGGCGTGGCCGCTCCTTTACGAATAGGAACGTCGGCAGCGCAAACAAGAGAAACAGCACCGCAATCGCCTTGAACACGGCCGGCTCGCCGTACTCATCGAGCAGGAAGATGCCGAGCAGTACTGCGATGAATGAACCGATGTAGCCGACGCCGATCCCTATGCCCGACACGATGCCAACGTTTTCCGGCGTCGACACGTCGGGGAGGATCGCGTCATACACCACCGACCCCAGGTTGAACCCGATGAGGGCGATGATGAACAGAACTATCGATGGGGTCACACCCACCGTGGCAATAAAGAAGGTCGGAACGACCGCCAACAACGTCGTAGGAAAGAGATAGGGCAAACGCGTGCCGCGGTGGTCGCTGCGAGCGCCGATCCAGGGACCGAGCACGATGACGATCACCATCGCTGTGTCCAGGGCAAGGGCCAACGCCAAATCGGCCGGTTCATCGAAGCGTTGCAGGAAGCCCGGAAGGCCGTCGACGTTGTCGGTGAGCCACTCTGCGAAATAGAGAGAACCGACCCCGAGCGCAAAGATGGTGTTTGCCAGGTCGTAGAGGGCCCAAGACGCGATCGAGAGCCGGGTTGGCCGCCAGGTCGAATTCACGGTCGAATCACCCGGGCGACGCTACCAGTGGTCAGATGTGCACAGTGGTCGCCTCAGGCAGCGGCTTCGAGCACTCGAGCACACACGTCGCAACTCGGCTCCGGGCAACGCTCGACCACGACGCTTCCGAGTGTCGCCAGGACCGCCACCGCTGAGTTCATTGCACCAAACGCTGTATCAACTGAAATCTTCTTCATGTCTTGAAGCGTAAGACGTGGGTATGACAGAAACGCCCGGTCAGAGGCCAAGCAGCCGTATCACCTCTGTATCAGAGGTCTGAGCAAAGTCGTCATACCACTCCCCCACGGCTCGGAGTCGATCCGGTTGCATCGGACAAACAACGTCATCAACCTCGTAGGCGATCAAGTCGATCGTCGCCGGCGGACCCACCGGGATGGCGCACACCAGTCGCTCCGGCTCCAAGCGGCGTACGTACCCGAGGGCAGCACGCAAGGTGGCACCGGTCGCTACGCCGTCGTCAACCAACACCACAACTCGATCCTGCGCCGCAGGCGGCTCAGAACCGAACACTCCCTGGCGCCGGCGAAGCTCCTCCAGCGAGCGCGCCACCTCGACTTCTACGTCTGCCGGGTCGAGATTCATCCGGCCGATCGAAGCGTCGTCGAGTAGAGCCACTCCGTCCGGAGCAACCGCGCCGATCGCCATCTCGCGGCTCCACGGCGCACCCACTTTGGCCGCCAGCACGAATCCGAGCTCTCCGTCTAGTACGTCTGCCACCTCGGAAGCGACAACGACTCCACCGCGCGGAATCCCGAGGACAAGCGGCGCAGACCCATGCAGGTGAGCAAGCAGGCCTCCCAAGGTACGCCCTGCGTCGACACGATCGCGATACCTGCTCATGGCATAAGAGTATCGACGGCTCAAGACCGTCTGACCATCGGTACGCTCGGCCGATGCGCCGACTTCTCCTAGTGGCCAACCCAGCAGCCTCCGGCTTCACAGCCTCACTACATCGCGACGTGGTCGAGATACTCGAAACCGGATTCCACGTGACCGCGATCTGGCCAAATGGGCCGGCGCAAGCGCGTACCGAATCCGCAGCCGCGGCCGCCGACGGCTTCGATGTCGTGGTTGCCATGGGCGGCGATGGAGGGGTTCATGAGGTCGCCAATGCGATCGTGGGAACCAAGGCCGCCCTCGGGGTGATCCCCGCCGGTACAACGAACGTCTTTGGCCGAATCGCCGGCTTTCCGCGCAAGCCGCGCCAAGCGGCAGAAGCCATAGCTGCGGTCACGGCCACCAAGGCCTTGCCCACACTCGCCATTAGCGAAGGGCGGGGAGGCTCATCTACCCGCGATCACATCGCCACATTTGCGGCCGGGGTGGGGTTCGATGCTGAAGTCATCAAGGAATCGGAACGCCGCCCTCTCGGGAAGGTCGGCTTCGGGGCTCTCCACTACGCCCGCAGCACCACCAAAGTCGCAAGGGCCTTTCGTGATCGCGTTCCGACGCTTCGAGTCAGTGACGGCACGCGCAGCGCAGATGCGGTCGCCGTCCAACTCCAGATTCACGATCAATTCACCTATCTCGGGCGCATCCCACTGAGTTTGGCGTCTGGACCACGGCCGGTTGCAGCGGTCATTTCGCGGGTAACCACACCGCGGCTCTTCAACCTGCTCGCACGCAGCGCCATTCGGCGCGGTATGGCACGAATGCCGGGAGTCGAGATCTGGGAGGGATTCGACAACATCGAAATCATCTCGGATCCGCCGTCGTGGGTCGAAGCGGATGGCGAACTCCTGGCCAAGGCCACCGAGATCACCGTCAGATGCGAGAGCCGGGGTCTCCTGGTGGTGGCTGTCTAGAGCCGGCTACGGCGATGTTCGGCCGAGACTCTCATCGACCATCATCGCATCGACAGACAAACCGGCGACAACGGCAGCAAGCGATGCCCGCTCCCACAAAAGCGTGCGTAGCGGCACCCCAAATCGTTCCTGCAATCCTTCGTCGAGCGCCGATCCAGGATCAGAGCTCGACTCAACGCCACGCATGGCGCCGACCAGCTCTGCCTCGACCACATCCTCCCGGAAGGTCTGGCGGATTCGCTGTCCGAATACACCGCCGGCATCGGTCGAAAGACCCAGAATGAACACCTCGAGGAGGCGCAGTGCTTCGAAAGTCGCCGCCCCTCCCCTGGTCACCACATCCGTGACGATCGCCTCCCGAACTGAGAGCCACCGCTCTTCGAAGTCGAGCGAACCCGATCTGGTGACGCCGGCGGCTCCGGCCACAGCCTGAGCAGCACGCCTTGCGTCATCGATGATCTTGCCGACATGAACCCGTTTCTCATCGAGCCGCGCACTCAGGTGTGCTGCCAGCGCCTCCATGCCGCGCGGTTCGGAGTCAGGCGGAGCGGCGGCGACCCCAAAGATGACCGGATCGGAGAACCCGTCTTCGGCGAGAAGTGTCCGTAGGTGGGCGACAACGACATCTAGGCCCTGTTCGTCCAATTGGTCGACCTTGTTCAAGACAAAAATGACCCGATCCGACGAACCAGCGAGCGGTGAGATCAGGGTCTGGTGCAACGCCGGGTCTGAGTACTTGACGGGGTCGAGCACCCACACCGCAACATCCACGTCCGGCATCAGCTGCTCCACCCGATCGCGGTGTTCAGTGGCGATGCTGTCGACATCGGTCATATCGAGGATCGCAAGCTCGGCAAAGAGCGTGTGAGAAACCCGATGCTCGACGCCCAAGCGATCAAGCAGCACCCGAAGTGACGGCTCGGCTCCTGCTGGAATCCACGCCAAGGGCTCAGCGGTATGCGGTCGCACCGGACTGGTTGACGCAATCTGCTCGCCGGCAACGGCATTGAGCAGACTCGATTTTCCCGATCCGGTACCCCCCACCAATGCCAGCACCATCGTCGATCCGAGATGGCCGGCTCGGGAGCGGGCTGCGGTTGCAGTTGATCGAGCGCTATCGAGATCATCTGGGTGAACGTGACCTGCAGCAAGGCTGACGACAAAGTCGAGGCCCTCCACGACCTTGATGATGTCGCTCACGTCAAGGCCCCCGTCGACAACTCGCTGAGAGTTGTCCCGGTGACGGCCGGTCCGAGCCTCTCCGAGAATCGCAATTCATCGGTAGCGAGTATCCCGCGTAGTTCGTCTGCCAAACACTCCTTGGCCGCGTCGACAATCCCGGGAATCCTCTCGAGTCGTCGTGCCATCTTCCGGCTCGGGACGTAACGAGGGTCAATTGATGACATCAGCAGTACCTGAGCCAGGCGCCGACGCTTGCGACGACCCCAACGCTTGCCGGACATCCGTGCCGGCAGATCGTCGATCTCCGCCAGCCAGAAGGCAAGTCGCTCCCGGGCCGCTTCGAGCGTGTCGATACCGTGCCCAAACAGGTCCGGGAACCTCTCGATCATCTCTGGTGCAGACTCGTGCCACATCTCGGCACACGTTCGCGCTGCCAGCCCTGCTCGGCGAGTTGCAGCAGAGGCGAGAACATCGACCAGCTCGTCCGTCTGCAAAGTCGAAAACTGTCCGCTCCTCGCCTCGGCGACGAGGCGACGGGCTTCATCCCTATAGACCGAGCGCATCGGATCGAGCAGCTCGACCCGACGAACGGCCGAATCGATTACGTAGCCCCTGATCGCAGCAAGGTCATCTCGCAGCTGGATCAATGAACCCTCCACCGCCGCAGCAATGACGTCGGGACGCGATTGCGGATCGGCCAGCGCCTCGAGATCTTTGGTGACCCTGGCCACAGCCTCAGCGGCCAGTCCTCCGGTGGGCGAGATGCTTCCCTCGGCGATGGTCGCCACAAGTTCTGGATCGGCACGCGGCACCAATCGCCGCGCCGCCAACTTGGCCACAAAGTCGGCGGCGATGAGCTGATGCTGTTCCGGCGACCCGGTGAGTCGATTGAGCACCAGGACGGTTGGAAGCCGACGGGCTGCGGCCAACTCGAGGAGAGCAAAGGCATCCGAGTCGGCGTATCGAGTGACCCCGGCCACGAACACCACGGCATCGGCAACTTCGAGCACTTGAGTGACAATCGGCTCGCCGGCCGCATCCAGGACGTCGAACGGCGGGGTGTCCACGACCACCACGCCTTCGGGAGGGGGACGCAGTGAATCGACCAGACCACCCGGGATCCTCGCCCGAAGCGCGTCGAGCGTGAGCGGAACCGCTCCATCCGTCCAAGCCACCGGCTCGGTAGTCGTCGGCCGCTGCGGACCCGCATCGCTTATTCGACGACGGGCGATCGAGTTGACGATCGTCGACTTGCCTCCCCCGCTGGGGCCGACAACGGCAACGACGATCGTGTCCGACGGCTCAGAGAGGCGAGGGGCCAAATAGTGCCCGGCAGCGACCGCAGCACGCCGTCGCCGAACCTCGGCGAGCACTCCCGCCGTGCTGAGATCGATTCGATCCAGGGTCACAGCAAGTTGCTGCAACCGATCTGGTGACGGAGCGTGGTCGATCATTGCCAAGATTGTGGCACGCACCTCGTGGTCACGCCGATTCGGGCGTCACCTGCACCTCGATCTGTCACACCCTCGCAATAGGTTGCAGACATGACCAGCGGAATCCATGTCATGCGACCCGGTGCCCAGCAGCAAAAAGAGCAGCAGCACGATCCCCCGGGCGCGGTCGTTCTCGATGGCGATCGAGTCGTCATCGAGGGTGTCGTTGTCACCGACGACACCGTGGTCGGAATGCTCTCGACAGCCCCAGATTCTGACCGCATCGATCTGCTGTTGCGGATGATGAGCGTCGGAGCCAGGGGTGTTGTTTCCATGGGTGTGGGACTCGATCTCGCCGCGGTAGACGCCAGAGTGCTCGGGCTCCTCGAATCGGTAACGGCCGAGGCCGAGGCGAGCGTCCGATCCATCATCGATGACAGTCGGTCGAGCCTCGGCAAGCAGTTCGATCCAGAGCAGCGCTCATCGATCCTGGCTCGAGCCCTCACAGAATTCACCAACTGGCGCGAGGAGTTTCTCGCTCGCCTCGATCCGGGAGTCGAGGGAAGCACTGCGACGCTCTTGATCCAGCGTCTTCAGGAGTTGGTGGGGCCGGAGGGAGCACTGGAAACGCGCCTCTCCGAAGCGCTCGACATCGACGCCGGGGATTCTGCATTCGCCAAGCTCAGTCGGTCGATCGATGAGCAATTCGAGGTTCTGCGCCGCGACCTCGCCAGCGAGCGCGCCGCCGATTCCGCACGAAGCGTCGAAGCAGAGAGGGGTACCGCCCACGGGATCGAATTCGAGGATGTTGTCGAAGCAAACCTTCGGCGATGGGCGGCCTCCATCAAGGGGTGCATCGTCGAGCGAACCACCAACACCGCCGGCCACCTCGCCGCCGCCTCAAAGGTAGGCGACTTCGTGGTCACCCTCGGCGACGGAAATCGGATCGTCGTCGAAGCAAAACGACACGCCTCCATCTCACTGGCCGGGAGCAGCGGGATTCTCCACGAACTCGACAACGCGATGACCAATCGAGCGGCGGATGCGGCTGTATGTGTTGCCGGACGCGATGCATTCCCTGCCGAGGTGGGGCACTTCAACGTCTACGGCGACCGGGTGCTCGTGGTCGACGAAGGCGACGGAGCAATGACGGCCATAGCGATGCAATGGGCAGCCGCAGCAGCGTCGATCGCCGACTCGACAGCGGGCACCGCCGCCTTCGACACTGCCGCGGTGACCGACCGAATCGATCGTATCCGGCATGGAGCCGAAGCCCTGAGTGGCGCCCGGCGTACCGTCACCGGCATTAAGACATCGCTCGACAAACTGCACGAGAACCTGGGGACACTCCGCTCTGACGTGCTCGGCCAGGTCGATGACCTCGATCGGCTCTTGTGCCGAAGCGTCGCGGTCGACACGGAAAGCCGCGGTTCGGAGGGTGGGCACTCGTAACCTGGCTGCGGGTGCCGTCAGGCATCCGCTTATGGATGAACCGACTCCCCTCCCCGCCCAATCCACCAGCGCGGCTCGCCCCGTCGGTGGGGACACGCTGACTGCCGACCCGACATCACTGCTGGTGTCTCGACTCATCGATGTCGTACGAATGCGCGACCCAGACCTGGCCGGTCACGGTCAGCGCGCCGCCCATATCGCCGCAGCCATCGCGATGGAATTGGATCTCGACACCGCAACAATCGATCGGACCTACCTGGGGGCCCAGCTCCACGACATCGGCAAACTCGGCGTCGCCGAAGCGGTTCTGTGGAAGCCGGCCGGCCTGAGTCGCGGTGAGTGGACCCAAATCCGCACCCATCCGGAGAAGGGACACCGACTTGTCGCCGACATCGTCCACCGCGACGTAGCTGCTGCGGTGCTCTCACATCATGAGCGATTGGATGGCTCGGGATATCCACACGGCATCCCGGCCAGGACTCTTCCAATCACCGTGCGCATCGTCCAGGTCGCCGACGCCTACGACGCGATGACTTCGGACCGACCGTACGATCGAGCTCTCGCCTCCGAACTGGCGGTCGCCGAGATTCGCCGTTGCGCCGGAACCCAATTCGACCCAGAGGCCGCTGCAGCCCTGGCCAATCTCCTTGCTATCGGATTCGAGGACGACGCGGCGATCGACATCTCGACTCCTGACCCGCGATCGGTGCCGTCCGGTGATCCATTCGCAGCAACGGCCTGATCAGCCTTCGAGCAACTCGATAGCCGCCCTGCCCTCAGAACAGTCGTCGAGTAGCGGGCACCACCGGCACCATGGCCCGGCCACCCGATCCAACGAATCGGCGGAATCCCACGAGGTTCGCAGCGCGTCGATAGCTCGAGCCGCTCGAGTTGCGGTGTCGTCGACGAGTTCCCGAGAGGGCACTGATTCGCTTCGCTCTCCCGTTTTTACCGAGACCGCCTCGAGCAAGACCGGGATATCGCCTTTCTCCATGGCCCACAACAACGCGTAGAAGGCCAGCTGCGGTTCGGGCTCGCCAAGGTTCCCGGTCTTCCAGTCGACCAGCCGTACTCCGCCCTCTTCGTCGAATACCGCATCCACCGAACCCCGCAGCACCACCCCGGGCGCAGGATCTGACTCGAGAGCGACCTCGGCTCCGGCAAATCCGTCTGCGCTGAGAGTCTTGAACCTGTCGTATAGACCCGCGACGTCTTCGATCACGCCGGCCAGCTGGCTCGGCTTCAACCCGAGCGCGGCCAACTTGGGGTTCATATTCCCCCCGATTTCCTCGCGACAGGCGGCAGCGAGGTCGGATTCGGCGATGGGGCCCGATGTCAAGTGGCGGGCAAAGATCCGGTGCGCCAACCCGCCGACGAACGAGCTGCGAGATTCCGGTCCGTAGCTCCCACGCATCCTGCCAGCGGCTTGCTCAGGACACCGCTCAAAGGTCACGAAGGTCGAAGCCGAAAGCACCAGGTCCTCCCCTGGGACCACGGCCGGAAATCGAAATGGAGGATCGAGCGGCATTGTGCCGATGGTAGAGACGCACCCCCTGGTTGATTCCACATTTCGCGGTCCCGGGTACAATCCTGCATCCCGCTCCACTGAGTCTGATGTCTCGAAACCTTCGAATTGCGATTCTTATCGTCGCCGTACCTATCGCGTTGCTGACGTGGGTGTCGGTGGTCTTTGCGATGGATCGCGCCAGCAACGATGGCGAGATTCTGGGCCAGGTCACGGTGGCCGGCGTCGATCTCGGGGGGCTCGACGTGCCTGCCGCACAGGCGGCGATCTCCCTGGTCGAAACACGGTTGGCAGCTGAGCCCATCGAGGTTGTGATCGACGAAACGACCTTTACTTTGCTGCCCAGCGAGCTCAGCTATCGCATCGACGAGGAGGCCATCCTCGAGGAGGCTCTAGCCAATGGCCGCGACGGGGGTTTTGCGACCGAGTTGGGTTGGTGGCTCGGTCACTTCGGCGGAGGTTCTCTCGAGATCTCGTTCGAATCGAGTTATGACCGCCAGACACTCCTCCTTCTGCTGAAGACCTGGGAGCCACAGGCGATCACCACGCCTCCTACCGATGGCGGGATCGTATTTTCTGGCAGCACGGTCACCCCGATATACCCCGAGCCGGGCACTGGTCTGGACTACGAGGCAACGGCCGATCTCATCGAAACTCAGGTTCTCGGTTCTACTCGGGGCACGGTCCAGGCTGTGACCGAGTTTCGGGTTCCGATCGTGACCGACGAACAGGTCGATCTCACCGTCAAACGTGCCGAGGAACTCATCTCAGAGCCGGTAACACTTGGTCGAATCCTGCCGCAGATCTCGGTGACATTCCCGCCTTCGGTGCTGGCCAATGCAGTGTCAAGCCGCCAGATAGGGACCGCTCTCGAGCCGGAGATCGAGCTGTTCTTCCAGCTTGGGCCGCTGGCGCGCTACCTCGACCCAATTCGCGAGACGGTCGAAGCCGATCCAATCGACGCCGTCGTCGTCATCCGACCCGACGACGTTCCCCTGGTACTCGCCGGTTACAACGCAATTCTGATCGACGACGGGAGTCTTCCGGAAGCCGTCTACAAGGCCGCAACATCGGTCACCCGGACCGGGCCTCTCCCCATTCGAGAAGGTCGAGAACCGGAATTCAGCACCGAGGAGGCCGAGGGTCTCGGCATTCGCGAGCTCCTATATACCGCCGAGACCTATTACTCATGCTGCGGCGACGAAAAGAACCGCAACAGGATCATCAACATCAAGAGAATCGCAGAAGAAGTAGATGGCGCAATCGTGATGCCCGGCGAGGAGTTCAGTCTCAACGATCATGTGGGTCAGCGGACCCTCGAGGACGGCTATCGCAAGGCAGGAGCGATCATCGGACCCGTCGTCTACTGCTGTGATCACCCGGCCAATATCGGCGGCGGCGTCAGTCAATTCACCACCACGCTGTATAACGCGGTGTACTGGTCGGGACTCGAAGACGTGTTCCACAAGCCGCACACTCTGCAGTTCGCCCGGTACCCCGTGGTGAGGGAGGCGACGCTCGGATTCCCCGACCCCAACCTCGTGTTCCGGAACGACACCGAAAACGCTATTTACATAAAGACCGAGGCGACCGACACCAGAGTGACAGTGAAGATGTTCGGCGACAACGGCGGGATCGACATTGCAGGCGCCATCTCCGCCCCATACGCCTACACCGAACCCGAGGAATACCTCAGCCCCAACGATGAGCTCCACCCCGGCGACAAGGAACTGACCGACGAGGGTGCACAGGGCTACACGGCCACCGACAC
>Ga0255049_10002129_pt1 | contig 10553 bp, 9 predicted proteins | sample JV7_2_3_MG_FD_183615 | JGI IMG/M metagenome (GOLD analysis project Ga0255049, IMG submission 183615) | Seawater microbial communities from Jervis Inlet, British Columbia, Canada - JV7_2_3 | ecosystem: Environmental > Aquatic > Marine > Inlet | place: Canada: British Columbia | collected 2016-10-06
GGCAGGGTCCGATATACTCGCGAGCATGGAAAATTCGGGCCAAGCGAATGCCTTCGCGGCCGCGATAACTGTCAGTCAACTCAATCGTCAGGCCAAGATTTTGCTCGAGCAGGGTCTCGCGCGGCTTTGGGTTGAGGGCGAAATCTCGAACATCGCGCGGCCCGCCTCCGGGCACGTGTATTTCACGCTGAAAGACAAATCCGCGCAGATTCGGGCGGCATTTTTTCGCCAGCGTCAGCGCGGCCCGACGATCAGTTTCAAAGATGGTGACCAGGTACTCGTCTACGGACGAGTCAGCTTGTACGAGGCGCGTGGCGACTATCAATTAATTATCGAGCAGATCGAGCCGGCCGGGGAAGGCGCACTCAAACGCCAGTTCGAAGTGCTTAAGAAAAAACTGGCCGCCGAGGGCCTGTTCGATGAAGATCGCAAAAAAGAACTGCCCGAGCTGCCCACTCGTATCGGTGTAATCACCTCACCGAGCGGTGCCGCGATTCGCGACGTTGTCAGCATTCTAGGGCGGCGCTTTCCATCTATTCCAGTCGTTATCTATCCGTCAGCCGTGCAAGGCGACGACGCGGCGCCTGAACTCATCAGCGCATTGGCAACGGCAATTCAGCGCGACGAATGCGATGTGCTGATCATCGGACGCGGCGGCGGATCGCTCGAGGACTTGTGGGCATTCAACGACGAGCTACTCGCCCGCGCAATTGCCGATTCACCGATACCGATCGTAAGTGCGGTCGGCCACGAAGTTGATTTCACGATCGTTGATTTCGTCGCGGACCTGCGCGCGCCAACGCCATCTGGCGCTGCTGAACTCGTTGTTCCCGATCGCGAAGACTGGTTGCGCGTTGTGACATCGCTGGCAATGCGGATTTCAAGGCTCGGGCGACGTACCGTCGAAGACCTTGCGCAAACGCTAGACTGGCTAAGCCGCCGACTGGTTCAGACCAGCCCGACAGCAACGCTCGAACGCTCAGCGACTCGGCTCGTGAGCCTTAAGCAACGGCTGACCGGAGCGGCCCGAAGCTCAGTCGCAGGTGTGAGTCACCGACTCGATCTTGCGATGCGTGGGCTACATTCCGTCAGTCCGCTTGCCACGCTCGAAAGAGGATACGCAATTGTTGAAGATGCGAACTCCGGAAAAGTGTTGCTCGATGCCGGGAGCATCGCGGTCGGCGACGACGTCTGCGCACGCCTTGCGCACGGCGAATTGATCGCAACGGTCAAAGCGACGAAAAACAACGATGATTAGATTACTGATCGCCTTATTTCTGGTTTGTGCTAACGCGTCCGCCGATGAAAAGACCTGGCCCGGCGGAATTGCATTCATCGATCTTGGCCCGGCAGAAGGCGCGGTGCCTGTTGTCGAATACAACGAAAAGCGTGTCCTGGTAGCACGCGATGATGGTCGATGGCGCGCCGCTGTCGGTGTGCCGCTGGACACGCCCGCGGGGACAGCGACATTAGCATTAGCTGATGGCGGCCAGCGTCAGTTCACCGTTGTCGGGCATGCGTATCGCGAACAACACCTTACTGTCGCGCCGGGCTTCGTGTCATTGAGTGAAGAAAATCTGGCCCGGGTCGGCAAGGAACGCAAGATCATCGATGCGGCGTTGAGCAATTTTCGCGATGCATCGCTCGATAGCATCGAATTGCGGCTACCCGTGGAAGGGCCGCAAAGCTCAAGCTTCGGCTCGCGTCGATTTTTCAACAACGAAGCACGCTCACCGCACAAGGGCATGGACATCGCGGCAAGCGCGGGAACGCCGATCCTCGCACCGCGAGCCGGCGTCGTTACCGCGACCGGCGATTATTATTTCAATGGCAACACCGTCATCGTCGATCACGGTCAGGGCTATATCACGATGTACTGTCACCTGAGCGAGATTGGCGTTGATGAAGGACAGATCGTCGAGACAGGCGCGAGTCTTGGTGCCGTTGGTGCCACCGGCCGCGTTACCGGTGCACACCTGCACTTCGGAACCTACCTCAACGGTACGGCTGTTGATCCCGCGCTATTGCTCGAGTCGCTCGCGCAATAAGTCCCGGAACACGATTGTGTCCTCGTGATGCTGCGCCATTACCGAAGCGTGGTAAGCGCCCCATCCCGAAACCCAGGACGTGATCTTTGCGGCATCCGGATTCTTGAGAATGCGCTCCATATCGTAACGTTGAACGTACCCGTAGGAGTCGTCCTCGGCTTCGGTCACAGAGTCGTGTTCGCCCTTTATTTTTGGCTCCAAGTACGACCAGGCCATGAATTCCGGAGCAGCCGCGCTCATGAATTCCAGAGCCTGTAGTGCGCTGAATTCGAGGATAGCAAAGGAACGTTCGAATTGGCCGATGGCCATTCTTATCGAGACATCCTGGATCAACGCAATATTGCCCGTCGATTGCAATTCCCGGATCGTAACCATATTCGAAACCGGCGGGATGACCCACCCGACCGAATTCAAGCCGAGTATCAGTCGATCTTCGTCAACGTTTTCAAAAGTCCCTGCGCGCTGAATCTGGCCGATGTAATTTGTCGCAGCGATGGATGCGTCGAACTGGCTTTTCGAATCGCGTTGAGCTTCAAGCGACTCTTCCATGTCGACTAACAGCCGCTCGAGATACTCGCGTTCCACAACACGATCCTGGCGTATCGAGTTCCACGCATCGACTTGCAGACCGATGTAAATACCGACGACGACAATCAGTAAATCCAGCCCAACAGCGAACCAGTCCTGTCGTTTTAGATGCGCTGATATTCGGCGGAACAACATTTTTTGTGGCGCCTACTCGAAGAACTCTGCAATAACGGGACGAAAAGCGTCCATCTCGACAAGGAACGAGTCGTGACCACGTATACAGTCGAGCTCGACGAGCGTTGTGTCTTTGCAGACCGCTGAAAAACCATCTGCTAATTCACGCTGTTGACGCGGCGGAAACAAAATATCGGTTTCAACACCTATGACGAGCACTCGCTCGAGCATTAAACGGCCGAATGCGTTATTTAGGGAGCCGCCATGTTCGGCAAAGTCAAACAAGTCTGACGCACGCGACAAATACAGGTAGCAATTGGCATCGAACGCGCCGCTGAATTTATCGGCGCGATTTTGCAGGTATGCCTCAACCGAAAAATCGATCTTGAATTGGTCGCCAGGTACGAGCGTATCTGTAACCCGTTCGCGCCCAAAGCGCTGCTCCCACTCGATGGCCGATCGATAAGTCATCATGCCCAGTTTGCGAGCGAGACGCTGACCCGTTAGCGGCGGCTCAGACGGATCATATTCCCCGTCCATCCATTTGGGATCACGACGAATCATTTCCCGTTGCAGCGATCGTACGGCAATCGAAAAAGGCAACGCGCGAGTACACGATGATATCGACACGAACGAGCGGCTCACCCCCGGATGGGCCACACAATAGGCGAGCCCGCTCATACCACCCATGGAACAACCGATCACGGAATGCAGTGTCTCAATACCCAGGTGCTCAACGACCAGGTTCGCTGACTCAGCGATGTCCTCCATCGTCAAGACTGGAAAGTCCAGCCGGTAGACTTGGCCTGTTTCCGGATTGATGGAGGCGGGACCAGTCGAGCCAAAACAACTGCCCAGAGAATTGACAGCGATAACAAAGAAGCGATCGGAATCGAGCGGCAAACCCGACCCAATCATGTCCTCCCACCAGCCTGCCGAAGGGTCCGCTTCCGATGACGCCGCGTGCGCTGACGGCGACAAACCACTGAATATCAGAATTGCGTTGTCACGAGCGTCATTAAGCTCGCCCCAGGTCTCATAAGCGAGCATCACCGCCTCGAGATGACCACCGCGGTGCATCGCGAATCGCCCTTCGAAAGTAACGAGTGTCGATCCAGCCGTCATTCTCTGCCCCCCAATCGTGAATGCTCCTTATATCAAACCATTCAACGTTTGGCGTGCTTCATGAGCCGCTTTCGCTTCTGCTCCTGCCGCGGTGTTAGCTTATTCCGCCGTCCTTTGAATGGATTCTCACCCGTCTTGAGCGTGAGGCGAACCGGCGTGCCCTTGAGTTTGAACACCTTGCGGAAACGATTGATCAAATAACGCCGGTAAGCTTCGGGCACGCGGTTCGTCTGGTTACCGTGAATCACGATGACGGGAGGATTACGACCGCCCTGATGCGCATAACGCAGGCGAATCCGGCGTCCCCGGACCAACGGCGGCGGATGTGCAGTCACGGCACTTTCGAGTTCGCGGGTCAGATCTTTTGTGGACAGGTCGCGCGTCGCCGCGCGGAATGCGCGTTCGACAGCAGGTAATAGATCACCCACGGCAGTGCCGTGCAACGCTGAGATCGTCATTCGCTCGGCGAAATCGAGAAACGGAAGACGCCGGTCAAGCTCGTCACGCACGTGTTTGCGTTCGGCCGCGGTCAAACCGTCCCATTTATTGGTAACGACGACCAGCGCCCGGCCCCGCTCCAGGATGAGTCCAAGGAGGCTGACATCCTGTTCGGTGACGCCTTCATGGGCATCAAGCACCGCGATGACGACCTGCGCGCGCTCTATCGCCTGTAACGCTTTGACGATGCTGAATTTCTCGATAACCTCGCTCACTTTGGCGCGTCGTCGAATACCGGCTGTATCGATCAGCTCATACTTACGATCGTTTCGTTCGAACGGCACGGAAACACTATCTCGCGTGGTTCCCGGTTGGTCGAAAACGACGAGCCGATCTTCACCGATCAAACGGTTGATCAGCGTGGATTTGCCAACATTGGGCCGGCCGACCACAGCGATTCGCAGTTCGCGATTATCCTCGTCGCGTTCTAGCTCCTCGGTATCCGCGGCCTCAAAATCCTCGAGCACGTGGTCCATCAACGCATTGATGTGATCTCCGTGTGCCGCGGAAACCGCAAGTGGGTCGCCCATTCCAAGTCCGTGAAACTCGCCGCCTGCGATGGCCGAATCGAGTCCTTCGGACTTGTTGACGACCAGAAAAGTCTTCTTGGCATGTTTGCGCGCGAGTTCGGCGACGTTTTCGTCGGCAGCCGTCAGTCCGCTGCGGCCATCGACCATGATGATCGCGATGTCTGCTTCGTCAAGTGCCCGCACAGTTTGCTCGACCATGAGTTCACTGATACCCACCTCTCCGCCCGCGACACCGCCGGTGTCGACAACGATATACGGAACGGGCCCAAGTTTGCCGAAACCGTATTGTCGGTCGCGCGTGAGCCCTGGGTAGTCAGCTACCAGGGCATCGCGTGAACGCGTCAAACGATTGAATAAGGTGGACTTACCGACATTCGGCCGGCCAATCAGCGCTATTACGGGAAGCATCGGACTTATCCACGTAACGTCTGGTCAGGCGCCTTCGTCAGCGGCAATATCGGGCGCGTTGCGTTTGCGCTTAGGCTGCTGCACGGCGTAGGCGGCAATATTACCTGAGTCGCTTTGTACGTATAGCCAATCCGCAACAACAACAGGACTACTTGAGATCGCATTTTTACCCAAGCGCAGGCGCGCAACGGGCACTCCGTCGGTAACACTGAAAAAATGCAGATATCCTTCAAGGTCGCCAACGGCGACTGTCGTGTTGAAGGCAACTGGCAATGTCGGCTCACGACGCAACAAGGAGTCCTGCCGCCAGGATTCGGCGCCATTGCGACGAAACAACGCGACAATTTCTCCGTCAGAGTTGGTCGTATAAACGTTGGTCCAGTCTGCCGCAACGCCGACATAGGATGATATCTCGCGCGCCCACAACACTTGACCCGATTCAGCTGCCACGGCGACGATCCGCCCCTGGTAGCCTGATGCGTAGACGTCCTGCCCAACAACGCTGATCCGGCCATCGATATCCGACAGGCGCTCCAGGTCCGACCGACCGCTTGGTGGCGCCAGCAAAGAATCCCAAACGACATCCCCCGTATCAAGATTTACCGCGAGCAAACGGCCATTGTCGAAACCCGCGATAACCGAGTTTCCAACGATTGCCGGTGTGGCCGAACCGCGCATGGTCAATCGGGGGGTCGACTGTTCAACAACCCAGCGTTGTTCGCCATCGACGGCGCGCAACGCATGGAGTCGACTATCAATCGTAACGACGACGACCAGGTCGCCTGTTATAACAGGGACCGACAGCGATTCGCCTCCCAGATCCACTCGCCAGCGTTCCGTACCAGTATTTGCTTCCAGTACGATAACCTTTCCATTTCCGGTGCCAACGGCAACAAGACCTTCACCAACACCGGGACCAACCGACAACACGGTGTCAAGTTCGGTCCGCCAGGCGACTTTGCCGGTTTGGGGGTTGAACGCGGAGACTTTGCCATCTCTGCTCGCGGCATAAATTCGATTGCCGTCGCCGGCTGGCTGCAAATTGACGCGTAGAAACTCAGCGTCGCCACCCAGTTTCGCACTCCAGACTTTCTTGATATCGAGCGTGGTCTCGATCTTGACGAGCTTGGCCGGCTCCAGCTCAATCTCGTCATCTTTGCTACACGCGAGCATCGTGAGCGTAGCGACGATCAGCACCGGTAGTCGGATTGCGCATTTCACTCGGTTTCCCCACCCTGTTCTGCCGGTTCAATCAACTCCGCCTCAGCAGCGCCTTCCTCTTCAGTCGATTGTGCCGGTTCCACCAGATCCGTTTCGGCGATCTTGGCCACGACAACCTCAGGAATATCGACCAGTTTCATTTGCACAAATGCGCGATCAATAGTCGGATTTGGCGCCGGATCTGCCAATGCCCGACGATAAGCGTCCCTGGCGTCCTCATGCCGGCCCAGCGCGAAATAAGCATCGCCGAGCAGTTCGTCATATAGCGCCGCAAAGGCGGCAACCTCAACACCTTCCAACAAGTCCGCGACTTCTTGTGGCTTGTCCTGGTACAACAGGACGTGCGCCAGCCTGAGACGACCGACTCTCTTGAGCTCTTCGCTACCGCGCATTGCAAGCAGTTCGGTAAGCTGATCGGCCGCGTCCTGATCGCGATTTTTGTCCATGTAAAGCCTTGCCATCGAGAGCTTGGATTGCGCTGCATAAGTCGTATTTGCGTAATCAACGGACAATTCATCGGCAATCAATTCAGCCTCGTCCAGCCTGCCATCGATCACGTGCTCGGCGAGTGTGTCGAATAGCTCGGAGGCCGCAACCTGCGCTGCCAGCTTATGGCTTGTGTATTGATTGAAACCGATCAAGCCGGCTACGGCAATGACAACGCCCGCGATCACGTACAGGCCGTATTCCGACCACCACGCACGCATTTCCTCAAGTTGTTCTTTTTCTGACTGTAAGTCGTCCACAAATTCTGCCCTTTTCCGTTTATTCCAATCGAGCCGCGAGCGTCGCCGCCAACTCGTCCATTGCGACGCTGATTTGATCCTCATCAGTTCGCATTGGTTTCAATCCAATTCTTGACTCGGCTATTTCCTGCTCGCCCAGTATCAACGCGTACGCCGCATTGCTCTTATCCGCGCGCTTCAGCTGCGATTTAAAACTGCCACCGCCAAGATTCAGGTCCACCCGTATACCATCGATCGCATCGCGCAGCTCCTCAGCAATGGCAAACGCCTGCTGCAGCGCTGCATCGCCGACTGCAACCACGTATACATCGGCATCCTGCACCGGTGTCTCGCCTCCGCACTCCTCGTACAACGCAATGAACCGCTCCATCCCCATCGCCCAGCCAACGGCCGGGGTAGCGCGCCCCCCGAGTTTCTCGACCAACCCGTCGTAGCGCCCTCCCGAACAGACGGCGCCCTGCGACCCCAACGCATCAGTCACCCACTCAAACACGGTGCGATTGTAATAATCGAGTCCGCGCACTAGCCTGGGATTGAGCGAATACGCCACGTCTGCAGCATCAAGCAACGCCCTCAGCTGATCAAAATGCGCTGCCGATTCGTCATCAAGGAAGTCCAGCATGACCGGTGCGGCGTCAATAACTGCCTTCATATCCGCGTTCTTGCTGTCCAATATCCGTAACGGATTCTGCTCAAGGCGGCGAATACTATCCTCATCAAGCTCATTTTTCACGCCCGAAAAATAATCTACCAATGTTTCCCGATAGCGGGCGCGGGATTCCGGCGACCCAAGTGAGTTGATTTCGAGCTCGATACGGTCGATGCCCAGCTTCTGCCACAGCCGGGCACTCAGGATTATCAGCTCAGCATCAACGTCGGGGCCCGCATAGCCGAGCGCTTCGACATCAAATTGGTGGAACTGACGATAGCGGCCTTTTTGCGGCTTTTCGTATCTGAACATCGGACCGGCGGTCCACAGTTTCTGCCGCTGGTTGTGCAAAAGGCCGTTGGTAATTCCGGCACGCACGATGCTCGCGGTCGCTTCGGGACGCAGAGTCAGGCTTTCGTCATTACGATCGGAAAATGTATACATCTCTTTCGAGACGATGTCCGTGACCTCGCCTATCGAGCGCCGGAACAACTCGGTGTATTCGAGCAACGGCACCCTGATTTCGGAATAGCCGTAGGCGTGCACGATGTCCTGAACAACCGACTCGAGATATCGCCACGTGCCGGACGAGTCCGGCAGGATATCGTTCATTCCCCGTATGGCCTTTGGCTTCACTGCTTGTACTACGGACTGGGTATTGTCAGGCGTACCCTGCGGTCCGCACTGGCCGACGATGGTAGTGAAAAATTGCCGCCGTTGACCTGAACGCTGACATTATCCACAGCACCAAACAGCGCCGACATCGGCGCTTTGCCCGATAGTTGCACGGTTCTGCCGCTGCGCCCCAACTCAACAAACAGGCGACGACCATCTGCGTCGCTAATCTCAGTCCAGCAGTCACCCGAGAAACGGATGGACAGGTTGATATGCCCATCCGGTAGCAACTGCTGAACGGGCTCCTGTAACGCCGGTTCTTCCGTTATCGACGGCTCATCACCCGGCAGGGCTGCCGCCAATATAACGGGAGCGTCTCTCTCGATCGACGATTGCGGGGCCGGGTCCGGGGTCGCGGACTCGCGTACAGCGAACCACCAATACGCCGCTGCGGCAACGATGACTACGACAACGATGGCTATCCATGGGCCGGGCGAGAATTCTCGCGAAACTCTCTTGCGGCCAATCACAAGCGGTGGCATTGACGATGTTCGAGTCATCGAATAATAGTCGGCAAATAGATCGTCTTCGCTTACACCAACGAGCTGAGCGTATTTTCGAAGGTGACCTTTGGCGAACACCGGTGCGCCAAGTACATCGAATTCATTGCGCTCCAAAGCTCGCACCTTGGGCTCATCGAGATGCAGCTCTTTGGCCACTTCGAGAACGCTAATCTGCTGCTCACGCCTGGCCTGGCCCAGACGCTCGCCAGCCATCGGTTCGTGATGATCGGCGGCAATCTGACTTTCGATCGGTTTGTCTTGCTCCTCGGTCATCAGCCCGTGGACTCCAGAATGCGCCTCGCCTCATTCGATTGCGGGAATTCCCGCAATACACGATTCGCATAGTCCATCCGGGCACTCTCGTCTCCCAATTCCGTTTCGATCAGCACACCCAGGTAGAGCACATCGGCGGCTGGAAGATTGCCGACCAGATAACGCTGCAGAAAAGCGCGCGCGCCAAGGTAGTCACTCTGTGCAACTTTGAGCAGACACATTTGGATCAGCGCTTCGGCATAATTCGATTTATGCCCCAGCGCGCTGCGTAAATAGGTTTCTGCCCGAGCCAGATCGGGTTTTTGCGCGAAACATACACCCGCATTCGTCAGCGTAATCTCGGGAAAATCATTATCCGGAAGCTTCACAGCACGATCAAAGTACTTGGCCGCCGTGTTGTAGTCTTGCTGCCGACACAGAAATACTGCGTAGGTATTCAGTATGTGGTGGTCGCGCGGCGCCAATTTGGCGGCTTGCCCATATGCCTCAGTCGCAAGCCGAGGATTGTCGAGCTGTTCATAAGTCAGCGCCAGTATCGAATACGCGACAGCATTCTTGGGATCAAGGTCGACGGAGTAGGTCAGTCTATCCCGTGCGAGCTCGTAGTTGCCATTGCGATAATAACGGGCTCCGAGCTGATAATTGAGCTCGGCCGCCTCCTTCGCGTCCGGATCAGCGCGCTGTGGCCCCGTCGTCGTGGAAACGCAGCCTGCCAGTGCCAGTAAAATCACTATTCCCGGCCATTTCAGATCACTCATTTTCACGCAGTCGCCTTCCTTATATTCTTTTCGCCCAATCGAACCCGCACCCGATCCCTCACCTTACCAGCCAATTGCCCACATGCCGCATCGATATCGCCCCCACGGGTTTTACGTGTTGTCGCCACCAGGCCACGATCGCGTAGTTTTGCCTGAAATTGCCGAATAGTGTCGGCCCCAGAGCGCGAAAAATCGTTTCCCTCAAAGGGGTTGAACGGGATCAGATTGACTTTGGCAGGCTTGCCTTGCAGCAATTGCGCGAGCGCCCCGGCATGTTGCAGTGAATCGTTGACATCACGAAGCATGACATATTCGAATGTTATGAACCGATTCGCGTGTTTCGCCGCATATCGCCAACAAGCGTCCAGCAGCTCTTCGATTGGATGGATTTTGTTGATTGGCACAAGCTGGTCGCGC
>Ga0255049_10002132_pt1 | contig 10545 bp, 10 predicted proteins | sample JV7_2_3_MG_FD_183615 | JGI IMG/M metagenome (GOLD analysis project Ga0255049, IMG submission 183615) | Seawater microbial communities from Jervis Inlet, British Columbia, Canada - JV7_2_3 | ecosystem: Environmental > Aquatic > Marine > Inlet | place: Canada: British Columbia | collected 2016-10-06
AGGCTGGCGTTGGAAATTACGGTTGGTGAACTTCCGCAGGCCATCCTCAAGGCAACCTTCGTCGCCGTCGCCCGATCCCACCCCACCTAGCCCGCATATCTCACCATCGGTTCCGCGAGACGCAGGACTACTCAAAAAAGGTTCTCGCAGAGACGCGGGGAGCGCAGGGCGCGCGGAGGGGTAAAGAGGTTGTCGTAGTTGATATAGAGATGCCCAGGCACCTACCCCGCAACATGCCCTCAGCGATCTCTGCGTCTTTGCGCCTCTGCGAGAACCACCCCCTGAAAAGCGCCCGTGGGCCAGGAAATTAGCTGCCTTTGGGGCGTCCCTTTGGCAGCTGGATAGCGCGCCGGCCGCTCAGAGTTTCGATTTTGCGCGCAAACCTGGCATTGCCCAGGACCCAGCCTTTCAACGTGGCCTCGGTGATTTGCTGCGACTGTGCGTCGTCAATCTTTTGCTTGAACAGGCTGCGATAGGCCCTGGCGCGTTCCTTGTCGTCATCTCCCAGGCGTTGATACTCGCGCGCAGCGCTGATCATTTCATCGGTTTTCCTGCGCGCATTGTGGGCGTAGCTGCTCCAGCGGTAATCCCCGGGCTTGTCGACCAGGCGGTTAAGAACCGGATTGAGTTCGATGTAGCGGCTGCAGGTCAGCAGGTATTTCTTGCCGTCGAGCACGGTCGCGCGGTAACGGCCTTCCCAGAGCGTGCCGCTACCCTGGTAGCACTCGTTGAAATACTGCACGTAGTTGCGGCCGATCGACTGGATGGTCCTCGAAACGCTGTTGCTATTGGCGGGTGTCGCCAGGATATGCACGTGATCCGGCATCAGCACGTAGGCGTGCACCTTGAGCCGATAATTGTATGCCGCCGCATCGAGGCAGTCGTGGAAGTACTGGTAGTCCTGTTCCTCGAAGAAAATCTGCTGCCCGTCACGACCCTGCTGAATGATGTGTTGTGGCTGATTTATTATTGAGTAGCGCGGTAATCTTGCCATATAAAAGCTCGTTAACTGCCAAAACAGTATTGTGGCAATAATACGTTATTGGCCCCTGGTTGTTAAAAATAAATGGCGCGTTATTGACGCAGGTCTAGATATTGTCGCGTGGGATCGCAATTTCATCCCAATTGCGTTCATTTACCAGCTCTTCGCCTTCGTAGGCGCGCACCGTGGCCTTGATATAAAAGTTGTCGGCGTCGCAGCGCATCTCGCTCTCGGCCTCGGTGCGGATCGACCAGTCGCCGCGACTCATCCAGCAGATATAGCGGCTCAGGGCGTGGTAACTGAGTGGGTCGTCGGCCGCGATAGTCCATCGTTCATCGTGCCGATGGCGGCTGCACATGCCGTGGCCGGGGACCTCGATCTCACCGGTATCGTCGATGACGCGGTAGTGCGATTCACCCGTCTGAAAATTACGTTCAACCCAGCGGCGGCGAAGCTCCTCCGTATTTTGCTGGTACTCGACGAGTGGATTTTCATCTTGCGGCTGCGCCAGTTCATAGACATCGACACCCGCCCGTACCGGCAGGGTGATGACCGAGTCCGGACCCAGGCGAATGGTCGCGGTAACGATTTCCGGGGGCGGCATAATCATCGGCCAGTAACTGGTCGAGATCGCGACCCGCATCTTGTGACCGCGCATGAAGCGGTAACCGCATTCATTCAGTTCAATTTCGATTGATTCCGACTGTCCCGGCGTCATCGGTTGCGGGTTTTCATTGCCGTCGCGATGGGCGAGATTGATAACGCCCCAACTGACTCGGGAAACGTCGCCGTTGGGGTGGATGTCATTCAGGCGCACCGCTATATTGCCCAGCGGCTTGTCGATGGAGAGCTTCAGGCGCAGTCGCGGTCGACCCAGGATCTCGATCGGCTGATGCAGCTTGCCGCTGTCGAAGACCAGCGATGCGGAATCGTCACGGCGCTGATCGGTTGGCATTTCGCCATCGGGTTTGATGGTGAAAAATTCGCCGCAGGAGGTACCGCAGCCCTGCGGCGACGCCAGTGGCTTGTTGCGGGTGCGGCCGGGTATATCGAGTAACTGGCGATTCGGCGCCAGGTAATAGTTACGCGCGCGCGTGTCCGGGGATGGCAGTTCCGCCTCCGACACCCAACGACCCGGTTCGACTTCATGGTGCAGCACCGGTTTGGCGTCTTCCAGGATATAGGCGCGATAAGCGGGTAATTTTTCGACGCCGTTATCGCTGCCCTTGAGCCATTTGTCCCACCAGTTAATCGCTTCGTTGATGAAGTCCATGCGCGGCTTCGGCAATGCAATGTGCGGATACTTGTGAATCCACGGTCCATTGATCGCCTTCGCGTTAGCCAGGTTTTCCGCCGCCGCTGACGGGGCGTTGATGTAACCGTCCGCCCAGCCGGAGATGACCAGCGCGGGGATTTCGACGGCGGCATAGTCTTCGCTTATCGAGCCGTGTTTCCAGTAGTCGTCCTTGCGTTGGTGCGCGAGCCAGTTGGCGAGCGGGAAGGGTTGTGTATTGAGCCGGTGTAACCAGGTTTCGCGCCAGCTATCGCCGACCAGTTCGGGGTCGGGTGGCCGTGACGCGTAGCACAGCATGGTGCTCGACCAGGAGAAATTGGAGTACAGCAGGCAGCCGTTTTTATAGTGAATATCGTCGTTGTAGCGGTCGACCGTGGTGCCGATCGCGATAACGGCCTTGAGCGCGGCCGGTTTCAGCGCTGCGATTTGCAGGCTGTTGAAGCCGCCCCAGGAGATGCCCATCATGCCGAGATTACCGTCGCACCAGGGCTGCTGCGCTATCCATTCGATGACTTCGCAGCCATCGGCCAGTTCACGCGCTGAGTACTCGTCGTCCCAGTCGCCGTCGGATTCACCGGTGCCGGAGATATCGACGCGAACCCCGACATAGCCCGCTGCGGCAAAATGCGGATAGGTGCTGTCGTCGCGTTGCGCGGTGCCATCGCGCTTGCGATAGGGCAGGTACTCCAGGATGGCTGGTAATGGTTTTTTGGTGGCGCCCCTGGGGAGCCATATGCGCGCGGACAGCTTGCGCCCGTCCGCTAATGGAATCCATTCGTTTTCCAGAATTTCGAAACTTGCCTTTTTCATCTAGCTCTACTCACGCAACAGGAACGCCATTTTGCCTGCCAGGGCCTGGCGGAGGCAAGTCCAGCGCGTGGAATTGGTCAAAAGGTTCTCCCGGGAGTCATTCCTGGGCTAGTCGAGTAAGGGGCCCGCGGATACCAGCTTTTTACCACCCTCGGTATCGGTGTACTGATCGAAATTGTCGATAAACAATTGCGCAAGCCGCTTAGCCTTCGACTCCCAGTCGGAGCGATCATCGTAGCTGTTGCGCGGATCGAGTACGGCGGCGTCCACGGCGGGCAGTTCGCTCGGAACCGCGAGCTGGAAAACCGGCAGCGCTGTGACTTTTGCCGAATCGATCGAGCCGTCCAGGATGGCGTCGATGATAGCGCGAGTCGCCTTGATCGAGATACGCTTACCGCTACCGTCCCAGCCGGTGTTCACCAGGTAGGCCTGGCTGCCGAATTGCGCCATCTTCTGGTTCAGCACCTCGGCGTAACGGGTCGGGTGCAGCGACAGGAAGGCCTTTCCGAAACAGGCCGAGAATGTCGGCGTGGGTTCGGTGATGCCGCGCTCGGTGCCGGCAAGCTTGGCAGTGAAACCCGACAGGAAATAGTACTGCGCCTGTTCCGGTGTGAGCCTGGAGACCGGCGGTAACACGCCGAAGGCATCCGCGGTGAGGAAGATGACGCGGTTGGCGTGGCCGGCGCGGGATACGGGCTTTACGATATTGTCGATGTGATAAATCGGGTAGGTCACGCGTGTATTTTCGGTCTTCGAGCTATCGCTGTAGTCGATTTTGCCGTCGGCGTCGACGACGACGTTTTCGAGCAGGGCGTCGCGTCGGATCGCGCGGTAGATGTCGGGCTCGTCCTCGGCGCTGAGGTTGATCGTCTTGGCGTAGCAGCCGCCTTCGAAATTAAAGATGCCGTCGTCATCCCAGCCGTGCTCGTCATCGCCGATGAGGCGGCGCTTGGGGTCGGTCGACAGGGTTGTCTTGCCGGTTCCCGAGAGCCCGAAAAAGATCGCCACGTCGCCGTCTTCGCCGACGTTGGCCGAGCAGTGCATGGATGGCATACCCTTCAGCGGTAACAGGTAGTTCATCATCGAGAACATGCCTTTCTTCATTTCGCCGCCATACCAGGTGCCACCGATGATCTGCATGCCCTCGGTCATGTTGAAGGCGATGAAATTTTCCGAGTTCAGGTTCATCGCCTGGTAGTCCGGATTGGAAGTCTTGGAGCCGTTCAGCACCACGAAATCGGGAACGTAGTCGGCCAGTTCCTCGTCCGAGGGACGAATGAACATGTTGCTGACGAAGTGTGCCTGCCAGGCAACCTCGGTGACGAAACGAACCTTGAGACGGCTGTCGGGGTTGGCGCCGCAGAAGGTGTCGACCACGAACAACCGCTTGCCGCACAACTGTTCGGTTACCAGTTGGCGCAACTTGCCCCAGGTGGCGGTATCGATGGGATGATTGTCATTTTCACCCTGGTCCGACCACCAGATCTGGTCGCGCGTGGTATCGTCCCGCACCAGGTACTTGTCCTTGGGCGAGCGGCCGGTAAAGTCGCCGGTGTCGACCGCGATCGCACCCGATTCGGTCAGGGTGCCCACTTCAAATCCTTGCAGGCCTACCGCCGTTTCCTCGGCAAACAGGGTGTCGAAACCGGGGTTATAAATCACCTCGGAAGTATCGTGAATACCGTAGGCTGTCAGATCAGGAGTGGTGGTCATAATCGTTTCAACGAGATTAGCGGGAGTGGGCATGTTTGAGGGACTCAATGATACGCGAAGCGCGCAGTATAAAAGAATACCGATTTCACAAAAACCAACAGTTAGCTATAACCTTATAAATTTGGTGTCTTATTATAGTGTAAGAAAAGGAGACGGGACCTTTATACCATACGTCTAAAAGGGTCCCGTCCCTTTTTTCCGGTACTGAATCAGGCCAGCAGTTCGCGCAGCACCGTGGTAACTCGATCGATTTGCGGTTTTTCGACGATCAGCGGTGGCAACATGCGGATCACGTTCGGGCCCGCCGGCAGCGCGATGATACCCTGTTCCAGTAACTGCGCCAGCTTGTCCTGCACCTTTTGCTTGAGTTCGATTCCGATCATCAGCCCGAGGCGGCGCAGCGCGCGCACCTGTGACAAATCCGCCGCGTTGAGGCGGGTTTCGAAGTAATCACCGAGTTCGGCCGCACGCTGGGCCAGCTTATCCGCCTGGTAGACATCGATCGCGGCAAGCGCCGCGGCGCAGGCCAGCGGATTGCCGCCGAATGTGGTGCCGTGCAGGCCCGGATCTACCTTGATTGCCGTGTCCAGCAGGGTCGCCCCGATGGGCACCCCGCCGCCCATGGCCTTGGCTACGCAGAGGATGTCGGGTTGCAGTTCGAAATGCTCGCAGGCGAACATTTTTCCGGTGCGGCAAAAACCGGTCTGAATTTCGTCGATGATCAGCAGGGCGCCGCGCTCGCTGCAAATTTTGCGGACCGCCGCTATGTACTCGGCCTGGATCGGGTTGACTCCGCCCTCGCCCTGTACCAGTTCGAGCATCACCGCCGCGGTGTTGTCGTTAACCATGGCGTCGAGCTTGTCGATCTTGTTGTAGGGGACGTAGTCGAATCCGGGAATCAGCGGCTGAAAGGCTTCGCGATACTTCGGTGTGTAGGTGGCGCTGACCGCACCCATGGTGCGCCCGTGGAAGCCGCGCATCGCGGTGACGAAGTTGGTGCGCCCACTGTGCAGGCGTGCAAACTTGAGCGCGGCCTCGATCGATTCGGCGCCTGAATTGCACAAATAGGCGCGGGTCAGGTTCTGCGGACTGATCTCTACCAGTTTCTCGAGGAGCCGGGAGCGTACATCGTTGTACATGATGTTGGGGCAGGTGATCAGGGTCTCGGCCTGTTGCTGGATTGCCGCTACCAGTTTCGGATGGCAATGGCCCAGCGAGGCGACGCCGATGCCGGCGGCGAAATCGAGGTACTCGCGGCCGGCCTCATCGTACAGGCAGGCGCCTTCGCCGCGTACCGCAACGAGATCGCGTTTTGCCTGTAACGGAAGGCCGTAATCGAGTTCCAGTGCTTTGTAGTCAGTCATGATATATGGGTTCCTGCGCCGGCGAGGGCTTTGATGATAGGTTGTTCGCCGCGGCCGTCGGCAATGATGACGCGCGTCTTGCCGTCCTGGCAGAGCCGTGTCAACGCCAGCAACTTGCGTTTGATGCGCCCCTCGACACTTGCTTCGCGACGGTGTAATTCGGCCACGCTCATTTCCGCGACCAGTGAAGATTCGTCGGCGGGATCATCGAGGAAGCCGGGGGCTTCGATCAGTTGAATGACGCTGTCGATGTCGAGGGCGTTGGCAATTTTCGCGACGATGTCATCGTTTTCCGAGTTGATTGCGAAACCATTCTCGTCGACGATGGGAATCGTCAATACCGGGCAGTAGCCGTTTTCCAGCAGCAGTGACAGCAGGGCGGTATTGATGGAACGGGGTTTGCCGGAAAGATCGCGCTTGATCAGGGTTTTGCCGTTTTCTCGCACGCGGATGCCCTTGTTGCGTTCACCCTGCACCAGGCGGCCGTCGAGCCCGCTCAGTCCCACGGCATTGATGCCGTTGCGCTGACAACGCTCGACGATCTGTTTATTGCGCAACCCCGAGTAGCTCATCATGATGACGTCGAGTGCATCCTGGTCGGAAAAGACACTGCTATAGCCCGATACCGAGGTCAGGATGGTTTTCTCCATGCCCAGTCGCTGCGCCAGTTGATCGCGCAGCACGTTGGCGCCGTGTACGATGATAAAGGGCTGTTGCAGGGCCGCCAGGTCGGCGATGGCGGCGTCGAGGTTGATCTGTTTCCCGCCGCCGATTTTTATCAGCATCATAGTTCTATCGTCCTGTGGTTATCGATCCGCGACCAGCCCTGATCATCGGCGAAAGGTTGTGAGCATACCAGGTGCAGGTCGCGTTTCCGCTTTTGATACAACTGGAAGTAATCCGGGTCTTCGCTATAGCTGGTGGATAAACAGCTCTGCCTGCCATCGGAAAGAATAATGTTCATCGCGCGCACATAGCTGCTGCGTTTCTTGATGATGTCGACCGCCCTGGCGGTGGCCGCCAGCTTGTCGCCCTTGTCGAAACGTCGAATGTAGTTGTATATTTTTTCGGCGCCGATGCGGCCTTGCGACTGAATGCGCACACCACGCAGTTCACCGTTGAAGATAAACATGGATTCACCATCGGAGAAAGGCATGTTGTTTTCGACGACGATGCCCTCGTCGCGAAACGCGCTGCGTGCGTGTACCAGCAGTAGATTGCTGGTGCCGAATTGTTCCAGATCGTCTTCCCAGATCGGGCGGATATCGTGGTACTGACGCCAGCTTTCGCCTTCGCGCCAGGCGCAACCCCAGCCGTGGCCCTGGAACTCGCGGCTATCGCGCGACAGCTCGGCGAATGGCGCGAGCATTTTCGCGATCGAAAACTCGGTGTCGGCCCTGGCGTAGAGAATGCGGCACATGCGGGTTGCGGATCAGGGGTGCAGGCCCGGAAACTCCAGCCCGGTGGTTTCGTCGAATCCCTGTGCGATATTGAATGCCTGCACCGCCTGGCCGGCAGCGCCCTTCATGAGATTGTCGAGCGCGCTGATAACCACCAGCCGGTTGCTGTGCGGGTCGCGTTCGAAGCCGATATCGCAGTAGTTACTGCCGGCGAGAATTTTCGGCTCGGGATAGCGGTGGATGCCGCTGCGTTCCTTGACGATACGGATAAAAGGTTCGTCGCAGTAGGCGGCGCGATAAAGCTTCCAGATGTCCTTTTCCTCGAGGTCCCGGTTCAGGAAAACATGACAGGTGGCGAGAATACCGCGCACCATCTCGATCGAAGTCGCCGAAAAATGAACCTTGTCGGTACCGAGTTCCTGCTGAATTTCCGCGAGGTGGCGATGTGCGGTCGGCTTGTAGGAGCGTACCGCGCCGCTGCGTTCCGGATGATGGCTGCCTTCGCTAACGGCGTTGCCGCCCTGGCTGGAACCAGCCTTGACCTCGACCACGGCGGATTCGACGACCCCGGCCTGGTATAGCGGGTGCAGGGCGAGAATGGTAGCGGTGGCGTTGCAGCCGGCGCCCGAGATACGCTTTGCACCGCGCAGGCGATCGCGATGCAGTTCCGCGATTCCATATACGAAACCGTCGAGTTTTTCAGGGCAGGCGTGCGATTTGCCGTACCAGGTTTCATAGGCGCTGTTGTCACGCAGTCGAAAATCGGCGGACAAATCGATCAGGGTATCGGCGAGGGCCTCGAATTCGGCCAGGCGATTCATCATGTGACCATGCGGCAGGCCGAGAAAGAGTACATCGCAGGGCTCGAGTTCGGCCGCCGAAACAAACTTGTGTTTACAGATCTTGCGCAGGTTGGGGTGCACGCTGGCAACCGGTTTACCGGCGTGGCGTTCCGAGGTGACCTGGTTGATCTCGACCTGCGGGTGGAACAGCAGAATTCGCAGCAGATCGCCGCCGGTATAACCCGAGGCACCGACGATGGAGACCCTGATCATTGCTTGACCTGAGCGATGACGTAGTTGGCGACGACCTGGGGAATGTCGATGCCGGTGGTGTCGATGCTGTTACGAAATTCCATGGTGTAGTTGACCTCGTTGACCAGCAGGCCGCCATCGCTTTCAAACAGGTCGACCGCGACGATGCCGCCACCAACTGCCCTGGCCGCGGCCAGCGATATCTCGGCCACCTCGGGCGACACCTCGCATTTGCTCGCCGTTGCGCCACGCGCGGTGTTGGTGATCCAGTGATCGGAGCTACGGTAAATCGCGGCAATACAGTCATCGCCGACCACGAAACTGCGGATATCGCGCCCCTGCTTCTCGACGTACTGCTGGATGTAGAAAATCGAGTGGTGATAGCTGCCGAGCACGGTCTTGTGTTCGAGCACGGTTTCAGCGGCGTCGCGATCATTGATCTTGGACAGCAGGCGACCCCAGGAACCGACCGCGGGTTTCAACACGACTGGGTAACCGAGTTCCTCGATTGCTTCGAGCGCGGACTCTTCGGTGAACGCGACCCGGCATTCGGGTTGCTCTATTCCATTGTCCTTGAGCGCGGCGGTGGTGAGTAGCTTGTCACCGCAAATTTGCGATACCTTGTGCGAGTTGACGCAGGGCACGCCGGCGCTTTCGAAAAGCCTGAGTGCGTGCAGCGCGCGCGAATGGTTGATGGAGCGCTCGACCAGGATGTCGATGTCGGGCGCCGAATGAAAATCCATGATCAACTTGCGATCGTCGATCATGATCGGTGCGACACCTGCTTTACGAAACGCCTCGATCAGCAGTTTCTCTTCCTTGCGGATCAGCGAATGCAGCAGGCCGATCTTTAACGAGCCAACATTCACTGACCCCAGTCCTCTTCGGCGGCTGGCGCTTCGGCCAGTTGAACCGGGTCGACATTCTTTAACTCGAGTTCGGCGCCGCAGTCGTCGCACACCAGTATCTCACTCGCAATTGCATCGTCGGCCACTTCTACTTCCGCCGCACAAACCGGACATTCGCCCATGACAAACCTCACCTGGTTATTGGAAAGCCGGGTATTTTATGCGTTTGCCCGCTCCCCGCCAAGCGGGTTTTGCCCTGAATATGGCTAAGCGCGGGGATTTCCGACCTGGTCGTCGGCGAATTCCTTATGACTTCCATCGCAATAGGGCTTGTTTGCGCTGTATTTGCACTGGCACAGGAAGTAGTTCTTGCTTTCGTCGCACACGAAAGCCATCGGTGTAAATTCGCTGCCCTGGTGTGAACCATCGCAAAACGGTTGCTTGCGACTGTTGCCGCAGGCGCAAAAATAGTATTTCTTATCTTTCTCGAGCGCGATTTTGGCGGGCTTGTTGTCCGCGATGGTTGGTTGCTGCATTAATTTTCACCTGGGGCTACGATAAAACGCGGCAAAGATAACATGATAAGCTGACGCGCTCGATGTAAATCCACGAACTCGCGCATGCCTGCTACCCTCGTCATCCAGTCCCATCGCGAGCCGCTACCCTGTAGCTGGTTGCGGCGCTGCCTCGACTCGGTCGCGGACTGGGCACGGCTGAACCGCTACGAGTACCGCTACCTCGGTGACGAGTTGTTTGCGCCGCTCGATCGCGAGCTGCTTGAAAAAACACGTACGCAAAGGGTAATCGCGAGCGACCTGGCGCGGCTTATCAGCCTGCAACGAGGACTCGCCGAAGGCTTCGATCGTGTTGTCTGGTGCGATGCCGATTTCCTGGTCTTTGATCCCACGCGTTTCGTACTGCCCGATGCCGATTTTGCGCTGGGTCGGGAAGTGTGGGTGCAGCACGATAAGCGGCAACGGCTGCGCGCCTTTATCAAGGTGCACAATGCCCTGCTGATGTTTCGCCGCGACAACCACTTCCTCGACTTTTATCACGCCGCCGCCGAACGCCTGTTGCGCCTGAACCAGGGCACAATGCCG
>Ga0255049_10002134_pt1 | contig 10542 bp, 8 predicted proteins | sample JV7_2_3_MG_FD_183615 | JGI IMG/M metagenome (GOLD analysis project Ga0255049, IMG submission 183615) | Seawater microbial communities from Jervis Inlet, British Columbia, Canada - JV7_2_3 | ecosystem: Environmental > Aquatic > Marine > Inlet | place: Canada: British Columbia | collected 2016-10-06
CTGGGGCCGCCACTATGTCTTGCGTAGACGCCACCATCCGACTCCCAGCAACCCGAATCCCAAAGCGGTAGCAAGTGCCGCCTTGATATATGCACTGGCCGGCGTCGCGACCTCCAGGTGGATGTACCACCATGCGGACATCGCGGACTGCAGCCCGTGCTCCCCTGCACTGCCATCCCAGACTCGAATCGAAATAGGCACCAAATCGCCCGCCGTGAGCTGCGCATCCAACCGGTCCTGCGTTCGCATTGCCCTACGGAAGACGACCCGATAACGGCCATGCTCATACTCGCCCGTCGCTTGCAGCTGCGTCGACTTGGCGTCCTGAACGGAGTAGTCGTCGGCCGCTCCCTTCGCGGTGCCTTCGGCCGCCTCACCCTTGCCCTTGGCCGACCAGAACATCGCGTAGACCGGTCGATCGCGATCACCCATCAGCATGTGGGGCCGTTGGAACGCGGCTGGATCAATGTCGCCCGCGGGCATCTGGAGAGCCACGCGATCCACGATGGGTTTCGCCAGGGCGCGCGCCTGCATAGCGGCCACGGTCATCCACGCTGGGGTTTGCGTGTCCTCTTCGCTCGGTGCAGCCCCGGCGCCGTCGGGCGTTTGAAGGTCGGTAGCTGATCCGTCATCGTGAAACGGGTCGTTCCAGGAAAGAAGTACCGCCAGCGTGTCGTCGTTGTAGAGCGCGCAGACGCGCACGTAGTCGACAGAGCTAGCCTGCCAGCGAGGCGCCACGATGAGCTGGCCGAACAGGGGGATACCGGAATCAGGGCACTGCTCCCAGGCAGCATCATCGGGCTCGCTCGGCACCTCACCGGCCACGCGAATCGCCTTGAGCGGCCCCGTCGACACCGTCCGACTTTCCCTCAGGGCGTCCACATAGTAGGCCAGCGCCCAGCGCTCCTCCTCGGACACACCATCGACGAAGGCCGCCATCGGCGTCCCGTTCAGGCCCGTCGTTAGCGTGCGAAAAACGGCCTTCGGGTCCAAGGGCGTTTTGCGACGCCACGGGTTGGTGAAATCCGAGGGCCGGATCGGATTACCCATGTCGTCTCTTTGTTCCGCAGCGGCGACACCATCGCCTCGCCCCTCGACGCCGTGACAACGCAGGCAAGCCGACCCCGAATCATCCAGGAACAGCTCCTTGCCCTTGGCCACCAGGGCCTCTGTACGGGCAGGCGGTTTGTCGAACGTCACAATCGGGGAATACCCGTCGTCGGCGGGTCGATACGGGTTTGTGTACTCGTCCCAGAAGATGCCGGTGAGCGTCTTGACGTGGTAGGTGACCTGCCATAGCTCCTCGTCGGTTAGCCGAAAAGCCCCCTCGCCCCAGGCAGGCATGGTGGTCCCGGGCACGCCGCGAGAAATGGCTACGAATAGGTCGGCATCCGTCGGAAGCTCGCCGGATTGTGTGCTGCGAAACTCGAAGTTGCCCGCGGTGAAGTCCCGGGATCGCGGGTTCATGACGTCCGCACCGAGCCCATCGCCGGCCCCCGACTCACCGTGGCAGCCGGCGCAGCGCTGCAAGTAGATCGCCTTGCCTTGCTTCGCGAAATCGCTGTCCGGTGGAGCCGGCTTCTCGAGCCACGTAGGCTTGGACGCCTCGAGGGCCGCCCGGTCGTAGCGGACCGCGCCGTTTTGAGCCTGTGCCGAAACACTGACCAGCAGCGAGGCGAATGCGAGATAGCGCAGGGACATCATTCGCCCTCCGGGATTCGAGGCGCCACAGCGGCATCCTCGAACTCCGACAGAACGATGCGCCATAGGTCGTCCTCCTCCACGTCGTCATGCCAGCGTGGCATGGCCGAGTCCCAGGGAGTCGCGTTGGTAGGCAACCCGACCCAGCCCTCGTTCACCCTCCAGAACACCGCGTCCTCCACCAGGGTCGCAATGGTGCCCGGGTCTCGGAAATTCACGGGACGCAACCTCATGCCACGGGCCGCGAGACCGGCACCGTCGTGCTTGCCGCCGTGGCACACTGCGCAGTGCCTCGCGTATAGACCGCGACCTCGTACGAGCGCTTCGTCGCGCTCGGCGCCGCGCAACTTACGAAAAGGATTGTTCGCTCCCACATAGGGAGCGGCACTCTCGGAGCTCATGCCGGGGTGCTGCTGCCGGATCAAAGCCGGCGGCGCACTCGGCGGCACGCTCCCGATGAACACAAGAGCACCCAGGCCTAGCGGCAAAGCGCCAGCGAGCGCGGCCAGGGCAATGCGCTGCCAAGTTGGTGAACCGCCGACGACTGCTGCGCGCAACGGAGCAATGAACTCCGCCATCGTCGCCGAATCGGACGTCACGTACACGCCGATCGCCGTGGCGAGTAGCAGCAGGTACCAGATCAGAAGCGTCCGTGGCACCGGCAACGACCTGTCACTGCCGACAATCCACTGCGCCAAATGCGGAAACACCAGGACCAGGAACGCAAGCACCGCCGCCGAGAGCAGCAGCGAACCGGCCAAGACACCGATGAACGGCTTGTTCCGCCGCGTCATGACTGCCTCGGATTGGGACTCGGTAGGCTGGCCGGCGGCTCCGGTCGACCCGCCAGGCCGCCTAACCAAAACAGGAACGCAACCAGCGCGAGGAAAACCGTGGTGATGGCCGCCACGGTCCAACCCATCTCCGCAAGCCCAGGACTGACCGCTTGGGCGGAGGTGTCCTTGAGCACGCCGTAAAAATGCCAATCCTGCCGGAGGCCGGCGCGAAGATAGCCCATCAGCCCCATGGTCAGCACGATCGTCACGCATAGCAGCAGCAAGGTGTACTGGGGGCGCGCGCCGATAGCGCCCCAGCGGATTCGCCCAACCTCGCGCGCGCCGCGAAAGAGCGCTACATCGATGGCGGTGGCGAGAATCATCGTGGCCAGCACCAGCAGCACCTGACAGACCGCAAGGTGCCTCAGAAACGGATTGGCCGCCCCTAGAACCCAGTAACCAGATACACCGAACACCCCTGCGGCGACGATTGCGGTGAACGCCAACAGCAGGCCTTGTCCCAGTTTGCCGTGATTCTTGAACGCCAAGCCAACCGCGACGACTTGCGCGACGATGTGGGCCACCAAGAACCAGGCGTGAAACTGCACCACGGGACGCGCTGCTTCAGTCAAGGACAGCTCGTGCAGGTCGAGTCGGAACACGACGGCTGCCCAGGCGCCAACCAGGGTGGCAGTTAGCACGGCCACTCCGACCACAACGAATCGCGCGAAGCCACTTTGATTCCAGTCGGCCACTTCCCCCTTGTTCGCACGTCGATAGAGCATGAAGCTCCAATAGGTCGACAGAAGAATGAAGTTGACCGCCGCGTTCTTGGCCGGCATCAGTCCCAGGTACTTGAGCACAGGGTGGTATTGCCCACCCATTTGAGCCGCCTCACTCGGGCGCAGTGGGAGATTGTGTGGGGTCACCCAGACCAGGAAGCTCAGGATCAGCGCAGCCAGAATGAACTTCACCCAGGGTCGATAGCGCTCTGCGCCCTCGATGCGTTCCATGCCAGACCACAAGTAGTAGTTGGCCCCGATAAACAGGAACCCAATCAGCACGGCCTGCATGACGAAGACCCACGAGAAGAATCCTCCCATCATGTCGTTGCCCATCACAGGGCTGAAACTGTAGATCTCGCGCCCCAGGTAGTAACCCGCGAAGGGCAAGGCGAGCAGCCCGCAGATGCCCACGAAGTTGCCGATGTAACCCATCCAATCGTAGTAAGCGCGCTGGTCCGGATCTCGCGTCGTCAAGAAGCGCACTGCAGCGTAGGCGCCCACCACGAACCCTCCGAAAGCAACGTTGCCCAACAGCCGGTGCAGGTTCAGAGGTCTCCACAAGAAGTTCGACACCGCCCCCCAGGTGTCCCCGACAAACTGACCCGCTTCGTTGAAGCCGGTGGGGCTCATCATGTAGGTCGTCCATGAGTTGGCGATCACCATCAACGTGAGCCCGACGATGTTCAGCAAAATGCCGTAGAAGATATGAAGAGATTTACGACTCGAACCCCAGGCCTGTACTCCGAACACCACGAGGAAGATCGGGGTGAGGATCGCGAACACGGTGAAGATGCCAGGCAGCGACCTCTGGGGTGATGCGCCTTGCGAGAGCTGCTCCGCCGTAGGCCCGAGCGAGGCGAGGGATGCCTCTCCGTTATAGAAAAACAGATAGAACGCGAGAGCGACGAACGCGGCTCCGAGGAGGGCCGCAGGGATCTTCAGCCAACGCGCAAACCAACGGGCGACGACGCGCTCGTTCGGGGACCGATCGGAAAGACGATCCCACGTGTAGTAGTAGTAGTAGAGCGTGAACGCTTCGGCGAAGAACAACAGGCCGTAGATATAGAAACTGCCGTGTAGTGCGCCTGCAAAGTGGTGCATCACGCGCGGATAGAAGCCGATTACAACGAACGCCAGCAGGGCGCCGAGCGACGCAGTCGTGGCGAAGGCAGCGCTGAGAAGCTTGGTGCACTCACGCGCCAATCGATCGAATCTTGGGTCGGAGCCCCGAGCCCCGACAATCTCGAGGATGACACCGAAGACCGGCACGCCCAGCACGAAAGCGCCAAACATCAGATGAAGCTCAGCCACAAACCACACCACCGTCCGCGGGTTCAATCCCCATAACGCTCGGTAGGACTCGAGCTCGTCAGCGCGGGCAACCAGGGGAAAACCGAGCACGAGGCAACCGATCAGCGCCGCGCCGAGCGCAGCGGAAGCTCGCGAACCATGTGCCGCCTGCCGACTCATGGCTCCTCCTCGCTGGTCTGACGAAGGAAACCGATCAAATCGGCCAGGCCTCGGACCGATAGGCCCGACACCAGCTCGGGCACGTTGGGCAAATCCGCGTCATCCACTGGCCCGGCGTGCCGCACAATAGACACCAATAACTCGGAGTGGCTTCGGTCCCCGGTGAAAAGGACCGGCGCTCCATCCACCGCGACTCCGCCGCGCTCGCCGTGACAGCGAGGACAACCCAGGCTCTGGTAGCGAGCCGCGCCCGCGGCCGGGTCACCCGGGGGAAACCCAACGTCGGTGTCGTCCTCGACAGAACCGGCTCCCTTTTCTTCAGGCGACCCTCGTGGGGGCGCACCAAACGCGGCCTGAGCCTTGCGGATCTCTTCCTCTAGCTCCGGGCCAACCGAGACTCCCGAGCGATCGAGCATATACATGCAGACCGAGCGTATCTGCTCGTGGCTAAGGGACATCGGCGGCTCGGCGACAGCCGGCATCACTCCCTTCTGAAAGCCCGTCTCGACAAACGCGTCCGGCGTATAGAGCGACTCGACCAGATACTCGACTGCAGACTTGCCCGGGATGCGCTGCTCCGCCCGCACGTGGAGCGGCTCGGGCCACTGCGGTGGTAGAGCGCCCAGGTTCGGACCGCGCACGGCGGATCCCTGTGTGCCTAGGCTGTGACAGGCGAAACATATGCCCGCTCCATGAAACACAGCATCCCCGGCCTCAACAAGGCCAACCGCATCCGCCTGCCCAGCAGTCGCGCCGCTCGCGGCGGCCGGCGCCCCTCCGCTGAGCCCCTCCAAGTACTGGCCTAGGAGCGCGAACCCGAGAATCAGCGATCCGCAGAACGCAACGATGCCCACCCCGTGGGCCATCAGTGACGACCCTCGCGATGATGAAATCCCTCAGTGGGACTCCACTTCGAGCGACATCGGCGTACGAACTCTAGGGAAACCTCCGACCGCTCAGCGGCACGCGCATGGGCTTCAATCTCGCGGATCACCATCCCGCGCACCATGTCGGGCGCTTTGGCGATGGCGGCGTACGCCTCGTCGGTCCAAGTAAGAGACTTCGTGACTTTGGCCGCTCCCTCTCGCCACTCCTGGTACTTGGTGTTGACGAGATCGACCGTCACGACGCTCTGCCGACGCTGAAGGGCAAGCGCCTCGACCCGCGCCACCACGATCTTGCGCATGAAGCCGATCGGTACGCTGTCCAACATCGCGCGCGCCTCTTCCTCCCAAACGAATTCCGTCGCGTGAGTCTCGGCATCGGCCGTGGGTGGCCCGCTCGGCATCATGTCGGCCATCGCTTCATCGACCAACGCCTCTGTAATCACCGTGTGATCATGTTCGAGCGCGAAGCGGACGATGGCGCTTCGGGCCATCTTTCTCACGAAACTCGGGGCTCGTTCCAGCCGTACTTCGGCTTCGTCGGTCCAGGATATGGTCTCTCGAGCGACCAGCTCCGCTTCCGGCACGTGCTCGCGGCAGCTCACCAAAACATTACATTTGGACAAATGCAGCAGCTGCTCGGTGACTCCGCCTATGTCCAGCCCGTCGTCTGCATGGATCCCGGTCTTGCCAAGAACGAGCAACGACGCGCCCACTTGATCCACGTATTTCAAGATAACGTCGAACGGTTTCCCGGGGAGCAGAGAGGAGCGAGCCTCCCCACCTCGGTCCGCAACCATGGACTCGGCAACCGCGACGTGCGCTCCGTACACCTTGGCCAGGCCGTCGTCGATGATCTCCGAATGAAGCTTCTCCTGTTCGCGAAAGTGAAACACCTTGCCGGCAGCTTCCGAGAGCACTTCGGAAATCCGCTTGAAGGCAACACTGTGAAAGTGGGGATCGAACGCTGCTACGATGTGGAGCTCAACGCCGAATCGCTTGGACAACTCGGTCGCGGTCATCAACCCACCGAATGACAACGACGACCCGTCCACCGCAACGACGATGGGCCCATCCCCCAAGGCCTTGTCGGCGTCCTTGATCACGAGCGTATCGATAGGTGTTCGTCGAATGACCCGCTGGCAAACCGTTCCGACGAGCCCCGGGCGCACCGCGCCAAGCCCCTCCGAGCCGACCACCAGCAGGTCATGGCAACCGCTGTGGAGCTCCTCTACGATCACTCGGTAGTTCTTGCCTTCGATCGCACGACGTTTGAACTTGATGCCTTCCGTCTCACAGGTTTGCTCCGTGTGATCGAGATACGAATCCGAGATGAGGCCCAACCCGTGACCGATGAGGTGAGCGTGCACGCGACGCTGGCGAGACAGTTCCTGTTCCGCCTGAAACTGGGACGGCAATGACCCCTCCATTTGGCGAAAGCGGGAGTCGTGTAATCTGGCGGCGAAGGCGTGCAGCCCTGTGACCTCGCCTCCCCAAAATCCAGCCAGCCGGGCTGCCTCCGAAGTCGCACGCTCACTGTGTGGCGATGAGTCCACCGCCACCAGGATGTTCTTGTAGCTTAAACTGGCAGCGTCCTCTTGAACTTGCGCAGCGTGGGTCATGGGGTACCTAGGGTGCTGCTCGGAATTCGATGTCTTTGGTCACGGTGCCGCCAGCGGCCACGGTCACTTCCGCGGTCTGGGAGCCAAGCCGCTCGTGCCAGGCCTTCAGCGTGTAGGTGCCGGGCGGCACGTTCGGCAGCTCAAAGCGGCCATCGGGCGAGCTCACCACGTGATACGGGTGCGGAAACACATGGATATACGCGCTCATCCACGTGTGTCCTGCGTCGCACTTCACGGTAATCTGTCCAGGTTGATTGAGTCGCTTGCTGATACGCATCCCCTTGACCGGCATCGCCACGTTGAACACCGTGCGGCGGCCCAAGAACCCGTGAATGTTGTGGAGCGTCGGGTCGCTCGAGGTGATGACTAGGTTGCTATTGACCGTGGCGGACATGACGTGCGGTACGTAGCGGCACTTCTTTTGGTCGAGAAGAACCGTCTGCTTCTTCTTGGGCATGCCGCTTTGAATGTTGTCGAGCCATACGACGGCGTTTCCGAGGCCACCGCCTTTTGTAACGATTTCTTCGTTGGGTACGGTTTGGCCGCACACTTCCACGGCCTCGGTCACTTGGTGGGCCGCCAGGGCCGGTGCCTCGCCTTTGAGCCGGATCGTCCCCGTGATCTTGCCTCCATCGGCGACAGGTGCACCTGTGTAACCGACCAGAACGAGCAACGCCAGGCCGCCTGAAATGAGTGTCAGGAAGACAGGCAACAGAGTTGGTTTCCGCGATGACATATGGAACTCCTTCTTTATTTCGGTTGCCCCGCTCCTAGATGAAAAGATGTACAAAGAAGACCATGTCCCACGCCCCCCCGGTGGGCGACGCGTCGTCCCAGGTGCGGCGCACCATCATCCGGAGCTCGGTGTACGGCCACGGGAAGAACTCGACGATCCAGCCCGCGCGAATGATGGAGTTGCCGGCGAGCTCGACGTCGGGGTCCATGAATTCGAAGGTGGTCACCAACTCGACACCTTGGACGGGCAAGAAACTGAGCTCCTGGTAGCTCGCATAGCCCCTCAGTGATCCGATCTGATCGCTGTAGAAGTCGTCGCGCACAAAGACTAGGTCTCCGAGATAGGTGAAGAGACCAATGTTCCCGGTCAAAAAAGCCCCCCAACGGAGCTCATCGAGCCCCGTCGACACTTCGACGAGGAGATCATCGGGAATGCTGCTACCGAAGATCGGGTTCGCCTGTCCGATGTTGTTATTCCAGTATATCGAGCCGCCGACCTGTGCGCGCAGGACACCGAAGTCCGCCCGTAGACTCAAGCGCCCCACGACAGCCTTTTCAAACCGGCGGCGCTCGGTGCCATGCCCGTCGAACGCATTCTCACCCAACGTCCCGTTGACCAGCGCCGCGTTGACCGTCAGCGGTCCGACATAGGCGGTGAGTTCGATCCCGGTGTCTCGGTCCGCGTTGCCGAGACCGATCCGCTCACGGGTGAACAGCTGGTGCTCGACCTCGCGGATCCCGAACGCAGGCGTGAAACGGCCGATCTTTATCATGAAGTCGAAGTCCTCGGGCTCGGGCTTGAGTTGGTAAAGACCCCAGGCCTCGAACCCCGAGTAGACGCCCAGGTCGAGGTAAAACGTGACGTGGTCGGTGGCCGTTGCGCCGATGTAGAGATCCGCCTGCATCAGGAAGAAGGAGTTGGTGATGTTTCTTTCGACCCCAGGCTCGATTCCGCGATCTGGGCGGATCCAGATGTAGGCGACCCGTATGTCGCCTCCGATGGCGAGCCACTCCGTGATGTCACCACTAAACGAGACGAACGGCTTGTCGTCATCTTTGTTGCCCAGCAAGGCTTCCTCGTCCCAGCCCGCTTCGATCGCACCATCGAGCTCCAGTTGAACGTCTTCCCCCCGGGACCGTACCGAGAATGGTAACCAGACGCGCTCGAAGATGTTGCGACCATAGGAGTTGCGCATCCCCCCTCCGGTCGGGTTGACGTGACACTGGATGCACTCGTTGCCCCCACGCGCGGCAAAACGAGGGAGGGCGTGGGCAGGTGTGCTGCTCGCAAGCAGCAGGCCGATTGACAGGGCGCAGATCGTGACCAGGCGAATAATCATCGTTACTCCTCTACGAAGATTCGGTAGCCATTCATTTGTTCTGGGTGCGTCTTGCAGAACCAGATCACGGTGCGCGGCGAGCAGAATCGGTAAGCCCATTTGGCGCCGGTTCCGAGCTCGCCACTCTCGAATCCGCCACTTGCAAGCGGCAGCTCGGCACCCGGCGCACCCGCGGTGGCGGTGTGGCGCTCGGTGTCCGTGTTCGTCCAGGTGACCACGTCGCCGACGGTGATGGAGATCAGCGGCCGATCGACGTTGAGGGTGATCAGACGAAGCTGGGGCCCGCTGTCGGAGGGATCGGTGGGGCCCTCCTCGCACGCCGGGCCGCCGCCGCCGCCGCCGCCGTCGCCGCCGTCGCCGCCGTGCCCGGCATCCACTTCCCCGGCGTCGACGTCCGGATCCGGGAACTGGTCGGGATGCGGCAGGGCGTAGCCAAAGTCGAAGCACGACGCGCCGAATGCAACGACGATCGCCAGGAAGGCAATACGCATCGTCAGAGACTTCATGTCAACACCCTCCCCATGGGCAGCTCTGGTTGGCACCGCCGTCGACCCACTGGGTCAACACGCTGAGGCGGGATCTGGTCAAGCACGCCCGGCATGCCCCAGAGGTCGTATCCTGAGGCATGTCGCAGTTCTCAACCTGGTCGATCAGAGCGCTGTTATCCGCTCGACAGGGGCGGACCGCGCCGGGATCGGCGATCGCGTGCGCGTAGGTGTCCCAGCGGATGCCTTTCGGTGCTCCGGGACCGCTGTGACAGTGGACGCAGCGTGCGTCGAAGATGGGCTGAACAATCGAGTCATACACGAAGCAGCTGTTCGCCGTGGTGCTGCAGCGTTCCGCCGTGTTCAAGTCACGGTTGCCGGCGAGATCCCTGGCCCGCACGGCGAAGCAGGTTTGAGAGCCCATCGGGACGGTAACCGCCGCACAGCGGGAGCCACCGGAGACGGCGTACGGCGCGACAGCTCCGAAGTTCGCTCCACCCGGCTGGGCGGCGTCGTAGATCTCGTAGACGATCGCGTCGGTCCGGGTGGTGTCGTCCGTGGCCGGATTCCAGCACACGTCGAGCGTTGTCGGCTCAACCTGCGTAACGCTTGTTACCCCACCAAACGTCGGTGCGGTCGTGTCCCCGCAGGGATCCTGATCGCTGCAGCTCTCACGGGCGCCTGATTCGATCCAGTGTTCGAGCAGGGAGCGTTCGGCCGGTGCGAGCCACGGTGGTCCGTCGA
>Ga0255049_10002135_pt1 | contig 10541 bp, 7 predicted proteins | sample JV7_2_3_MG_FD_183615 | JGI IMG/M metagenome (GOLD analysis project Ga0255049, IMG submission 183615) | Seawater microbial communities from Jervis Inlet, British Columbia, Canada - JV7_2_3 | ecosystem: Environmental > Aquatic > Marine > Inlet | place: Canada: British Columbia | collected 2016-10-06
CACTCACGGACCCACCGGAGACCGAAACCGCCGTTCATATGTGCAAAGACGACCGTGGGAAATGGGCCGTCCCCTTCCGGGGTCCGCACACCGATCGGCGCATAGACGCCATCCAACAACTCGACGAACCGATACTGCACAGGAATATCGGAGCCCATGACGGACTCCGTCACGACGAACTCGGAACCGGCGATCCGCTCCGGTACGAACAACCATGCCGGGTCGATACTGTGATTAACCGGGCTCTGCTGCGCGATCGCTGCGGAACTAATCGCGAGAGACATGATGATGGGGCCTAGCGTCGCACGCATGACATGACTCCTTATGATTATAATGACGTCTATTCTATCAAGGGGCGGGGCCATCGCAATCGAACTCAACGTTAACGGCGCGACGCACGAGGTGGAGGTAGACGCCTCGACGCCGCTACTGTATGTACTGCGCAACGATCTGAACCTGAACGGCCCTCGCTTCGGCTGCGGCCTGGCGCAATGCGGTGCATGTACGGTATTGGTCGACGGCAACCCGGTGCGTTCCTGTGTCACACCCGTGGCAGCAGCCGCTGCGGCGGAGATCACGACGCTGGAAGGTTTGGGAGATCGCGATGACCCTCACCCGGTCCAGGCAGCGTTCATCGCCGAGCAGGCAGCGCAGTGCGGATACTGCTCGAACGGCATGATCATGGCGGCAGCATCCTTGCTGGAGCGCAACGCCGAGCCATCCGATCTGGAGATTCGCCAGGCGCTGGACGGCAACTTGTGCCGCTGCGGAACGCATGGTCGAATTCTGAAAGCCGTCCGGCGAGCCGCACGGAACTCCGCATGAAGAACGAGTTTCATATTACGCGCCGACTGTTTCTACAAAGTACGGGGGCATTGATAATCGGTGTTGCCTCACACGCCCCGGGACTAGGCCAGCCGGCCGCCGCGCTACCGTCAAACCTTTCCAGAAATCCCGATCTGGATACCTGGATCCAAATTAACGCCGATGGATCCGTCTCGATCTCGTCCGGTAAATGCGAGATCGGACAAGGCATACGAACCGCTCTCGCACAGATCGTGGCGGACGAACTGGATGTGGCGATCGAGCGTATTCAGATGCGCGACGTCGATACGGCTCACTCACCGAACGAGGGTGCGACCACGGGCAGCAACTCGATCAAGGACAGCGGCTCTGCACTCCGAGTCGCGGCCGCGGAGGCCCGCCAATTGCTCCTGGAGAATGCAGCCGAACTTCTCGGTTCGCCCGCGACGGCATTGACGGTGGACGATGGTCGGATCCATGCCGGCGACGAGTACGACTCCGTGACTTACTGGGAACTGCTCGAGGACGGACGTTTCAATACGCAAGCCGGCGGACCTGTCGAACCGAAGAGCCCCGAAGACTATCGCCATGTCGGCGCATCGATAGAACGCCTTGACCTGCCGGCGAAGTTTTTCGGTGAAGAAGCGTTCATTCAGGATCTACGTCTGCCCGGCATGCTGCATGCACGGATGGTTCGGTCGGAAATCGATGCGGCCCGTCTGGTTAGCGTCGAAACGGAAACCGTGGCGGGAATGCCCGGCGTCGAGATGATTGTGCGCGACGGTTCCTTTCTCGCCGTGGTCGCATCGCGTGAGGAACAGGCAATCGGCGCGGCGGAGGCGCTCGGTAGGAGTACCGTTTGGGAAACCGTGCGAACGCTACCGCAGCCTGGCGACTTCCCCGGGCTGCTGCGTACGCTGCCTGCCGAAACGACGGTCGTTCATGACACCGACACGCTCGGTGACCGCGAGACCAGCCCGGCCGGACCGATCGTCCGCGAGCATTCGGCGAACTATTCGCGACCCCACACGGCGCACGCCTCCATGTCGCCGTCGGCAGCGGTCGCCCACTGGGACGGCGCTCTACTAACAGTATGGAGTCACGGGCAAGGCATGTTTCCACTGCGGCAGGCGTTGGCTCGCGTGGTGGGGCTTCCCGAGCGACAGGTGCAGTGTATACATCACCAGGCCTCCGGCTGTTACGGCCACAACGGCGCAGACGATGCGGCCTGCGACGCGGCTCTGATCGCCATGGCGGTACCGAACAGACCAATCAGGCTGCAGTGGTCTCGTCATGACGAGTTTCGCCGTGAACCGTTCGGACCGGCGATGAGTATGCAGATTTCGGCGGCAACCGATGCGGCTGGCAACATACAGCGCTGGCTCTTCGATGTATGGAGCCCGAGCCACTCGACGCGACCGTACTACGGCGGCGACACAGCCGGCAGCCTGCTCGCAGCACTCGAGAAGGACCAGCCGCTCGATGAGTTTACCGGCAGGAACATTCCGCAACCGGCCGGTGGCGCCGACCGCAACGCCGTGGCTTTATACGCCTATCCGGAGCAGCAAGTCGTCGAACACTACGTGACAGAGAGGCCGCTCCGAGTTTCCGCGCTTCGCGGCCTGGGAGCCTACGGTAACGTCTTTGCGATCGAGTCCTTCATGGACGAGTTAGCGCGCGAGACCGGCAGTGACCCGTTCGAGTATCGACTGCGGCACCTGACCGATCCGCGTGCAGCGGCGGTGATCGAGGCGGTGCGTGAACTCGCCGGAGAGCGTCCAAGCGAGAATTCTGCTCAAACTTTAGGACGGGGCATCGCATTCGCTCAGTACAAGAACCTGGCCGCCTACCTGGCGATGGTCGTGGATATCGTTATCGATCGGGAATCCGGTGCGATTCGCGTGCGCAACGCCTACGCCACAATGGACGCCGGCCTGATCATCAGCCCGGACGGCGCCAGAAACCAGGTCGAAGGCGGAATCATTCAGGCGACGAGTTGGACGTTGAAAGAGGCGGTTAAGAATTCGGCGTCGGAGATTCAAAGCATTGACTGGGCAAGCTACCCGATCATCCGCTTCGACGAAGTTCCGGAGATTCAGGTGACTTTGATCGATCGCCCTGAACTACCGGCGCTCGGCGTCGGCGAAGCCGCTCAGGGTCCGACCGCGGCGGCAATCGCCAATGCGGTAGCGGATGCCACCGGCGCGCGGTTACGAGACCTGCCGCTGACCGCTGACAGAGTCACCGCCGCCCTCCTGCCCGCCGCGTAGCAGCGACCGCCACGCGTGTGGGAGCGACCGCCTGGTCGCGATCCCACAGCTGTTCGCGTCCTGGTCAGGGTGGGCCCGGTCTTATGGGCAAACTTGATTGTCCGGGCAGAACGGTGCGCCGTCCATGATCCAGTCACGAATGATACTCAGTTGCGAACTGGACAGAGGATCCAAACCAAACGGCATACGTTTGTCGGGATCATCTTCGGTGACTCGTTCCCATAGGTCGCTGCGGTCCAGATCAAATGGCTCGACTATCTCGCCGTCCACCACATCGAAGTAGTTGTCGGCGGTAAGCACGACGCCTTTCGGAGGGCAGTCTAAATCGACTCCGCAACGCGGACTGGATGGTGTGCGACTGTGACAGATCGTACAGATCTGCAGTGATTCGCTCCACACGTGCATCCAGGAACCGACTGGAAAGGACGGACCACTGGAACCGCCGGAATCCGCGTCGGTGGGATCGCCCAGCGGCGCGCCGTCGAGGATCCATCGTTCTATTACGTCAATTAGCGCCGGATCGAGAGGAATGCCGGTGGCGGGCATGGGTACGCCATTGATCGCTTCGCCGTTGGGCCCCTGGCCGCTGACTTTCCAGAACATGTAGCTGGCGCCGGGATCGCCCGGCGCTACGATGGCCATTGCAGGCCTCTCCGAACTCATACGCCCGTTGCCGACGATCGCTCCATACTGGTCCACTTCCCAGGATAGGCCCATCGGCGGGTTGGTGCCGCTGTGACACAGAGTGCAGAACTGGCCCAGGATGTTGGCCTGCACGCCGTACCATGTAGGAATAATCTCGGACGGGGATGTCCCGGACCCGCCGCTAGGGTCGCCGCCAGCACCGGCATCGACCCACGCGCCGATTCGGCCGATTTCCGCCTGCGTCAGGTACGGCGGCCCTGAGGCCGGCATGCGTGAGCCCACGATGGCCTCACCGTTGGGTCCCTGGCCGTTGATTTTCCAGAACATGTAACTGGCCGCACTGTTACCCGGCTCGATGATCTTCATGCTGGGCATCTCGCCGCTCATCCGGCCGCTGGTGACGACCGAGTCGTACTGATCCGTCTCCCAGGACAGGCCCATTGGCGCACTGGGCGAGTTATTGTGACAGAGCACGCAACGCACCTCGAGAATGTCAGCCTGGATCGCCGCCCATGTATCCGGATTGCCGCCAACACCGGGATCGCTGCCACCTGCGGCCGGCGGTTCACAGCCGGGAGTACCATCGGCGATCCAGTCCCACATGTTCTGGACCGTATTCGCCGTTAGCGGCGGGTTGGAAAGCGGCATCTGGGCGCCGAGGATGGCTTCGCCGTTCGATCCCATACCCTGGACTTTCCAGATGACGTAGCTCGCGGCGGGACTACCCGAGTCGATCTCCAACAATGCGGGCATCTCGCCGCTCGCTCGCCCCACGTTAGCACAGGTGGCTGACGCCAAACTCCAATCCAGGCCCATCGGGGCCGCAGCTCCGGTATGGCACTGACTACAAACGCCGCCAAAGACATTGGTTTGAAGCCAGGCCAGTGAGGCATTGGGGTTGCCGCTGACGACGCCACCCGCAGGAATCGTCTTAAGGCCATAAGTGCTGAATGTGTCGAGCACCGTACTGACGATCTCGTTCACTGTGTCTACCGAGCCGAGAATCGGCGTCCAGTTGGAGCCGTTCGCCTTGTGAATACGGAGATCTTCTTCTGGGAGATCGCCGATCAATGTAGCGCTGTAGGTGATGCCAAGCTCGGCTGGAATGTTAAACACCAGGCCATCGGGGCCGAAATCGAAGACGGCGCCCACTAGGAGGCCCGGAGCCTCACGGAAGTCCTGCGAATGTTCTATCGTGATGACGGTGCTGCCGTCGAGTGCCCCGGGAGGAATGATCAGGGTCACTGTTACGTCCTGAACCGGGGACCTGTACTGCACCGTTCCTCCGGCCTGGTCCACCGTAAACAGTTGCTGAGTTCCGTCCGGTTCCGGGGCGGTACTCGAGCTTTCATCCGGCCCGGGATCTGTGCCCGAGCCACTGCCGCAACTACTCACCGATGCGAGGATAGCCCCGGAAAGCAAGACAGGGACAAATGCCCGCATCCAGCTCACGCCGAAACTACCCGCCTGGAGAACATGCCGCACACACCGTATCGTACAACCAGTGGCCATAGGTGTTTCAATACGTAGTCTTACGGATTGGAAGCTCGCAGCCTTAAGGAATGATCGCTTCTAGAAGTGGAAATGTGGTTAGCCCTGTTCTACTTCAACTTCTACATGAATGGAGCGCATAGTTGCTCCAAAATACCTTGGCAAGTTGAGGAACTTGCTAGCACAGATACCAAGTTTCCCGGTTGGGTCTTGCGTTCACACTCTGAGGACGCTTGGAACACCGCCACACGAAACGGTGCGGTGGCCTACCGAGGGGTGGGCATGATGGTTCATGTCGACTCGAAGCCGCTGGCATTATCCTCTAGCTCACTCGTGGTGGGTACGGCGCAGGGAGACGTGAACCATTATGGCCGGCCCCTTTGCGGCATGGCCGATGTTCTAATCGCGGCCAGGCAGTCGCTCCTACAGAGTTCTACTCCGCCGGGATGAACGGCAGAATCACGTACGAAGCGCGCTCGCCACCCGTGTAGATACTATTGTTGGCGAGGTTGTAGGCAGCGAAGTAGTGCTGCCCATCATGGGCGTTCACGTCGAGGCGAATTCGATGTCCTTCCTCAAAAACCATGCTCGTCGCCCAGATCTCGACAGAGATAGGCACGACTTCTCCCGGCGTCAGCTTCTGCTCTTCATCGTGGGTATGGTACGGGCGATACGGTGTCGATAGCAGCGGATCGAGCTTGCGATGGGAGACCTGAAGAATTCCTCGTGTTGCTGTCTCGACGGTGCCGTCCGGCGCCATATCGCGTAAATAGGCGAACACGTCCATGTCGTCGGTGTCGGAAGATACCCACATGACGAGATTGATATGCCCGGTGAGTTCGACAGCCTCAGTCAAGGGATCGGTAACGAAGCTGACGGTCGGCATGCCACTGTTCGCACGCGCGTAAGCTTCAGGGCCGGCGGAGTAAGTCAGCTCCCGTTCGGCTTCCGGTTTCACGGTACTGAGCGTCAGATCGTGAATGGCATCATCCACGACGCCCGCAGACTCGTCGCTCAAGTAGTAGCGCATGTACTGCGTGCGTGCGAGCGGCCATTCGTCCTCGAAGCGCCACTCACACTCTCGAACGCTGCTCCGGATACAGAGCTTAACGGGTGGCTCATCCATGATGCCGGTGTCGATATCTTTGAGCCAGTAGTCATACCAGCGCAACATTTCGTTCTTGCCTTCGTCGGAATAGAACGAATCGGTGTGCCCGCCGATGTGCATCTGTAATTTCTTCGCGCTCGATGCCGAGCGGACATAGCCGTCGATATTGCCGCGCATGTGATGATTCCAGCCGCCCCAGTTACCGGAGCTGTATAGCGGCACGGTGATCTGATCGAACTGGGCTCGGGATTTGCTCTCGTCCCACCACGCACTGTCCATATGGTGCGCTAGAAAATTGTAGATCAGATCTTCGCTGAGCGCGGCCGAGTTGTCGGCGCGGGTATTCTCGAGCAACTGTTTACCGCGAACGTCCAGCCACCAGCGGCCATAGAACCCCTGATTGAACACACCGCCGTGGAAGACCGAGTCGCGATACATATCGGCCCAACCTTCCCAGGGCACGATCGTCGTCAGCGACGGCGGCTGTAGCCCTGCCACGTTCCACTGTGTAATGGCGTAATAGGACACGCCCGCCAGTCCGACCTTACCGCTGCTCCAGCCTTGTTCGGCCGACCACTCGATCGAGTCATAGAGGTCCCGCGCCTCCTGAATGGACCAGATATCCGATTGACCGGGCGACGTGCCGGTGCCACGTGTGTCGACGAAGACCAGCACGTAGCCGCGCGCGGTCCACCATGCCGGTTCGGGGCGTTCGACATGAGTAAAGGGCGCCTCGTGCGGCAAAATGCGGTCCATCGATTTCTGATAGGCGCTGAGACTCATTAGAACGGGAAACGTCTCGCCCTCGTCCGCATCCGGCCGATAGACATCCGCTCTGAGCACCGTGCCGTCGCGGGTACGTATCGGCACGTCTTGCTCGAAGATGACGCCGTAGTCGGGTTGCGACAAGTCGGCGGACGATGCCTGATCGGCCGTTATACCGGCGACGATCGTAAGCAGAGCTACAGCGACCAGACCTCTGTGTGCGAACATGATCACTTCTCCACTACTGTTATCTCATCACCTCGACGCGTAGCGGCGACCAGGCCAGGCCATCGGGGCTCTCATGGGCACTGACCAATAGATCGGACTCGGACTCGCCGAACGTATCGAGTTCGAACATCCGGATCGTGCCCTGGCCGGGTTCGCTCACGAAAGCGAAGCCGTCGAGTATCAAGACGCCGAAGTTCCCGGTCCCAGGTGTGCCATCGCCCAGCGGCACTTCGTCAACCATCTCGCGGGATGCGACGTCGAACAGACGCAGGAATTGTTGCACCGGTTGCCCGCCACCGCCGCCATTCGGCGCGACCGCGCGACCGTTGGGCCCGATCTCGACCCGTCCTGCGAAGGGTCGCGAGTCGATTCTCGCCACCACCTCCAGCGACTGCGTATCGATGACCGAAATAGCCTCCTCCTGTCGATTTGCTACCCAGACCTCGCTGCCGTCGGGTGAAACCGAGAGGCCTTCCGCACCCGGTCCTGTAGGAATAACGACGGGCGGGCGATCCTCGTCGAGGAAGATGACCGACAGCGTGCCTTCGCCCAGGCGACTTGCCACATAAGCACGTGTGCCGTCGGGGCTAACCCGCACCATGTGACCTTCCCTGCCGCCGGTCGGATAGGTCCGAGTTACCGCCATGGTCTCCAAGTCGATGACGGCGAGCAGGTCGGAGTCCTGCATTGTTGCCAATGCCCGCCGCCCGTCGGGATGAAAGAGCGCCGTATGCGGCCGCGAGTTCGGCCCAAGATCGATGCGTCCCACGATGCGGGCGTTCACTATGTCGATCAGGATGACATGCTGGCCGTGACTGTCCTCGGGCCCGTATTCACCCGTCAAGGCAAATCGCCCATCGGGGGACACGGCCACTTCGTGGGGAATGATCGGACCGACCGGCAAGCGGGCCACTTCGAGACGCGTCTCGAGATCGATGAGAGAGATACTCCCGCCCGCGCGGTTGGCTACGACTAATGTTCCGTCCAACGCAAATACGCTGGAAGCAGATAACCACAGTACGAGCGGTGTCCACAGTAGGCGCTTGATCATATTTCTCTCCTCCCGGTTGTTATGCGACCCCTTAGCGGGTCCATCGAATCAGTATGACCAAAAATCAGGCCATGACCAAGCACTATCCAGCCCGAACGGCACAGCGGAGATAATGCTGCACTCTGAGCGATCGGGTAGCATGCCGACTGCGTTCATCGAAAATACCACTTATGACGTTTAACCCGCGACAAGGCCACCGACCCGACCGGCACCACCACGGCCGTGGGAACGGGCATCCGGCGGTGTGTCGCCGTACCGTTATACTCTTGGCTCTGCTGCTCGGACCGGTGCCGCTCATCGGACAAGTCGCTCCCGATGCCGCGGACTGGCCTACCTACAACCGAGACCTTGCGGGAACACGGTTCTCCCCGCTGACGCAGATCAATACAGATAACGTTAGCCGCTTGGCACCCGTATGGTCTTACCCGCTGGGCCGCAACAGCACGACGGGCGATCTCGGCGGCGGATCTCAGTTCACGCCCCTGGTGATCGATGGAATCATGTATCTGGCGAGCGCCGGCCATGTCGTGGCATTGCAGTCGGAGACCGGCCGAGAGCTATGGCGATTCGCCGTTGGTCAGGGCACGCCGTCGCGGCGCGGCCTCGCGTACTGGCCGGGCGACGATGACCTCTCCCCGCGAGTCTTCATCACCGCGGGCCGCCAACTGATAGGGATCTCGCCTGAGACCGGCGATTCGATCGTTCGTACGATGCCGGTAGCCTACGTCGGCGCGCCGGTCATCTTCGAGAACCTGCTGCTCATCGGCTCGAACAGCCCGCCCGGCAGCGTTCGCGCTTTCGACGCGCGCAGCGGCGAGGAAGTCTGGGTCTTCCACTCGGCGCCAGGGCCGGGCGAGGTGGGCCATGACAGTTGGGAGAATGACGCCTGGCAAGACCAACCCAACCTGTTTCATTGGGCGTTCTCCCTCACGGTGGACGCTGAACGCGGCCTCGTCTACGCCGCCTTCGAGAGCGCGGGACCGGGCGACTACTATGGCGGCGAGCGCCCCGGCAACAATCTCTTCAGCGACTCGATCGTGGCCCTGGATGTGCGCAGCGGCGAACGGCGCTGGCATTACCAGACGATCCACCACGATATCTGGGACTTCGATCTGCCGGCGCCGCCAGGACTGTTGGACGTGGAAATCGACGGCGAACTCGTCCCGTTGCTGGCGCTCGCCGGCAAGACCGGCTACCTATACATCCTGAATCGCGACACGGGCGAGCCGGTATTCGGTATCGAGGAAACGCCGGTACCCCGGAGTAATGCCCCCGGTGAACAAAGCGCGCCTACTCAACCGATTCCGATCAAACCGCCGCCGATCGCGAAAGTCGATTTCGCTCCGGAGGACATCGTGACTGCCGAGGACACCACCGAGGCGCACGCGTTGTTCTGCCACCGGATTCACGAGGAGAACGGGGGGTTCACTAACGACGGACCTTTCACGCCCTATCGGTATAGAGCGGCGGGTAACGAGGGGCCGACGACAATTGTCTTTCCGGGCTCCATCGGCGGCGCGAACTGGGGCGGCACGGCGGCCGACCCGACACTGGGCTATATCTATGTGAATACGATGGACGAGGGCAGCTTCGGCTGGATCGAAGACGAACCAGGCTACCCGGGGTACTACTGGCGTAATAGCCACCACGGCCCATTATCCCGTTTCTGGTGGAATGAAACGGCACCGGACTCCGGAGGCAGCGCACTCAGCGGCGGCGAGGGCGCGTGGCCCTGTAACAAACCGCCCTGGGGCAGCTTGCTCGCGGTCAACGCCGCCACGGGAGCTATCGCCTGGAAAGTGCCGCTAGGCATCACCGAGGAACTTCCGGCTGACCGGCAGAGAACCGGACGACTGGGCCTGGGCGGGCCCATCGCGACGGCCGGCGGGCTGGTTTTTATCGGCGCGACCAACGACCGGCGGTTTCGGGCGTTCGACTCGCAGACCGGTGCGGAAATGTGGGTCGCGCGGCTCGAGATGAGCGCCTTCGCGGTACCGATCACCTATGAGGGCCGTGACGGGAAGCAATACGTGGCCGTGGTCGCCGCGGCGGCCTCGGCGCTCGATGACCCGAGCCCCGACGAGGCGCAAAAGCTGGTTGTTTTCAGCTTGCCGTAACAGCAATCGCTTCGAAGTACGGCTACAACTCCACAAGCAAAAAAAAAGCACGGCACCCCTTT
>Ga0255049_10002139_pt1 | contig 10535 bp, 6 predicted proteins | sample JV7_2_3_MG_FD_183615 | JGI IMG/M metagenome (GOLD analysis project Ga0255049, IMG submission 183615) | Seawater microbial communities from Jervis Inlet, British Columbia, Canada - JV7_2_3 | ecosystem: Environmental > Aquatic > Marine > Inlet | place: Canada: British Columbia | collected 2016-10-06
GACGTTGAACGGCGGCCGTTCCTTCTTGATCAGGTTCGACTCGAGGATCAGCGCTTCCATCTCGGTGTCCACGACGATCAACTCGAGATCAGCGATCTCGGCAACGAGGTTGGCCGTGCGTGGGGGGTGTTGGGCCGACGGCTGGAAGTACGAGCGCACACGCTGGCGTAGCGACTTGGCCTTGCCGACGTAGAGCACCTCGCCGTGACGGTCGCGGTAGAGATAGACGCCGGGACGCTCGGGGAGGCGCTCCAGCTTTTCCTTCAGGTCGAGGTGCACCCGTTTATTGTAGAGCCCAGTTCTCGAGCAACGGGACGAACGACGAATCCGGCGCAAAGGTCAGCCGCCGTGCCGGCACCTCGTCGAGCCGCCGGGTCAGTTCCGACCCGCCGGGGACCTGCATCCAGCAGTCGCCGACAAACGGCAGGTTGCCCTGGAGCTGCGCACTGGCCAGCAGCCGCGGCACGGGGTCGAGCGAGGCAGGAGTTCCGTGTTTCGGAACCAGCATCGCCGCCAGCGGCCAGCGGCCCGGACCGGGGCCGCGGTGGATCCGGGTGCGCAGCGGCGAGCCCGCCAGATGAGCGCGATCGCCCTCGAAGACGACGAGGTTCAGATCCTCGCTGACCGCGCGGGCCCCACCGGCAACCGCGTGCGTCACGAAAGTGCTCTTGCCCGCGCCGGCCTGCCCCAGCAAAACGAATCCGAGCTCGCCGACGAGCACCGCGCCGGAGTGCACGATCAACGCGTCGTGCCCGGGTAGCCGCCAGGCCAGCGCGGGAAGGATCAGATTGATCAGGGCGTAGGCCCGCGTCGCGGCGTTGCCGTTGCCGACGACCGCCGTCGCTCTTCCCACGTCATCAACGTCGATGTGCCCCTCGCGGGATTCGAAACGGATCGCGTGTCCCGAGATCGTCCGATCCAATGCGGCGCGGTGAATCGTACCCGGGGGCAAGTCGGCGCCCTTGAAACAAACGTCGATGTGGAGAACCGGCACGCCACCCCGACCCGCGAACAGCCCCCAGGCCTCGTCGACGACCGCGGCGCACGCGGGGTCCAGCCCGCCGAGCCGCACGTTGAAGCCGGACAGATCGAACCGCACTAGTATCCGGCCTCACGGATGGCGTCCCAGTAGCTGTCGTCCCTGCGGAAGTACAGGTGCATTAGCGGGACCGCTTCGAAGGAGCGCTGGATCCTGTCGAACAGATCCGGCCGGCGCACGAAGCCTTCCGCGACGAACGGCAAGTTGCCGATGAGCTCGGACAGCGCGCGCAGGCGCGCGACCTTCTCGACCCGGGCCGTGTCCGACTGAACCAGCCGGAAGCCGGCAATGACGGGGAACCGGCCGACAACCGGCTCGCCGCCGTCGTAGGTACCGCGAAATGGGCTACCGATCAGTTCAAGCCCGCCCGTGGCGGCCGGCAGCAGCAGCGAAAGATCGTCGCTGACGATCGTCGCACGGCGATTGCACTCCGAAAGCGTCGACTTGCCCGCACCGGACTCGCCGTAGAACAGGTAACCTTTGCCGTCCAGCACGGCACCCGCCGCATGAACCAGTGCCCCGCCACGTTCGGCAGCCTGCCAGGCCACGGCCGCGCGGATGTAATTTTCCAGTGCACGATCGGCGGGTTCGTGTTCGCCGCGCGCGAGCAGCACGCGGCCCCTGCACCCGGCCGTATCGAACACTCCGGCGAGGCGGTAACTGACGAACCGCACGCGCTCGCCGTCGCACACGAGATGGACCGGGTTGAGCTCCGAGACCTCGGGCGGATCGATGTAGTAATCGCACCCCGCGTCACACACTTCGATGTCCAGCCCCGCGTCGAAATCCCGCGTGGCGAAATGTTCGAAACGCGTTTCGAGGCGGTCGGCAAGGGCTTCCGGCAGGCCCTGTAGGCGGAGGACGATCTCGCCGAGGCGTAACACGAAGACCGCCGGGCCGGCCGTCTCGTAGTCGCGCTCGAAGTGCTCCACACCGGGTGGCTCGATGCTGCGTCTCATCGCGTATCGACCTCGATTCCTGCCTGCAAGAACACTGTACAGGTCACGTCAAGAGGGCCCGCGTCTGAAGGTAACGCAGGCGGTCGCGGAATTCTGCGGCACGTTCGAAATCGAGTTTCTTGGCCGCGGCATGCATTTGCTTCCGGATCGCTGCAATCTCTTCCTGCAGCGCATTCTCGTCGGCGAAGATCTCCTCGTCGAACTCACCGGTCAGCGAAACCGTCGAGTAATCGGCCTCGAGCGGCGAGCCCATCAAGTCGTCGATCGCCCGTTGCACGGTTTCCGGCGTGATCCCGTGCTTCTCGTTGTAAACCCGCTGGATCTTGCGCCGACGGTCGGTCTCGTCGATGGCCCGCCGCATGGAGCCGGTGACTCTGTCGGCGTAGAGAATCGTCAGACCCTTCACGTGCCGCGCCGCGCGCCCCATCGTCTGGATCAGGGATCGTTCCGACCGCAGATAACCCTCCTTGTCGGCGTCGAGGATCGCGACCAGCGAAACTTCCGGCAGGTCGAGGCCCTCGCGCAACAGGTTGACGCCGATCAGCACATCGAACTCGCCCAACCTCAACTCACGCAGGATGCGCACGCGGTCGAGCGTGTGCACCTCCGAGTGCAGGTACGCGACCCGAACACTGAGCTCCTTGTAGTACTCCGTGAGATCCTCGGCCATGCGCTTGGTCAACGTCGTAACCAGCGTGCGTTCTCCGTCTTGTGCGCGTTGACGGATCTCGGCAAGTAGGTCGTCGACCTGCCCGTCGATCGGGCGCACCGAGATCTCGGGGTCGAGCAGCCCCGTCGGGCGAACGAGTTGTTCGACAACGCGCCCGCGTGCGAGTTCCAACTCGATCTCACCGGGCGTCGCGGACACGTAAATCGCCTGCCCGCGACGCTCCTCGAATTCCTCGTAGCGCAATGGCCGGTTGTCCAGCGCGGACGGCAGCCGGAAACCGTGGGCCACCAGCGTCTCCTTGCGCGAACGATCGCCGAAGTACATCCCGCGCAACTGCGGCAGCGTGACGTGGCTCTCATCGATGACGATCAGTGTCTCGGGCGTGAGATAATCCACCAACGTCGGCGGCGGTTGGCCGGGCTCGGCATGGGTCAGGTGCCGTGTGTAGTTCTCGATCCCGTGGCAAAACCCGACCTCCATCATCATTTCGAGATCGAAGTTCGTGCGCTGGTGCAGCCGCTGCGCTTCGAGCAGCTTGCCCTGGCCCTCGAGGGCGGCCAGATGCTCGGTCAACTCGGCGCGAATCGCCTCGATGGCCTTGATCTGCTGCTCGCGCGGGGTCACGTAGTGCGAGTTGGGGTAAACGGGGTGCCGCTCGATCGTCTCGATGACCTTACCGCGGACGGGGTCGAAACGCGCCAGCGATTCGATTTCCTCGCCCCAGAACTCCAGCCGGATCCCCTCCTCGAGATACGACGGCCAGATCTCAACCGTGTCGCCACGGACGCGAAAGCCCCCGCGCCTGAGATCGGTGTGGACCCGCTCGTACTGGATCTCGACGAGCTTGCGCAACACGGCATCACGGTCGAATCGAGCGCCCTTTTCCAGCAACAACATCATCCCGTGGTACGACTCGGGCGAGCCCAGCCCGTAGATGCACGACACGCTGGCCACGATCAGCACGTCGTTGCGCTCGAACAATGCCCGCGTGGCGGCGTGGCGCATGCGATCGATCTCTTCGTTGACCGTGGATTCCTTTTCGATATACGTATCGGATTGCGGTACGTAGGCTTCGGGCTGGTAGTAGTCGTAATAGGACACGAAGTACTCGACCGCGTTGTCCGGGAACAGCCGCTTGAATTCCTGGTAGAGCTGCGCGGCGAGTGTCTTGTTCGGGGCCAGGACCAACGCGGGGCGTTGCACACGCTCGATCAGCGAGGCGATGCTGAACGTCTTGCCCGACCCCGTCACGCCGAGCAACACCTGGTCGGCGAGCCCACAGGCGAGCCCTTTCGATAGCCGTTCGATCGCGGCGGGTTGGTCGCCGGTCGGTGAGAAATCCGACTTTATTACGAAAGGGTTCAACGCTGCCTTGTTCTCGGCCTGAGAAAAGAGCTATGCTTGAAGCACAGGTCGCGATTCACTCCTGGGGGCCACCGGGGAGATTTGCCGTCATGTCCCGTCTCCGACCTTTCCTCACAAGCAACTGGCGGCCAAGCCTGCTCGGGGGTGGCACCCTACTCGCCGTCATCGTCGGTGCGTCGATGGGCTATTTCATGCGCCTCGATCTTCCCGATGTCCGCGCACTGGAGGATTATAACCCGCCGGTGATGTCGCGTGTCCTGGCCGTCGATCACTCGACGCTGGCCACGTTCGCCGAGCAGCGCCGGGTCATGATCGACTACCACGACATCCCGGTCAGCTTCCAGCAGGCCCTGATCGCGATCGAGGATTCCAATTTCCACCGCCACACCGGGATCGATTTCCGTGGAATCGCGCGGGCGGTGATCAGCGACGTGCGCAGGATGCGCCTGGCCCAGGGGGCCAGCACGTTGACCCAGCAGCTCGCCCGTAACCTGTTCCTGCACCCCGAAAAGACGATCACCCGGAAGGTCCAGGAAGCGCTCCTCGCGCTCGAGATCGAGCGCCAGTACACCAAGCAGGAGATCCTGCGGTACTACGCCAACCAGGTGTACATGGGCCACGGGCGCTATGGCCTCGAGGCCGCCGCGCGCTATTACTTCGGGAAACCCGCCCGCGAACTGACGCTGGTGGAATCGGCGACGATCGCCGGGCTGATCCAGCGACCCGAGGCCTTGAGCCCGTTCAAGAATGCGGAACGCTCGCTGAGACGCCGCAATCACGTCCTTGGCCGTATGGCCGTCGAGGGTTTCATCTCCAAGGACGTCGCGGAGGCGGCCCGCCAGGAATCGATCGAGACATCCCCGCTGCGCCGGGTCGAGAACCCGGCGCCCTATTTCGTCGAAAACGTGCGCCGCTGGCTGCAGGAAAACTACGGGAGTTCGAGCCTCTACAAGGAAGGCTTCGAGGTGCGTACGACGCTCGATCCCGAACTCCAAAACGCGAGCAACATCGCGATGGACCGCGGCCTGCGGCGCCTGGATAAACGGCAGGGTTGGCGCGGTGTCGTCGATCGCGTCCCCGACGGCGAGGATCCCGAGACATGGGAACCCCCGTCCTGGAAAATAACTGTGGAGTCCGGCAGCGTCGCCGACGCGGTCGTCACCGAAGTGGACGGGTCGGCCGTCAAGGTGCGCGTCGGCCCCTACGCTGCGCGGCTCACGCCCGCGGATTTTTCCTGGACCGATATCAAGCAACCGAAACGGTTGGCCAAGCGTGGCGACATGCTTCGTGTGCGGCTCGGTTCGATCGACGAGGAGCAACTCACCGCACAAGCCACGTTGGATCAGGAACCGCTGGTCGAGGCCGCGCTGGTCGCGATCGATCCATCGACCGGAGAGATCCGCGCACTCGTCGGCGGGTTCGATTTCGAGCGTTCCGAGTTCGATCGGGCGACCCAGGCCCGGCGGCAGACCGGCTCGGCGTTCAAGCCGTTGGTCTACGCCGCGGCGCTCGATGCGGGGTGGAGCCTGGGGGACCGGGTCCTGGACGAACCGACCGTATTCCTCAGCCGCCGCAGCCCGGACCCGTATCAACCGGAGAACTACACCAACACTTATTACTCGACCGTGACGTTACGCAAGGCGTTGGAGAAATCGGCCAACATCGCAACGGTCAAATTGCTCAACGAAATCGGTTACGATGCCGTGATCGACACCGCCCACCGCCTTGGAATCCGGAGTGAACTCCAGCCGTTTCCTTCCCTGGCCCTCGGCGCGTTCGAGATCAGCTTGCTGGATCTCACCAGTGCCTACGGGACATTCGCCAACCAGGGGGTCCTGGTCGAGCCGCACCTGATCCGTGAGGTCTACAACCGCGATTCCGCTCTCGTCCAACGTTTCGAGCCCGGGGTGCGCGACGCCGTCAGCCCGCAGATCGCTTACCTGATGAACCGGGTGCTGGAAGGCGTCATCACGGACGGGACAGGTCGAACCGCCAAGCATCTCGGCAAGCACGTCGCGGGCAAGACCGGCACCACGGACAACAACACGGATGCCTGGTTCGTGGGCTACACGCGCGACCTGGCCGTGGGGGTGTGGGTCGGGTTCGACGATCCCCAGAGCCTGGGTTCGCGTGAGACCGGTGCGCTCGCCGCGCTGCCGATCTGGCAGGCGTTCATGGAAAAGGCGATCGAGATCCTGCCGCTGCGCGAGTTCCAGGTTCCCCCGGGGATCACGATCGTGACGATCGATCGCGAAACCGGCCTCCGGGCCGACCGTCGAGCGGGCTGCGACCATCTGATCAGCGAGGTCTATCTTCGCGGTACCGAGCCGACGGAATATTGCTCGGCGCAGCACCACGATCTGCTGCAGTTCCCCTACCCGTTCCAGCGCTTCCCGTTGAACGAGCAGGGACAGCTCATGGTCCCGGATGACCGTTTGCGGGAGATCCTCGACGACGAGGTATCCGTCTTCCTGATCGATAACGGGCGCAGGCTGGAGACACGAACGCCCGGTGGCGTGTTCAGCATCGCGCTCAGCATCGAACCACCCGAGGGCCGCGAGCCGCTCCCCTCCTGGGTCGTCGAGCGCTTTGACACCACCGAGTGGAACGGGCTCGATGGCCGCACCGCCGAGGTGATCTGGCTGCGGCGCTAGCCGAACAACTCCGGGGGCGCCAGCGCGCGTTCGACGTCGCCGATGCGCCCGCGATGCGTCCAACTCGTCGACAGGTACTTCCAGCAGCGCAGGCCCGCGATGCGTTGCCGTTCCCAGGACGTCTTGCGGCCATGCGCCAGCTTCATGCCGAATCGACGCTCGAAGCCCGCAGCCAGCGCGCGGTCCAGGTCATCCGTCCGAATCTCGCCCCCTAGCGCATCCGACAAGCCCGCGATGCGCTCGGCGTCGGCGCGCGATCCGATCGCGGAACCGAGCCGCCGCGCGTCCGCCCGAAGCGGGATCGAGCCGTGCTGGAGGAAAGCCTGGCGGCGACGCATTTGCGCCGAACCGACGAGCTTGCGTCCGCGGTGCAGGAGCTCGTGGCTCGAAGCGACGTTGAAGCAAACCGGGTTGCGATCCGTTGAACACCCGTGCTCCCGTGGCGCGGTCGATGTCTCGATTCCCAGGTCTTCGAGACCGCGGCGCAACGCGTCGGAGATCGACTCGTAGGTCGCCAGGACCCCCGCGCCGAACGGCGGGCTGTCGAGGCGGCCGACCACGCAGTAGGTGCGCTCGCGTTCGTGGAGCACGGCTTGCCCGCCGGTCGGGCGCCGCACCAGTCCCAGCCCGTGCGCGGCGAGGTAGACGGGGTCGTGGCTGCCCTCCGCCGCCTGCCCCTTGCCCAGGGACAGGGTTGCGGGATTCCAGCCGTACAGGCGCAATGTCGGTGGCGTGTCCCGGCCGGCCGGACCGAGGTAGGCGTCGAGGAGCGCCTCGTCCGTCGCCATGTTCGTAGCGCCGTCGCCGTCGGACTCGATCAGAAGCCTCCAGGCCGGCGCGCGTTCAATCGACGCTTGGGACACGCGCTGTGGAGCCGCTCTTGTCCGGAGACCGGCGGCGGAAATCGGCGGACTTCAAACCGTACTTGCGGAGCAAGCGCTGTAACGCGGAACGCAGCATTCCGGCCGAGCGCGCCGCGGCGGTGACGTTGCCTCGCTCCCATTCCATCAACGCGGACAGGTAAGCCTGTTCGAACTCGGTGACCACCACGCCCTTGGCCTCACGGAACGGACGGGCTGCCAGGTCCTTGCCGGAACTCACCTGAGGCGCCTCACCCTGGTCGCGCACGTTCCTGGGGAGGTGCGGCAAATCGATCAACCCGTCGGCGAGTATCGCCGCATGTTCGATCGCGTGGCGAAGTTCACGCACGTTGCCCGGCCACTCGTACGCCTCCAGTTGGTCCAGCGCGGCGGCGGACAAACGCAACGGATCGAGTTGATTGACCTGCCCGATCGTGCGGATGAAATGCAAGGCCATTGGAGCGATATCTTCGGTGCGTTCCCGCAAGGCAGGAATCGAGAGCCGTACCTGCGCCAGTTGAGCGGCCAACGGTCGAGGCAGCCAGGCCTGCTCGATCGCGTACTCCAGCGAAACCGTCGAACCGCAGACGATACGCTGACCCGCCGGCTTGGACTCGACGAGGCGCAACATCACGCGCTGAAGCCGCTCCAGCACCGCGGGACCAAACGAACTCGGCTCGACGAGGTAGAGCGTCCGCTTCGCGCCGGTCCCGTCGTGACCCGAGTTCAACATGCGGTCTTCCCACCCCGAGGTCTCGAGGTCGGCCGTTTCAAGGACCACGAACGGATCCCCGGCGTTTGCCGTAAGGTGGTGCAGCGAACGCGCGCACCATTTCTTTCCGACACCCTGCTCGCCCTCGATCCAGACCGTCTCGTCGATCGGCGCCAGTCGCTGGAGCCGCTCGCGGATCGATTCCAGTGCCGCGCTACGGCCGACGAGGCCACCGAAACCATCGCGCTCCTGACGCTCGTGCTGAAGAACCGCGTGACGTCCGCACTGGGCGGCCCAGGCGACCGCGCGTTTGAGCGTGAGTTCGCTTTGGCCTTCCCGAGCGTCCAGCGCCAGCAAATCGTCGGCGCCGCGATCGAGCCATGCGGATCCCGTCGCGAGCATTTCATCGGTCGTCTTGAAGACGGTGACCACGACCGGACGTTGCGACCAGTTCGCGCATTCGCTGATCAACTCGCCGGGGGCCGCCAGCAGCAGGTCTACGGGACGATCCCGGGCCTGAGCTTTTGCGTCGGCATCCGACACCGCCCCGCGGGCCTGGATCCCGAGTAGGGCAAGCCGATCCTGCAACCGCGCGCGTATCGCGGCGTCGCGATTGACCACCAGCGCGGCCTGACGTCCCATCAAGATCCCCCCATGGACCGGCACACGTCCGGCTCCCTGGCCGGCAGGCCGGTACGGTCCCCGCGAGTATACCCGCTCGACGGGGCTCTCCCTCGTGATCTCGAAATCTACAGGTTTTTAGTCGGAAACGGCCGCGCTGAGTTGGGAGACACGCTCGGCAACGTCGCGGAATCCCGGATCGAGTTGCTGCAGGTCACGGAACACGTCGAGCGCACTATTCGTGTCGCCGGTCTCGGCCAGCACTTCGGCCAGGTCATAGCGCAGGTCGAACGAGGTCGAATTGCCGTCCTCGAGGCCGTCCAGGGCGCGGCGGTACCAGTCGGCCGCCACCTCGGGCTGATCCTGCTCGCGGCAGCACAACGCGAGCATCACGCAGGACTCGTGGAACAGCATGTCACCCCTCACGCTGATCTCGAACTCGGCGATCGCGGCGTCGATCAAGCCCATTTCCTTGTAGCCGATCCCCAGATCGTAGTGCGTTCGGAAATCCTCGGCGTCGACCTCTTCCTCGACACGCTCGCGGAATGCCGCGAACACCTCGTCGAGACTTTCCTCGCTTTCCGACGCCGGCGCGTCCCCCATCGGGTCGTCCTCGAATAGATCGTCCTCGAGTGCCGCTGCAATCGCGCGGAGATCGTCATCGTCCTGACCGTCGTCAACGGCGGGCAACGGTTCAAAGCGCATCGCGGACTCGGTGCCCCTGGCCGCGACCTGCAGCGGTGCTTCGACGGGCGGCGCCGGCGCGACGGGTTCCTCCGCAACAGGCTGCTCCGTGACTTCTTCAGCAGCGTCCTCTGCGACGGGGTCCTCCTCGTCATCATCGAACGAATCGAAATCGATGACCGCTTCGCCGGTTCCGACAGGCGGCGTGGGTGCGCCCGGTTTCTCCATCGGCTTGCTCGACTCGGGTCTCGGTTTCGCGGCTCGCGGGGCCTCCGCCGCGGCAACCGGTTGAGCCTCCGCCGCCGCGGTGGCCTCGCCGGGAAACAGGTCGAGCGAAACGAGGATCTCACGTACGTGTGGGTCTATCCCACCGAGCTTGTCGGCCTCGGCGAGCGCCTGTCGCCCGACCTCCAAACGTCCAGCGGCGCGACGTGCCAGCGCCAGCTTGACCAGCGCCTGTGAGAGCGCAGACTCCTGCGAGGTGCCACGCAACAGGGTCACGAGATGCTGGTTCGCCTCGAGGTGCCCCGGGAAACGTTCGATGACCTCGTAGACCTGGTCCATCGCCTGGGTCAACAGGCCGTATTTTTCCAGGATCTCCGCCTGGGTCATTCGTCCGGAGACGAATTCCTCGTCCGCACGGGACAACGGCACGGCGGGAGCTTCGTACTCGACGGGAACCGCAACGCCTGGAGCGGTCGACGGGGCGGCGGCCGCCTCGACTTCCTGGTCGGGTCGCGCCTGGTCGGCAACCACGTCTTCTTCTTCCGTGGCGACCGGCTCGATGACCTCTTCCACGGGAGGACGCAGTGCGTGGAGACGTTCGCGGGCCTTGTCCCCTTCCGCCTCCATGTCGTTCGACTGGTAGGCCTCGATCAGACTCTCCAGCGTTTGAACCTGGGCGGCCTCGTCGGCGTCCTCGTCGGCCAACGCGAGGCGCCATTCGAGCACGACGACGTGGGGCTTTGCGG
>Ga0255049_10002140_pt1 | contig 10531 bp, 6 predicted proteins | sample JV7_2_3_MG_FD_183615 | JGI IMG/M metagenome (GOLD analysis project Ga0255049, IMG submission 183615) | Seawater microbial communities from Jervis Inlet, British Columbia, Canada - JV7_2_3 | ecosystem: Environmental > Aquatic > Marine > Inlet | place: Canada: British Columbia | collected 2016-10-06
TCGATAGCAAAAAAAATAAAGTACTGGTAATCGCGGCCCATGCACATACGGTACTCGGACTGGCTGACCAGGTCAAACGTAATACGGGTATTAAAGCGGCGGTGTTTCACGAGGGCATGAGCCTGGTCGAAAGAGACCGTTCTGCCGCCTGGTTTGCGGACCATGATGCTGGTGTTCAGGTTCTAATTTGTTCAGAAATCGGCAGCGAAGGGCGAAATTTTCAATTTGCGCATCACCTGGTTTTGTTCGATTTGCCGGTGAACCCGGATTTGCTCGAGCAACGTATCGGCAGGCTTGACCGTATTGGTCAGAATGCAGTGATTCATATCCATGTGCCCTATCTCGAAAATTCCGCACAGGAAATCATGTTTCGCTGGTATGACGAGGGACTGAACGCATTCAAACAAACCTGCCCCGCGGGGCATCAGGTGTTCGTGCAGATGCGCCACGAGTTAATGCGTTATCTGAAGAATCCTACTCTCAAAGTTGACTCTTTCATCAAGCAGACAAATGCAATTTACCAACAGCTTAATGCGGCATTGCAGCAGGGGCGTGACCGTCTGCTTGAATACAATTCCTGTCGTCCACTGGTTGCCGAAGACTTGACCGATCAGGCGGTACAACGTGAATATGATTACGATATATTCAATTTTATGGAAAGGATATACGACTGTTATGGTGTTGATAGTGAAATTCGTGGGCAGGATTGCTGGGTGATTACTCCCGGCGATAACATGCTGGCAAAAATGCCGGGATTGCCGGATGACGGCATGACTGTGACTTATAATCGGTCTGTTGCCTTATCGAATGAGGATGTACGATTTATGAGCTGGGAACATCCATTTGTACGCAATGCGATGGACATGGTTCTAACCAGTGAATTTGGAAATACTGCATTGACCACGATCAAATACGCCGGGGTGAAGCCGGGCACTTTATTGCTGGAGTGTAATTTTCTGATGGAATTTTCAGATGACTGTAAGTTCGAAAGCCAACGCTATTTTCCAAATAGTAGTGTTCCCGTGCTTATCGACGAAAATAAGCAGGAACATGGCCAGTTGCTGGACGCAGATTTGCTTCGTCGAATACTGCAACCGGTCGATGCCGATACCTCGCTGAAGATCGTCAAGGCGAAGCAATCTGAAATATCCACCTTGCTTGACCTGGCCGCACAGATAGCCGACCGACAGGTGCCGACATTAGTTAAGGCTGCTAAGCAACGTAGCGAAGAAGTGCTTGGCCGTGAGCTGGATCGTCTGAGAGCGTTGCAGGCGATAAATGCCAATGTACGCGATGAAGAAATCGAGTTTTTTTCCGATCAACTAAAACAGTTTGAAGTCGCACTCAAAAATGCCAGTCTCAGGCTCGATGCGGTGCGCGTGATGATAGCCGTCTAATAACGGTTCTTCCCCTGACTGAGAAAGCAAGGGCCGAATTCATTCGGCCCTACTACGATGGCCGGCTGAGTGTCCGGCTGATTGCATCCTTCCAGCCCGCATATTTTCTTGAGCGGGTGGAATCATCCATCAATGGGCTGAACCGCTTGTCCAGTCCCCAGCTTTGCGCAAACTCATCCCTGTCACCATAAAATCCGCTCTGCATACCAGCCAGCCAGGCAGCACCGAGGGCTGTGGTCTCCATTACTTTGGGGCGGTCTACCTCTGCATTGACGGTATCTGCCAGACGCTGCATGGTCCAGTCCGAGGCCGCCATGCCTCCATCGACGCGTAATATTGTATTACCGGCTTCACCCCAATCGAGTTGCATTGCATGCAGCAGATCGCAGGTTTGATAGCAAACCGATTCCAGTGTTGCCCTGGCAAGTTCGGCGCGACCGGTGCCGCGCGATAATCCGTAAATGGCACCCCGGCAATCGGCATCCCAATAAGGTGCGCCGAGCCCCACAAAGGCGGGCACCAGATAGACATCCTGGGCTTCGTCTGAAGCAGCCGCTAGCTCGCCCGACTGTTCAGCGCTTTCGATCAGTTGCAGACCGTCGCGCAACCATTGTACCGCTGCACCAGCGATGAATATCGACCCCTCCAGGGCGTAGCTGGTTTGTCCATCGAGCTGGTAAGCGATGGTGGTGAGCAGGCGATTTTTCGAGGGTACTGCGCTAGAGCCAGTGTTCAACAGGGCGAAGCATCCGGTGCCGTAGGTCGATTTCATCATGCCGGGCTGGAAACAGGCCTGACCGACGGTAGCTGCGTGCTGGTCGCCAGCGATGCCACTGATCGAAATAATACCATCAAATATTGATTTGCCGGTTTTTGCGAAATCTGCCGCCGAATCCCGCACATCGGGCAACAGCGATGCGGGTACATTGAATAACTCCAGCAGCTCGTCGCTCCAGCAGTTTTGATAAATATCGTATAACATCGTGCGGCTGGCATTAGTGGCATCGGTCGCATGTACTGTGCCACCGCTCAAACGCCAGAGCAGGAATGTATCGATGGTACCAAATGCCAGTTCGCCCCTGGTCGCCGCCTCACGTGCGCCATCGACATGATCCAGGATCCAGGCGATCTTGGTGGCTGAGAAGTAGGGGTCTAACAACAAGCCGGTTTTGGCATTAACCAGGGGCTCGTGTCCGGCACTGCGTAATTCACTGCAGCGATCCGAAGTACGCCGGTCTTGCCAGACAATAGCACGATGAATCGGTTTGCCGGATTTCCTGTCCCAGATCACCGTGGTTTCGCGTTGATTAGTGATCCCGATTGACGCGATATCAACAGCTTTCGCATCAACTTGTTGCATAACCTTGCGACAGGTGGATAGTGTGGTTTGCCAGATATCTTCAGGATCGTGCTCTACCCAGCCCGACCGGGGGTAGTGTTGTGTAAACTCTTGCTGGCTGATCGCACAGTTCCGGTAGTTTCTATCAAACAATATCGCGCGTGACGAGGTCGTTCCCTGATCGATAGCAAGCACATATTTGTTGACGTGGCTCATTTGAACTCCTGAAGGCTGAATAGGTTTATCATACCGGTAATTGCTACATGGTAACAAACCAGGCGATACATTTTCTGCCAGGGTAGTTCGTGGCCTCGCAATGAGATGGGATTTCTAAGATAAACAGGCCCGAATTTAACTTTCCTATCTATCCAGTTTTACTTCCTGAACTGCGAAATCTGCACTTCTGTGCCGTAGTCTGCAAAATCGCCTTCGGAGCGTCTACCGCGAAAATCGGCCCATTCAATCAGATAATAACGATCAGGGCGTTGATCACTGACCACGGTCGGTAAGGGACTGACCTTGCTGGCAGCCGAGGGGTTAAAGAAAAACGGCAGGCTGTAGCGGCTTTTGGTTTCCATCGCCAGTACCCGATGAATCGGGGCCTGGTAAATATCATTCGACCAGACCTGCATCATGTCACCGGTATTGATTACGATCGCACCGGGCACAGGCGGAATAGTGTGCCAGTATCCGTCTTTGTAAACTTGCAGGCCACTAACATCGTCCTGAAGTAATACAGTGAGTGCACCGGCATCGGTGTGGTTGTGTATGCCGAGGTCGGCGACCGGTTGATGTTCGATGTCTAAATCTGACATGGGGTCTTTGACAGGGTAGTAATTCAGCCGCATGAAGCCAGTATGATTAGACGCAAAATCGTCGTGCATGTGATTTGCGGGCAGGTTCATACCGATACAAAAAGCTTCGAGCAGTGTCAGCGACAATTCAGTGCAGGCGTCGAAATACTCGAGCATGGTTGCCTTAAAAGTATCCTGGTTGGCCAACCAACGGTTGGATTTACCGTAAATCGCATCGACACCTACGCGCGTAAAGTCAAACACCTCTTTTTTGTCGCGCTGATTTTTTGTCAGCTCATTTGGGTAAAACCCCCAGGGATTATCTTTTGTACGTAACACCGACATTTTTTCTTCGGTTGGTAAGGCAAACATGGCTCGCGTTTGATCCCAGACGTTTTCGATAAGTTCGGCCGCAATGCCGTGGTTGATAATCTGAAAAAACCCCCAGGTCTGACAGGCCTGTGCGATGTCTTTGATTACGGGGCCAGCCACCGCAGCCGATGAATCCTCAATCAGACTGGCGATGTCGATAATCGGCACTTGATCGTCGATTGAGCCCTGCTCGGCTATCGGGTGTTTGTCTATATCCTGATAGGCTGTATTCATATTCTTAATTTTGCAGCAATCTTAGAGCAGATGATTATATCTCCGTGCGACCGTAAATTGAATCAGTATTCGGCGGTGTACTACAGTGCGGAACTCGATAAGCTAAATTATTACTATTTACTTGCTTGCCAGGCAGTAATTAGCGCTTTGGCCGCACCTTCGATCTCTGCAGTAGTGGAGGGTGTACCGAGGGACAAGCGCACCGCGCTACGCGCCCGGTCCACTTCAATCCCCATCGCACCCAGCACGCCGCTTACCGATTCGCTCTCCTCGTGACAGGCAGAGCCGACTGATGCGGCCACTTCGGTCGCTGCAAGCGCCAGTAAATCACGACCATCGATTCCCGGAAAGGAGAGGTTAAGCGTGTTGGGCAGGCGTTGTTCGGGGTGACCATTCAATAGAAGCCCAGGAATGGCCTCTGTAAGCTGTGAGTGTAACTGGTCACGCAACAGCCGCAGTTGCTGGGTATGCCCTGGTTTGTGCTCATGCGCAATGCGAGCTGCCTCACCCATACCGGCAATGGCAGGAACATTCTCCGTACCCGGTCGCAATCCAGCTTCGTGACCGGCACCCACCAATACCGGTTGTAGCGGTGTGCCGCGGCGCACATAAAGTACACCTACACCTTTGGTGGCATAGAATTTATGCCCGGCCAGGGTAAGAAGATCAACACCGAGATCGTCGACTGAAACTGGAATTTTCCCCGCAGATTGCGCGGCATCGGTGTGCAGCAGGATGCCTCGTGGGCGTGTTATGGCCGCAATCTCTTCGACAGGCTGGATCGTGCCTACCTCGTTGTTGGCATGCATGATGGAAACCAGCACCGTATCGTCACGCAGAGCATCGGACAGCCTGGCAACATCGATTTGACCATAGCTATCTACTGGAAGGACAGTCACTTCCCAGCCATCGTCACCCAGACGCTGAAAAGGTTGTTCCACAGCGGGATGTTCAATCGCACTGGTTATCAGGTGCCGACCTTTGTCGGGCAGCGCCCGGGTAGCACCACGAATGGCCAGGTTATTGGCCTCGGTGGCACATCCAGTAAAAACGATTTCGTCAGCCTGTGCGCCTATTAATATGGCCACCTGTTCACGTGCCCGCTCCACTGCCTGATGAGCATTACGACCGTAAACATGGGTGGATGACGGGTTTCCGAAGTGTTGGCGTAGATAGGGTTCGATAACGTCCGCGACCCTAGGATCAACCGGTGTGGTGGCGTTGTAGTCAAGATAGATGGGTGCGTTCATATTATCCTCTTATGCTTATGGCTTTACCTGGGTAACTGCCAGGTGCTGCCTGAAGAGGTTAACTGCGCAGGGTTTCTGTTGTGTATCCAATACGCTGCCAACGCTCTTCGATCAGAAGATGATAACGTATCTCAGCCCCTACCGTGAGCAGGACCCTGAAAAAACTGGCATACAATGCAGCCGAATCAGTCTCCGAGAGGCAGGGGCCTGTCCCGACTTAGCCGGGCTAGATAACAGCAGCCTGATACATACTTATTTCCGCTAAAGTTCCAGGTGCGATATCTTTTTCAAATTCCGGATTGGTTTTGATAAGATTTAAAACCAGATCCCATCCGGCAGCATTTATATAATCTTTGAGCATCGCATTTTTTGCGAGTACCACTAAAACTATACCGGCAGCAATTTCTTTGCTGGCAGTTTTCCATGTCTCACCCAAAACATCTGCCACTATAAATATGCAATCCAGAATCTCTTTACTGGTTTTAATCTCCCCATTAACTAGTCCATTTTTGACTAGCATGGCAGTTCTGCTTTTTTTGTTTATGTTTTTAAATAAATTCATTACTTTGGCCATCCAGGTTAAGTTGATAGCGAAATAATAGGTGCGTAAAAACCACCTGGATATGTGATTTCTACGATTGGCGCGGCAGGATCAACGATTGGCGGGTTAAGACATGATCCGGCATGTATCAGCTAACTAATCAGCCTCAAAATTAGTCAATTTTCAGCTTGTTAGTATCATCGTCGAACTATTGCTGTGTACGGATAGGAGAGACTTTCTTTGGTAAGTTTTACGACAGCTAACTGGAAAGTCGGCCTTCATGTCTTAGAAATAATTATATTGTTTTTTATTCTGTAGCGGTTGTTCCGCGCATGAGAGGATCATGGGATTTCGGCAACAACAGAATGGCAATGAATATGAGTAGGGCGGCCGCGGACAAAATAATAAAAAGGGTATCGAATCCCCAGCTACCATGTATCCATGCAATCAGCGGAACCGCTGACGCCATAACCGAAAATGTGACGATGTATCTCAGAGAGTATGCGCGGCTGCGCCACTCACTCCTGGCCATGCGCCCGACGAGTACGTCGTTGATGGGGATCTGGCCGAAAACGACTAACATGAATGCTATGGCGACCAAAAAAGCCGGTACGCCTGTTAACTGGCTCATAATCGCGAAAAAACCTGCTTGAAGAATAGCAACGCCCAAAAACACTGATCGGATCGAATGATGATCGACCAGATACCCAACAACCAGCTGAGCGAATGCCGCCAGGGAGAACACCAGGAACGAGTACCATCCCACGAGCGTCGCGGTGCTCGCGAGGTCGGCCAGCCTCTCTTCAATTATTTTGGGCAAAGCAAAGGTTGTACTCTGAAAGATCAAACCCCCAATCGCAGTCGTGAAGAAGATGACCGCAAATACCTTCAGAAGCGTTCGTCTGTTTACTCTGCCCGGCTTTATGCCGGCAACATGGTGGGCAACGGTCTCATGCGTAGGAGGTTCTGTGCGCAGAAACACCAGGTAGGTGGCGCCAACTAATATCGACACAGCACCGGGCACAGCAAACGCTGCGCGCCAACTGCTTGAGTCAATAAGAAACCCGGTAAGCAGGGCCGCACTAGCGACACCCATGTTGCCGGAGATACCGTTGATGGCGAGTGGAATACCTGTTTTTACGCGACCTTCGACAACCATCGCAAGTCCGACAGGGTGATAAATCGCAGCGAATATGCCAACTATCGTCAAAGCAATCGCCATCTGAGTGGGTGTATTGGTCAGTGCTACGAGTAAAGCGGCGGCTCCAATTCCGATGAAAAACACTACCATCATGCCTTCTCGACTCCATCGATCAGCGAGCCATCCGGCCGGAATTGTACAGACACCGAACGCGACAAAGCAGGGGGTTGCGTAAGGAATTAGCTCCGCGTAACTGAGCCCCCACTCCCGGGTTAATCCGAGGACCGCTACGGTAGCGAAGATCAACAGAAAGAAGTGGTCGAAGAAATGCCCGAGGTTAAGAAAGAGAAACCTGATTTGACTGCGTTTCACAGGTCATCCTGAAGTTATTTGGATTTGAGGTCATTGTGCTAGCTTTAATAGCGCATATTCCAGTGTTTTCGATTGACAGGTATTAATCTATTTTCCTGCCACTATCAATTACCTGCCGTATCTGCCTACTGTACAAATGGGTTGCAATTACTAATAGATAATAGCGTTAGTTCGAGTAGATTTTAAGTCGTTTTCAACCTGACAATATTATATAGCCTTATCGTCAGATGTCTGCTTCAAGCTCTGTGGATTCAACTGACAGACTATCAGGCCAGGACCTATTTGCAATAAATGTGTTGACATACATACCGGTCGGTATTATAAAGCGTACCGACTGGTATGTATGGTAATCAATGAAAGAAATTTACGACAATGAAGTGTATTGGTGGCGCGCGCTGGACGACACCGAACCAGATACACGCGGGAAAATTTTGTTCGCCGCTTACATGGAAATCCATAGTCATGGGTTTCAGGCTGCCAGCCTGAGCAATATTTTGTCGCATACCGGGGTCACCAAGGGTGCACTTTACCATCATTTTCCCAACAAGACCGAGCTCGGTTATGCAGTAGTTGATGAGGTTATCGCACAGCGGATTCACCAGAGTTTTATTCAACCGCTGCAGCATTTTGAAAATCCGATCGATGGATTCATCGAGCTGATTCAAAGATCAGGTGAGACATTTTCGATAACCGATATCAACCTGGGTTGCCCGCTGACTAATCTCGCGCAGGAAATGGCGCCGATCGATGAAGGGTTTCGTACGCGGCTGATTGATATATACGAAAAGTGGCATCAATCGATTGCCGATGTGATGACTGAGGCAAAACAATCGGGGCAAATTATCGATGATTGCGATCCCTACACGCTGGCAGTAACCATAGTCGCGACGATGGAAGGTGCGCTTAACGCAGCCAAGGTGGCACAAAGTCTGGACAAACTCTACTACTGCGGTTGTGGGTTGATTCAATACTTGCAACTGATCCGAAAACAACAATAAGGAAACAATATGACTAAAAAGTACGCCGAATTTATTATTCGGTACAAGACTATTACGGTTGTCCTGAGTGTCATGATGATTATGGCGATGGGTTTTGGTGCTCAGTTTTTGACTTTCACCAATGATTATCGAGTGTTTTTCGGTGAAGACAATCCGCAATTGGTGGCGTTTGAAAATTTACAGGATACCTATTCTAAAAACGATAACGTGATGTTTTTGCTGGTGCCTGAAGATGGCAAGGTGTTTACCAACAAAACACTGCAAGCCGTCGCCTGGGTGACCGAGCGCGCCTGGGAGACACCGCATTCGAGCCGGGTCGAATCCTTAACCAATTATCAGCATACCTCGGCCGAAGAAGACGATTTGCTGGTCCAGGATCTTGCCTTTGAACCCGGTAATTTGAGTGACGACGAGCTGGCGAACATTCGCGATATTGCTCTGAATGAACCGGTGCTAATCAACCGTCTGATATCACCCAAAGCGCATGTGACGGGTGTCAATATCACCATGGAGTTACCAGGCGTAGACCCGATTGTAGAAAACCCCGAAGTGGTAAGCTTTATTCGCGATCTGCGCAAAGAGTTTCAGCAGGTGTATCCAGATATCGATGTCAAACTCACTGGCATCATCATGATGAACCAGGCTTTCCCTGAAGCCAGTCAATATGATATGTCGACCCTGTTTCCTTTGATGTTGTTAGTTTTTATCGTCGTTTTATATTTCTGGGTTAAGGGGCTGAGCGGAACCTTGATGAGTTTCTTGATTATCATTTTTTCTATAATCGGTGCGATGGGACTTGCAGGCTGGTTAGGTATCGCGCTGACACCACCGTCGTTTTCCGCGATTATGATCATACCGACGATGGCAATAGCCCATAGCGTTCATGTATTGATGAGCTATGTGCTCTTAATGCGGCGCGGCGAATCCAAACACGAGGCAATGGTTGACAGTATTCGGATCAATATGCAACCGGTGTTCCTCACCAGCGTAACCACTGCAATTGGATTTTTGAGTATGAATTTTTCTGATGCACCGCCATTTCATGACCTTGGAAATATTGTTGCAATGGGTGTGATGATTGCGTTTGTGCTCAGCGTAACTTTTCTTCCTGCGACAATGATGATGCTGCCAGACTCACATAGGGTAAGGGAGACGGCTTCGAGCATAGCAATGGCCAGGTTTGCCGAGTTTGTGATTGCCAATCGGTCGCGCCTGCTGATTATCATGGGTATTGGAAGCTTACTGATAATATCATTTGTTTCGAAAAACGAACTGAATGACGACTTCGTCAAGTATTTCAGTGAAAAGATTGAATTTCGCCGGGATGCTGATTTTGCTTCGGAAAATTTAAGCGGCCTCTACCTGATCGACTACTCGCTTAACTCGGGGCTAGATGGCGGTGTCAGTGATCCGGATTTTCAACGTAACATCGAAAAATTTGCCGACTGGTACCTGGCACAGCCCGAGGTGATACATGTGAATGTGATATCCGACACCTTTAAGCGTCTGAACAGGAGTATGCATGGTGACGATGCGTCCTGGTACAAGTTGCCCGAGCAACGTGATCTTGCTGCGCAATACTTGTTGCTTTACGAAATGTCACTGCCCTATGGTCTCGATCTGAACAACCAGATCAATATTGACAAATCAGCCACGCGCATGACGGTGATGTTACAAAACATGAAGACCATGACCGTACTCGCGTTAGAGAGTAGAGCGCAACAGTGGCTCAGGGACAATGTGCAGGTCAGTATGCAAAATGACGGTGCGAGCCCGACTATTATGTTCAGCCATATCAGTGGACGTAATATCAGGAGCATGTTGTTCGGCACTACCGTTGCGTTAATCCTGATTTCGATCATTCTCATCTTTGCACTGAGATCGTTCAAAATTGGACTGCTAAGCCTGATCCCAAACCTGATTCCGGCCGCTCTGGCATTTGGAGTCTGGGGCATAGCGGTAGGGCAGATCGGCCTGGCATTGTCGGTCGTTACCGGTATGACGCTTGGCATTGTGGTCGACGATACAGTGCACTTTATGAGCAAATACCTGCGAGCACGCCGCGAAAAAGACCTGAATTCGCAAGACGCCGT
>Ga0255049_10002141_pt1 | contig 10530 bp, 7 predicted proteins | sample JV7_2_3_MG_FD_183615 | JGI IMG/M metagenome (GOLD analysis project Ga0255049, IMG submission 183615) | Seawater microbial communities from Jervis Inlet, British Columbia, Canada - JV7_2_3 | ecosystem: Environmental > Aquatic > Marine > Inlet | place: Canada: British Columbia | collected 2016-10-06
GGATACGAGGGGAATGTGATCGAGCACCTCCAGGATCGCCCCCCAGGGATCGACCCCTGCCGGCCCCAGCACCAGCGACCCGGCAGCTGCGATCACCAACAACACCAGCGAGAACACCAACGGGCCGGGTCGGGTCCGGGGGCGGGTGAGGGGCAAGGTGGCAGCGCTCATCTCATCCCCGCCTCCACCGCCTCGAGAATTCCACGCATCAGGTCGACCGTACGGGGCCCCCAGCGTCCGGCAATGTCTCCATCGAGCGGTACCACGTTGCCGTCGACCACCGCCGCGACCGTATCCCAACCGGGACGGTCGGCCACCGACTCTGTGGTGACACCGAAGTTGGCGTCGGCCAGAAAGATGAAATCGGGATCCTGATCGACGATGTACTCGGCCGATAACTGCGGATAGGGCCCAACCGACTCGACACCGTCGGCGATGTTGACCAGACCGAGCCGTTGGTAGATGTTCCCGATGAAAGAGGCTGATGTTGCGCTGTAGAGGGTCTCGTCAACCTCGTGGAAGAAGGTGACGCCCCGCACCGGGGCGGCGGCCGTAGTCAATGCGTCAACTTCGGCCGCTAGAGCCGAGACGAGGTTCTCGGCCGAATTCAGATGGCCGGTAGCCAACCCCACCGTCAATAGCTGCGAGAGGGCGCCTTCGAGATCGATCGGTGGTCCGAGCAGGAGAAAGGGAATGCTTAGAGCGGTCAACGCCTCACCCTCACCCTGGAAGTCGAAGGCCAGTATCACCAGGTCGGGATTGAGGGCCGCGACCTCCTCGGCGTTGAAATTGAAGGAGTCGATCTTCGTGGTGGACTCGGCTTCCGATGGGAAGTTTGATGTGAGGTCCGTCGCCACAATCTGGTCGCCCGCCTCAACCGCGTACAGCATCTCGGTGGCGGTCGCCGATAGCGAGACCACCCGAGCCGGAGAGGAATCGATGGTGACCGGTCCCAGGTCGGTCGCCACGACAACGGGGAAGGGCGAAGCCGGCGCCGGAACGGTGGTCGGGGCCGATGTTTCTGCTGCCGACGCACGACAGGACACGAGCACAAGGCTCAGTGCCAACAACAGGAGTGTGCTTTTGCGCATTCGAATCCGCCTTTCGGTCAAAAGACGGTGAGCCACTGGAATTGCGGGTCACCCTTCTATCGAGAGTTATCCACTCCGGCTGGGGCAGGCGACCTGGCTTGTCCCTGACGGGCTTCACAGTTGCGAGACAGCGCCGGAATCAAACCGGACTTCGCTCTTGCGCTCGGGGAGACCCCAGCGGTTCGTGTTGCCAGGAGCATACTCACCTCCCTCCTACACTCCGCAGATGGACAAGAAGAGGCTGTCCCCGGCAGTGGCAGTGGCAGTGGCAGCAGTAGCCGTGGCGGCGGCGGCCCTGGCGAGCCGCCGCCCGGTCAAGCCACCCGACCACCACGGTGCCTGGAAACCGCACACGAAATGAGAGTGGTGGTTCACCCGGTCGGCGAGGCCGGCCGCAGGGCCGTCCGGGTGCTGCAGGCCGAACCGACGATCAGCCAGGTCTCGGTGTGGGGAATCGATGACCCCGGACGGCGGGTGCAGGTGGTGGAGGACATCGACGATAACGACGTGGTGGTAACCGACCTTCACGAGCCCGACGATCTCGCCACCCTTTGCCTGACGGCGGGCGCGGCACTGGTCACTCCAGTCGCCTGGGGAAGCGAACCGGCCCGTGAGTTCGCCGCCGCCGGTCTCAGTCTGATCGTCGGTGCCAACATCGAAACCGGCATCGCCGCCGGCCTTGCCCTCCAGGAGGCGGCGTTGATGGACACCCCGCTCGAGGTGCGGGTCGCCTGGACCGTGGCGGGCCGGCCTCGCCGGCGCGGCGAGCCGATCCCGTTCCCGGGGCCGGTCGGGTCGCTATGGGCACGCGAAGTGGACCCTCAGGGATGGACGGACACCAATATCCCGGTCAAGGCGTTCGAAGCGCCGGTTGAGGGCGAATGGGCAGCCGCCATGGCCCAGGTCTCAGGGGCCCTCGACGACGGAGTGCAGCGAACCATTGTCGGAGTCGCCGATCACAAGGCGTACCTATCCGCCATCGCTCTCGCTTCGGCAGTCGTGCCGGCCGGGCAACATGCCTATCCCCCTGGACGCCATTGGGCTTCCGCCGCCCCCACCCCCTACCTGGACCGGGCCCTGGCCGCCGGCCTCGACGTCGCCAGCTTCCACGAAACCAGCCACAAGTAGCGGGCCCACAAGACGTGGGACGTGCTAGACGAACTCGATCCCCTGCGCGAGAGAAGATCGCCCCCCCAATTGATCGTGGTGGTTTGGCGGCGCCCGCGAGCCGGAGGCGAGCAATCAGACACTGCGGCCGTAGGCGTATATGCGCCGCCGCTAGACGAACTCGATCCCCTGCGCGAGAGGAAGATCGCCCCCCCAATTGATCGTGGTGGTTTGGCGGCGTCCGCGAGCCGGAGGCGAGCAATCAGACACTGCGGCCGTAGGCGTATATGCGCCGCCGCTAGACGAACTCGATCCCCTGCGCGAGAGGAAGATCGCCCCCCCAATTGATCGTGGTGGTTTGGCGGCGCATATACGCCTTCCAGGAATCGCTGCCGGCTTCGCGGCCGCCGCCGGTTTCCTTCTCACCGCCGAAAGCCCCCCCGATCTCGGCGCCGGAGGTTCCGATGTTGACATTGGCGATGCCACAGTCCGAGCCGAGGTGGGAGAGGAAGGTCTCGGCGTTGCTGAGCGAGTCTGTGAAGATCGCCGAGGACAAGCCCTGACGCACTCCGTTCTGCACAGCAATGCCGTCGTGGAGATCGTCGACTTCGATGATCCACAGGATCGGGGCAAAAGTCTCCTCCTGCACGATCGGGGCGTCTTTAGCAATCCGCACCAGAGTGGGCTCGACGAAATTGCCGGGAAGAGAATCCAGCCGGTTGCCGCCGTAGACGACCTCACCGCCCTGCTCCTGGGCGATCTCCAGCACCGTCATCATCCGATCGATCGCGCCGGCACTGATCAGCGGTCCCATCAGGGTTTGCTCCTCTAGAGGATCGCCAATCCTGACCTGCTTGTAGACGTCGATGAGGCGACTGGTCATCTCGTCAACGACATCGGAGTGAACCAACAATCGGCGCAAGCTGGTGCAGCGCTGTCCAGCGGTCCCCACCGCAGCAAAGGTGGCGGCCCTGGTGGCCAGATCAAGGTCTGCGTCATCCATCACGAGGATGGCGTTGTTTCCTCCCAGTTCCAGCAGCGGCCGTCCGAAGCGTTTGAGAACGGCGGGGCCGACGATCCGGCCCATGCTGCAACTCCCGGTGGCCGAGACCAACGGGACCCTCTCGTCATGAACGATCTTGCTGCCGACCTCGTCGTCGGTTCCGACCGCCAGGTTGAAGACGCCTTCGAAACCGGAGCCGACCATTACCTCATGGCACAGTCGAGTCACCGCCACCGCCGAAAGGGGGGCACGCAAAGAGGGCTTCCAGATGTTCGTGTCGCCGCACACCGCCGCGATGAGAGCGTTCCACGACCACACTGCGACTGGGAAATTGAAGGCCGAAATGATGCCGCACGGCCCGAGCGGATGCCATTGCTCGTACATGCGGTGACGGGGCCGCTCACTGGCAATGGTGAGCCCGTACAACTGACGCGACAGGCCGACGGCGAAGTCGGCGATGTCGATCATCTCCTGCACCTCACCTTCTCCCTCAGCCAGGATCTTGCCCGACTCCAGGGTCACCAGCGCACCCAACTCTGTCTTGACGTCCCGCAACGCGTTGCCGATCTGGCGGACGTATTCGCCGCGCTTGGGAGCCGGCAACATGCGCCACTCGCGGAAGGTCTCGACGGCCTGGCTCGCCGCCGCTTCATACTCGGCGCCGGCCGCCATAGTGAGGGTGCCGATGGTCTCTCCGTTGGCCGGGTTGACCGAGGTCAGCTCCTCACCGGTGGCCTCTATCCAACCGCCCGAATAGGCGCCGCTGATGGGACCATCCAGGCCGAGTCGGTGCAGGATCGTCGCTGTGTCCACGGGGACCTCCTCTGTGTCGCCGGGTCGCCGGGTCAGGCTACCGGCTCCCACGAGAGATGGGCCACCCCTATCCGGGCCCCAGTCGTTCGGCTCCGCGGGCCGCCGCCCGGCGCCCCCGGTCGGTAACCGGGGGACGCGGAACGCCGGCCAACTCGGGTAAGGGACGGAGCGGAACCTCACTCGTCACCTGGCCATGGCATTTCTTTAGCTTGCGTCCGCTGCCGCACGGGCACGGATCGTTGCGTCCAAGCAAAGAGATCTCATCACGATAAGGGGCCTCATCTCGGGCCAGGACCTCCATCACATCCGAGGCCGGCCTGCCCGCGCTCATCAGGTCGAGCATCATCCGCAGCGGCCGGTCGACATGATGAAAGAACTGCTTGAAGCCGGCACACAGATAGTTGAGGCCCGGCTCGCTATCGGGCGTGTTCGTGAATCGGTTCTTGGGACACTCCCCATGGCAGGCGAACCTAACGTCGCAATCGAGGCAGTACCGGGGCAGCCCGTCTCTCTTGTCCAAACCGAAGTCGTATTGCTTCTGGGACGAAACCAGTGTTTCGATGTCGGTGCGGGTGATGTTCCCCAGCAGATAGTCTGGATCAACGAAATGATCACACGAGTACAGGTCGCCGTTGTGCTCCAGGGCCAGGCCATGCCCGCAGGTCTCGTTGAACACGCACATCCCGGACTGGGTCCGGCCCGCCCAATTGGAAGCGGCTGCCTCGAATGTCTGAACGAAGACGTCTCCAACGTCGTTGTGGACCCATTCATCGAAGACTGTCGTGAGGAAGTTGCCGAACTGCTCGGGGAGCACCGAACGCTCGGATGCGAGGTTGCCGTGCAGATGGGCCGGATTGCCGTCGGTGTCCACTCGCTCAACCACCGGAATGAACTGCATCCAACTGGTCCCGGCCTCGTCCCTCAGAAACCGGTACACCTCACGCGGGTAATCGCCGTTGATGCGGTTGACCGTCGTGAGGATGTTGTATTCAACCCCATGCTTCTGGAGCAGGCGGAGCCCTCGCATGACCTTGTCGAATGACCCCTCGCCGCGTTTATTCACCCGGTAGGCGTCATGCAACCGGCGCGGACCGTCGATGCTGATCCCGATCAGGAAATTGTTCTCGGCAAAGAACTCACACCATTCGTCTGTGAGCAAGGTGCCGTTGGTCTGCATGGTGTTCAGGAACGTCATCCCCGGACGACGGTATCGGTTCTCCAGCTCGATCGCCTTGCGGTAGAAGTCGACACCCATCAGCGTTGGCTCTCCCCCCTGCCACGCCACGGCTACCTGGGCGACCTTGTGAGCATCGATCAGCTGCCGGATATAGGCATCCAGTCCTTCCTCGGACATGCGGAACCGGTCACCTTCGTAGAGCAGCTCCTTGTCAAGAAAGAAGCAGTAGGAGCAGCCGAGATTGCAGATGGCGCCGGTCGGCTTGGCCAGGATATGGACCGCCTGTGGCAACCGGGTAGAAGTCGACATCTCGCGATGTTACGACGTGACCGGCGACTCCTCAGTGGGTAGTTCGGCCAGGGGGCCGTTTGGGGGGGAGGGGGTCACCGCCGGCGTCTCAGTGCGGTTGCGGCTCTGACGCACCTGGGGGTTCGTGCGCGGCGCCTCGAGCACTTCTTCCAGCACCACGAACTCGATACCGCCCATCACATCGGAAATAAGGTTGTAGAAGATGGCCGAGAGGGTGGCAAGGCCGGTAAGGAGGATGGTGGACACGATGCTGAAGAACACCATCACCCGGAAGTAGGACGGGCCGTCCAGGTTGATGTCCTCTTCGAATATGGCTAGTTCGTTGATCGAGCTGACGATGTCGTCGGGAATACCGCTGTTGCGCAGCAGCGACCAGGTGATGGCGATGCCGATCGACGCGGCCATGACGATGATCACGTTGAAAACGATGGATACTTTGAGGACGGTCCACGGATCGATCTTGCGTAAGACCCGCCGGACCCTACGGACGGCCATAAAACCCCTGCTTGGAACGGACCGGATTGTACTCGTAATCGACGTTATGCCCGGGCACACCGGTTCCCGGCAACGTCACGACTCCTCGGCGGGGACCAGGCTGAAGGCGGTTAGGGTGGCTCCCTCCTCGAGGTTCATCACCTTGACCCCCGATGCGTCCCGCTTCTGACGGCTGATGGAGTCGACTTCAGTCCGCATCACAATGCCGTCGCTAGAAGTGACAAATAATTGGCTTCCCGGAGCCACCGCCCGGGCCGCCACGAGGTTGCCACGGGCCCTCGTGATCTTGATGGCTTTGACCCCGATCCCACCGCGTTTCTGCTTGGGGAACTGGTCCATCTTGGTGCGCTTGCCGAAGCCGGCGTCGGTCAGGAGCAGCACTTCGTCACCTTCACCGTCCTGGGCGGCCGACACCACATAGTCGCCCTCGCGTAGTTTGATGCCGCGTACCCCCTGGGTGCCGCGGCCCATGGCTCGGATCTCACTCTCGGCGAATCGGATTCCCTGGCCGTTGTGGGTGAACAGCAGCAGATCGGCATCTCCGCTGGTGGTACGCACCGAAACCACCTCGTCGTCGTCGCCCAACTTGATAGCGATCAGACTGGACTGACGGGAGTCATATTCGGAGAACTTGGTCTTCTTGACCTGTCCGCGGCGGGTGGCCATGACCAGGAACTGTGACGTCTCGTAGTCGCGGGTGTCGACCACGGCCTCAATACGCTCGTCGGGTTCGATCTGCATGAAAGCCTGTGCCATCGTCCCCTTGGCGGTCCGGTTCTGACGGGGAATTTCGTGAGCCCTGATCCGGTACACCTTGCCCCGGTTGGTGAAGAACAACAGGTAGGCGTGGGCCGTGGTGTGCAGCACCCGGCTGATGACGTCATCCTCGCCGAGCTTGGCACCCTGGATTCCGCGTCCGCCTCTCCCCTGCGCCCGGTAGGTGTTGGCGACGACCGACTTCACATAGCCGGCCTGGGTCACCGTCACCACCAGTTCCTCGTCGGCAATGAGGTCCTCCATCGAGAAGTCCCCCTCGTCAGGGACGATCCGGGTGCGGCGGAGGTCGGCGAACTTGTCCTTGATCGCAACCAGTTCCTTGGCGATCAGCTTCCGTCGCTTGGCCGGACTCTTGAGGATGGCTTCGAGAGCTTTGATCGTCTTCTGCAGGTCGCCGAACTCGGCCCGGAGTTTGTCGCTCTCCAGGGCGGTCAGCCGGCGCAGAGGCATGTCGAGGATGTGGTTGGCCTGGATCTCACTGAGATCGAAACGCTCAATCAACGCGGCGCGGGCGGTCTCGACGTCGGCCGAGCCTCTGATCAGCTTCACAACCTCATCGATGTTGTCGACGGCTATCAGCAAGCCCTCGAGGATGTGAGAGCGCGCCTGTGCCTTCTCCAAGCGGAAGCGAGTACGACGCTCGACGATCTCCATCTGATGGTCGAGGTAGTGCTTGACCGCCTCGGCCAGTCCCAGCGTCCGGGGCACCCCGTCAACCAGGGCAACGAAGTTGACGCCGAAGGTGTCCTGTAATGGAGTCAGCTTGTACAGCTGATTGAGCACCACCTGCGGTCTGGCGTCACGCTTCAATTCGATAACCAGGCGAGTACCCACCCGGGAACTGGATTCGTCGCGCAAGTCGGCAATGCCCTCGATCCGCTTGGAATGGACCAGGTCGGCGATCTTGGTCATGATCCGGTCGTGACCGGTCTGATAGGGGATCTCGGTGACAATGATCCCGGTACGACCCTTGCGCACCTCGTCGACGTCGGTGACAGCCCGGATCTTGATGGAGCCCCGACCGGTGGTAAGCGCATCACGAATTCCGGCGGTCCCAACGATGTATCCGCCGGTTGGGAAGTCGGGGCCTTTCACGAACTGCATCAAGTCGTCGGTAGTTGCTTTGGGGTTGTCCAGCATGTGGATGCAGGCATCGACGACCTCGCCGAGGTTGTGGGGCGGTATGTTGGTCGCCATACCAACCGCGATTCCGGTGGATCCGTTTACCAGCAAGTTGGGGAAGCGGCCCGGGAGCGCGACGGGTTCGCTGTACTCCCCCGAGTAGTTCTCCTTGAAATCGACCGTGTTCTCGCTGATGCCCTCCAGCATGTGGGAAGCGAGCGACTCCAATCGGCACTCTGTGTAGCGGTAGGCGGCGGGTGGGTCGTCGACCGTGCCGAAGTTGCCTTGCGGTTCGATGAGCGGATACCGGGACGAGAAGTCCTGGCCCAATCGGACCAGTGCGTCGTAGATGGCACCGTCGCCGTGCGGGTGGTACTTACCCATCACGTCGCCGACCACCTGCGCCGACTTCTTGAACGGGGTACCGGCCCGGATTCCGTTCTCCTCCATCGCGTAGAGGATGCGGCGGTGCACCGGCTTGAGCCCGTCCCGGACATCAGGCAGAGCCCGGGCGACTATTACCGACATCGCATAGTCGAGGAACGAGGTCGACATCTCGTCGCGGATGTTGATTTGTCCGATGGTGGCTAGGTCGTCAGGCATCAGATATCGAGGAAGCGAACATCTTTGGCGTTCTGCTGGATGAAGGTGCGGCGGCCTTCGACGTTGTCACCCATCAGCGTGCTGAAAATCTCATCGGCCAGGAAAGCGTCCTCCAACTCCACCTGCACCAGAGTACGGCTGACCGGATCCATCGCCGTCTCCCACAACTGGTCGGCGTTCATCTCGCCCAGTCCCTTGAATCGGTTGACGTTGGCCTTCTTGCCATTCAATTCCTTGCGAAAGGCGCTCAGTTCGGCATCGTCCTTCAAGTAGGTGACCTGTTTGCCATGTTTGACGCGATAGAGAGGCGGTTGAGCGATGTAGACGAACCCTGCCTCGATCAGCTGCCGCATATGGCGGAAGAAGAAAGTCAGCAGGAGAGTCCGGATGTGGGCGCCGTCGACGTCGGCGTCGGTGAGCAGCACGATCTTGTGATACCGGGCCTTCTCCAACTCGAATTCGTCGCCGATGTTGGCGCCGACCGCGGTGATCAATGACTGGATCTCGGTGTTCTGGAGGACCTTGGGAAGCCGAGCCTTCTCTACATTGAGGATCTTGCCCCGGATCGGCAGAATCGCCTGCACCCTCGAATCGCGGGCTTGCTTGGCGGGACCGGCCGCCGAGTCGCCTTCCACTATGAAGAGCTCCGACTCCTCCGGGTCGCGAGAGGAGCAGTCTGCCAGCTTGCCGGGCAAGCCTCCCGATTCCAACAGGCTCTTGCGCCTGGTCAGGTCGCGAGCCTGACGGGCCGCCATCCGGGCCCTGGCCGCCGTCAGGCACTTGTCAACGATCTTGCGGCCCTCACCTGGATTGCGCTCAAACCACTCGGGAATGGCCTTGTTGAGAGAAACCTCTACGAAGGAACGGATTTCGGTGTTGCCAAGTTTGGTCTTGGTCTGACCTTCGAACTGTGGCTGGCTCACCTTGAGGGAAAGCACGGCGGTAAGGCCCTCCCGGATGTCCTCGCCCTGCAGTGCCGGGTCCTTCTCCTTGATGAGGTTCTTCGACTTAGCGAAGTCGTTGACAGCCCTGGTCAACGCCCGGCGCAGGCCCTCTTCGTGGGTGCCGCCCTCGTGAGTGTTGATGTTGTTGGCAAAAGTGAGCACCGTCTCTGTGTATCCGGTGGTCCATTGCATGGCGAGCTCCAACTCTCCGTCCTCACCGACCGCTTCGGAGTCGAATATGCGGCCGTGGAGTGGCTCCCGCTTGCTGTTGAGGTACTTGATGAAGTCGACCAGGCCCCCGCTGTACTTGAAGACTTCGTCTTCCCTCTCCGGATCCCGTTCGTCGATCAGCCGGATCTCCAACCCTTTGTTGAGAAACGCCATCTCCTTTAAGCGGGAGGAGACCGTGGCATGGCTGTAGTCGGTGGTATCGGAGAAGATGTCGGGATCGGCCCAGAACGTGATGGTGGTGCCGGACCGTTTGGCTACCTTCCCCTTCTTGACCGCCGCCGCCGGCTTGCCGAGGTCGTAGGCCTGCGTCCATTGGAAACCGTCTCTGACGACGAGGGCTTCCAACCGGGTCGAAAGGGCGTTGACGACAGAAACGCCGACACCGTGCAAGCCGCCCGAAACCGTGTAGGCGCCGGCCTCGAACTTGCCGCCTGCGTGCAGGGTGGTGAGGACGGTGGTCAATGCCGATTGCTTGGTCTTCTTGTGCTTGTCGACCGGAATCCCACGGCCGTTGTCCTTGACCCTGACCCCTCCATCGGCCATAAGAGTGACGTCGATGGTGGTGGCAAACCCCGCCATTGCCTCGTCGACCGAGTTATCCACAACCTCCCAGATCAGATGGTGGAGGCCCCTGGGCCCGGTCGAACCGATGTACATGGCAGGGCGTTTTCTAACGGCCTCGAGACCCTCGAGGATCGTGATATCACTGGCGTCGTAGGACGCGTCTGATGAAGAGTTCTTGGTTTTGGTTGCCACGTAATCGGCCGTAGTCGAGGTTATTTACAACTTTGTGATTATACCAGTGAGCGGGTTTAAGAACCAAGGCCCTTGCCGGTCGAATCAGCCACTCACAGGCAG
>Ga0255049_10002145_pt1 | contig 10522 bp, 7 predicted proteins | sample JV7_2_3_MG_FD_183615 | JGI IMG/M metagenome (GOLD analysis project Ga0255049, IMG submission 183615) | Seawater microbial communities from Jervis Inlet, British Columbia, Canada - JV7_2_3 | ecosystem: Environmental > Aquatic > Marine > Inlet | place: Canada: British Columbia | collected 2016-10-06
TATTTCGCGGCGATGATGGGGCTGGGCATCTGGGCCAGTCGCAAACAGCGCTCGCGCTCCGCGTACTTCCTGGCCCGCGGCAAGCTCGGACCCGGGGCCATCGGTTTCTCTTACTCGGCCACGCAGATGAGCGGCAGCTCGTACATGGGGGCAGTGGGAACCGAACGCCTCTACGGCTACAACTTCTCGCCGGGCGGGGTGTCGTCGGCCGCGGCGCCCTGGTTTACCTACGTGCTGGTCGGTGACCGGTTGCGCCGCGTGGCCTCCCGCGTCCGCTGCAACACGCTCGTCGACGTGTTCGACGCGCGCTACTACGGCAAGGGTCCGGGACGCTGCGCGGCGGCAATCATGCTCGTGGCGTTCATCCCGCTCATCGCGGCCCAGCTGAAGGCGGCAGCCAACACCTTCGAGGTGCTACTCGGCATCCCCTACCTGGCCGCCCTGGCGGTGTTCGGCACGATCGTCATCCTGTACACCGTGATCGGCGGCATGCAGGCGGTCGCCTGGACCGATCTGATCCAGGGGGCGATCATGATCGTCGGTTTTGCGGTGCTGGCGCCCATGGCCGTCGGTGCGGCCGGGGGCTTCGCCGAGATGAACCGGCAGTATGGTGAGATCAACCCCGGTGCGATCCGGTTGGTCGGGTCCATGCCGGCGCTCTGGGTCGTGTCGTCGTTTCTCGTGTGGGGTTTCTTCCAGATCGGCGGCGCGCCGGCCGCGGTGACGCGCTTCCTCATTCCGGAAAAGGACAGCACCCTGAAGAAGGCGATGGTCTACTCGATCACCTTCTCCGGCTTCATTTACGTCTGCGGCACGATGATCGCGATCGCCTCCGGTGTTCTGCTGCCCTCGCTCGACCGGCCCGATCTGGCGTTGCCCACGCTGGTCGCGAATCTGATGCCGCCAGTGATCGGAGGCGTTATCGTTGCTGCCGTGCTCGGCGCGACCATGTCGACGATCGACTCTGTTCTGCTGCTCGCCGGTTCGTTGGTGGTCGAGAACCTGTGGCTCCCGCGCCGCGGTGGCGTGACCGACGAGGCCGCCGCGCTGCGCATTGCGCGCTGGTCCACGCTATCGATCGGTGCGTTGGCCCTGCTGGTTGCGATCGACCCTCCGGCGGCGATCTTCTGGATCGTCACCATGGCCTTCACCCTGATGGCGTCGGCTTTCACCTTCCCATTGCTGCTCGGGCTGTGGTGGCCGCGCGCGACCCGCCAGGGCGCCCTCGCCGGAATGCTGGGCGGCGTCGCCGCGGGCATGCTCTGGTATCTCGCCGGCTATCTCACCCACGGCACGCTCGACAGCTTCATCGCCGGCATCTGGCCAGCCCTGGTGGGACCCTTCGTTTCGCTGGTGCTGATGGTCACGGTGAGCTGGCTGACCCCGGGTCCGCCGGACGAGGTCGTGGATCTGTTCTTTACGGCCGAGGCATAGGTTCTCGGGCACCTCCGAAAAAGACGCTCCTGCCGGGTTTCCAAGTGGACGGAGGAGGTCTGTTGGAAACCGTGCACGGCGTGCTACTGCATCGGGACATGTGGCGTCGCGAAGGCGACGGGGTGTGGCCACTGCGGAACGTTGCTGCCCGCCAGGACGACGTCGATACTCATCGGCTACTCGCCGGACCTTCGGCGTTGTACTCGCAGCTCGCCTGGCGCGCTGAACTCATCGACTTCGTCACGCTGCTCTCTGCCTCCGGCCACCGCCACAATGGGTACCTCTGCAAACTGACCCGGGAGTCGTCATGAACTCCCCGGCCGCCTGGCCTCGCCGGTGGAGTGTGCCGATCGCGGCAGCCGTTCTGTCGGTCGGCTGCGCCTCCACTCCGGAGCTCACTCGGCGCTACGCGGAGATCCGGCCCGACGCCGGCGCCGCGCACATGAGCGCAGATGTGAGTGTGTTCTCGTTGCCAGTGCCGTCTCCGGGATCGCGGTCCATGTTCGATCTCGGTCCCGGCGCACAGACAGCCTTCATCAACGCCGCCCGCGACAGGACCAGTTCGATGCGCGACTTCGTCGAGGCCGTCGGCACGCGCATTCCAGCATCACCGACCGGCCCCGGGATCGACGCAATGCGCCTGCAACGCCGCGTGGTGTTCTCGCTGAGCCCGCAGGGTCTCGGCCCGGCCGACCGTATCGACCGGCTTCTGCTCACGCTCACCGTGACGAGTCCCACTCATGGCGCCGCGCCGGCCTGGCGTTTCGTCAGCTGGGACCGGTTCGCCACCCGCTACGAGACCATCGAGCTCGGAGACATCAGCCTGTCACGGAAGGGCGAGCTCGGGGTTTCGCTGGGCGGACTGCCAGTGGGTTCCGCGGGTGCCGAAGCCGGAGCCTCGGCGAAGCTCAGTCGCAATCTCGGCGAGGAACTCGAACTGCGCCAGCGCTACGTGGCCATCACCGGCACCCTGAGCGACCACTCCGCGTCGCTCTACCAGGAAGGCGTCGTCGGTATCGATCTCACCGGCAACTCGAGCGTCGACGTCGAGCTGGCGGCCGTCGCCGAGGCGCCCGCCGTTCAGATGGCGCGGGTATCTGGCCTGCGGCCCGGCAGTTCCGGCGGCGTCCAGCTCACCTCGGCGAGAGTGACCTGGCCGGCTACCGACGACCGTTGTTCAGCGGTCGACATTCGCGCCAGGCTCGAGGTCAGCTACCGCATCCGTAGGGTCCTGCAGGGTGCTGCCACCATCGTCGAAGGCGACGACATCATCGCCTACACCGAGACCACAGCGGACCTCGGTGAGTTCGTTCTGGTCCCGGCGCGCGACCAGCGCGTGACTCTCTGGGAGATCGTGCGAGGCCGGGATCTTCTGACGCTCGATCGCGCCCCTCTGCTCTTCGCCTCAGCCACCGAAGCGCTCGAAGTCGCCGCCTGGCTCGGCCGTACCGGAACCGCGTCGCTGGGAGGCGCCCCGCTGCTCCTTGGCGAAGCCGGGCTGCAGGGCGCCGACTTCGCTGTCCGACCGCACGCCGTGAACTGGGGCTGCGACGGATCGGACGCCGCGGGCGCTGAAGTCATGACTGCCCCCGGCGACCCGCAGCGATAGCCCCGGCCGTCTGGCCGCGCTCTCTTTGAAACCGCCTGGCGCCATGGCATCATTCGGGCCCAATCAGCGAACCGATCTCCCAATGGCTGCCACCACCCTGGAGGGGTTCTCGTGAGGATTCGTCACGCCGCCGTTCTGTCGCTCTGGGCCGTCGCGCTCGCGGCTTCCGTCACTGCCCTGATCGGGGGGATCGAAGCCGCGCCGCGCGAACTCGAGCGGGCCGCGAATCGCGATGCGCAGGCACGCGCGGGCACGGACTTTCTGGTGTCCAAGGGTCTCAGCGGTCCGAACCATTTCCCCGCCGCGGCCGTCAACAGCACCAACGGCGACATCCTGGTGATCTGGCGCCTTTCCGCCGGCAGCAGCACCAGCCTGCGCGGCCGCCTGTACCGCCGCCAACCCGACGGATCGCACTCACCGCGGCCCATCTTCGAGGTCTCGGGCAGCGCCACCTCCAACAACAGTCCCGACGTCCACTGGGTCGACTGGCTATCGCGCTACGTTGTTCTCTGGGACACCTTCGGCGGCGGTGCGCTCGTGCCCACCACGATCGAGGCCGCGGAGATCACCGCCGCGGGACGGGTCGCGAAGCGCCGTACGATCATCGGCGAGTCGAAGGCCCGCACGAACCTCTTCCCGCGGCTCGGCGTGTCACCGGAGCGCCAACAGCTGCTGCTCACCTACACCGCGCTGCCCAACAACCCTGGAGACAAGAAGACCGGCGTGGTGTTTACGCTGCTGAACGACAAACTCAAGGCACGCGGCAAGAAGTTCTACCAACTCCCTCCCCCGGTCTTCCCGGGGCGCGCCGCCGCAGGTTCCCACTCGAGTAAGCCCGAGATGGACGCCTCCAATCTGGGATTCGTGCCGATTGCTCCTCAGAACGTAAAGGAGCCGGGTTTCGGCTTCGGTGGCAGGCTTCAGACCGAGAATTTCTTCGACGACGACGCCAACCCCGACACGCCGCCCACCGGGAGCCCCTTCACGAGGAAACAGTTCACCTGGGTGTACGCAGAGGATGGCACGCGCTTCAAGATCACGCGGCAGGATCAGGGGGCCGAGCCGGGCGGCGTCTTGGTCCCGGCGCCAACCGATCCCGCAGCACCAGCCTTCGGGGAGACTCGGCAGAGCATGTTCGTCACCGGCAACTTCGACGCAACCTTCGACGCAGACGTCTACGGTGGGGATCTGGACGGTTACCTGCTGATCGGCAGCTTGGGCAACGACGCCGTCGATGGCGCCTACCTGCCCCGCAACTACCACGACAATAGTCCGCAATACAACCAGGACCTTCCTCTGCTCCGAGACCGCGCCAGTCGGGCCGACTTCCAGTTTGCGCACCTCGTCGTCCTCAATGGGAAGTTCGTTCAGCAACAAGCCCTGGTGTGGACGGGCCCAGCGGGAGCACGCACCCTCGGCGTCGGCAAAGCGATCAAGAAGCTCTTCAACACGAAGAACAAGCTGGCCTGGATGGCCACGGCATCCGACCCCGGCCAGGGTGTGAAGGTCGTCGTGTGGACCAAGACGAAGGGCGCGACAGCGTCCGAAGTCCGTGTCCACATCTACGAGTGATCCGCGGACGCAGCGGCTAGACTGCGTTCATGGCACGACCTGAGTGGCTGACTCCTTCGGTATGGGTGCTGATCGCCGCCAACATGATCCCCGCGGGGGGGGTTCTGTTCCTGGGCTGGGGAGTGTTCGACGTTCTGCTGCTGTACTGGACCGAGAATGTCGTCATCGGCGTCTTCAACGTGTTGCGCATGCTCATGGTGCAGCCCGTCAATCTGGCCCTGTGGCTCGGCAAGCTCTTCCTGGTGCCGTTCTTCGTGGTGCACTACGGCATGTTCACGGCGGTCCACGGGTTCTTCCTGGTGGCGCTGTTCCAGGACGAGACTGCCGCGGCGAACCTGCCGGGCCCGACCGCCTCCATGCCGGACATGCTGTTCGAGGTGCTCGCTACGGTTCTCGACCGCCCCGAGGCGCTCCTGGTGGTCGGTTCGCTGGTGCTCAGCCACGGGTATTCGTTCGTCGCCAACTACCTCGGCCGCGGCGAAAACCTGAAGGCCTCGCTCCCGCAACTGATGACGCAGCCCTATTCCCGCATTGTCGTCATGCACGTCACCATCATCGGGATGGGGTTCCTGGTCATCCTGACGGGAACGCGCGTCGTCGGCGTGCTCCTGCTGGTGGCACTGAAGATCGGCGTCGACATGTGGGCTCATGTCCGCGAGCACCGCAGGTAGCTTCAGAGCACAGCAAGATCCATCCGACAACGGCACGGTGAAGCCCGACGGGTTGGCGGCGACCGGTGCGCCCGGTAGGCTCGGCGCCATGGAACCCAGCCAACTAGGCACCTACCGCATCCTCGACAAGCTCGGTGCCGGCGGCATGGGCGAGGTGTACCTGGCCGAGGACTCCCGGCTAGGGCGCAAGGTCGCCATCAAGGTGTTGCCGTCGGCGTTCGCCTCTGATGTTGAACGCCTGGGTCGGCTTCGTCGCGAGGCCCAGTTGCTGGCGCAGTTGTCGCATCAGAACATCGCGCAGTTGCATGGGTTGGAGGAACACGACGGCACCTGGTTTCTCGTCATGGAGCTCGCAGCCGGTGAGACCTTGGCGGAGCGGATCCAGCTCAACGGGCCGTTGCCTCTGACCGAGGCGCTGCCGATCGGCACGCAGCTCTGTGCCGGCCTCGCCGCGGCACACGACCAGGGCATCGTTCACCGCGATCTGAAACCCGCGAACATCATCGTCGCCGAAGACTCGGCGGGCGGATTTGCCGTCAAGATCCTCGACTTCGGCCTCGCCAAGTCGCTGGCGGAGGGCGGCGACGTCAGACTGTCGACCTCGCCGACCGAGATCGCCGCGACCCGCGACGGAGTGATTCAGGGCACGGCGCCCTACATGAGTCCGGAACAGGCGCGAGGCAAGGCGGCCGATCGTCGCACCGACGTCTGGGCCTTCGGGTGTGTGCTCTACGAGATGCTCACCGCGCGCCGCGCCTTCGATGGCGAAACGGTGTCCGACGTGATCACGAAGATTCTGTCGGCCGAGCCCGACGCGAAGGCACTGCCAGCGCCTCTCCCCCCTGCGCTGCATCGCTTGTTGCGCCGATGCTTCGAGAAGGACCCCGATCTGCGACTACGTGATGTTGGGGACGCTCGGCTGGAGCTGCGCGATGCCGTCAGTGAGATCGTAGGTGCCGCCACCGGGACCGGGGCGTCTCCAACGACAGGTCGGCAGGGCAGCTTCCGGGTGGCGACCGCCCTGGCCCTGGGCATCGCTCTCGTGGCCGGTGCGTTAATCGGCAGACAATTCCTAGCCAGCAGCCCGTCGCCGCCACCACCGCCGCGCTTGGTACAGTTCAGCTTCTCGGGAAACGACTTCAGTCCTGCGACGTCGCCCGACGGCCGGCTCATCGCCTTCGCCTCGACCCGCGACGGCCGCACGCGGATATGGCTGAAGCAGCGCGTGGGTGGCGGCGCCGCCCCGCTGACGGAGGGCGAAGACGTAGCGCCGCGCTTCTCGCCCGACGGCGCCAACGTCTTGTTCACTCGACTCGACCCCGACGGTGGGCGGGCGCTGTACCGAATAGCGCTGGTCGGCGGACAGGCCCGCAAGCTGATCGAAGGCGGAGGGGTGGGGGACTGGTCGCCGGATGGTACCAAGTTGGCATACATTCGTCCTGATCCAGCAGGCGATCGGCTAATGATGGCCGACCTCGATGGCACCAACGAAAGGGCACTGTTGCGCGCCCAGAACCGGCGCCTGACACTTCCGCGTTTCTCGCCCTCGGGCGATCGACTCGCTGTAACCCGGTTCACGTTCAGTGGCGTCGATAATGGTGTTCTGGTCGTAGATATCGAGACCGGCGATACCCGGGTGCTGGATGCCGCTGGCGGCAGCAGGCGCCTGTCGGGGACGGTCTGGAACCGCAGTGGAACGGCTGTGATCTACGCTGCTTCCCCGTCGCCCGCTGGCGATCGTACCGGTCATCCGGCTCGAGTCCTCTGGCACGAGCTTTCCACCGATCGCCAGCGCGTGCTGTTTTGGTCGACGGGGTTGTTTCCGCAGTCTGGCGCTGGATTCCAGGTATCAGGGTTTGACCGGCTCGACGATGACAGTCTGATCTTCTTCACGAGCACCTCGCCACAGAGCCTCTACGAAGTAGACCTGGAAGAAACCCCCGTGGGTGAGCTGGGCCGACGGATCACGCGCGGCGACGGCCAGGACCGCCAGCCTGTCTACTCTCCAGACGGAACGCGAGTGCTCTTCACGTCCAACCGCTCCGGCAATCTCGATCTCTGGCTCCACGACCGTAGCGATGACACCGTGACCCAGTTGACTGATGATCCGGCCATCGACTGGGACCCGTCGTACGGTCCCGACGGATCTATCTGGTGGAGCTCTGACCGTTCGGGCACGCTCGAGATCTGGACCGCTGATGCCGACGGCGCCAACGCCCGCCAGGTGACCCACACCGGCGTTGACGCGCAGAATCCGGCCGTGAGCGCCGACGGCGAATGGGTGTACTACGTCAGCACCCGCACGTCCGCTCCCGGCGTCTACCGCAGCCGCGTGGGCGGCACGGACGAGGAACTCATCCGCGCCGGGCCCGTTATCGTGCCTGCCCTCTCCCCGGACGGGCGCGTCCTCCAGTACACGATCCCAGCAGCGTCAGGAGAACCCGCAACGGCCGGGTTCTACGCACTCGACGGACGCGGACCACTGGGCAGCTTTTCGTTGCCGGTGAGTACAGCAGCCAGCGACATCGGCCCGGGGCGAGGCCGTTGGTTGGGCAGCTATCTCATCGCGTTGACCGGTCACGACGAGATGGGACGCACCGGCGTGTTCACACAGCGGTTCGACAGTGGTCAGGACACCCGGGCGAGCCGCGAGAAACTCGCCGGGTTTTCATCCGCAGGCCAGGTGGAGACCTTCGGCCTGTCACCCGACGAACGGTGGGCGACGCTGAGCGTGCAGACGATTGTGCGGAAGATCCTGATCGTCGAGGATCTGACCGGCCTCGAAGACTGAACTCGTCAAGTTGGAGGCCGGTGCGGAGCGGTATCCGCCGGCCCGCCGTGCCGCGCGTGGATCCGGTGCGTGCCCTGCGGGAAGACTGACGCCTCCAACTCCTGGCCCGACGGAACGTTCGCCCATCGGCCGCCAAGGCCGGGTCGAACCCGCCGTCGAGAATGCCCTACGCGCCCAGTGGGCTGGAATCCGTGGCGCTGAGCCTACGCGATTCTCCGGTCGCCCGCGTCTACCCTGGCAGGTCGCGGTGTACGAACCAGATGTGCGGTTCGCCGACGACCCCGGCGGTCTCCATCGCGGATCTCAACTCGGGGGCATCGAGGAACGCCTGCGCCGAGCCGAGATCGTCGAAGTCGTGCCACACGGTCACGTCCGTGATGCTCTCGGCGCCGCAGAAAATGGCATCGCCGCGAACGCCCATTTCACGCCGGCGCGCATCGAAGGCATCGTAGCCCTGTTTCCACGTGGCGAAGTCGGTAACCGTGTGGCGGACGTACATGCGAATCATGGGTGCTTCTCCTTGCCGATCCTCGGCAGCGGGGTCTAATGTCTCGACCGTGGATACTAACGGCAGCACGATCGGCTTTCCACGGTGAACGGCGCGGACTTCTCGATGAACGATATCCTCGTCCCGCTGGCAATCGCGACGCTGCTACTGGGGATCTTCTATCGCCGGGCGCGGCGCCTGTTCGGCGAACAGGACGTCTCGCAGGAAAGGCTGCTCGTTCGCATCGTCATCACATTCGCGCTGACCGCGTTGGTGATGCTGCTGCCTTCCTCGTCATTGCTGACCCGCGCCGGCGGCGTATCCCTGGGCCTCGCGCTGGCTTTCGTGGGTGTGGCTACGACCGACATTCACGCTTCCGGGAAGCGCTATCGCTACACACCGAACTCGCTGCTGGGCCTGTTCGTCCTGGCGGTGCTGATCGGCCGCTGGGCTTACCGGGTGCTGGCCGTGAACCGGATCTCCCGAGCTCTGGAAGGCGATCTCACCCAACTCCAGGCAGCGCTGGGACGAGATCCGGTGGCCCGGATCCTGCTGCTCGGACTGCTCACCTACCTCACCGCCTACCACATGGGCATCCTCGTGAAGTCGTCACGGCAGGGCGTTCGGGACTAGGGCCTGTTAACACTTGCCAAAGTGTGAACAGGCCCTAGTCGACTCCTCGCGGGCCGCGGCTGGAGATGACCGGCGCCACCGTCTATGCTCGCGTGCCGAATGGTGGTGACCTCCACCGTCCACGAGCCTGTTACCTGACGAGAGGGCTGCCATGGACACCCAGGTTCAAGGAAGGTGCCGGTTTCTCCGCGTCGCCGCCCTGACCCTTACGCTCGCGATGCCGGCGCCCGCCGCCGCCCAACAACAGGGCGACGAGGACGTGGACCATGCCGGCATCATCGGCGCCTGGACCGACGCCAATCGCGAGCGGGGGCGCAAGATCTACGACGCTCACTGCTACAGCTGCCACGGCTACGATGGCGATGCCAGGCTGCCCGACGCAAGGTCGTTCAGGCGCGACGAACTGCGCGCCGGAAGCGACCCGTACAGTATGTGGCGCACGCTCACGGAAGGGTTCGGGCAAATGGTGCCGCAGACCCAGTACACGCCGGAAGAGCGCTACGACGTGGTCCACTTCATCCGCGAAGTGCTGATGCGGGGCCGCAACAGGGACCAGTACTTCGAGATCACCGACGAATACCTCGCCGCCTTGCCCGAGGGGACCCCGAGGGCCGACCGCGCGGCGTCGGAAAGTCACCCGCGCGACTTCGGCCCGGTGCTCACCTCGCAGTTCCGCCGCGAGGTGAACCGCGCGATGACCTTCGACCTCGGCCAGGATGTCTTTGCCACGTACGACCTGCACCGGATGCGACAGCACCACGCCTGGGACGGGTTCCTGAATCTCTCCGAGACGCAGCACATGCGCTACCGGGGCGAACGCCAGCCGTATCCCGACGGGGAGCCGCTGGACGGCCTGCAGACCTATCACTGGGCCTACGGTGAGGGTTTCGATCCGGCTCCGGAGAACTCCTTGATGGCGGGCCTCGAGAACGGCAAGTCGATGGGACCGACCGCGCCCGAGCTGATGCTCTACAACGGCCACTACCTGGACGGCCGCACGGCGACTCTCTCCTTCGCCGTTCTCGGGCGCGAGATCCTGGAACGGCCGCGGGCCCACCGCGGCACCGACTTTCTGGTGCTCGAAAACCTCATCCGCGTCGCCCCGGGTGAAACTCCACTGCGCCTGGTCGTCGGCGAGGTCGCCGACGCTCCAGAACTGGTGGGCATACTCCCGTTGCACGGCAGCCTCGATGACGAGGTCGTCAGCACGAGCCCGGCGCGGGGCAACATGATCCTGGCTGCCGAGCGGCCGGGCGGTGCCCTCGGCACATTCACGGGGGCGGTCGCCGGTGGCGACGACCGCGGGCTGCGATGGGAAGTGATCG
>Ga0255049_10002146_pt1 | contig 10518 bp, 2 predicted proteins | sample JV7_2_3_MG_FD_183615 | JGI IMG/M metagenome (GOLD analysis project Ga0255049, IMG submission 183615) | Seawater microbial communities from Jervis Inlet, British Columbia, Canada - JV7_2_3 | ecosystem: Environmental > Aquatic > Marine > Inlet | place: Canada: British Columbia | collected 2016-10-06
ACGCCACCACTTCTTTTGCGCGGCATGGCCGACTTCGATTGCGGCATCGATCTCGGCCGCGCTGGTCTCTGCTATCTGGGAGATGACATCACCGGTTGCCGGGTCGATGACGTCCCGGCTCTCGGTAGCCTCGCTGCGACGAAATTCCCCGTCCAGCAAAATCGTATGGCTCTTGCGATCAAATTCTTTAAGTGCGCCCACTGCAGCCTCCTACCAATACACGGTAATAAAGACTGGCTATGCTAACACCATTAACCCCGGCGACAATATAAAAGCTGTCCGGCGTTTCGGTTATCGCCTGTTGATTTGATCCTGATCAGTAGAACAGGACGGGTTCGCCAGCAGCAAGCCTTATTTCCTGGCTGCTGGCGAACCCGCCCTGGCTACATGCGCTATGCATGACTGCCGGATTAGTAAAGGCTGGCGAACTGGCGCATCAGCAAACCGAAAAAATTTCCGCGCGGCTCGGACTTGATAGCGACGCGCTGCTTGTTGATCTTTTTACCTTCATCCTGGTGACGCGGATTTTCCAGGTGCTCCCGGACGATGGATTCGACTCCGCTGGCAAACATTAAGGCGGGGCTGGCTGAATGGATGTTCTGGTTTCTGACTCTTCTCATTTTGGCTTCCTCGTTACGGGTTTGTTGTTTCGACGGAGTCATTCTCGTCAGGGCGCGTTAATTCACTTGCCGAATCCCGTTAATTCACCCAAAATAAACATTAAATAATCATTAAATCTTATAACTATTTGATTTTTATATAGTTTATAGAATAAATAAATGTAGGACGTCACCCTCAGAGGACCCAGGTGTCCAAGTTACAGCTGTTATTGCTGGGCCATTTCGAATGTTTGCTGCCGTCCGGCGAACGAATATTGCTGTCCATGCGCAAGGCCGAAGTGCTTCTGGCCTATCTCGCACTGGCGCCCGGGATACGACATCCACGCGAACGCCTGATTAACCTGTTGTGGAGCGACCGCGGCGAAGAGCAGGCGCGTAATTCCCTGCGACAGTGCCTGAGTGCGATTAAAAAGTCGCTCGGCGACGTCGCCGACCTGGTGATACAGGTCGATCGCACCACCGTGTGCCTGAAACCCGAGATGGTCGACATCGATGCGCTCGAATTTGAGCGCCTTGCCACGGAAGCCGAGTTTGAGTCATTGTCGGATGCGACCGCGCTCTACCGCGGTGAGTTTCTCGAGGGTATATCGATTCGCGATGCCGCCAGCCAGGAATGGCTCGACAGCGAACGCAGCCGCTTCAAGCGCCAGCACATCGAAATACTCATCAATCTCGGCCACACCCTGCTGGCCTCTCACGACTACAGCGGAGCCATCAAAATCGCCGAACGCCTGGTCGCGGAGGATGCGCTCGGGGAGTCGGGCTGGCGCCTGTTGATGCGCGCCTATTCCGATAACGGCGATCGCAGCCACGCACTACAGGCATTCAAGCGCTGCCAACAAGCCCTGCGCAACGAACTCGAGGTCGAACCCGAAGCGGCAACGCTCGAACTGCGCGACCAGATTGCCACCAGCCAGGTACAACCGGCACAGGCACCGGCTCGCGATATCGCCGCCGCCATCGAGACCGCAACGCCCCCCGCTGCCGACAACAGGGAAAAACCAGCCGATTCTTCACAGGCGAGTAGTCACAGCATCGCGGTACTGCCGTTCGACAACCTGTCGGGCGACCCGGAACAGGAATATTTCAGCGACGGCATCACCGACAGTATCATTCTCAACCTGGCATTGTTTCCGGATTTGCAGGTCAAGTCGCGCAATTCGAGCTTCGCCTTCAAGGAGCAAATCAAGAGCGTCGGCGAAATATCTGAAGAGCTGAAGGTCGATTACATCGTCGAAGGCAGCATCCGCCGCTCGCAGGATCGAATCCGTATCACCGTGCAATTGATCGACACCGCGAGCGGCAACCAGGTCTGGGGCAAGCGCTACGACGCCGAGATCGAAAACCTGTTCGATCTCGAGGAGTCGTTGAGCCGCACCATCGCCGCAACCGTTACCGGCCGGATCGAGTCCGACCTGCAGCGCGTCGCTCTCGCCAAGGGGGCAACGGATCTGCAAGCCTACGACTTGCTGCTCGGCGGCATCTACCATGCGTTCCGCTTCGACCCGCACGACAATGTGATCGCGATCGAGAAACTAAACCAGTGCCTGGCCCAGGACCCGAATAACGTACGTGCACACGTATACCTGTCGGTCTGTCATGTCATGGATTACCTCGGCCGCTGGAGCCCGGATCACCGGGTATCTTTCAATAGCGCGAAACTGCATATCGAACAAGCGCTGCAGCTGGATCCGAACCTCGGGCTGGTGCAAATCTTCTATGCCGAATATCTGTCTTTTTGCGGAAAACCTGCCGACGCGCTCATGCATCTCGACAAGGCGCTCGAAATCAATCCCAACGATACCGATGCGCTAACCATCCGTTCGAACTGCCTGAACATGCAGGGACATTTCGCGGAATCCCTGGAGCTGGCGCAACAGATGGTCAGCATAGACCCCTACCACCCCTGGGCCGAATGGGAAGTGGCGGGCGGACAGTATCACACCGCCCAATTCGAATCCTGCCTTGAAACCATTGCCGGGTTTCGCACCGATCCGGATTTCATGTACGTTTTCGTTGTGGCATGCCACGTCAAACTCGACCATATGGAATCGGCCCGGCAGGCGTTGCAGGACTTCCTGCAAACTTGCCGGGAGGACATGCTTTCGATGCCGCAAGACCTGGACGACTGGTTTACCTATGTTCGGTCAGCCATGGTCTATGACGATATAGGGTACAGCGAGGACCTCGTCGATTGCCTAGTGCAAGCCGGGCTCGAGGAATACCTCGGCGCCCCGGCTTCAGGGGTTGCCGCACACTCGCACAGCATCGCCGTATTACCGTTCGACAATCTTTCCGGCGACCCGGCACAGGAATACTTCAGCGACGGCATCTCGGAAAGTATCATTTTGCACTTGAACATGTTTCCGGGTTTGATCGTCAAGTCGCGCAACTCGAGTTTCGCTTTCAAGCAACAAATCAAGAGTCTCGGTGAAATATCGCAAGAATTGGCTGTCGACTACCTGGTGGAAGGAAGCGTACGAAAATCAGCCGATCAAATTCGTATCACCGTGCAACTGGTCGAGGCGGCGAGCGGTAACCAGGTCTGGGGTAAGCGCTACGACGCCCCGCTGGCCGACCTGTTCAGTCTCGAAGAAGAATTGAGCCGCAGTATCGCGGCTACCATCACCGGGCAGATCGAGGAAGATCTGCAGCGCATTGCGTTGACCAAAGGCGCCAACGAACAACAGGCCTACGATATGTTGCTCGCCGGCACATACCATATTCGGCAATTCACCCAACGTGACAACGCGATTGCCATAGAGAAACTGAACCTGTGCCTGGAGATGGATCCGGATAACGTACTCGCACACGCATACCTTTGCGGTAGTCACGGAATGGACAATCTGGAGCGATGGAGCAACGACCCTGATTTATCGAGCAAACTTGCCCGGTCTCACATCGATAAAGCCATGGAACTGAACCCGAACCTGGCAATCGTGCAAACCTTTTACGCGGAAATGCTGGTGTTCAACGGAAGGTTTGCCGAGGCGAAGAAACATCTCGACAAGGCGTTCGCCCTCAATCCCAATGACCCGGAGCCCTTCGCGGTCAGGGCGGCGAGTCATATCTCTCAGGGCAAATTCGAGGCCGCAATGGAAGACGCGGCGCGCACTATCGAACTGGACCCCTATCATCCCTGGGGCGAATGGGAACTGGCCGCGGCACAGTATTTTTCCGGTTCATGGGAAGCGGCACTCGCCACCATTGCCGGGGCGCGCACAGCACCCGGCTTCGAAGCCGTTTTTACAATCGCCGCCAATATCAAGCTTGGCCACATCGAAAGGGCGCAACAGGCCTTGCGGGACTTCCTGCAGCATTGCAGGGAAAGCATGCGTGCGATGCCACGCAACCTCGATGAGTGGTACGGCTATACCCGCAGCTACTACCTGTGTGCGGATACGGGCTACAACAGGGACCTGGTCGACTGCCTGGAGCAGGCCGGCCTGACCGATAGCGGCAAACCCGACTCCGAGACTATCGCAAGCGATTTGCACACCATTGCGGTATTGCCGTTCGACAACCTGTCGGGCGACCCGGCGCAGGAATACTTCAGCGATGGCATCACCGAAAGCATCATTCTGCACCTCAACCAGTTCCCGGACCTTGCGGTCAAATCGCGTCACTCCAGTTTTGCCTTCAAGCAGCAAATAAAAAATCTGGGAGATATTTCAGAAGAACTCGGGGTCGCCTACCTGGTCGAGGGCAGTATTCGCAAATCCAGCGATCAGATTCGCGTCACGGTGCAGCTGGTAGAGGCCGCCAGCGGCATTCAAGTCTGGGGCAAGCGATACGACGCGCCGCTGGACGACCTGTTCAACGTCGAGGAAGAGATGAGCCGCAGCATCGCCGCTACCGTCACCGGGCAGATCGAGTCCGATCTGCAGCGCATTGCGCTCGCCAAGGGCGCCAGCGATCAGCAAGCCTATGATCTGTTGCTCTGTGGTATCTACCACAATCAGAGATACACCCGCGAGGACACGGTCATTGCGATAGATAAACTTACCCAGTGCCTGCAAAAGGATCCGGACAACGTCATGGCGCATGTATGGCTATACGTCTCCCATTTAATGGACTACCTCGACCGCTGGTCCCGGGATCATCTGGATTCGTTCGAGTTGGGGGCACAACATATCCGCAAGGCAAAATTGCTAAGTCCGGAAGACACCCAGGTGCAAATATTTTTTGCCCAGTACCTGGTTTTTTGCGGCGACTTCGACAAGGCCACGAATCTGCTCGACAAACTGGTATCAAACAATCCGGACAACCCAACGGTGTTGACGACGATGGCGCTGAACCTTGGGTTACAGGACAAGGCCGAGGAGGCGCTACGATTCGCCAAACGCGCTTGCGAGCTCGACCCTTATCATCCCTGGGCCGAGTGGGAAGTGGTGGGTTCACAATACGTCGCGGAGCAATACGAGGACGCCTTGCAAACCATCACAAAACTGCGCACCACGCCGGGATTCATCCAGATTTTCGGCATCGCCGCAAATGTAAAACTTGACAGGATCAACCCGGCACGAAAGGCGCTGTCGGAATTATTGAAGGAATGCCAGGAAAGCATGTTATCGATGCCGCAAAGTCGCGACGAATGGTTGCGCTATACCCTGGAAAATTACCCGTTTGCAGACCCGCAAATTAATCACGATCTGATCGATTTCCTGGTACAGGCGGGGCTCGACGAATACCTCGATACCCCCACTGCGCAGATTGCAGAAACCTCACATAGGATCGCGGTGTTGCCGTTCGACAATCTATCCGGCGATCCGGCGCAGGAGTATTTCAGCGACGGCATTACCGAAAGCATTATCCTGCACCTGAACCTGTTTCCGGATCTCACGGTAAAGTCGCGCAATTCGAGTTTTGCCTTCAAACAGCAAATCAAGAGTCTGGGCGAGATATCCGAAGAACTCGGCGTCGATTACCTGGTCGAAGGCAGCCTGCGTAAATCGGCTGAACAAATTCGCGTCACCGTGCAACTGGTCGAAGCCGCAAGCGGCAACCAGGTCTGGGGTAAGCGTTACGACGCCCCGCTGGTTGACCTGTTCAGCCTCGAAGAAGAGTTGAGCCGCAGCATCGCCGCGACGGTCACCGGGCGCATCGATTCCGATTTGCAGCGCATCGCCATCGCCAAGGGCACCAATAATCCAAACGCTTACGACTTACTTCTCGGCGGCATTTTTCACTGTCATAAATTTACCCGCCGGGATACACATATAGCGATCGAGAAACTGAACCAATGCCTTGAAAAGGACCCCGATAATGTGCGCGCGCATGTTTCGCTCTTCATCTGCCATTTACTGAACTATCTGGAACGCTGGGTGAGCGATCATCGGGGGTCATTTGATCTGGCCCGCGCGCATGTGATAAAAGCCCTGGCGCTGGATCCGGAAAACGCGTCGGTGCAATCGATGTACGCCGAATACCTGATTTTTAACCGGCAAGCCGACAAGGCTCTCGGTGCCGCCGACAAAGCCATGCGACTAAATCCGAATGATCCTGACGCAACTACAATGAAGGCATTCGCGCTTGAAATGCTGGGTGAATTCGAGCAGGCCCTGCAACTGGCGGAGCTAGGGCACAATCTCGATCCTTATATTCCCTGGGCCGACTGGAACCTGGCCGAATGCCAGATTTTTGCCGGGCAGTACGAACAGGCGCTGGGGACCATTTCCAATTCAAAGAACGACCCCGAACTCCTCAAGATGTATTACATCGTCGCCAATATGAAACTGGGCCGGAATGAAACTGCCCGGCAGGCCCTGACGGAGTTCGTCAAGGAATGTCACGAAAGCATGCATACCATGCCGGCTACGTTGGACGAATGGCTGGAGTTTTCCAAATCCTATACGCCATTTGAGGACACCCGTCTCAACCAGGACATCATAGACAGTCTGGCACAAGCAGGGCTTGAAGAAGAACTGGCAAAATTCTCACCAGTGGAAATCCTCGGCCAACAGCCATCGATCCTGGTGTTGCCTTTCAGCAATCTATCCGGCGATCCTGAACAGCAATACTTCAGCGACGGTATCAGCGACAGCATCATCGTCAGCCTGAGTTCTTTCGGCGCCCTCAATGTAAAATCCAGACATACAAGTGTCGTCTATCGCGACAGCAGCAAGAGCATCGAGGAAATAGGCGCCGAACTCGGCGTTCAGTACATCGTCGAGGGCAGTATTCGAAAACTCGGCGACAACGTCCGCATCACGGTGCAACTGGGTGATACCGCGACCGGCAACCAGGTCTGGGGCAAGCGTTACGATTCGCCCCTGGAAAACCTGTTTGAACTGGAGGAAGAACTGGTACAAACCATCGCCGGCACCGTCAGTGGACGAATCGAGCACGAGTCCAAGACATCTTCGCTGCACAAACCGGCGCGGGATATGCGTAGTTACGATTACCTGATGCGTGGCGTTTATCACCTCGAAAAATTCACCGCCAGCGATACCGCAATTGCGCTTGAGCAGTTTCAGCAATGCCTTGATATTGATCCCGACAATGCCGAGGTCCATTCCGTGCTTTCGGCGGCCCACGCCATCGAACTCTTCGAAAACTGGACCACCGACCGCAAGGCCTCCGAGGCCGACGCCAATCGCCACATTCAAAAAGCGGTGCTACTGGCGCCGCAAAACGCACTTGCCCATGCCACGCTGGCTGAGCATCAATTATTTACCCGAAACCTTGATCTCGGGTTGTTCCACGCGGCAAAGGCGATTCAACTCAACCCTACGTTGCCGGATGGATACGGCGTGCAAGCTTATCTCCTCGCGATGAGCGGGAGGATTGACGAGGCCCTTACCGCGGCCGATATCTGCCTGCAAATCGATCCCCACCACTACTACATGGGCTGGAACGCCGGTGAGGTCTACCGCATGGCCGGGCAATACCAAAAGGCCATCGCCGCGTTCCGATCGATTCCCCACATTTCACCCAGTGTGCACGGCCAGATCGCCGCCTCCCTCGTCGCCCTCGGCAAGCTGGATCAGGCGAAGACTGAAATGCAGCTGTATCAACGCCTGGCGCGCGAACAGATGCCCGCCTACCCGCAGTCGGAGGCCGACTGGCATCGATACTGGTACGCGACAGCGCCTTACGCACGGGATCAGGATTTCGAGTATTTTTTCGATCAACTGAAGCAGGCGGGATTGTGCGACGAAGTTAGCGAAGCTACCGATGACACCCCGTCGATCTTGGTGCTGCCGTTCAAAAACTTGTCCGGCGACCCTGAGCAGGAGTATTTCAGCGACGGCATTACCAGCAGCCTGATCCTGAGCCTCGGAATGTTTGATGGATTAGACGCAAAATCCCAGAACTCGAGCTTTGCCTTCAAGAACAGCACAAAATCTTCCCCCGATATTGCCACCGAACTCGATGCCGATTTCCTCGTCGAGGGCAGCATTCGCAAATCGGGCAGCAAGGTTCGCTTATCGGCGCAACTGGTCGAATCGGAAAACGGCAGCCAGATCTGGGGCAAGCAGTACGACGCCGAGCTCGAAGACATCCTCGATCTCGAGCAGGAGCTCAGCCAGACCGTCGCCGCCACCATCAGCGGCCGCATCGGTCATACCCTGCAGCAGTCGGCGGTTCGCAAGCCCGCTAAAAACCTGCGTAGTTACGACTACCTGCTACGCGGGCTCTATCACTTCGGCAAGTTCACCGCCAGAGACCTCGAAACGGCGCGCCAAATGATCGAAAAATGTCTCGAAACAGACCCGGACAACGCGACTGCACACATCAATCTCGGAACCATTCACACCGTGGAGATCCTGGAAAACTGGTCTTTGAATCACGAGCAATCAGAACGATCGGCTCAGCATCACCTGGCACGGGCACTGGAACTCGACCCGGACAACTCCCTGGCGCATGCCTATATGTCAGAGTTCCTTCTGATTTGTCGCAAGGATTTCGAACAAAGTGAATTTCATGCCGACAAGGCTATCGAGCTCAATCCAACTGCCTCGGAAGGATATACCGCCAAGGCGGATTTGCTCGGGCTGACCCGCCGCCTCGAAGAGGCGGTTCCCTACGCGGACAAATGCATTCAACTCGACCCGCACAGCATCGGCGCCGGCTGGTGTGCCGGAGAGGTGTACCTGAGGGCGGGGCTTCACCAAAAGGCAATAAAAACTTTTCGTTCGATTTCGCATCCTCCCGCCAGCGTGCACGCTTTGATCGCAACATGTTTTTTGAAAATGGAGTTGGTCGAGGAAGCGCGCAAGGAAATGTCGCTCTACAAGAAACTGGCCCAACAGGAAATGTCCCCATTTCCACGTAGCGAGTCCGAATGGCGCAACGTCTGGTGGGTTCGCTCGGCATTCCAGTACGAGGCAGATGCCGAAGCTTTTTTTGAACTGCTGGTGAAGGCGGGATTGCTGGACCCGGGTCCCGATTCGAATGAAGAGATACCGTCGATCGCGGTGCTGCCGTTCGAAAACCTGAGCGGCGACTCGGAGCAGGCGTTCTTCGCCGACGGAATTACCGCCGATATCGTTTCCACGCTGTCCAAGTTCAGGCACCTGCGCATCGTCGCGCGCCACTCCACCGAAATCTACCGCGACCAGAAAGCCTCGATAGCGGAAATAGCGGAACAACAGGGCGTGCGCTACATCCTCGAAGGCAGCGTGCGCAGTAGCGGCAAGCGCATCCGCGTCAGCGCCGACCTGATCGATGCAAAAAGCGAACAGAACTGCTGGAGCGAGCACTATGATCGCGATCTCGACGACCTGTTCGCGGTGCAGGACGAAATCACGCAGAAAATCACCCTGGCGATGAAGGTTCACCTCGACGACGGTGAAATGGCGTTGCAACGTTCCGCAGGCACCACCAACATCAAGGCCTGGGAGCTAACCCTCACCGCGGTCGATTTAGCAGACACCTACATCCGCCAGAACATTCTCGATGCGCGTGGCATGGCAAAGCAGGCGCTGGCGCTCGATCCCGATTATTCATATGCATGGGTGGTACTCGCCTGGACCTATTGGCAGGAAATCTATAGTGGCTGCGAATCCTGGGAAGAGACCCTGGGTGAGGCCGAAAAAGCCGTCCAGCACGCGCTCGATATGAATCCCGATGACCCCGCCGCGCTGAACCAGTCGGCATTCAATTACCTGATGCGTCACGATGCGGACAAGGCGCTGGAGTATTGCCGCAGATCGATCGAACTGGAACCCGGTAATGCCGAGTTTCAGGGGTTGATGGCCTATGCCTATATCTTTACCGGAAACTATGAACTGGCGCGGATACACGAGCAGAATATGCGCGTGTTGTGCCCCTACATGCCCAGCTGGCACTACCTCCTGGGTGGGCAGATCGAAGAGTGTGACGGAGACCTGGACCAGGCCATCGCGATCTATCAACAAGGAATCGCGGTCGAACCAGATTCGCCGCTGTGTCGCTTTTTCCTGGTGCACGCACTAATGCAAAAAGGCGATGTAGTCGCGGCGCAAAAAATCGCAGATGAAATCCGCGCGCTCGATGCTGGCGTCAACGGCAGCGGCCTGGTGCGCTCAACGGTGCTGGACGCCGGTCTGCGCGATTCTTTCCACGCGAGCCTGGCAAAATTCGGTTTAGTCTAGGGCTGATGTACCTTACCGAGCGGGCCGAGACGCACGCCAGCGCGCAGATTGCGGTATTCGAGATCGTCGAGTTTGCAGGGATGAATGCCGGGTGCGATGACGACCAGGGTTTCCGCCGCGATCGGATCGAAGTCGGCGCGAAAATGAACCGTACTCTTGACCGCAACAATTTTCTGTTCGCTGGGCTCAATGCCGAGATGGCGAATCATCGCGAGGTCCAGGCATTGCGAGCGTGAGCTGCCGACCACCACGCGTACCTCGGAATCTTCATCGACGACACGCAGTAACGCCATGTTACCGAGCTGCGCCTTCGAATTAAG
>Ga0255049_10002147_pt1 | contig 10516 bp, 13 predicted proteins | sample JV7_2_3_MG_FD_183615 | JGI IMG/M metagenome (GOLD analysis project Ga0255049, IMG submission 183615) | Seawater microbial communities from Jervis Inlet, British Columbia, Canada - JV7_2_3 | ecosystem: Environmental > Aquatic > Marine > Inlet | place: Canada: British Columbia | collected 2016-10-06
ACTATTTTTTTTTAATTACTCCAGCCTTTATTTTAATAAATAATAAATAAATAAAATGAAAACAATAACATTAGAATTATCAGAATACGAGCAAATAATTAAAGAAAATGAAGTAGCAAATAATAATAAAACTGTTATAATAAAAGATGGTTTTTATATTCAAAGAACAGCAATATTAACTAATGATGAAGCAGTTAAATTTTTAGCCGAAAGAATTAAGTTATTAGAGGAACAATTAAAAGAAGAAATTAAAAAACCTTGGTGGAAAAGAATTAATAAATAAATATATATATATAAATAATAATGCTTATATTTGTAGCTTGATTATTCAAGTTTTTCAAGATTATGACAAATATAAAGAAACATGGAGGCTCAAGAATAGGAGCTGGTAGGAAGTCAAGAGCTGAGGAGCTCGGTTTGCCTATGTTAATGAATGAAGTAATGACAGAGGATAAATGGTTAAAGCTTTTTGAAGTAGCTTATAACAAAGCTAAAGATGGAAGTATCAAACATTTAGAATTACTTATGAATTATAAATTTGGTAAGCCTAACCAAACTGTTGATATTCATAGTACTGGAGAGCCATTATTTCAAATACCTATTGTAAGCTTTGGAAGTAAATCTTAGTCCTAAGTATGAGCCGTTATTTAAACGACCCGAAGGAGTAAATACTTATATTATTACTGGTGGTCGTTTTAGTTCCAAGTCTTATACTGTTGCAATAGCAGCCGTAATAATGGCAGCAACAAGAAACCATAGAATCTTATATGGTAGATATACAAACGTATCAAGTAAAGATAGTACCTTCCCCGAAGTAGATGAAAAGATTAAGCTATTGAACTTTGAGCAGTTTTTTGATGTTAACCAAAATAGAATTGAAGGTAAGCATAATGATTCAAAGATAATTTTTAAAGGCTTTAAAGCTGGTTCAAATACCCAGACAGCTAACTTAAAATCGTTAACAGACTTTAGTTGTTTAATAGTTGAGGAAGCAGAAGAAATACCAGACTATGACACATTCGAGAAAGTAAGTTTATCAATAAGAGGTAATGGAGTTGATTCAGAAGAACCAAATATTAAGATGCTTATACTTAATCCAACAACTAAAGAACATTGGATATATGAAAACTTTTTTATTGATAAAGGAGTTGAAGCTGGTTTTAATGGTGTTAAAGATAACGTTTGCTACATTCATACAAGCTACTTAGATTGTTTAGATTTTGTTCCAGATGATATTGTAAAGTCATTTGAACAGATGCAAATTAAGAAGCCAACAAGATATAACCATATTGTTTTAGGTGGCTGGTTAGATAAAGCCGAAGGAGTTATTTTTGAAGATTTTAGCTATGGCGAATTTGATTACTCTTTACCTTACATCTATGGAATGGATTTTGGATATGTTACCGACCCTACAACATTGACTAAGATAGCAACAACAGAAGAAACTATTTATTGTGATGAACTTCTTTATAAGAAAGGAATGAGTACAACAGAAATAATCGAAGCTTTAAATGGTTTAGTATCTAAAAGAGATTTAATAATAGCAGATAATGCAGAACCTCGATTAATAGCAGAAATAAAGTTGGCTGGTTTTAATATTCAACCATGTATTAAAGGTCAAGATTCTATTAAGAACGGACTTGCTAAAATGACTTCAAAAGAAATAATCATAACAGAAAATTCAACTAACATTTATAGGGAGTTTTCTAATTACGTTTGGAATAATAAGCTTTCTAATATTCCTATTGATGACTACAACCATAGTATTGATGGAATACGTTATGCTCACGATAGGTTAGTAGGTGTTAAGAAGTCAGCACCTAAAGCTCGATTAAATAAAATGAGATGATTAAAGTAAAAATTAACAAAGTTGAGTATTCTATTAAAACAAGTTGGAATGAATTAACTTATGGTGAATATTTAAACATAGTTGAAGCAGAAGATGAATTAACAAGTGTTTCGGTTCTTAGTGGTATTCCAGTAGATTATCTTATGCGAATGGATGAAGATAGCTTAAATAATTTAACAGCTTGTCTTTCTTTTATGCAAGAACTACCAAATGAAGAAGTAGAAGCTAAAGATATTAGAGAGTTATCATTTGGCCAAAAGATAGTATTCCAACAGAAAGCTAAAGAATTAAGTCAAATGAGGGTGCTAGGAGTAGCTTTAGCTATTTATGAATATAATTATAAGGAATTAGAAGAAAGTCTTTTAGAAGTCTTTAAATTACCATTTAGCTATGTTTATTGTTTAGGTTTAAACTACATTGAACAACTTGGTAAGATATGTGAGATTGAAGCAGAACATTTAAAGTCAGATGTAACGAATGAACAAAAACGTGCTGGGATAGATATGTTTAACGAGTTTGAAGTAATGAATACAATAGATTCTTTAGCTGGTGGTAATATATTGAATTATGAAAAAGTTTTAGAAATAGATTATAATACTGTGTTTATTAAATTAAAAATGCTTAAATTTGCAAGTCAATATAAAGAGAATTACGCTAAAATAATGAGTAAGAAAAAATGATTATATCAATAGTTAATGAAATAGTAACCGATATGAGTTTACCGTTTTATCATGGTACTACTCAATTTCAAAACTTAATAGCTGATGAACAAACGTTACCAGCTATTTATTTAGACCAACCAATAACAGCTAACTATAACCTTTCTCAATCTGGTTACACTTCGGCAACTTATCCTATTAACGTTTTATTTTTATTTAAAAGTGAATTAGATTGGACACCAGAACAACACGATACTAATTGCATTCAATTAGCAGAAACAAAGATTAGAGAATTTATAAATAGATGTGAGCTTCATTCTGGTATTGATTTAATAACTAATATTTCATCAACTGAATTTATTAATTTATTTGATTGTAATGTTTCTGGTAAAACTTTAAGCATTACAATTCAATTAAATAATACTTATTCTACTTGTGTTTAAATGAATGAATCTTTAGAAAATATTATTAAAGCTGCGACTGATAAATTAGTTAATCAGATGAAATCAGTAACACCTAAAGCAAGTGGTAGAACTGCTGATAGTATTGAAGCAATAATAACTAAAGATAGTTTAACAATTCAAGCAGATGCACAAATAGGAGCTTTAATAAATGGTAGAAAGCCAACAAGTTCAAGTCCTAAACGTGGTACTAAGACAGTTCAACAAAGTATTTTAGAATGGATAAAAGTAATGAGTATCCAACCTAAAGAATCTTCTATGAGTCAAGAAGCTTTAAGCTGGGCAATTAGTAAGTCAATACATAAGAACGGTTACAAAGGTAAAGGTAACTTCTTTAAAGACTTAATAAACGATAGAACAATAGCTGACTTGACTGGATTAGTAGTTAACCAAAAATTAAAAGAATTAAGTGAACAATTAAATAAATTAGATTAAATGCCTTTATCAATTATAAGTACTCCAGAGGTTGACGTAAATAGTAATTCAAATACTGTTGGTAAATACTTTTCAGTAAACAGACCTATTTTATTTGGTATTCAAAGAGATTCAGACTTTGCTTTTAGTGGTATAAATTGTAACTCAACAACAGTAGCAACGGTAACAGCTACGGGGTTTGGTGCTGCTTGGTATGATACGGTAACAGCTGGTACTGATTTTGAAATAGAAATAACTGGTTCGGATATTGCCGAAGGAACTTACACAGTAACTTCTGATATTTTAATAGGTTCAAATAGTTTTACAATAGATATAACTGGATTAGGTTATACGGCTGCTGATTCTTTTACTGGTGGCGACTTGAAAATAGTTAGATTAAATTATCGAGTTAAAACTAGAATTTCTGTTGCTGGTTCAGTTGTTGGAACGGCTGTTAATAAATTAGATACAAGCTATCAAACAACTACTGATGTTTCAGCATTCTTAAAAGGCTCATTAAGTTATATTGAGAATTACGACTTTACTACATTGAACTTAAAAGATACTGATAAGAGTAATATATTTACTTTAGAATTTGCTGAAAGCTGGGCGAGTTATGATGGAGCTTATGATGCTGAAGGAACTGGTAGTTATTTCTTTACTAATTCAGTTAGACAGTTGGGCGACCCTTACAACGGTAACATGGGAGATTACACAATCTTTAGTAATTATGATATTGCAGACCCTAGAGCTTTGTTTTTATCTGACTTTGAAACACCAAGCTATTTTGAAGGTTATCCATTTAGCTTAGACTTCATATTTAATAATGACTTTGCGACTGGTTCTTATGCTTTAAAGAAATTAGAAGAACCTTATAATGTTAATGGAGTTTCTTCTGGTTCAACAGGTTATGTTCTTTCAAATACTGGTAAAGGATATATTAATAGAATGAAGTTAAACGGCAGCTATACAGAAACTACTTTAGACGTATGGCTAGAAAGAGTAGCAGTAGGATAATTTAAAAAACAATAAGATATGGCTTTAGCAGACGAAGTAAGTGAACATAAGATAATTAAATTAAATAATAGTTGTATTAACGACCCTATTTATTTAAGTTGGTTAAACCGTTTTGGTGGTACTTCTTATTGGTTATTTGGTAAGTTGAATAACTATATTACTAAGACTAAAGAAGTAGGCTACTTTGAAAGATATGTTTCCGATTTGGAAACTACTCAAGGGAATGACGGGATGATAAGCAAGACAAATGAAAAGTCTATAACTGTTGGAGCTTTTGTTGAAGAAACTGATATGGATGGCTTAAGAGGTTTGTTTGAAAGTCCTAAAGTAAAGATGTTGACTAATCCAACAACATGGACAACAGATGGAGCTAAGTGGCAAGATGTAAGAATAGATACTGGTAGCTTTATTTATAAGCGTACCAACAAAACGAACTTTGAAATTGAAATGGATATAATTTTACCTAAACAATATGTAATTTCAGAATGACAGAATTATTTATAAACGATAGTAGAATTGATTTATACCCTAATATTGGAGTTGGTATAACTTATCAAACAGCTAATTTAACTAATCTTAATGCACGTGGTGGAAGCTTTACAAATAAGTTTAAAGTACCATTAACAGCAAATAATAAAACAATATTAGGTAATACTCACGTTGTAAATTCAGATTCTAATTACCCTTATACTTTTAATAGAGCTTCAATATTTATTGATGGTGTTGAAGTATTAGCAGATGGGATAGCAATAATAGAAACAACTGGAGATGATTCTTTTACTGTAAATATATTAAGTGGTAACTCTGATTTCTTTAACTTAATCAAAGGAGTTAATTTAAATGATTTAGACTTTTCAGACTATGAGCATACTTTGAACGCTACTGATTTTATGACTTATTCTAAAGCAACAACTGGTGGTTTAGTTTATGCTTTTGCAGACTGGGGAAAAGGTCAAGTATTAGATGCTACTGGTGGTACTGAAAACATAATAAATGTTAAGTTGAATATGATGGGTGGTGTTATGCCTTCAATATATTCTTATAGTTTATTACAAAAGATTGCAGATTATACTGGATGGACTATTGACGGTAATGTATTTACTAATACAGAATTTTTAAAGAGTATATTTACTTGTAATAAATATGAAAAAGCTTTCTTTGATTCTGAAAGTACTGATGAACGTATTACTTCAAACAATGTTTTTTATACTGCTGCTTCAAGACCTTTAGGCGGAACTTTTGGTAACTTTGCTAGATTAGCTTTTAATATGCCTTACAATAATTCAAGTTCTTCAGTAGCAACTTTTAATGGAGATATAATAAAGCCCGATAGTGGTAAAAGTGGAACTTATGAATTTGACTTTAATTTAAACTTAACTTTAACAGCTCCTAAAGGTAGAAGATTAGCCTATGCTATTAGACTATGTGAAACAGATATTAGTGGAACTTATGTAGCCGAAGCAGCTTATAGAAGTCAAGATTATACTTACTTATATGATTCTGGTTATGATGCGACAAGAACAACAACTGGAACTGAAACAATAGAAATTGCTAAGACTGTTAAATGTACTTATTACTTAGAAGCTGGAAAATATTACAAGCCGTTTCTTTATTTTGATGAAGATACTACTGGCTCAACTGGTTCTAATTATGTTTCTTCTGTTAGAATGAATATAGGTAGTAACTATACGTTTAACCAAACTTCAACAATTTATCCTTTGGATGATGTTGATTGTACTCAATTATACGATTATCAAATAGATACTTTTTTAAAGGATTTAATTTTAATGTATGGTTTAAATTTACAAGCCAACAACTTAACTAAAACTTTAAGCTTAAATTATTTCAATGACTTAGTTACTGAAACTCCCGAAGATTGGAGTAGTAAAGTAAACATGAGTAAAGGTATTTCTTTAAGTTACAAATATGGTAACTACTATCAAAAGTCTAATTTTGTTTATGCTAATGAAACAGATTACAATGGCTTTATAACTATACCAGATTTGACTTTAGATAATGAAGGAGATGTTGTTAAAGTTTCTGTTGATGCTATAAATGATTATTATGATTATAACATTATTGCTACTGGTTCGAGTTATTCAAATCCTAAAGTACCAATATTTGAGAATGAAGGTAGAATAGCAAATAGAGAAAACGAAAACAATACAGCTGGAACAAGCTCTCCGTTTGGAGCTTATCAAACTGATAGAATAGAAAAACAAGAAGGTCAAAATAAATGTTACTTTTTAAGATTGTCAAATCAAAATACAATTAATACATTTAGTAGTTCACACGTTCCAAGTCTATTAGGTTCTAATAATATTCTTTCAAGTCCCGGAGATACACTTACAACAACTGGTTTAAATTATGATACTGGTTGTCCTTTAACAGTATTTAATAATTCTTCTGAAAGTGTAAGCTTAGACTTTCAAAGTTTAGTTAATACTTATTATCAACCAATATCAGATATGTTTCAAAAAGTTAAAGTAGTATCTTTGTATTTAGATTTAACTCCTTTAGATATTGTAAACTTAGATTTTGGTAAACCTAAAACAATTATTAATGATAGAATGAATGATAACTTTTATTTATTACAAGTAAGTAATTATAAAGCTGGACAATCAACAAAATGCACTCTAATTAGATTATAAAAAATGGCAGAAGAAAAAGAAATATTACTAAAGATTGATTTCGATATTGAAGATTTTAGTAAAGCAGCAGCTCAATTAAATGGCGAAATTGTTAAGCTAAACAATGAGCAAAAGAATTTAAAAAAGACTGGTCAAGAAGGGAGTTTAGAATTTCAAAAGAATAAAGAAAAGTTATCAGAATTAAAAAGAGAATATAACGATTCTAATAAAATAATAAACAACTTAACCAAAGCTAATAAAGCACAGACTGGAAGTTTAGAGCAACAGAAAGCCCAGTTAAGCGTATTAACTAAACAGCTTGATTTAATGAATGCTACCCAAAGAGATAGCACTAAAGAGGGTAAAGCGTTAAAGAAACAAATATTAGACTTAACAAATAGTTTAAAGAATCAAGAAGAAGCAGTAGGTAACAATAGAAGAAGCGTTGGAGATTATGCTAAAGGTTTAAATGGAATGGGTGGTGCTGCTGGTCAAGCTGTAAGTGGAGTAACTGCTTTGAGTGCTTCTCTAAAAGCTTTATTATTGAATCCAGTAGTGTTAGTTGTTACTGCAATAGTTGGAGCTTTAGCGTTATTTAAAAAAGCTTTAACAAGTGGAGAAGAAGGTCAGAATAAACTCAATAAAGTAATGGGTGTATTTGGTGCTATCATTGATAAAATTGTTGATGTATTAGAACCTTTAGCAAACTTCATTATGGATAATGTAATTGAAGCTTTTGATAACTTAGGAAAAATTGCAGAATCAGCTGGTCATTTAGTCGCTGATGCTTTAGACTTTTTCGGTTTTGATAAGGCAGCAGAAAGTCTTAATAATTTTGTTGATGCTACTGATAAAGTTGCCGTTCAAGCTAAAAAAGTTGCTGATGATAGAGCAAGAGCTGACATATTAGATAGAGAATTATTAGTTGAAAGAGCTAAAGCTGAACAAGAAATAGCAGCTTTAAAATTAAAGGCAAAACAAGAAGATACTGTTTCTGCTAAAGATAGAAAACAAGCTTTATTAGATGCTCAAGTTCTTGAAGATGCTTTAATAGTTAAAGAACAAGAAAGCTTAAGATTAAAATTTGAAGCACAGAAATTAGAAAATACATTTGCTGCAAGTAATAAAGAAAACTTAGATAAAGAAGCACAATTACATGCTAACTTATTGAATAACGAAAGTCAAAGAATAGATAAAAAGCGAATGACCCAAAGGATGCTTAATACTATTAATGATGAAATAAATGCAGAGAATAGAGCAAGAACAAAAGCAGAAGAAACTGAAATAAAAAAACGTGCTGATGCTGAACAAAAAATAATTGAAGAAAGGTTGAAGCGTGAAGTTGATGCTCAACAACAATTAAGAGATTTAGAAGTTTCAAGAATTGCAGACGATAGAGAAAGACAACAACAAGAATTAGTTAATAAGTTTAATGATAAGATAGCTAAATTAAAACAAGATAATGAAGCAGAAATAGAATTAGCATTTCAATTAGAAGAAGAAAAAAGAGCTGCTTTATACGAAATGAATGAGGCTTTTAGACAAGAAGATGAAGAAGCTAAAGCTGCCGAAACGGCTTTAGAGTTTGAGTTAGCTCAATTAAATGACCAACTAAGTTTAGAGTCTAAAATAGAATTAGAAAAAGCCAAAGCAGAAGCCGAGATTTCAGAGATTAAAAGGGTCGCAAAAATACGTGGCGATTCTGGTATTGCAACAGCCGTTGCAGTTGCCAAAGCTGAAAAGATTTCAGCGGACAAGATTAAGGGATATGAAAAAGAATTGACAAATATAAAAAGAAGTGAAAATAATTACAGACTTCAAAGTTTAAGATTAGTAGCTGAAGCAGTTGTTAATTTAGGAGTTGGAGGAACTAAAGCAGCCAAAGCTTTAGCACTTGCAGACTTATCAATTTCGACTGGTAAGTCTTTAATTGCAATTTCTGCGATGTCAGATAAAGCGGGAGCAGCTGCGGGAACTGTTGCTGGTGTTGCTACAGCTGGGGTTGGAGCAGCTCCAGCGTTTGCCGCAATGAAAGCCGCAACTTACGCAACAGCTTTAGTTCAAGTATTATCTAACTTTGCAAAAGCAAAAAGTATAATTAATTCTTCTGGTTATGCTGAAGGTGGTTATACTGGTGACGGTGGTAAATATGAAGTTGCTGGTGTTGTGCATCGTGGCGAATATGTAGTACCTAAACATATTGTTTCTAATCCTAAATATAGTGGTGCAATATCAGCTTTAGAATCTGTTAGACAGAACGGTTATGCCGATGGTGGTTTAGTTACTTCAAATCTTTCAAGTGGTATTGATGCTCAAATACAAAGCCAAAAGCAGATACTTAGTTTAGTATCTTCTATGCCTTCACCAGTTGTTGTTGTTCAAGATATTAATGAAAAGCAAAACGATGTAAATTCTGTTGAGGTTGCAGCAACTATTTAATAAAAAATATTATATTTGTAATTATGAAAGAACAAATAGATTATTTAAAAAGTGCTGGTATTTACAAACAAATGTTAGCAAGTGGTTTAATATCCTTAAAGATTGATTTCTATTATGATATTTATGAAACTTATAATACTTATTTACAATCTAACATAAGTAAAATGGATGCTTTAACCTTTACGGCTATGGATTCAAAAGTAGCCGAAGGAACAGTATATAACGCTATTAAATCAATGAGGAGTTGAAGTTTATGATGATTCAATACGTTGGAGTAAAAAAGATATTGAACAATTTATTAAAGAATACAATAAAGCTTAAATAAACGATTCAATATCATATTTTAAAGGTAGGATATTAATTGAAGTAGATAACTATTTTACTCTTTAATATCTATTTTGCTTTTGACTGTTTCAATAAAATCGTGAATTGAATCAGTCATAGCTTCAACAGTTTCATTGTTCATACCTAAAGTTCTATCTAAAACTTTATAAATATTTGAAGATTCTTTTACAAGTCTTTTAAATATTACTTTATTCATTTGTTTTAAATCTTTACTTTCTATCAATAATAACTGGTCGTCTAAAGCTTTAGCCATAGCCATTATTATAAACATTTGTTTCATATCATTTTCATTCATATTATTTATTTTTTTTATAATTAACTGTTGATATTTTTAATTCTCTATTTAATCTTCTTGATTCTTTAGTATATACCTGTTTCTTTGTTGGTATTAAAACATCTTTTTCTTGACCAAGATTTAATATTGTTTCCATATTGTAATCATCAAAATATTTTCTCATATCTGAAAAAGCTAAATCTGCTGCGGTTTTAAATTTCATACAATTTACTTTCTTTAGTTATATTAATTTTAATTCCTTTACTCTTTAAAGCCAAAAATAATAATTTAAAATGACTTACAGCTTGTTCCAATACATTATCTTTAATGTGCTTATGATTATTAAAATCAACTCCATAAAGATTAATCTCAGTAGCTCCTAATTTATAAGCTAATATTACAGCTATATAAGTTGAATTATTTGAATG
>Ga0255049_10002149_pt1 | contig 10512 bp, 6 predicted proteins | sample JV7_2_3_MG_FD_183615 | JGI IMG/M metagenome (GOLD analysis project Ga0255049, IMG submission 183615) | Seawater microbial communities from Jervis Inlet, British Columbia, Canada - JV7_2_3 | ecosystem: Environmental > Aquatic > Marine > Inlet | place: Canada: British Columbia | collected 2016-10-06
AAGGTCAGCCTGTCGGGTCACGGACGCTGTCGAAAGACTCGGGGCTGGAACTCAGTCCGGCGACAATTCGCAATGTAATGTCGGACCTTGAGGATCTGGGTTTGGTATCGGCGCCGCATACCTCGGCCGGACGGATCCCGACACCGCAGGGCTACCGGCTGTTTGTTGATACGCTGGTGCGTTATCGACAACCGAAAGACGGCGACATTGACATGCTGCGCTCGCAGATACGCCACAAGGTCGATAAACCTGGTGCTCTGGTGACATCGATTTCCAGTTTGCTTTCGGATTTCACGAGTCTTGCCGGAGTTGTCACAGTGCCGAGAGGGCAACATGCCGCTCTGCGGCAGATCGAGTTCCTGCCGCTGTCCGAAAATCGCATCCTGGTGATCCTGGTGATCAATGACCGCGAAGTACAAAACCGGATACTGCAGACCGACAGGGAGTACACGGAGTCCGAATTACAGCAGGCGGCCAATTTTATCAACCAGCATTACGCCGGCATCGAGATGCCGCAGGTCCGGCAACAAATCATTGCGGACCTGGAAGACACCCGCTTGTCGATGAACCAGGCGATGCACGACATTATCGAGGTTGCGCAGTCGGTGATGGAGGGTGCCGCTGATCCCGCTGGCGAGTTTGTGCTCGCCGGCGAGACCAATCTCATGGATTTCGCCGAACTATCCGATGTCGATACCTTGCGGCGATTGTTCGAAGCTTTTTCGAGAAAACGCCTGATGCTCGAGCTGCTGGATCAGAGTATCAATGCTGATGGGGTGCAGGTATTTATCGGTGGGGAATCGGGCTACGGCATCCTCGACGACTGCAGCGTCGTTACCGCTCCGTACCAACTGGACGATGAAACAGTCGGCGTGCTGGGCGTCATTGGTCCAACCCGCATGGCCTACGATCGGGTCGTGCCGATCGTGGATATTACCGCCCGTTTGCTCAGGTCCGCGCTCAGCTAGTCGTCTCGCGCCGCAAAAAAACGGCTTCGGGCTCTTGATATTTGTCAGCGGGGCCCCACACTCCGAACCTCTTGAATCACGCCCTTCTACATAGGTGGAGCTCTTAAGCAATGAATGCCCAGTCAGACCGTCCTGCCGAAGATCAAGAGCAGGCAGAGATACCCGAGCAAACCGACGATGCCGAGCTGGCAGAGGATGGTGAGCAGGCGCAGGATCCGGAGACAGTGATGGCCGAATTGCAGGCCAGGGCTGATGAGAACTGGGACCGTTACCTGCGGGCTGCAGCTGAGACTGAGAATGTTCGCAAGCGAGCAAGCAGAGATGTCGAGCGCGCCCGCAAATATGCGTTGGAAGCTTTTTCCAGGGAAATGCTCGCGGTGCGGGACAGTTTCGAGATGGGGCTTGAGGCGGCCGATTCTGCCGATGCGGCCAGCCTGGTCGAAGGCAGCAAGGCTACGTTGAAACTTCTGACAACGGCGCTTGAGCGATTCGGCATCACCGAGGTGGATCCGCTCGGCGAACCGTTCGACCCTGAATTGCATGAAGCCTTGAGCATGCAGCCGTCTGCGGACGCAGAGCCGGGCTCGGTATTGATCGTCGTGCAGAAGGGCTATTCGCTGAATGGCCGCCTGTTGCGTCCCGCGATGGTAATTGTGGCGGCCGAATTACCAGACGCAGCGGCGTCGGAATAAGCAATTATTCTCCTGGGTCGGCTTGAAACAAGTGCTCGCGGCCCCACGTATCAACGAGATTTGAAGATATTTTGAAGAATTCGGAGTAGAGGAATGGGAAAAGTAATTGGAATTGACCTGGGTACCACCAACTCCTGCGTAGCAGTGATGGAGGGGGATACACCGAAGGTCATCGAAAACAGCGAAGGCGATCGCACGACGCCGTCGATTGTTGCATTCAGCAAGGATGATCAGGTTCTGGTTGGCCAGTCGGCCAAACGCCAGGCCGTGACCAATCCTACGAACACCTTGTTCGCCGTAAAGCGGTTAATCGGCCGACGGTTTGAGGATGACGTCGTACAGCGCGATATCAAGATGGTGCCGTACACGATCGTCGGGGCGGACAATGGCGATGCCTGGGTGGAGGCCAATGGCAAGAAGATGGCACCGCCGGAAATATCCGCACGCGTACTTATGAAGATGAAGAAGACGGCAGAGGATTACCTCGGAGAAGAGGTAACGGAAGCCGTGGTCACCGTGCCGGCCTATTTCAACGATTCGCAGCGCCAGGCAACCAAGGACGCAGGCAAGATCGCCGGACTCGTAGTCAAGCGCATCATTAACGAACCGACCGCCGCCGCATTGGCCTACGGCATGGACAAGAAGCGCGGCGATGCCAAAATTGCTGTCTTCGATCTGGGTGGCGGTACGTTTGACGTGTCGGTCATCGAAATTGCCGAAGTCGACGGCGAGCACCAGTTTGAAGTGCTGGCAACCAATGGCGATACGTTCCTTGGTGGTGAAGACTTCGATATGCGAGTCATCGAATACCTGGCGGCCGAATTCGAACGCGAAAGCGGCGTCGATATCACGGCAGACCCGTTGGCGATGCAGCGCCTGAAAGAAGCGTCCGAGAAAGCAAAGATCGAGCTTTCCACGCAGCAGCAAACAGAGGTTAACCTGCCCTACATAACGGCTGATGCGAGCGGTCCAAAGCATCTCACTATCAAGTTGACCCGGGCCAAGCTCGAGTCCCTCGTTGACGCACTGGTTGCACGCACCATCGCACCTTGCAAAATTGCGCTGAACGATGCCGGTCTCAAGGTAAACGAGATTGACGACGTGATTCTTGTTGGCGGTCAGACGCGTATGCCGAAGGTTCAGGAAGAAGTGCAGAACTTCTTTGGCAAAGAGCCGCGCAGGGACGTCAACCCGGATGAGGCAGTTGCACTCGGTGCGGCTATTCAGGGCGGCGTACTTGCTGGTGACGTCAAAGACGTATTGTTGCTCGATGTAACACCACTCTCACTTGGAATCGAAACACTCGGCAGCGTTATGACCAAGCTGATCGACAAAAACACTACGATTCCGGCGAATGCGGAACAGGTATTTTCCACGGCTGACGATAATCAGACTGCGGTCACGATTCATGTGTTGCAGGGTGAACGTGGGCGCTCGGGAGATAACAAGTCCCTGGGTCGTTTTGACCTGGCGGATATCCCACCGGCACCGCGCGGATTGCCGCAGATCGAGGTCACTTTTGATATCGATGCGAATGGCATTCTGAACGTATCCGCCAAGGACAAGGCGACTGGCAAGAGCCAGACCATTGTCATCAAGGCATCCAGTGGGTTGTCGGACGACGAGATCGAGGAGATGGTGTCTGATGCTGAGAGCCATGCTGAGGAAGATCGCAAATTCCGCGAGTTGGTCGATGCGCGTAACCAGGCAGATGGCCTGATTCATGCCGCCGAGAAGACGCTGAGCGATCTGGGCGAGAAGGCCAGCAGCGAAGAGCGTCTGCAGGTTGAGACCGCAGTAGCTGACGTCAAGTCGGCGCTGGAAGGCAATGATCGTGAGCAGATCGAAGCCAAGACCGCAGCATTGGCCGAAGCCTCTGGTGGGCTGGCGCAACGGCTTTACGAAGAGCAGGCGGCTTAGGGCGCCGCAGAATCCTCGGACGACGCACCTGTAGATGATGATGTTGTGGATGCGGAATTCGAGGAAGTCGAAGACGACGAGTCGAAGTCTGAGTAGACTTCGCCAGAGTAGGGATGCATAAGGGCGCCGCATGCGGCGCCCGTTTTTGAAGAGCCATGGCCAAACGCGACTATTACGAAACACTCGGAGTCTCGAAATCGGCGACCGCCGACGAGATCAAAAAATCGTATCGCCGTCTGGCGATGAAGTATCACCCCGATCGCAATACCGACGACGAATCCGCTGAGGCGAAATTCAAAGAGGCCAAAGAGGCCTACGAAGTTTTGAGCGACACGGACAAGCGTGCGACCTTTGACCAATTCGGCCATGACGGCCTGAGTATGGGGCAGGGCGGCCAGGGTGGCTTCGGTGCTGAGGGATTCGGCGATATCTTCGGCGATATCTTCGGTGACGCCTTTGGCGACATACTCGGCGGAGGCCGGCGTCGCGGTCGTCAGGTTTATCGTGGTGCCGATCTTGGCTACGAGCTACGACTCGACATGGAAAATGCCGTTAGCGGCGAAACGGTCAACATTGACGTACCGACTCAGGTTGCCTGTGAGCCCTGTGCTGGCAGCGGTGCCAGGAAGGGTACTGAGCCAGTTACCTGCTCAACCTGTAAAGGTGCGGGCCAGGTCCGCATGCAGCGCGGACACTTCTCCGTGCAGCAAGCTTGTCCTGCCTGCAAAGGCGTCGGCAGCGTTATTGCGGACCCCTGTCCTGAATGCCATGGCCGCGGTCGCATCCGCAAGACCAAAACCCTGTCGGTGAAAGTACCCGCCGGCGTAGATGACGGTGATCGCATCAGATTGTCTGGTGAGGGCGAGGCTGGCCGTAATGGTGGCCCCCCGGGCGATCTGTATGTCGAAATTCGCGTCGACCCGCACAAAATATTTACTCGCGACGGCGCGGATCTGGCTTGCGAAGTTCCCGTCAGTGTTGCAGTCGCGACGCTTGGCGGCGAGGTCGAATTACCCACATTGGACGGTAATGTATCGCTCAAGGTTCCGGCTGGAACGCAGTCAGGTAAGATATTCAGGCTGCGCGGTAAAGGCGTAGTTACGGTTCGTGATCCGCGTATGGGCGATCTGTTCGCCAAGGTTGCGGTTGAGACGCCGGTCAATCTGACAGCGGATCAGAAGGAAATACTGCAGCAATTCGACGAGTCGATTCGTGCAGGTGGCGATAAACACAGTCCGCGGGCGGGCGGCTGGCTGGATACGGTGAAACGATTCTTCGATCGCATCAGCCAGTAGGAGAGAGCTAATCGAGGTCATTCGCATTGGCGTAGCAGGTGCCGGCCGCATGGGTCAGGCGATGAAGCAGGCGATAGAGGCCGCGGAGGGCGTTTGCCTGTCGGCAATGTGGACTCGGGGCGAAGCCATCGACAAGGTAGTAGCGGAATCCGATATTCTGGTCGATTTCAGTCTTCCGGAAGCCAATGCCGAGATACTCGCTGCTGTTTCGAGCCAGACAACGCCGCTGGTTTGCGGCGTCAGCGGTCTTGATGCCGAGCAGATAGCCGCAATGCAGCAAGCGGCAGGCTTAATTCCAGTGGTATTTGATCGCAACATGAGCCAGGGCATCACGATTCTTGAGGATATTGTGCGCCGGGCAGCCGCATCGCTGGGGCCCGAGTTCGCCGCCGAGATCCATGAAATTCACCATGTGCACAAGCTTGATTCTCCGTCCGGTACCGCTCTGAAGCTTGGCGAGTCGATAGCCGCGGCGAGAGCAATAGAAGATGCGAGCGACGCTGTACGGTATGAAGTCGAGCGTCGCGGCGAGGTTCCGGGCGAGCACACGGTCATTCTGTCGAGCCCGACGGAAACGCTGACCCTGAGACACAGCGTGTCCAACCGCGCGGTTTTCGCTGCAGGAGCGTTACGTGCCGCCAGGTGGGTCGCAAAGCAGCCACCAGGCCTGTATCAGATGCGCGATGTGCTGTTTGCTGACACCTGAACGCAAATAAATACGCGTCTGGTCTGGCGCGACCTGTCTTGCTTCAGTAAACTACGCCGGATCGCTGGGCGGTCAGCGAATTCACGAGCGGGAGGCGATGTCCTTCCGCTTTTGTGCATCTGAAACCGACGCCCACTTGCGATCTTGGGTTCGCATCTGACTGAGGGTCGCTTTTTGGGTACGCCTGCTGTTCTGGCACTGCAAGACGGAACAATCTTCCACGGCACATCTGTCGGGGCTGATGGCAAGACCATCGGTGAAGTCGTTTTCAATACTGCCATGACCGGGTATCAGGAGATTTTGACCGACCCGTCGTACTGCCGCCAGATCGTCACACTGACTTATCCACACATCGGCAATACTGGCACGAATAGCGAGGACATGGAGTCGTCCCGCACGCACGCGTCGGGGTTGATTATTCGCGACAGTTCGATGGTCAATAGCAACTGGCGCTCCGAGCGATCGTTTGGTGATTTTCTGCGGCAAGGCGAGACGGTTGCCATCGCCGATCTCGATACCCGCAAACTGACGCGAATTATCCGCGAAAAAGGCGTCCAATCGGGCTGCATCATGACGGGTGATGCGGATCCGGATACAGCAATCGCGCATGCCAGGAAGTTTCCGGGCATTGCAGGTATGGATCTGGCCAAATTTGTTACGACTGATACGTCGTACCAGTGGTGTCATGGCGTAACCTTTGGTCGTCGTCCGAGAATATTGAGTCGTCGCATCGCGCCGTATCACGTGGTGGCTTACGACTTGGGGATCAAGCGAAATATCCTGCGGCTGCTATCCGATCTCGATTGCCGCATGACGGTTGTGCCGGCCACTACGTCTGCGGAGGAGGCCATGGCGCTGGGGCCGGACGGCATTTTCCTCTCCAATGGTCCTGGCGACCCGGAACCCTGTGGTTATGCAATTACTGCCATTAAAGAACTGCTGGATGTCGGCATTCCGATATTCGGCATTTGCCTGGGCCATCAATTGCTTGGGCTTGCGGCCGGGGCGAAGACAATAAAGATGAAATTTGGTCACCACGGTGCCAACCACCCGGTGCAGGATCTTGCGACCGGGCAGGTGATGATTACCAGTCAGAATCACGGTTTCGCGGTGGATGAAGAAAGCCTGCCGGATACTGTCGAAGCCACGCATCGCTCCTTATTTGACGGCAGTCTGCAGGGCATCGCGTTGAAGGATCGGCCGGCCTTCAGCTTTCAGGGCCATCCGGAGGCCAGTCCGGGCCCACATGACCTGCTGCCGTTGTTCGAACGCTTTATCCAGGACATGGACGCAAAGAAACTCGCCGCTACTCGAGCAGCATTGTCAAGATAGTATTTTATAACAAAAGGTTATCAACTAAAGTTAATGTTAAATATTGGTAGACAAAGTGCCTAGGCGTACAGACATCGACAGTGTCCTGATCATCGGTGCGGGGCCAATCGTGATCGGCCAGGCCTGCGAATTCGATTACTCAGGGGCACAGGCCTGCAAGGCGCTTAAGGAAGAGGGCTACCGGGTCATCCTGGTGAATTCGAATCCGGCCACGATCATGACCGATCCGGAGACCGCTGATGCGATCTACATCGAGCCCGTGCACTGGACGGCGGTGGCGCGAATCATTGAGAAAGAGCGTCCCGACGCGCTGCTGCCGACCATGGGTGGGCAGACTGGCCTGAACTGTGCTCTGGATCTCGCTCGCGAAGGCGTGCTCGAAAAATTCAATGTCGAGATGATTGCGGCGTCGCGGGAAGCTATCGATATGGCCGAAGACCGTGACCTTTTTCGAAAGGCAATGAGCGAGATCGGTCTGGAAGTGCCAAGAGCGGAGATCGCGCACACCATCGAAGAAGCGCTCGAAAAATACGAATCAATCGGCTTCCCAACGATCATAAGACCGTCGTTTACGCTTGGCGGAACAGGCGGCGGTATTGCCTACAATCGAGAAGAATTTGAGCGCATCGTAACGCACGGGCTGGAGATGTCGCCGACAACCGAAGTCTTGCTTGAGGAATCGGTCATTGGCTGGAAAGAATTCGAAATGGAAGTTGTTCGTGACCGCAACGACAACTGCATCATTGTCTGCGCGATCGAAAACCTTGATCCCATGGGGGTGCACACCGGTGATTCGATCACAGTTGCGCCCGCGCAAACGTTAACGGACAAGGAATACCAGCGACTCAGAAATGCGTCGATCGATGTATTGCGCAAGATCGGTGTTGAAACCGGTGGATCCAACGTGCAGTTCGCGATCAATCCCGAAGACGGACGCGTTCTGATAATTGAGATGAATCCACGGGTATCGCGATCGTCAGCGCTGGCATCGAAAGCAACCGGCTTCCCGATAGCAAAGGTCGCCGCAAAACTTGCCATCGGCTACACCCTGGATGAGCTTAAGAACGATATCACGGGCGGTGCGACACCGGCATCGTTCGAGCCAAGTATTGACTACGTCGTTACCAAGATCCCGAGGTTTACGTTTGAGAAATTCCCCGGCGCGAACGACCGGCTGACCACGCAGATGAAATCGGTTGGTGAAGTGATGGCGATTGGTCGCACGTTCCAGGAGTCGCTGCAAAAAGCACTGCGCGGGCTCGAAACCGGCGTGACCGGGCTCAATGAGATGATGACGTCCATCGAATCCGAGGCCGATCGCGATCGGTTGCGCAACGAGCTTCGAATACCGGGACCCGATCGGCTGCGCTATGTGGCAGATGCGATGCGTCTCGGATTTTCTATCGAAGACGTAGCAAGGTTAACCGGCATTGACCGCTGGTTTCTTGCGCAGATTGACGATTTGTTGAATACCGAGCAGGAAATTTGTGCCGCAGGTCTGGCGGACTTGACCGAATTCGCGATGCGTTCCGCCAAGCGCAAGGGGTTTTCCGATGCGCGCATCGCCGAGCTGGTGAACGTCGCCGAAGCCGCTGTGCGCAAGCGCCGGTTGGAGCACGACGTCCAACCAGTTTACAAACGGGTCGATACCTGTGCGGCTGAATTTTCGACCGCGACGGCTTATCTGTATTCAACGTACGAAGAAGAGTGTGAGGCACTGCCGACCGACCGGCCCAAAATCATGATTCTTGGTGGCGGACCCAATCGGATCGGGCAGGGTATCGAATTCGACTATTGCTGTGTGCACGCCGCCATGGCGCTAAGAGAATCCGGCTACGAGACCATCATGGTCAACTGCAATCCGGAAACAGTCTCGACGGACTACGACACGTCGGATCGATTGTATTTTGAATCGCTGACGTTTGAAGATGTCATGGAGTTGATTCAGAAAGAACGGCCGAAAGGCGTCATCGTTCAGTACGGTGGACAAACCCCGTTGAAACTTGCGCGCGATCTTGAGGCTGCGGGAGCGCCGATCATCGGTACAACACCCGATTCGATCGATCTGGCAGAAGACCGCGAACGCTTTCAGAAACTGGTCGAGTCGCTCGAACTCAAGCAGCCGCCGAACAGTACGGCGCGAAACAAGGAAGAAGCACTGGCGCTCAGCTCGGATGTCGGCTTTCCGTTGGTTGTTCGTCCTTCCTATGTGCTTGGCGGTCGTGCGATGGAAATCGTGCACAGCGAGGATGACCTTGCTGCCTATATGGACGCGGCCATCAATGTTTCGAACGACAGCCCTGTGCTACTCGATCGATTCCTGGATGTTGCCACTGAAGTCGACGTGGACTGTATCAGCGACGGTGAATATGTACTGATTGGCGGCATCATGGAGCACATTGAACAGGCCGGAGTGCATTCTGGAGACTCGGGTTGTTCACTACCGCCGTTCAGTCTGTCGGACGAGTTGCAAAAGGAATTGATCGCGCAATCGATCAAGCTCGCGAAAGGATTGAATGTCGTCGGGCTGATGAATGCGCAATTTGCGATTCAGAACAACGTTGTGTACTTGCTCGAAGTTAATCCGCGTGCGTCACGGACGATTCCGTTTGTGTCGAAAGCCACCGGCATTCCGCTTGCCAAGATTGCGGCCAAGGTCATGGTTGGCGAGTCATTGGCGCAGCAGGGATACGTCAACCAACGCATTCCTGAATATTACTCGGTCAAAGAAGCTGTGTTTCCGTTCATCAAATTCCCGGGCGCAGATCCGATCCTCGGTCCGGAAATGAAGTCCACCGGTGAAGTCATGGGTGTTGGACGAACGTTCGGTGAGGCTTACGCGAAAGCACAATTGGCGTCAGGTGTGCTGTTGCCGCGGCAGGGAGCTGCGCTGTTGAGTGTGCGCGACACAGATAAGGACGGTGCGGTCGCGCTGGCCAAAATTTTGGTGCAGCGTGGCTTCGATATTGTAGCTACCCACGGAACGGCACAATATCTTGCGTCAGCCGGGGTATCATGTCGGCGTGCGAACAAGGTTCGCGAAGGAAGGCCGCACATTGTCGACATGATCAAGAATCGCGAAATTGACCTGATCGTGAATACCACTGAAGGCAAGCAGGCGATTGTCGAATCACATTCGATTCGTGCCGAGGCGGTGCGCAGGGGGGTGACCTATTACACGACGCTCGGTGCGGCAGTGGCAACATGCACGGCAATCGAACATCTGGATAACATTGAAGTGAATCGACTACAGGATTTGCACAAAGAGGTGGCAGCATGAACAAGGTACCCATGACGGTGCGCGGTCACGAATTGCTGCAGGAAGAACTCAAGCGTTTGAAGAGCGTCGACAGGCCAACTGTTATCCAGGCGATTTCCGAGGCGAGAGCGCATGGCGACCTGAAGGAAAACGCGGAATACCATGCGGCGAAAGAACAACAGGGATTCATCGAGGGCCGCATAAAAGAGTGTGAAGGCAAGCTATCAAATCTGCAGGTCATCGATGTAACGGCCATCGATGCGAAAGGCAAAATCGTATTCGGCTGTACTGTCGAGCTGCTCGACGAATCTACTGATACAGAGATCACCTACAGGATCGT
>Ga0255049_10002151_pt1 | contig 10506 bp, 8 predicted proteins | sample JV7_2_3_MG_FD_183615 | JGI IMG/M metagenome (GOLD analysis project Ga0255049, IMG submission 183615) | Seawater microbial communities from Jervis Inlet, British Columbia, Canada - JV7_2_3 | ecosystem: Environmental > Aquatic > Marine > Inlet | place: Canada: British Columbia | collected 2016-10-06
TGTGTACTTGCTCAATCGTGGCAGTCTCCTGAACCTGGCCAGTGGCACTGCCGGCCACGGCGCGGACCTGTTCGATCCGTTTTCAGCGATCATGTTGCGTGGTATCGACTGGATTCTGCAGGGTGGTGCCGACGACTGCCCACCCGGCTTGCATGACTTTCCGCGTGAGTTGGAGCAAGAGGTCGCCGAGCTGACGGCGACGAGCCGCGCCTGAGTCAGGGGACGGATTGCTTCGGAATCTCCGTTAGCAGAATTTCTTTCTGATTCTCGGCAGGATTTCCCTGGCATATAAACGCAGGAAGCGCTCCTGATCCGGGCCCGGCGCGTGAAACACCAGGTGACTGAATCCAAGCTCAATATACGGCGCTATCTTCTCGATGTGCTCGTCGGGATCGTCAGATACGATCCAGCGGCTCGCGGCACGTGCTGCAGGCAATGCATCGGCAAGTTTTTCCATCTCGATCGGATCCTCGACACCGCTTTTCTCTTCGGGCGAAAGTGCGAGCGCCGCCCAGTGTGTTGTGTCCTGTGTTGCGCGTTCAAGATCGGTATCAAACGAGACCTTCATTTCGATGGTCTTTTCAATATCGTCCATTGCACGCCCACCTTTATCGAGACCCAGCTGAACATTGGGCAACAGCGTCTCCCGATACAGCTCCGGCGATTTGCCGCTGGTGCAAATGAAACCGTCGCCGACGCGCCCGGCCAGACGTGACGCTGTCGGACCAGCAGCTGCGATATAGATCGGCACTGGCTCGTCCGGGCGGTCGTAGATCGTCGCTTTCGATGTCTTGTAGTACTCGCCCTCAAAGCTGACGCGTTCTTCCGTCCATAACAGTCGCATTAATTCAATTGCTTCCCGAAGCCGACCGAATCGTTCCTTGAACTTCGGCCATTCCATTCCGGTTGCCGGTACTTCGTTGAGCGACTCCCCGGTGCCGACGCCGAGTATCGTGCGGCCCGGATTGAGCAGGGCGATGGTTCCCATCGCCTGCGCCACAATAGCGGGATGATATCGGAAGGTCGGAGTCGCTACGCTGGTACCGATTGTGACTTTGTTTGTGCGCTCACCGAGAGCGGCCAGCCAGGCGAAAGAATAAGGCGCGTGGCCGTCCTTATGTCGCCAGGGCTGAAAATGGTCACTGACCATGACCGAATCAAAGCCGACTTCTTCGGCAAGCACCGAAAAGTCCAGCAACTCTCGCGGTCCGAATTGTTCGGCCGATGCTTTGTAACCCAACTTCAGCATGGTTTGCTTACTCCATCATTTTCATAAGCCGACATCGCGGCCGAATCCGCAATGATTGTTGCCTGTTGTGAGCTGATGCGCCCGGCAGGAATTGTGCGGTCCTTACGAATCAGGCGTTCTACCATCACTGCCTTTTCGGCACCGACGATCAGCCACATTATGTGTCTCGCACGATTGATGAACGGATAGCTTAACGTCATGCGAGGGCAACCGTTGTACGGGCCGGTCACGCCGACGTCGCGATCGCATATTTCCAGCACAGGATCATCCGGCACCAGCGAAGCCGTGTGTCCATCGACTCCAAGCCCCAATTGTATGACATCCGCAATCGGCGGCGTACCAGCCAACGCTGCCAATTCACGTTCGTACGCCTGTGCGCCAGCGTTCAGGTCTGCTCTAACGACGGGCATCGCATGCAGGTGATCGGGCGGGAGCGAAACCGGTTCGGCAAACACTTTCCTGATGTGCAGCAGATTTCGATCCGGGTCGTCATCGGGCACGGCCCGTTCGTCCACCTGCAAGATGTGTACTTTGTTCCAGGGCAAATCATAGCCAGCCAACTTGTGCAGCATCTGCCATGGCGTGCTACCACCACTTAGCGCCAGGATAAATCGATCCCGAAGTTCCAGCGCCTCGGTGGCGCGGGCGAAGATGAAATCTGCGCCGGCTTTCGCCGCATCTTCTGCCGAGCTGAACGGTTTAAGTTTCACTAAAGCGCCGGTCGACGATGCGACCAGGGACAAGCACGCTCCAGTTGCCCCGCAAGCTGAATCAGTGTTGCTTCATCGCCATAACGGCCCAGGAGCTGAATGCCAATCGGCAGGTTTTGGTCGTTCCAATGTAGCGGCAAAGAAATGCCCGGCTGACCGGTGGCGTTGGCGATCAGCGTGAAGCACGTGTATTCACCCAACCGTGCGATGTGCTGCTTGCGTGTTTCCCGCGTGTAGTCGAAATAACCGAGCGGCATTGGCAGTTGCGCTAGCGTCGGTGTGAGCCAGACGTCGTAATCAACATAGAATTGAGCTACATCGCGGCCAACCTGCTGCAGCGTTTGTACCGCGAGCAGATAATCGCCCGAACTTTGTCGTTGTCCGTGTAAATAGGTGCGCCACGTTGCAGGCTCAAAATATTTTTCCTCCGGTTCACGACCACTGCGTATTGCCCAGTCCTTGATCGCCCAGCAGAGAAAACCCGCCCAAACATTGCCGAAGGCCTTGTACAGGCTGCCGTCGATCTGCGGTGATGCCTCTACGATGTCGTGGCCCAGTTCCTCGCAAAGACGTGCTGTCGCTTCGACGGCAGCAATACAGTCGGGATGCGCAGCAGCCCCGTTCGGTGGCGCCGTCCCAAGCCCGATGCGCAGGCGCTTCGGTTCCCGCCCGACCTCTTCGGCGAAGGGACGTTCAGGGGTACGAGGCCAGTACGGATCCCCCATCGCAGGCCCGGAGCTTATATCGAGAATCGCGGCGCTATCTCGCACAGATCGAGTCACCACGTGGTCACACAGCAGGCCGTTGCCCGCATCGCCGATATGCGGTCCCATTGGATTTCGGCCGCGCGTCGGTTTAAGACCGACCAAACCACAGCAACTTGACGGTACACGTATCGATCCACCACCGTCATTGCCGTGCGCAACCGCGACCATGCCTGCGGCCACCGCGGCAGTGGAACCACCGCTCGACCCTCCGGTCGTCAGGTCAGTGTTCCAGGGATTTCGGCTGGCACCGTACGCCACCGGCTCCGTGGTCGGCAACAGCGCAAATTCCGGCGTGTTGGTCTTGCCAAGGATAATCAGCCCCGATTGCCGGTAGCGCCGCACCAGTTCACTGTCTTGTGGCGAGATGTAATTTCCGGCGAGAAAGGCGGAGCCTTCGGCAATCGGCGTGCCTTCGTACTCCGCGACAATATCCTTGAGCAGGAATGGCACACCGGCGAACGGTGCGTCGGTGGGCGCGACGGCCGCCTGTTCGCGAGCCCGTTCGTAAAAGCTTGCGATTACGGCATTGATCGCCGGATTCACTTGTTCGATGCGGGCGATCGCAGCGTCGACGAGATCAACGGCAGTTAGCTCGCCGCTGCGAACGAGTTCCGCCTGTGCCGTTGCATCCAGATACATCAGCTCATCCAATGTTCTTACCTCTCTTGTTGGGCGCGGCAGACAAATTTTGCCAGACGCGCTCTGGTGTCATCGGCAGCCGCTGCTGTCGCAGACCAGTCGCATCGCGAATGGCATTCGCCACCGTTGCGGCAACCGGAATCAGCGGCGGCTCGGCGATGGTCTTCGCACCGGATGGTCCGGCGTCTTCGATTGTGTCCACGAATACCACATCGACAGGTACTGCATCCGGAAATGTTGCGACCCGATCATCGAGATAGCCCGGGTTGAGCATCCGTCCCTCAGCGTCGACCGCAACCACCTCGGCCAGTGCCAAACCGATACCCTGCAACACACCACCGATGACCTGGCCAATAGCACCGCTGGGGTTCAAAATCTTGCCAGCGTCATGTGCCGCCCAATATTGCAGCACGGTTGTCTTGCCCGTAAAGGTGTCGACCTGCACGCAACAGCCGTGTGCGCCGAAAGTGTAGGCTGGCGATATATTGCCGAAGCCGCTGTCGTCCGGAACGCTCACCTCGTCAGGCTCGTAGCAGCCGGTAACAGCCAGTTCGGATTCACGATTTTCAGCGATGGCCATGCCGATAGCCTGCGGGATAGTCGCATCTGTCCGGCCGCAATCAGCCGCCAACTTCGTGCAGGCCGTTCGAAGTCGTTCGCACGCATCAAGTGCGGCACGGCCGGCAAAAAACGTGGTTCGGCTCGCGAAGCTGCCGAGTCCGAAAGGCCCGAACTGCGTGTCACCAAGTACCACCTGCAGCCCGTCAGGATCGACGCCCAGTTCACGCGAGATCACGGCTTTCAGCACATCCACAGTGCCACAGCCGAGCTCGACTTCACCCGACCCGATGCGCAGAGTTCCGTCACGCTCGACCCGCAGCGTAACGTTGGCACCGTCGAAACGTTTGTCGTAACCACGATTGCTGATGCCATGAATGCAGGCAGCACTGCCATAGCCGATTCGATAGCGCGCCTCGTCGGGTGCCACCAATTGCTTCCGGTGAGTGTTCAGGCGCACCGACACGGCATCCAGGCACTGCTTGATGCCGCAGCTACCGATCTGCCAGCCGTGTATCGTGGTATCGCCAGTCTGAGTCACGTTGCGACGGCGTAACTCGAATGGGTCCAGGTCGAGGCGACGTGCCAGCCTGTCCATCAATTGTTCCTGCGCGAAGCCCGATTGCGGGCTGCCGAACCCGCGGAAGCATTCCGATGGCACGTTATTCGTATAAACGAGCTGCGCGGCCGCCTTAGTCGCGTCAAAACGGTACAAATTATCCATGCGAATGGCGGCGGCCATGGCCACCGTCGGACCGTGCCCGGAATAGGCGCCATTATCCGCCCATAACTCCGTCTGCTTTGCGAGCAGCTGTCCGTCGGCCGTGGCTCCGAGGCGCATTCGGATGCGCATGGCCAGGCGGGTTCGGCCAGCGATCATATCGTCACGCCGCGACTCCACCATGGCGACATCCCGGCCCAATCGATTCGCGAACGCCAGGCTGACAAGATGGCTGGGGTGTTCCCATTTGGCACCGAACGAACCACCGATGGCGGGAGTCAGAACCTCCAGCGATGTACCCCAGCTTTCGACAACAGGACGGTACTGTTGCAACAACTCTTGCGGGGAATGCGCGCCTGTCACAAGCTCCAGACGATCGCCGTGAACTCTGACGAGGGTCGACCTTGGCTCGAGATAGGCATGCGGTACGGCCTCGGTTTCGAAAGTGTCGTCAACCCAGACGGTCACCCGTGCGCAAACTTCATCCCAATCGCCACGCTCCGCTAAAAATGCGGACGCGATATTGTCAGCGCAAGACTCATGCAGTGGCACAGCCAGTCGCAGTGCGTCGTCTACGGTCAGCGCATGCGGTAGGACCTGGTATTCGATTTCCAAAGCATCGATGCCGCGTGCGAGCGCTTCAGGACTTGTTGCCGCCACCGCGGCGACGCCGTCTCCGACATAGCGAGCCAGCAGCGACAACACGGGTTCGTCGGCCTTTTGATGGCCGAGTTTAATGCCCTCGAAGTCTGCAGGGGTCAGCACCGCCAGTACTCCGTCGACTTTCAACGCGCCTTTTGTGTTGATGCCAGTGACGCGCGCATGCGGGTACGGACTGCGCGCAAACCCGGCAACAACGGTGTTGCGGGCGGCAAGATCGGACGCATAGCGCGCGCGTCCGGTGATGCGATCGAGCACAGTGGGTGTCGTTACCGTCATCATCGCAATTCGGCAATCACGTCAAGTAACTGGTTGTAGCCTGTGCAACGACAGATATTGCCCGACAGCAACATCGCGGCGGACTCAGTGCCGGTCTCCGTGCCTCCCTGAGCCAACCAGTAACTCATGACAACAATTCCAGGCGTGCAAAAACCACACTGAACGCCGCCATGAATAGATGAAGCCTTTGCGAAACGGGCGATATCGTCTGCGGGCAATCCTTCAATCGTGGTGATTGCGGAACCCGCCGCGGTACCGCAGAGCAGCAAACACGAACAATACGGCTCGCCGTCGACCAACACGGTGCATGCTCCGCAGTCGCCTTCGCCGCAGCCCTCTTTGCTGCCGTTAAGGCCGAGTTCCTTGCGCAGATAGTCAAGCAAGCGGCGGCCGACCCAGGCATCCGGTATCTCGACAACCGTGCCATTGACAGTAATTTGCCATTTTGCGGTCATTTCGGGGCGCCTTCGCCGATACCGGGTGCTGCCTGTCGGCGAACCTCGGTTAACGCGTCGACGATCAGGGTCGCGATGAGCTGACGCCGGTAATCCGCCCCGGCACGGTGATCGCTGATCGGTGCACTTTCCGCCACGGCAGCCGCAGCGCAGGTTCGCAACGTCGCATCGTCCAGTAACGTGCCACACAGGATACTTGCGGCATGTTTAGCCTCGATGACGGTCGGAGCGACCGCGCCCAGCGCCAGTCGTGCTTCACGAACCGTGCGCTGGTCGGGCTCGAACGAGACGCGTACTGAAACACTTGCCGTCGCCACATCCAGCACTTCGCGTTGCGTAAATCGCCGGTACAGGCTCATTTCTCCCGGGGCTAACGGGGACAAGCTCAGCGCCAGCACAAGTTCTCCTTTTGACAATGCCGTCTTGCCGGGGCCAAGTACAAATTCCTGCAGACCGAGTTCGCGGTGTCTGCCCGACGCGTCCAGGAGCAGAACCCTGGCATCGTGTACCAGGAGACCCGGGATGGTGTCGCCGGCAGGTGATGCCGTACACAGGTTGCCGACCAACGTAGCCTGGTTACGCAGCTGTACGGAACCGACACGTTGTGCGCCGTCCACTACGGCGGGTACGGCTTCGCGAAAGCGTCTTGAGCGTATGAGTTCCGATAAGGTTGTCGCCGCCCCGAGGCGCACGACTTCCTGCTCAAAGTCCATGCCGCGCATCTCCGATACCGCGCCGGTCCAGACCAGGCGCCGCGGTTCACCCTGTTGGCTGGCCCATAAAATGATATCGGTGCCACCGGCCAGCGCACAGGCGCCATCACTTAAATGCGCCAACGCATCCTGCAAATCTGACGGGCAGAGAAGGTCAATCTCAGGTAGCTGAGTGGGTTTGAGTGTTGTGGCGGTCACCAGGAAATTTGTTCGTTATCTTAGTATCTGCATGCCGGATTCAGCCGGCTTGATGGTGGTGGGGCAGGATAACATCTGGGGCGAACTTGACCGACACGACCGGTCGTTGCTAAATGACTCACCGCTAATGCTACTTAACGCAGGAGAGCTTTGGATGGACTTTGCGCTGACCCCCGATCAACAGGCCTTATGCGATGCGGTGCAGAAAATCTGTGCCGATTTCGACGACGATTATTGGCTTGAGCACGATCGCAGCGAAGAGTTTCCTGCGGAGTTCTACAAAGCCATCGCAGAGGGAGGCTGGTTGGGCATTGCGATGCCGGAGGAGTACGGCGGCTCAGGGCTCGGCGTAACGGATGCCGCATTGATGATGCACACTGTCGGTCGGTCTGCCGGGGCAATGAGCGCAGCGTCCGCTATTCACCTCAATATTTTCGGCCCACACCCGATTGTGGTTTTCGGCTCCGGGGAACAAAAGCAGCGCTGGCTGCCCGACCTGATCCAGGGGCGCAGGAAATCCTGTTTCGGAGTGACGGAACCCGATGCGGGACTCAATACGACGTCGATAAAAACCCGCGCGGTACGCGAGGGTGAGCACTACCGCGTACAGGGCAGGAAAGTGTGGATTTCGACCGCTCAGCAGGCGGACAAGATCATGCTGCTTACGCGAACCACGCCGAAAGAAGAATGCGAAAACCCGACCGAAGGCATGACACTTTTCTACACAGATCTGAATCGCGATTTCTGCGATGTTCGGTTAATTCCGAAGATGGGCCGTGCGGCAGTCGATTCCAACGAAATATTTATTGATGGTTTGCTGGTACCGGCCGAAGACCGGATAGGTGACGAGGGCAAGGGCTTCCGCTACTTGCTGCACAGCCTCAATCCGGAGCGCATATTAATCGCCATGGAAGCGATCGGCATTGGGCAGAATGCGCTGGCCCGCGCAGCTAGCTACGCAAAGGAGCGAATCGTTTTCGATCGGCCGATTGGCCAGAATCAGGCCATTCAGCATCCGCTGGCGCAAAGCTGGATGGAACTGGAGGCCGCATTCCTGATGGCGATGAAAGCGGCCTCGCTGTATGACAGTGGGGAGGCCTGCGGGCTCGAGGCCAACACCGCGAAGTACTTGGGCGCCGAAGCTGGCTTTCAGGCATGTACGCGTGCGGTGATGACCCATGGTGGCATGGGCTATGCCAGCGAGTTTCACGTCGAGCGGCTAATGCGTGAAGTGATGATCGCTAGACTTGCGCCGATCAGCCCGCAACTGATCCTCTGCAATATCGCGGAAAAGGCGCTCGGCTTACCGAAGTCTTACTAGGACAAGATTGCGCCTCAGTTCGCGAGAGACGCCCAGTCTTTACGCAAGTCATCTCGAAACTGTGGCGCGGCAATTTCTGCCAGCGCGTTCGCACGAGCGTCAATTGCCAGGTGCCGGATACGCCGCGCGCCGTATTCGGTCACGACATAGTCAACATCGGTCCGCAATATCGTGGCCGCAGTATTGCGCGACAACGCCGCCACGATGCGGGAGCTTGTGCCGCCGGTCGCGGTTGCCTTGAGTGCAACGATGGAACGCCCGCCACGTGACAGCGAAGCCGAGCGCATCATATCGATCGCTCCACCGGTGCCGGATTGTTGCCGACCCTGCAGCATGTCCGCATTAATTTGGCCGAAGAGGTCAACCTCCATCGCCGAGTTGATCGACACAAAATTGTCAAGCTGACGAATGACACCGACATCGTGTGTATAGCCGACTGATCGGAAACTCAGTTGCGGGTCGCTGCCGGCCCAGTCGATCAATTGGCGGCTGCCAAGGGTGGTGCCGGTAACGATTCGGCCCATATCGACACTCTTGTTTTTGCCATTGATATTCCCTGCGGACGCCAGCGCCATCACGCCGTCCGACACCAGGCCGGAATGTATCCCGAGATCGTTCTTGCCCTTCAGCGCGGCGAGAATCGCGTTGGGAACACTCCCGATGCCGACCTGAATACAGTCGCCATCATTGATAATTTCGGAGACATGACGACCGATATCGCTCGCAGCCTGATCGATCGTAGCCTCGGGAATATTTCCGACCGGCTGGTCACAGTCGATGGTCATATCCAGCCGCGACGTTGGCCAGGTCGGTGAATCAGGCGGCAGCGGCTGCTGCGTGTTGATCTCGCCGATCAGGAGCTTGGCATTATCGAGCACGGCGGGCAGAAAATCGGCACAGACGCCCAGGGAAAACCGGCCATCGTCGCCGGGCGGCGGAAGCTGGGCCAGGACCAGGTCGAAACAGAAATCTTCCGCCAGGTAGTCGAATATTGAACGGTATTGCATGGGCACAAAATCGACACGGCCCGATGCAATAGCGTCCCTGTTTCCCGGTGTGGCGAAAAATGCCGTCGATTGACAGTCCTTGTGGAAAGCCGAGAAATCTACGTTATTAATTCCCGGGATCGGAGCCGAGACAAAACGTATCCCGGCGCAACACCCGGGATCGCGACGCAGCGCATCCAGTATTACCGCCGGTTCCGCTGTGGCACCGGCGACGAAGACGGTCATTCCCGGTCGCAGATGTTTCGCCACCTCGTTCGCATCAATCCCACTTGTCATCGTTGTTTCTCGCTACACTTGGCCAAATTGAGTTCGCCAAATCATGCGGGCATACTGCCCGTCTTGTCGAGGGGAGGATACCGGTGTGAAGGTAGGATTGTCACTTGGGATAAGTCAACGAGAGCCGATAACGCACAACGTCGAAATCGTGCAGTACGCCGAGGAACTTGGTTTTGACAGCGCGTGGATTGCGGATGTACAGCTCTCGATGAAAGATTGCTTCACAGCGCTAACGTTGTGTGCAGTGAATACGTCGACCATCCAACTTTCAACCGGTGTCGCAAATCCAATCACTCGGCATCCCAGCATTATTGCCAGTACGTTTACCGCCTTGAATGAAGTGAGTAACGGTCGGGCACTGATCGGTCTGGGAACAGGGTGGACCGGTGTGTACCCGATCGGACTGAGACCAGCGACTATCAAGCAACTTGAAGAAGCCGTCATTGCGATTCGCAAGCTATGTTCGGGCGAAGAAGTCGAGGGAGGCGAGAAAGGTCCGTATCACATGGTGACAGCCACCGGTCCGATACCTATCTATATCGCGGCCAATCAGCCACGCATGCTGCAGTTGTGCGGGCGTGTTGCCGATGGCGTCATCCTGATGGGCGGAGCCAACGAGGAATTCACGAACTGGCAAATCGATCTTGTACGGCAAGGCGCCGAAGAGGCAGGCCGCTCGATGGATGAGATCAAACTCCACCTGTGGGCAGCCATCTCAGTGTCCGACGATCGCGACCAGGCAAGAGACGATGTCAGTCACTGGGTGGCGTCTCAGGCAGAGACGTTCAGCAAGTGGAAACACTTGCCGGAATTTTTACATCCGTTTGAAGCGGACTTCCAATCGGCCTCCAAAGCTTACGATCGCCTGCAGCATATGTCGCAGCATGCCGGACACAAAGCCGCTGTGTCACCGGAATTGGTCGATTATCTTGCCTTCGTTGGTACAGGGGATG